>Ga0164290_1000301_pt1 | contig 177744 bp, 181 predicted proteins | sample Micstemetagenome_FD_108782 | JGI IMG/M metagenome (GOLD analysis project Ga0164290, IMG submission 108782) | Contaminated culture microbial community from soil near Moab, Utah, USA - Microcoleus steenstrupii SON62 (Illumina Assembly) | ecosystem: Environmental > Terrestrial > Soil > Soil crust...
GGCCATGACCACGGCCCAGACCTTGTCGAGGCCCATCTCGCAGAAGGCCTTGTCGAGGCCCAGCACCTGGGCGGCGCGGCCGATGCCCCGGCCCCGGCTCTCGGCGTCGCCGACGAACCAGTTACAGCTGGCGCGCTGGTGGTGACTGGCGAGGCCCGTGAGGGTCATGATGCCGGCCGGCTTGCCGTCGCGGGTGATCATCCAGCCGCGACCGTCGTGCCCGGCCAGAAGATCGACGAACCAGCGCTGGTGGGCGCCGCGGTCGGGAACGGCGGCGTCGGACATCCAGCGATCGACCGACGGCTCCTGGCGCCAGCGGTAAAGCTGTTCCTCGTCGCCCGGCTCCAGGTCGCGAAGGTCGATCATGCGGTTCGCCCCGGGCTAGCGCTTTAGCCCTGGAACAGCTTCAGCTCGATCTGCGGCGCCTGGTTGGCGATCGACAGGGCCTGGGCGCCGAGCTGTTGCTGGACCTGCAGGGCTTGCAGACGGGCGGATTCCTTGGCCAGGTCCGCGTCGACCAGGTTGCCGATGCCGCTGTTGAGCACGTCGGTCAGCTTGGAGATGAAGCTGTTATGGGCTTCGATCTGCTTGGACTGGGCGCCGATGTCGCCGAGCGCCTGGTTGACGTTGGCGATGGAGGCGTTGAGCTGGGTGAGGATCCCGGTCGCCAGGGTGGCGGTGGTGATCGAGGCGCCGGCGGCAACGGTCAGGATCGAGCCGCCCAGCGACAGGTTCTTCACCGACAGGGTAATGTAGGCGTTGGCGTCGGCGTTGGCCAGGAAGCGGATGTTGGTGGTCAGCGATCCGTCCAGCAGGTTGGCGCCGTCGAAGCTGGCGTTGGTCAGGGCCTGGGTGATCTGCTTCAGGGTGGCCTTGAAGTCGCCGTCGAGCGCGGTGCGCGAGGCGGAGTCGATGGAGGGGTCCATCGCCGCCACGACCTTTTCCTTCAGGACGTTGAGCAGATCCGAGACCGTCTCGCCGGCGGTGAGCGCCACGTCCGAGACCGAGGTCGCCCGGTCGAGGCTCATCTTGACCGCCGAAAGCGCGCCGATGTCGGCGCGCTGGGCCTGGGCGATTCCCCAGACCGAGGCGTTGTCCTTGGCCCCCTGGACCTTCAGGCCGGTGCTGATCCGACCCTGAACGCCATCCATGGCGTCATTGGTCCTGTTGAGGTTCTGCAGGGCAATCAGAGCCGACTGATTGGTGTGCACGCCGATCGTCATGGACCGTCTCCAGGTGCGCCGTCCGGCGCTGGCGGTCGCCGATTCGGCCGCCTGTTCCCGCATAGGCTAGCGAGCCAACGGTGAGCGTATGGTTAACGGCGCAGAAACCATGATCACCGCCGTCGCGGTGCGACGTCGGTGAAGAAGAGAGACAGGCCGTCAAGGAGCCGGAAAGGAAGCGGTCAGTCCCGCGTATCGACGATCTGACCCGGGCGGTAGTCCTCGGAGCTCATCGCCTTCAGGACGCTCTCTCGGGGCAGCTGCTGCACCACTTCGCCGGTGAGACGATCAAGGGTCTTGTAGACAAAGGCGCCGGTGTCGCGGTCTTCCTCGATCACCAGACGCAGGTCGGCGTTCTGACCCTTGGGGGTCGGAGCGGCAGGCTCGGCGACGGGTTGAACCGGCTGGGCGATCATCGCCGCGACAGGTTCGGGAACGTTCCGGATGTTAGCTATGCTGTTGCTCATGTCTCCCACAGCGCCGGGGCTCCTCGCGCCGGCGTCTCCTGTCAAAGCCCTCTCGCCGGACGGCAAGAGGATACGCCCGTGAAGTGGGGCGGACGCCACCGGCGCCCGCCCCGCTCACTGTGCCGTTAGCGGAACAGACCCAGCAGCGACGAAGTCGAGGAATTGGCGATCGACAGAGCCTGCACACCGAGCTGTTGCTTGGTTTGCAGCGCTTGCAGTCGGGCGCTTTCCTTGGCCAGGTCGGCGTCGACGAGGTTACCCACGCCGGCGTCCAGGCTGTCCTGCAGCTTACCGATGAAGCCGAGGTGCGTTTCCAGCGACTTCGAACCGGTGCCCAGCTTGGCCAGGGCCGCGCCGGTGTTGGTGATCGAAGCCGTCACCAGAGCCAGAGCCGAGGCGGCCGTGGTCGCGGTGGAGAACGACGTGGTCGCCGTCACCGTGACGTTGGCGCCGCCGAGGGCCAGGGACTGGGCCGCGACGGTCAGCTTGGAAGAGCCGTCCGCGTTGGCGAGCGCGGCGATGGTGGTGCCGCTGGCCTTGATCATGTTGGCGCCGTTGAAGTCGGCGTTGGTCACGGCCTTGCCGATCTGGTCACGAAGCGACTTGAAGTCTTCGTTCAGAGCGGTGCGGCTCGCGGTATCCAGCGAGGTGTCCGCAGCGGCCAGGGCCTTTTCCTTCATCTGGGTCAGCAGGTCGGAGACCGACTCACCGCCCGCGATGGCCACGTCGACGACCGAGATCCCGCGTTGCAGCGAGTCCTTGACGGCGTTCAGGGCATTGGAGTTGGACTTCTGGCTTTGAGCGATGGCGTAGACCGCGCCATTGTCCTTGGCCGAGGAGACCTTCTTGCCGGTGTTGATCCGGCTTTGAACCTGGTCGAGCTCACGGTTGGTGGAGTTCAGGTTCTGCAGGGCGACCATTGCGCCCGAGTTCGTGTTCACGCTGTTCAGCGCCATTGCGATAGTCCCTATTCAAGGTGTCCGGCGTCATTTTGACTACCGGGAGCATTTTGCTCAGGGACCTTGGCTGCAAATGCCGGGCCAGATGGGCAGATTTGAACGCTGCCGACAAGTCATTGAATATATTGCGTTATAGGTCTGTTAGGCAGGGTCTGGACCGGCAATATGTGCCGACCAGAAGCCCCCGCGGCAGAAATTGCCGGGCGGCAGGGCAGGCAACCTCTGCCGGGCGGGTGCGAGGGTCGCGGCCCAGCTCAGCCTCACCGTTCATGCGGCAGGATTTCGAGGCCCAGGACAGAGGGATCGCTGGACAGGCCGGCGGCGCGGACAAGCACGGTGGCGATGGTCCCCAAGACGGCCAGAGCATGGAAGCCGACGCCGCACAGGATGCCCAGCGATGCGGTGATACAAAGCGAAGCGGCCGTGGTCAGGCCGCGACTATTGAGGCCTTCCGGGAAGATGATTCGGGCCCCCAAATGTCCGATGCCGGTGAGGATGCCATGAGCCATGCGCACCGGGTCGATACGAATGATGTCGATCGGCGTGTCGGTCAGCCAGCGGACCTGGTGAACGGCGGCCAGCATCAGCAGGCCCTGGAACAGCGCGACAAGGATGTGGGTGCGAAAACCGGCGGGGCTGGAGCGGCGCCCTCGCTCGATGCCAATGACAGCGCCGGTCAGAATGGCGGCGAAGATGGGAGGGGGCCTTCAGCCAGGCCCGGGCGGCGCATCGGCGCCGGTGTTGCGAAAAGGTCTGCCGGACGGCCCCCGCTGAGGGGGGCCGGCCGGCGTCGCGACTTTAACCGCGGAACAGCGACATGATGGTCTGCGGGGTCTGGTTGGCGATGGAGAGAGCCTGGACCCCCAGCTGCTGCTTCGTCTGCAGAGCCTGGAGTTTGGCGCTTTCCTTGGCCAGATCCGCGTCGACCAGGTTGCCAATCCCTGCATCGAGGCTGTCCTGCAGCTTGCCGATGAAGGTACTGTGCATCTCGTACGCCTTGGATTTGGTGCCCAGGCGCGCGAGCGAGGCGCTGACGTTGGCGATGGAGTTGGTCACCGTGGTGATCATCGCGGCCGCCGTGGTCACCGTACCAATGGTGCCGGTGGCGGCGACAGTGACGACCGATCCGCCGAGCGCCATGACTTCTGGGGCCACGGTCAGCTTGGAGGACCCGTCCGAGTTGGCGAGGGCTGCAATTGCGACAGCGCCGGTCTTGATGAGGTTGACCCCATTGAAATCGGCGTTGCTCACGGCCTTGGAGATCTGATCCCTCAGGGCCTTGAAGTCCTCGTTCATCGCGGTACGGCTGGCGGTGTCGAGACTGGTGTCCGACGCCGCGAGGGCTTTCTCCTTCATCTGCGAGAGCAGGTCAGCAACGGACTCGCCGCCGGCGATGGCCACGTCGATCGCGGAGGTGCCGCGATTGAGCGAGTCCTTGACGGCGTTGAGGGCCTGGGAGTTCGCGCGCTGGCCCTGGGCGATAGCCCAGATGGCGCCGTTGTCCTTGACACTCGAAACCTTCTTGCCGGTGTTGATGCGGTTCTGGGTCTGACCGAGCTCCATGTTGGTCGCGTTCAGGTTCTGCAGGGCGACCATGGCACCCACATTGGTATTGACCGACAAAGCCATCGGTAGTCCTTCCATTCTGGAGGGGTTGCCCGGCATTTCGCCGGTGAGCCTTCTGGCCCGTGCGGAACGTCGCAAAAGGCAGGCCAACACCGCCGAACGTGGGTCGCCACGACGGTGTTGTTTTTCTTAAGAAAAATATCTTGCGCTCAGCCTGGGCAGACGGCAGGCAAGGCCCCGTAGGCAGACTCTGCCCGGTAGAATTTTCGGGGTGCAGGGTGAAGGCGCCAGTAACCCAACCGCGGAGGCGCGACCGACCGTCACACGCTGACAGGGAAGGGTTAAGGGGCGATCAACGGTGTTTTCCGGCCGGATCGAACTTGCGCAACAGCGCGGCCAGTTCCGGCTCGGCGACCAGCCCGGCAGCCTCCTGCGGCGAAACCCAGCGGCGGTCCCGCTGGCCGGCCTCCGGCCAGTCGGGGCGGTCGGTGGTGACTTCCAGGGGGTAGAGCTTGACGCGGCAGGGGCGGTCGCTGCCGTCCTTCATGCGCTTGAGGTAGCTGAAGCCGCCGATCGGCGCCGGGGCGATCAGGCCCTTCACGCCGGCCTCCTCCCAGGCCTCGATGGCGGCGGCCTCGGCGTCGGACAGGCCGGTCATGGGCCAGCCCTTGGGGACCACCCAGCGCTTCGTCTCGCGGCTGGTGACCAGCATGACCTCCAGCGCGCCGCTGAACCGGCGTCGCCACGGCAGGGCGCCGACCTGATGGGCCTCGCCCGTCATGTCAGGCCGTCGTCGGGAAGCGGGCGTGGAGCCGGCGGAACATGCGAAAAAGAACCTCGTCGAGCGCAGGGTGCGGGGTTCTAGCGCAACGGCGAGGTTTCGTCAGTAGGCGGATCGCCCCATACCGGACGCGGCTGCCCGGGGGCAGGCAGCCGCGTCCGTCATCTACAGGGCCGGGCGGCGGCCGGAGACGGCCGCCTCCAGAGCCAGCAGACGATCCTTGAGCAACAGTTTGCCCTTCTTGATGCGGGCCAGGATGCGCTCGTCCGGGCGGGGCCGGAGGCGCTCTTCCCGCAGGGCGGTTTCCAGCAGTCCATGACGGCTGCGGAGTCGGTTGATCAAAGCGTAGGTCATCAGGATCGCTCCTCTGTTTACAGATGGGAGCGTCGATGCCGGGAGGGACTGAGGGGCAGGGTCCCAGCATCGAGCGCGCCCGATGCGGTCCGACATCACGATCGGGGAGGATCGTCAGAGGGGCCCGGGCCGCACTGTCAAACTGGGCGCCAGCCCTCGCCGGCGCCAGTCCTGATGCGCTTATAGGGCCGATAAACTCGCCTTATGCCGCGCCGGGGCCGCGTTCCAGGGCCCTCAGCACCTCCTGGGCCAACAGGCCGGCCGGGCCGCCGGCGTTGCGGGCCGAGACCAGGGCGATCTCGCTGTCGCTGAGCGGCGGCAGGGGATCGCCGATGACCACCAGGTCGCGGGGGGCCAGGGCGGCCGGAAGCACCCCGACGCCCAGGCCGGCGCGCCGGGCGGCCATCTGTCCCGCCAGGCTGGGCGAGGTGAATGCGGCGCGGAAGGGCAGGTCCAGCGCCTGCAGCGCCGCCAGCGCCCGCTTGCGGTAGATGTCCGGGGCCGGGGCGATGATCAGCGGCAGGGGCCGGGCCTCGGCCAGGGAGGGATCGAGGGCCACCCAGATCAGCGGCTCGCGCCAGACCCGCACGCCCAGCTCCGGCCCGACCGGCTCGCGCTTGATCAGGGCCAGATCGAGCAGGCCGCGCGACAGCTGGTCCAGGAGGTTGGCGGTATAGTCGCAGGTCACCGACAGCTTGATGCGCGGGTGACTGCGGGCGAAGGCCCCGAGAATGGCCGGCAGGTGGATGGTGGCGATGTCCTCCGGCGCGCCGAAGCGCACCTCGCCCTCCAGATCGCCCTCGCCGAGGGTGGAGAGGATTTCGTCATTGAGGCGCAGCAGCCGGCGGGCCTGGGGCAGCAGGGCCGCGCCCTCGGTGGTCAGGCCGACACCCTTGCCGCCGCGCAGGAAGAGCGGGCTGCGCAGGCGGTCCTCCAGCCGGCGGATCTGCAGGCTGATGGCCGGCTGGGTGCGACCGAGCAGCGAGGCGGCGCGGGTGAAGCCGCCGGTGTCGACGACCGTGACGAAGGCCCGCAGCAGGTCGATCTCGAGGTTGGCAGGCGCGCGCATCATTACGATCCGTTATCGATTACATCACGGCTATACACTTCTATGCGAGCCATTTCCAGAGCATTGAGCGCCGCCCCGGACGCGCGCCCCGACAGCGTCGTCCCTTGCCTCCAAGCGGATTTAGCGATGATCGATCTTTCGGCCAGCCTGGCCCTGCTGGCCTCACCCGCCATTCTGTTCTTCTTCGTTGGGGCGGCGGCTGCTTTCGCGCGGTCGGACCTGACCGTGCCCGAGCCGGTGTCGAAGGCGCTGTCGCTGTATCTGATGCTGTGCATCGGGTTCAAAGGCGGGGTGGAGGCGCGGGCGGCCGGGCTGGACGCCGGTTTCCTGATCGCCGCCGCGATCGGCATGAGCCTGAGCGCGGCCATGCCCCTGCTGGCGTTCGGGCTGTTGCGGCGGTTCTCAAGCCTGGACCGGCCGACCGTCTGCGCCCTGGCGGCGACCTTCGGCTCGGTGTCGGTGGTGACCTTTGCGGCGGGGCAGCAGCACCTGGCGACCATCGGGCTGGCCAGCGGTGGCTACATGGCGGCGGTGCTGGCGTTGATGGAGACGCCGGCCATTCTGACCGCCCTGTTGCTGATGAACGGGGCCCGCCCCTCCCCTGCCCTGGCCTATGCCTCGGCCGCGGCCCCAGAGACGACCAAGCAGCCGCCGGCGGCGCGGCCAGGGGCGGTGCTGCGCGAGGTGTTCGTCGGGGCGGCGACGGTGATGCTGCTGGGCAGTTTCATGGTCGGGCTGGTGTCGGGCGAGGCGGGGATGGGGCGGCTGGAGCTGTTCGTCGGGCCGCTGTTCCAGGGGGCGCTGTGCGTCTTCCTGCTGGATATCGGCCTGACCGCCGCCCGGCGGCTGATGGAGGGCGGCAAGCGGTTAAGCCCGGCGGTGATTGGCTTTGCGATCGGGTTTCCCCTGTTGTCGGCGGCCCTGGCGCTGGGACTTTCGAGACTGGCCGGGCTGGGGGCGGGGGACGCGGCCCTGCTGACCATCCTGGCCGGTTCGGCCAGCTATATCGCCGTGCCGGCGGCCATGCGGATCGCCGCCCCGCAGGCCGATCCGGGGGTGTTCGTCACGGCCTCCCTGGCCGTGGCCTTTCCGTTCAACCTGACCCTGGGGATCGGCCTCTACACGGCGGCGGTGATGTGGGTCTGGGGGTGAGGGTCCCGGACTTGGGCCCGGGTTCAGATTTACTGGTCTCGTCCCCGGGCGATCGGGCGCCTATGCTCCCGGCAACCAGACCCAAGGAGCCCGCTCATGGCCGACGACGTCACGCCCCCCGCCCCCGCCAACCATCCGGAGGGCTATGAGCCCGCCAAAATCTGGACCTGGAACAAGGAGAACGGCGGCCGTTTCGCCGCCATCAACCGGCCCATCGCCGGCCCGACACACGACAAGGACCTGCCCGTCGGCAAACACCCGCTGCAGCTTTACAGCCTGGCCACCCCCAACGGGGTGAAGGTGACGGTGATGCTGGAGGAATTGCTCGCACGCGGCCACGCCGGCGCCGAGTACGACGCCTGGCTGATCAAGATCAACACCGGCGACCAGTTCTCCAGCGGCTTCGTCTCCGCCAACCCCAACAGCAAGATCCCGGCCCTGGTCGACCACTCCAACCCGGCCAAACCGATCCGGGTGTTCGAGAGCGGAGCCATCCTCATCCACCTGGCCGAAAAGTTCGGCGAGTTCCTGCCCACCGACCCGGCGACCCGGGCCGAGACCCTCAGCTGGCTGATGTGGCAGATGGGCAGCGCCCCCTACCTGGGCGGCGGCTTTGGCCACTTCTACGCTTACGCACCCTTCAAGATCGAATACGCCATCGACCGCTTCGCCATGGAGGTGAAACGCCAGCTGGACGTGCTGGACCGGCGCCTGGGCGAGGCCGAGTACCTGGCCGGGGATGACTACACCATCGCCGACATGGCCGTCTGGCCCTGGTACGGGGCCCTGGCCAAGGGGCTGGTCTATGAGGCCGGGGAATACCTGCAGGTGGCCGATTACAGGAACGTCCAACGCTGGACCGACCAGATCGCCGAGCGGCCGGCGGTGAAGCGCGGGCGGATGGTCAACCGGGTGATGGGCGAGCCGTCGAGCCAGCTCTGGGAGCGATATGACGCCAGCGACTTCGAGACGAAGACGGCGGACAAGCTGAACAAGCCGGACTGACGTCGCCCGGCCTCAAGGCCCGGCTCGGCCCGCCCCCTCGCCGGAGGGGGCCGGGCCGAACAGGGCCGGGTCGATGCGCACCGGCCGGCCCGCCGGCGCCCCGAGCCCGAACAGCGGCCGCTTCTCCTCGGTCTGGCCCATGCGCCCGTTCATCGCGTCGAGGGCCCGCTGCATCTCCCCATAGCGACCGCCCCGGCCCAGCCGGCGGATCGCCGCCTTCAGCGCCCGGATGAAATCGCCGAACCGGGTCTTGTAGTTGCGCCCCCGGCGCTGGGCCTCCTCGGCGGTCTCGAGGAAGGTGGCGCCGCAGGACAGGATGTCGTCCAGGGCCACGCCATGACGCCGGAACTCGTCGATCCGGCGCTCCAGCCGGTCCAGCTCATGCCGCAGGATGATGTGATGCCGGGGGTCCTCCGCCCCCAGCGTCCGGCTCACCTCCATGGCCCGATCCCCGAAGGCCCGCAGATGCTCGGCCAGCCGCAGCCTCTCCCCCCGCCGGAACAGCCACCAGGTCGCCAGCCCCCCGATCAGCCAGGTCACCACGCCGAGGCCAAGGCTCAGCGCCGGGTCGAACCTCCAGAAGGCGGTGAGTTTTTCGATGTGGTCGAGCACGATGGGGGCCCCGCGGAGAGGGGCGAGGTTAGGCGGGGTGGGCGGGGGTGTTCAAACGGGCTCGCGTTGGGGGGGAGGTGGGTGGCCAGCGCCTTCAACCGGACCCGACCGCGTCCCAGTCTTTGGGACGGGGGTCACCCGTTTGGTGGAATTGCCGTACAAGCTTCACGACCTGCCTGAAGTCCCGATTCTCGTCGGCCAGCCTGTTGCAATTGGCCCAGTCGATGTCTGGCCGCTCCCTGCTCGGAATGAGCACCTGGCTTTCGGGGGGATTTTCAACATCAAGCTTGATCACCCCGATACCATGCAGCGCCGAGAGCATTCGAAGTTCGCGGATCGTATCGACGCCCTGAATCGTGGGGGCGACGAGGTAGCCGAAGTGAGCCCACGACGAATTGGAAACGGTCTGAAAATAGCTCTCCCGGACATTGGCGCGATTGAGCAGAAGCTTCACTTCGAACGACCACAACCGGGCCTTTTGAGCCCCGCTGTGAGACACCAGGTCCCGCACTTCCTGATGCCAATCATGCGTCAGGTCCTCCATACCGACGAGGGCGGGAAACAGCCAATGATTGCCCTGCGGCCCTCGCCGATTTGACGAGGACTTTTCATCGATGCGGCGAGTCAGGACGCCGAACTCACTCCAGGCGAAGGAGGACACCAAGGGATAGAGGTCATGTTCGCGCTGTTGGCCTACAGGGTCTGCCGACCTTTCGGGAGGACGGGATACGCCCTCCGCGACATTGACCTCCGCTTCATCAGTCTGCTCGGACCAGTAGTACAGCCGAGGGCGATCTTCAGTAGTCTTCAGCTGCGGATAGCTGCGCTCGAACAGGGGACGATTGGCGCCGATCTCGGCGACCAACTGCTGGCGCAGCTCCGCATCGGTATTGATGGCGGTGCTTCGTTGCATCTTCTGCTGACAGGCATCGGGATAGCGAAGCCAGATCCAATCCGCGATTTCTCTGGCCTTCATGCGTTGGCCCGACGCCTCCTTGAGACATTCGACCACGGCTTCTTTCAATTTCACAGGTCGTCTCCGCGTTTTTATAGGCGACCGCCACTGCTTCAAAACGGCTCCTTGGCGACACGTTAGGCTCCGACGTGTCTGCTTCCTTGCTCATCATATGCCTTAGCGCAAAGGGCACGTGTATGCTGAAACCAGCGAAGAAGACACGAACGTGACCTTCCAGATCTTGCGAGGGTGCCGTTCGGCACAGGCCCATCCGGCCGATTTCAGTCCCGTCCTCGCAGAGCGAGGGCTTCCAAGGTTGGGATGTTCTACTTTTCTTCTTTACACCTTGTGTGATGCATCACCCTGCTGCAAATTGGTGCAGCGTGCAGCGTGCAGCATCGAGGGCGTTATGGCGGCCAGCAGTCGGATTACCGTTAACTTGAACTCGGATGAATATCTGGCGCTAACCGAGCTATCGGAACGATACCAAGTTTCTCTAGCATGGCTTGCGCGTAGGGCGATCGGCGACCTTCTTTCACAGTATCGCAAGAACCCAAACCAGCTTGAGATGCCATTTGTGAATCATACGGCGCAAGGATCGTAGCTATGAGCGCCTTGGTTAAGATACCGAGCGTTGTAAAGATGGTGCCTCAGTGAATATTTCCTCAATAGGGAGACAGCAGGATTTTTTCTTTGAGGAAGTTGTCGCAGAGCCTTTTGCACTGCGCCACGGAGGCTCAATGGATATTGACCCCTTGGACGCGACGTTTCGCGACAGCTGCCGTGCGCCTCTCCATTCCTGGTTTCCATACTTGGAAGGGTACGCTCCTCGCTTTGTCGAAGGTGTTAGGCTGGAGTTTTTGCCCAACGCAAGGCGGATTCTGGAGCCGTTTGCGGGAAGCGGAACGACGCCGATTGTGCTGGGACAATCAGGTATTGAATGCGCGTATTCTGAAGCGAACCCTGCAATGGCCTTCGTTATTCAGACCAAACTCGAGATTCTATCTCTGCACCTAGAGGACCGAACATATCTTGCGCAAAGGATTTCTTCTCTGAATGAGCAGCTCGCGTCGCGCGTTTATCGCGCGGAGCCGGATTTGGCGCTGCAAGCGTCCTATACGTCAAGCTTTGGCGAGAGCATCTTCTTCGATGAGGCCACCCTGAGCAACATCCTGCGCCTTCGTACTGTGAATGACGAAGTCAAAAACGAAGACGCCCTCCTCGGCAGATGCTTTACGCTCGCGGCATTGGCGAGCATGATCCCGTCATCACGGCTAAAACGCGCGGGTGATTTGCGGTTCAAAACCCAGAAGGAGCTGCTTGCGGGCACGCCCTGCGTTCTCGACAAAGTGAGGGAGCGCCTTGCCGCACAGGCTTGCGATATCCGTTCCGCAACAGAACTCCGCGCTAAAACACACTTTGCATGCCCAACAGCCAGGGAGCTTCCAAACGCGGTAGAGGGGGGTTGGGATGGCGTGATTACCAGCCCTCCATACCTCAATGGGACGAACTACATACGCAACGCCAGGCTAGAGCTATGGTACGATAGACTTATCGCGTCTAAGGCGGACCTTCGCCGACTTCGAGATGGAGTGATTACCTCCGGAATAAACGACGTGGACTTTCAGACCGATTAGCGCCCCGTGACGAAAGGCGTTGAGCGCGTCGTCGCTGAGCTAGAGAGACAGGCCTACGACCAGCGGATCTCCAAAATGGTCGGTGGTTATTTCCGCGACATGGAGGTCGCCCTTGATGCTCTATCGCGGTGCCTGAACAAAAGGGGCCGGCTCTGCATCGATATCGGCGATAGTATTTATGCAGGAACTCACGTTCCGACTGATGACCTCCTGGTAGAGGTTGCTGAAGGTCTAGGACTCCGGACGGTCGAGCGTGTTCACTTAAGAAAGCGGACTTCCAAGGGCGGGAAGCCAGTGCGTCAACAACTCCTTGTTTTCGAGAAGTAACCGAAATGAGCACCTCCCTAGCAAGCCAACCTGAACCCGCCCTTTCCCTTACGCCGGTAGAAGCTTGGGCGGACAAATGGTCCGCGTTCAAAACGACTTTTCCTCATCAGCAACAACCCTACGCAAAGCGTGACTGGGGCGGTCCGGCACACTCGATGTGCTCTTATCAAGGCAAGATGAAGCCGGCACTAGCCCACCATCTGATTGGCTGCTTTTCCGAACCTGGCGATGTTGTTGTCGATCCCTTTTCCGGATGTGGCACCATTCCCTTTGAGGCGTGCCGAATGGGACGTGCCGGATATGGGATCGATATCTCACGTCTCGGCCACGTTCTTACCTTGGGAAAGGTCGGCAAGACCTCCCCAGCCACGATTGCTGCTCTATTGAATGAGTTGGAGACCTTTATTGGCTCTTACCGTCTAACGGTGGCCGATCAGTCCGGCGCGGCAGCGATTAAGTTCAACAGCTCCATTCCTGAATATTTTCATGTGGATACGTTCCGCGAAGTTATCGCCGCCCGGCACTTCTTTTTGGAACGATGGGATAGTGGGCCAGAATGGGCACTACTCTACTCTTGCACGCTCCACCTGCTCCACGGCAATCGGCCATATGCCTTGAGTCGGAACAGCCATCCGGTTACTCCTTACAGCCCCACAGGGCCGTTCGAGTATCGACCATTGATGCCGCGCCTATTGGAGAAACTAGATCGCGTTCGGGGAGATCTTGAGAACGAAGCTCTCGCGTATGGCGGGTCCGCTCAAGGTGACTGCACCCTGCTTTGGCCAGCCTCGATACCGCAGGCGAATGTAATCATTACTTCCCCGCCATTTTTCGCATCGACCCGGTTCTATATGACGAACTGGATGAGGTTTTGGTTTGCAGGTTGGGAGCGCGACGACTACGACGTGAAACCAGCGGACTATGTGGAAACGCGGCAAAAGGCGAATTTAGACGTATACCGAAAGTTCTTCGAGGCAGCGAGGCAGCGCCTAACCGACGATGGCTTACTAGTTTTGCACCTGGGAGACAGTAAGAAATGCGACATGGGTGTCGAGCTTTCAAAGCGGGCAGGCCCATGGTTCAAGGTTGCTGACTCCTTCACCGAAAGCGTCGAGCACTGCGAGTCCCATGGTATCCGCGACAAAGGCTCCGTAACTGGTCACACCTACCTGGTGCTCAACGCGAACCGGTAGCCGACTTAGCCCGGCGCTTATCGTATTCTGCCTGAAGGTCGAAAGTATGAAAGCGTGGACTGCTCGCCAATACGCGCTGCAGGGCCTTCACCACTAGTTCGCCGGTTATCTTTCCATCACGCTCCTTGATCATTTCCGCCCGCATCAGGAACACGTCGAAAAGCCAGTCTATTCGCGACAATAGGATCGCAATGGCGTCTTCGTTTGGCGTGGGGCTTTCGAGCTCAGGCAGGGGTATCTTGGTGATGATGGAGAGCTGATGAAGCTGTCCTGGCTTCACATAGAATGCACTCGGGGTGCGATCACGCTTTTGACTGTTGCACGACCCGCATAATGCCGTTGCTGTTCCATCCAGCGGCCACAGGAAGGCAAGAGGCCGCGTGTGGTCGAGGTTCATATCGCGGGCAGTCTTCAGGTCCGTTCCGCAATTGAAGCAGCTCTTGCCGAATGCCTTCCACACATCATCGGCCAATTCAGAATGAAACTTGTGCCGATACAGGAGCTGAGGCGTTCCCTCGTAAAGCTCGGCAAGTAGGAGCTCAAACGCACGCCGTCGCGCGCCGTCCTCCTTCATTTGCCCGGACGATCGCTGCGGATTGTGGGCCGCATTTACCTCGAACTTCTTACAAAATCTGCATTCGAGCTGATAGCCGTAATCCAGTCTTATCGTGTCGGATTTGTCCGCCTCATTTCGAAGGCTGCTGAACGTGGAGTGTTTGCAAGGGCGGCGATGGGCCGCGACGCAATGGTTGGTAAAGCTAAGTTGGTTCCGTTCGTTTTCAGTGTTTATCGGGAGAAAGCGTCCACAGCGGTTACACGATTTCAAAATCAACTCGTGCGCACCACCTTCCGAATCTTCTGGCGCTACAACCTCCACTGTCGCCTGAATTTCACCATCGACGAAAATCGCTTCGGGAGCAAAATCGTACATATTCTTCATGAGCGCATCGCGCGCGCCATCGAAGTGCTTGTGGCGGATACGCCCGCAACGGGGCTCATAAAGCGCAACCTCGCCGGCCGAACTGGCGACTAGGGAAAATACGATGTCGACTGGTTGGAGAGTGGCCGCACGCCAAATACTTCCAACCTTGTTCCACGAATCGGCCGCGAACCCACTCAAAGTTCTTTTGTCCGGGGCCCCTTGAAGCTCACGCTCGATGCCGTCAGAGCACCAGAACCACAATCCGAAACCGAGCAAGTCTTCCTTCTGATGACCAGTGATCGAAAAGTGAACGTCGAGCCGCTCGCCTTTTTTTAGGGAATAGACGGTTTCAGTGGCGCGGCGGAATTCCCCGCCCGTCGTATCTTTGTGGACCGAAAAGCCCGAGCTACGGGTCATTGCGCGCCGGCGGCCCGCGTATAAGGTTTTGCCGGGAAGCTTGCCGCCTCCACTCAAGGTAGAGGTCATCGCTGTTTTTTTTCCTTTTCGGCGACGATCGATAGAAGATCAATCACCGAGCAGCCAAGAGCTTCAGCAACACGAGCCAAAGTGTTAATGGTAATATTGCGCTCGCCACGCTCTATCGCGCCAATGTAGGTTCTGTGAAGCCCGCACTTTTCAGCGAGTGTTTCCTGCGAGATACCTAAACTCTGCCGATGAAGGCGAATTCTCTCCGCGACTAGCACATGTAGCGGCTCATGGTCCAACATCATTCTGAGTATGTTGGCATGATGACAATGTATCTACAGACTAAACATAGCGCGAAGGGTTAGCTGAGGCCTTTTGGCCCTAGCCCACGATCAGGCCTTCCAACCTAATCGTGTAACATGGCGCAAGATTGCCGCGCGGCGGCGAACAAGGCCGTCAGTGCGGTCAAGGAAATGGGAGCGGCACTAACATGCGGCGCGTGGAAATGCAGGAACAAGAGCGCGGTACGCCATCAATCGGCCACGGAAACGGCAATCGCGATTGCCAGGGCGTCCCGGATAAGGATTTCATCGCTTTCCTCAAGGACTGGACGCGTTGGCCGATGCCGTACGCAGCCGATGAGTCCGACGTGGTCGCCGCCTGATGGAGGCTGTTGACTGGGTCGAGGTCGCTGGCGAGCTCGAAAAGCTCTACGAGGCCTCCGGCCGGCTTGAAGCGATGTTCCCCGGCCGCAAGTTCACCCTCGACGGCCACCTGGTCGGCAGCATCGGCGAGGTCGTCGCCGCCTATATGTTCGACCTCGACCTGAACCCAGCCTCCAGCATCGGGCACGACGCCGTCTGCAAGGCGGGCCGCCGCATCGAGATTAAGCTGACCCAAGGTGCGAGCGTCGCGATCCGGCATGTCCCTGATCACCTGCTCGTCCTGCATCGGCCGCGCGGTGGTCCGGTGCGGGTGGTTTACAACGGCCCCGGCGAACCGGCTTGGACGGCCGCCGGCGCCATGCAAACGAACGGGCAACGTCCTATCAGACTGTCGACGCTGACCCGGCTCGATCAGGGCGTTGACGAGCTTGACCGTCTCCCCCTGGTCAGACCGTCGCCGGTTTGAACAACGCCCATGAGAAGCGCCATCCGGGACGTCTTCGGGCGACGTTCAGTTCGGTGACAGCGCACTCAGTGCCCGCGAGGTCGCTGGAGCAGGTTGAACCACCTACGCTCCCACCCATTCCGGCAGCAGCGTGAGCCCCAAGGCGTGCGGTCGCGAGGGGACAGTTCAGATCAACTGGCTGCTGGTGATTTCGAGCGGCCAACGGCCTGGCTGGCGGCTCAGCAAGGGTCGCTGGACGACGCCTTCCTGAGGCGAGGCGGCTAGGCGCGTCAGACGCCGGCGCTGCCCTCATCCGACCCTGCTCCGCCAAGGCTCCGCAGGGCCACCTTCTCCCGGCAAGCGGGAGAAGGATTGTGGGGGGCAAAATGCGATAATACTCACCCGCTTCGATAAGCGGCTCCCCTCCCCTCACCATCGGAGCCCCCCCATGCCTGCCAGCCCGTCAGACGCCCTGTCCGGCAAGCCGCTCACCCCGCGCCAGCAGCGGTTTGTGCAGGAGATCCTGGTGGATGGGGTGGTGGCGGCGGCGGCGCGGCGGGCGGGGTATTCGGGGAAGTCTTCGCTGTATTCCTGCAACCAGCTGATGAAGAACCCCAGGGTGGCGGCCGCCGGCGAGGCCGAGCGGGCCCGGCGGGCGGCGCCGTGGACGCGGGAGACGGCGATGCGGGCGCTGCGCCAGATCGCCGAGGCCAATGTGCTGGACTATGCGCGGCCGGGGCCGGACGGGACGCTGGAGCTGGATCTGTGGCGGCTGGAGCGGGACCAGGCCGGGCCGGTGAAGGCGCTGAGCGTGGTGGAGAAGACCGACCCGGTGAGCGGGGCGGTGACGCGGACCGTGGGGTTCACCCTGGCCGACCGGGCGTCGGCGCTGATGAAGCTGGCCTCGGTGCTGGAGTCGGAAGAGGACGGCAGGGCGGAGCGGCGCGGATGGGTGCAGGGGGCGGAGGCGGTGGCGGCGCTGACGCCTGCGCAGCTGGGCCGGTTCCAGGCGCTGTGGGCCAGGCGGCGGCGGCGGGGCAAGGGGGCGGCGATCGATGTGACGCTGCGCGACTTCCTGGACGAGGAGACGCTGCACCAGCGGCGGGAGCTGGCGGCGGCCGAGGCGGCGGTGAGCGCGCGGGAGAAGGCCATGGAGCGGGCCGAATACGTTCTGCAGGAGTCCTGGGGGGACCTGGAGTTCCACCGCCAGAGGGTGGACGACCAGAAGGATGCGCTCGATGAGCGGAGCCAGGCCCTGGCGCGGGCGGAGGCCGAACTGAAGGCCAGAGGGGGCTGAGGGGGCGGCTGAGGGGGGCGGACGAGAGGGGCGGACGGGGGGCGGGCCGCTGAAGACCCACCTGATCGGGGGATGCGGCGGGCCCGGCGGGGTGGTTTTCTGGGGGCCTGGGAATTGGTCAAGGGATCTGGACATGCGTGGATGTGTGGCGCGGCTGGCGGCGGCGGTTCTGACGATGGCGGCGCCGGTGGCGGCCGGGGTTGTGGTTTCGGCGGCGGCGCCGGCGGCGGTGGCGCAGGCGACCTGGAAGGGGCTGACCGAGACGGAGGGACGGTTCGCCGTCGAGTTGCCCGGCACACCGACGGCGAAGCGGTGGACGCAGGATGCGGGCGGGGGCCTGATGCTGGAGAACGTCGAGTACACGCTGGTGGCGGGGGGCGACGAGTTCACGGTCGGGTCATCCAACTTCAAGATGGACGTGACCGAGGACCAGCTGCAGGTCGGCTTCAAGGCCGCCATCGACGACCTGGTCGCCAAGTCGGGCGGGACGGAGTCCTGGCGGCGGGCGACGACGGTGTCGGGGAAGACGGCGGTGGAGGCCGAGTATGTCGTCATGATCGGCGGGGCGAACTATCGCCACCGGGTGGTGGTCACGTTCGGCGGGCAGCGGCTCTATACGATGAGCGTGCGCCAGCCGGTGACGGCGCCGGTGAGCACGGCCGAGCGGGCGTTGCGCAGTCTGCGGCTGCTGTAACGGGGCTGAGCGGGACTGGACGCCGGGGCTGGACGACGGCAGGTGGCGGGCCGATGATCCGGGTGATCGTCGGCTGAACGGAGGGCGTCTTGCAGTCATCTTCGCATGTGGCGGCCGACCCCCGCGGGGCCGGCCGATGACGGTGACCCTGCGGCCGCTGGCGGCCGGCGACGGCGCCCGGGTGCTGGGCTGGCGCAACAGCGAGGCGGTGGCGCCCTACATGTATTCGGAGCACCAGATCACGGCGGCGGAGCATGCCGGCTGGCTGGCGCGGGCGCTGGAGGAAGGCGCGCGGGCGGACGGCGACAGGCGGTTCTGGATCATCGAACTGGACGGGGCGGGCGTGGGCCTGGCCAACCTGGCGAGGATCGACCGGGCGAACAGCAAGTGCGAGTGGGCCTACTACCTGGCCGACCCGGCGACGCGCGGGCGCGGGGTCGGGTCGGTGGTCGAGTTTCTGGTGCTGGGGTTCGTGTTCGAGCGGCTGGGGCTGAACCGGCTGTGGTGCGAGGTGCTGGTCGAGAACGAGGCGGTCTGGGGGCTGCACGAGCGGTTCGGGTTCGTGCGCGAGGCCTTGTTGCGGGCGCATGTGCGGAAGGCCGGGGTGTATCGCGACGTGGTCGGGCTGGGGATGCTGGGCGCCGACTGGCCGGCGGCGAAGGCGGCGGCGCTGGCGCGGCTGGGGGCCAAGGGCGTGGGTGAGGCCGAGCTGGCGGCGGCGATGGCGGGGATGGGCGACTGAGTTGCCGGTGTCCGGCTTTCATGCTTGGTGAGCCTTCGCGGGCGCGGCAGGCGCCGAGGGAGATACAGGTGATGCGCGGACTGGCTCTGTCGATGTTGCTGGCGTTCGGCGCCATGGTGGGGGCGGCGGCGCCGGCCGGGACGGCGGCGGCGCAGGCGGCGCAAGCCCCGCAGGCCATCAGCGATCCGGCGTTGGGCTTTACGGCCAGGATACCCGGGGCGGCCAGCAAGATGGTGACGCCGGGCGCGCCGGATGACGGGCTGGCCAACACCACCAACTGGATCGCGGAGTCCGGGAACGCGGCCTATTCGGTGACCGTGCTGCAATTTCGGGCCGGCGCCTTCAACGGCCAGGACCACCTCGTGTTGCTGGAACTGGCCCTCGACGGAGGCATCGCGGCGGTCGACGGCGTCCAGACCAGCGGCCAGACCACCACCCTGTCGGGCATGCCCGCGCTCGAGGCGCAGTACAGTTCGATCCTGGACGGCAAGCCGATGATCGGGCGGGTGATCATGGCCCTGAAGGGCGACAACCTTTACGCCGTGATGAGCCTGGAACCGGAAGGCGCGACCGACGCCGCCTTTCGCCAGATGGTGCGGGACTTCAAGCTTCAGTAGCCGGGCCGGCGTCAGGTCGGGGACAGTCCGGAGGACGCCGGGATGAGCGGTTGCGGGGGCGGGTTGAGCGGAAGTTACGGGGAGGACTGGCGCGTGGCGCGTCCGTTGCATTAAGAGTTCCTTAACCGGCGAAAGTCCGGGCGGAGGGATCGAAATGGGACGGATCTGGGCGGTGCTGGCGGTGGCTATTGGCCTGGCGTTTGGTCAGGCGGCGACGGCGACGGCGGCCGACTGGGCCCTGCTCAAGGCGGCGGACGCCGGCTTTACGGCCGAGCTGCCCGGCGAGGCGATCCATATCGAGGCCGCGGGCGACGGGCCCGAGCAATGGCTGCTGGTCGGCGGGGACGGGGTTTACGCCATCTTCCTGTCGCCGACAGGCGGGACCGGGGCCGAGCTCGACGAGGGCTTTCTGGACACCGTGCTGGACAACAGCGTCGAGGCCCTGGCCGGCGAGGTGCAGCAGCGCTGGACGACCGACGGCCATGGCGGGCGGGTGCGCTGGGCGCGGTTCGCGGGCCAGGCCTCGAACCTGACGGTCGAGGGTTAGGCGATTGCGATCGCGCGGCCGGGGACGGTGCTGGTGGCGGTGGCGTTGACGCCGGAGGGCGGCGATCCGGCCAATGTGGCGCGGTTCCTGGCCAGCGTGCGGATTGAGGCGCCGGTTACCTAGAGGTCCGGCGCGGCGCCGTGCAGGCCCTGCATGATGATGCGGTTGATCTTGATCAGCGGATCGATCTCTTCCTCGCGGCGGATGACGGCGCTGGTGTGTTTGCCGACCCAGATGGAGATGGAGATGATCTGGGCGCGCAGGGCCATGGGCAGGGCGTTGTCCGGCTGACCGCAGTCGGTGGCCAGCGCCGACCATAGCCGGCGGTTCCAGTCGAGGGCCTCGACGCGGCCCGCGATCTGGGTTTCGGGCAGTTTCTTGGCGTCCATCAGGGCGCGGGTGACCTGGCCAAACAGCCGGTACTCGGCGTCCTTGGGGTTTTCAGCCCTCGCCGCCGCCTGTTGATAAGCCTGAAGACCCATTGCCCAACCTTTCGTCCTCGTACTCCACCAGTTTCCGGCAGAGCATGAGCGCCTTGTAGTATTCCTTCTCCATGATGTGCTTGGAGATGTTAACACACTCCGACAACACGGCGGGATTGCGCACAACACTCATGAACTCGGTCAGGCGGCGCACGAACTCGTCGTAGTAGCGGCCGGCGCCGGCCTCATCGAGGTACATCATCATCACGGGGAAGTAGACGTGGCGGGCCGGTGTGACGGCCTCTGCTTCCTGCATGATGTCCTTCTCGCGGAGGACCGACGCCTTGTTTTGCAGGATCAGAACGCCGCGCCGGTCGCCATTCTGGACGACCGCGCCATTGAGGACGAATTTCTCGCCCGGCTTGAGTGACAGCTTCAGCGGCACGTGCGCCTCCCCGATACAGGGGCTCAACATCGACGATCATGGTTAACGCCGTATTGCCGCAGGGGGTCGAAAGCGGCCGATCTTAAGGGCGGGGTAACCATGATCGGGCGATCACTTGGCTGATCCTGCAAAGACTGTGACCCGATGACGCGCCGCAAATCAGACGTTTCCGCCACCGCCCTTTCGGCCGGGGGCGACATGACCCCCATCATCGGCCAGGCGGCGCGGGTGCAGGCGTTCGGCGGCATGGCCGGCCAGGCGGGTTCGGCGGCGTCGCTGAGCCGCATGCTGGAAGCCATGGCCGAGATGAAGGCGGCCAGCCTGGGCGGGGTGATCGACCAGGCGGTGGCGGCGCTGCAGAAGGACGATTTCGAGAACGGCGGGCGGCTCGCCATCCAGGCGCTGGAGATGGACGAGCGGTCGGGGTTCGCCTGGTACCTGCTGGCCATCGCGCGGGAGCGGGCCGGGGATTTCGCCAGTTCGGTGCGGGCCTATGACAAGGCGCTGCAGCTGATCCCGGCCCATGCGGAGGTGGCCAACGACATGGGCCGCCTGGCCTATCGCATGGGCATGAAGGAGACGGCCAAGAAGCTGTTCGCCCACTATGTGTCGGCCCATCCGGAGAACCCGGAAGGGGTCAACAACCTGGCCTGCGCGGTGCGTGACCAGGGGCGGTATGATGAGGCGGTGGAGGTGCTGCGGCCGGCGCTGATCGCCAATCCGCAGGCGGCGGTGCTGTGGAACACGCTTGGCACGGTGCTGGCCGAACAGGGCGATCCGGCCGGCTGCGTGACCTTCTTCGACGAGGCCCTGCGGCTGCAGCCGGACTTTCCCAAGGCGCAGTACAACCGCTCGACGGCGCGGCATGCGCTGGCCGACACGGCCGGGGCGCTGGAGGACTGCAATGCCGCCATGCTGGCGCCGATGCCGGCCGACGAGGTCCAGATGATGCGGCTGGCGCGGTCGACCATGCACCTGACGCTGGGCGAGATCGCCCGGGGCTGGGACGACTATGAGGCGCGGCGGGATCCGAGTTTCGGGGATGTGACCCACTATCTGGTCGACCGGCCGGAATGGACGCCGGCCAGCGATCTTGGCGGCAAGTCGATGCTGATCTTCGGCGAGCAGGGGCTGGGCGACGAGCTTTTGTTCGCCAACCTGTTGCCGGACGTGATCGCGGCGCTGGGGCCGACGGGCCGGCTGACCCTGTCGGTGGAGCCGAGGCTTGTCTCGCTGTTCCAGCGCAGCTTTCCCACCGTGCGGGTCGGGGCGCATGCGACGTTCGACGTCGACGGGCGGACGGTGCGGGTGGCGCCCTTCCTCGATGAAGACGAGCTGGCGAAGATCGACCTGTGGGCGCCGCTGGGCTCACTGCTGCGGGGGTTCCGGAACCGGGTGGAGGCCTATCCGGAGACGGCGGGCTATCTGACCGCCGACCCGGCGCGGGTGGCGCACTGGCGCGAGGTGCTGAAGACCGCGCCGGCCGGGCCCAAGGTCGGGCTGCTGTGGAAGAGCATGACGGCCAAGGGAGCGCGGCACCGCTGGTTCTCGCCGTTCGCCCTGTGGGAGCCGGTGTTGCGCACCCCGGGCATCTGTCTGGTCAACCTGCAGTACGGCGACTGCGAGTCGGAGCTGGCCTATGCGAAGTCGCAGGGCATCGACATCTGGGTTCCGCCGGGCATCGACCTGAAGCAGGACCTGGACGATGTGGCGGCCCTGACCTGCGCACTGGATCTGACCGTCGGGTTTTCCAACGCCAGCCTGAACCTGGCCGGAGCCTGCGGGGCGCCGGTGTGGCTGGTGACGCCGCAGGCCTGCTGGACCCAGCTGGGGACTGATCGTTATCCCTGGTATCCGCAGGCGCGGGTGTTCACTCCGACCAGCTATGCCGACTGGGATGAGGTGATGGCGCAGATGGCCGGCGACCTTGAGGCCTGGGCCGCGTCCGGAACGTAAGGCCCGCGCAGGGGTTGAATCCGTCAGGCAGCAGTGACGCCGCCAGACCGGATGACAACGCCATGGCCGATTTCGACAACGAACCCGATGACCAGGATCGCGCCGAGGTCCTGGACGAAACCAACCTGACCGAAGACGGCGGCAACATCGCCAACTTCGACGACATCCCAGACGTCTATGACGCCACCGCGGCGGCAGACGATGCGGACATCGACGACCTCGATCCCGAGCGGGACGAGGCGGACTTCGAGGCCGCCGAGTTCGAGGATGACGACATGACCGACGAACGGGACGACGCCGGCCTTCGCGCCGCGTCGGAAGACCGCAGCTTTGCAGCCGATGAGGATCGCGTGACCACAGAAGACGAACGCAGCCGCAACTATGAAGCCTCCGGCGGGACCGGGGACAAGGCCGACAAGACCGGCGTCGAGGCCGACCCGGGCGAGGACGCCGCCGACGAAAAAGACCCGCACGTCGATCGCCAGCTCGACAAAGCGCTGAAGGAAACCTTCCCGGCCAGTGACCCGGTGTCGATCAACCCCGGGGCGGACTAGCTTTCTTCCTTCTCCCGCTTGCCGGGAGAAGGTGGCAGCGAAGCTGACGGATGAGGGCAGCGCCGGCCGATGAGGTCGGGCTGCCCTTTTTCGTGCGCGGTCGTCGGAAGCCGCCGCCGCCCTCATCCGACCCCCTTCGGGGGCCACCTTCTCCCGGCAAGCGGGAGAAGGACGCTACGGCGCCCAGCGGCTTTTTCGCCTGTGGCGATGAAAACGCTTCACAGCGCGGTTCCGGACGCTAGTGTCCCCATTGAAACGTTTGTTTGGAGCGACTGTTCGCTTCGAGGGGACCTGCATGACGACGCGCTTCGAAGGCACCAAGGACTATGTGGCGACTGACGACCTGAAGGTCGCGGTCAATGCCGCGATCGCGCTGGAGCGGCCGCTGCTGATCAAGGGCGAGCCCGGCACCGGCAAGACCGTGCTGGCCGAGGAGATCGCGCGGGCGCTGGGCGCGCCGCTGATCACCTGGCACATCAAGTCGACGACCAAGGCCCACCAGGGCCTGTACGAATACGACGCCGTCACCCGCCTGCGCGACAGCCAGCTGGGCGACGAGCGGGTCAAGGACGTCAAGAACTACATCAAGAAGGGCAAGCTCTGGGAGGCGTTCGACGCCCCCGGCGTGCGTCCCGTGCTGCTGATCGACGAGATCGACAAGGCCGACATCGAGTTTCCGAACGACCTGTTGCAGGAACTCGATCGGATGGAGTTCTACGTCTACGAGACCGACGAGACCATCAAGGCCGTGGTCCGCCCGGTGGTGATCATCACCTCGAACAACGAGAAGGAACTGCCGGACGCCTTCCTGCGCCGCTGCTTCTTCCACTACATCAAGTTCCCGGAAGCCGAGACGATGAACGCCATCGTCGAGGTCCACTACCCCGGGATCAAGCAGAAGCTGGTCGCCGAGGCGCTGCGCATCTTCTACGACATGCGCAAGGTTCCGGGCCTGAAGAAGAAGCCCTCGACCAGCGAGCTGCTCGACTGGCTGAAGCTGCTGATGGTCGAGGACATCAGCGAGGAGACGCTGAAGGAAAAGGATCCGACCAAGCTGATCCCGCCGCTGCACGGCGCCCTGCTGAAGAACGAACAGGACGTCCACCTGTTCGAGCGCCTGGCCTTCCTGGCGCGGCGCGAAGGGGCGACGCGGCCGGGGCAGTAGGCTTCCGGCTTTCAGCGACATCATTGAAACTCCCTCGGGTTCGCCCCGGGGGAGTTTTTCTTTGGGCCCGGCGGTTACCGCGAATTCACTGGATTGCCCGGCACGGCGGGGCCACCCTCAGCCTCGAGGTCGCCAACGGACTACCCAAAAGGGCTGAGACGATAATGAAAACCAAGCTGATGACCGCCGTGGGCTGTGGCGCCATCCTTCTGGTGCTGGGGGCCTGCGAAAGCAGGACCGAGTACCGGGCCCGCAAGGCCGAGCGCGAGGCGCTCAACGTGGTGAGCAAGCTCGATTGCCCGGAAACGCAGGGCAATCTGAAGCGCACCGCTGTGGCCGCCGACGGCGCCAGCTGCACCTATGCCGGCGAGGGTTCGGAAGTGGTGCTGAGGCTGGTGGCGGTGAGCAACGATCCGGCCAAGGCCCTGGAGCCCATCGAGGCCGAGGTGAAGGGCCTGTTCCCCGCCCCGCCCGCCCCTACTCCGCCCACGCCGCCGGCAAAGCCCGGTGAAGAGCCTGCCAAGAAGACTGAGGTGACCAAGGAGACGGTCTCCATGCCGGGCCTGCATGTCGAAACCGAGGAAGGCGGCGGCTCCGACAAGGCCAAGGTGCGCATGCCGGGTATCAGTGTCGACGCCGACGGTGACAAGGCGCGGGTCAAGATCCTGGGCGTCGAGATCAACGCCGACGAAAACGCCAGCGAAATCCGCATGACGCGGGACAGCTGGCGCACCGAGGAAGGCGATTTCGATATCGACCTGTCCGGCGGCAAGCCCAACATCCAGGGCGATGGCGCCTTCTCGATCGGCGGCAAGCGCAGGCAGGGCTATCGCACCACCTTTGTGAAGACGACCGACTCGAAGGACGCGGCCTGGACCGTCGCCGGCTACGAGGCGCAGGGTCCCAAGCGCGGTCCGCTCGTGGTGGCGGTGGTCAAGGCGAAGGCGCCCGCGAACGGCGACGGGGAAGGCAAGCACCTGTTCCGCGACGCGACGGCGCTGGTGAGATCGCAGTTCGCGGAGTGATGGGATCTAGACGCTCCCCCCGCATGGCGGGGGGAGCGTCAGACTATTCCACCGGCTGAACGTCGGTAACCTTGTAGGCCAGCATGCGGCCATCCTCGTCGGCGACCGACACATACTCGCCGACCGCGAAGCGATGCTGGCCGAGCTTGTGGACAGCCTCATCGTCGCTGTCGTCAGTGTCGTCGTAGTCGAAGTACCAGTTGTCGCGGCGGTGGGCCAAATGGCCGGTCGTGGCGTCCTCTTCGGGGGCGAACCTCCGGACGGTGCAGTCGGCCTTGGCTTTGCCGAAGGCGTCGAGGTCCAGCATGCCGTCGTCGGTGAGGGGCGCGGTCAGGGTGTAGCCGCGGTGGTCGTCGCCATCGGCGAATTCGGTGCCCGGATTGCGGGCAAGGCGCATGATGATGCGGGACAGGGTCATGCCTGTTTCTCCGATGTTGAAAGCGTCAGTGGGAAAGGAAGAGCGACGGACCGTCGTTGTTCAGCAGGGTCCGGGTGGTGCCGCCGAAGATGTATTCCTGGAGGCGCGGGTGGCCGAAGGCGCCGGCGACCAGCAGGCCCGCTCCCAGGCGCTTGCAGGCGCCCAGCAGCAACTGTGCGGCGTCACCGCTCTCGGTGATGACCTCGACCTCGGCCGTCACGCCGCGATCAGCGAAGAAGGCCTGGAGACGGCCGCCGTCGAAGTTGCGGGACGAGGCGGAAGGCGCGCAGAGAATGACCACGCGCGAGGCCTTTTCCAGCAGCGGCAGGGCCGTGCGGGCGGCGCGGCTGGCTTCCTTGCCGCCATCCCAGGCGACGGCGACGACGCCGCCGGCGGTCAGGCCGGGGCGGGCGACGATGACGGGACGTTGCTCGTCGGCGACAGTCTGCTGGAAGGCCTCGGCCAGAGGGCCACGGCCGCGGGCGGCCTCATCGGTGAAGACGACAACGTCGGAGAGACGCCCCTCCATGGAGAGGCCGGCCCAGACCGGGGTTTCCAGGCTGACCAGCCGGGTCCTGGCATAGCCGCAGGCGGCGACGGCGGCCTGGGCGGCGCGGGCGCCCTCGGCGGCGGCCTCTTTCAGGCTGTCCAGAGCGGTGATCTGCACCCCGCCCATGAAGCCCTCGCCCATCCAGGGCATGAGGTCGGCGACGTCGGCGGGGGCGTGGACGGCGGCCAGTTCGGCGTCGAACGGCGCGGCGACGGCGGCAGCCGCCGCCAGAACCTGTTCGTCACCTGCGCCGCCGGCCAGAGGCGCCATGATACGGGCCCAGCTCATGAGAGTCTCTCCATCTAAGTCCAACGAATGTGAGGGGCATGGCGTTCCTGTCGTTGATCTTTGTCAAGCGATGCTCCAGTTGGACGTTCCGGTAGATCAGTGAGGAACAGAAACGATGGCCAAGGCCCCGCGCGGCAAGCAACCACGCGCCTGGCAGCGGATGCTGTCGGGACGCCGCCTGGACCTGCTCGATCCCTCGCCGATGGATATCGAGATCGAGGACATCGCCCACGGCCTGGCCCGGGTTGCGCGCTGGAACGGCCAGACAATCGGCGAGCACGGCTTTTCGGTGGCCCAGCATTCCCTCGTCGTCGAGGAGATCGCCGCCCACATCCAGCCGGATCTGGCGCCGCGCTGGCGGCTGGCGGCGCTGCTGCACGATGCCTCCGAGTATGTGATCGGCGACATGATCAGCCCGTTCAAGGCGGCGCTGGGGGTTTCCTACAAGGACTTCGAGGAGCGGCTGGAGCATGCCATCCACGCCCGCTTCGGGCTGCCGGCAAAGACGCCGCAGAAGATCAAGAAGCTGCTGAAGACCGCCGACCGGGCCTGCGCCTATTTCGAGGCGACGCAGCTGGCCGGGTCCACGGTCGAGGAGAGCCTGCAGATTTTCGGGACGCCGCCGGCCGGCTATAATCTGTTGATCAACCCTCAGCCGCCGGCCGAGGCGCAGGAACGCTATGTGGCGCGGTTCCATACCCTGTCGGAAGCGGCCGGGTATGAGCGGACGCCGCAGGCCTTCAGCACCGAATGAGCCTGTCCCGATGACCCTTATCGTCAGCCCGCTGCGCGATGCGCCGACGGTCATCAAGTGGAAGAAGCCGTCGCACGTCATCACCCTGCTGGAAGAGGGCCTGATGAGCCAGGCGCCGCGGGCGCTGTATCCGGACCGGCACCTGAAACTGGCCGTGCATGACATCTGGGAACAGGCGGCGGGGGAGACGATCCCGGACGAGGGGCTGGTCCGGAAGCTGCTGGATTTCTCGCGCACCTGGGACGGGCGCGATCCGATGCTGGTGCATTGCTGGGCGGGGGTCAGCCGCTCGACGGCGAGTGCGTTTATCGTGGCCTGTGACCGCAACCCGGACGCCGACGAGACGGCGATCGCGGCGGCATTGCGAAAGGCCGGGCCGGGCGCGACGCCGAACCCGTTGATCGTGCGGCTGGCCGACGACGTCATGGGGCGCGGTGGGCGGATGGTCGATGCCGTGCAGGGGATCGGCAAGGGCGTCTATGTGTATCCGGGCGCACCGTTCGAGATGCCGTCGCGGTACTAGGGACGCCGCGTCACACGACGCATCCCCGCCCCCGGGGCGGGGTGGCCATGGCGAGCGCTTCAAGCGAGCCATGCCGGGGCGGGCACGAGCGACCTGGCCAGATCAGCGCCTCATCCTGAAAACCTTCTTGGGCACGGCCCTGGCCGTCTTGTCACCCGCTACGAACCCGCCCCCTGTTTCTCGCTACCGCTCGAAACGGTCCCCCTCCCGCAAGCGGGAGGGGGCAGACCGCGCCTTCGCGGCGATGGCTTTAGCCGCGTCCAAAAATCCTCTACCACCACACCATGAACCCGTCCGTCGTCATCGGCCTGTCCGCCGTCATCGTCGCCATTCGCGACGGCGAGGCCGTGGTGCTGACCGTCCGGCCGGAGGCGGCGGCGGGGTTGCCGTTCGGGCCGTTCAAGCCGGACAGCGACCGGACGTTTGAGCTGGCGCTGCGGGAGTTCGTGGCCAGCCAGACGGGATTCGAGCTTGGCTATGTCGAGCAGCTCTACACCTTCGGAGACCGGGGGCGCGATGCGCCGCGGGCCGAGGTCGGGGCCGGGGCGGCGCGGGTGGTGTCGGTGGGCTATCTGGCCCTGACGCCGTCAGCCAGCGGCAGCCTGTCGGCCGACACGGTCTGGGCGCCGTGGTCGCGGTTCTTTCCCTGGGAGGACTGGCGCAAGGGGCGGCCGGATCTGATCGACGAGGGCATCAAACCGGCGCTGGTGGCCTGGGCCGGCAAGGACGTGGGGCGGATGGCGCGGGCCCGGCTGGCGTTTGCGCTGGACGGGGCGCCCTGGAACGAAGAGCGGATGCTGGAGCGCTACGAGCTGCTCTATGAGGCCGGCCTGGCCCCCGAGGCGGCGCGCGACGCGGCCCGGGCCGACGGGCGCGATCCGGCCGAGCCGGCGGCGATCTCGGCGGCGCTGGGCGAGCCGATGATCAGCGACCACCGGCGGATTCTGGCGACGGGCCTCGGGCGGCTGCGCGGAAAGCTGAAGTACCGGCCAGTGGTGTTCGAGCTGATGGCCGGGGAGTTCACCCTGTCGGCCCTGCAGAAGACGGTCGAGGCCATCGCCGGCATCCCGCTGCACAAGCAGAACTTCCGCCGGGTGGTCGAGCGGACCGGCCTGGTCGAGGGGCTCGGGCGCATGGATGTGGAGACCGGCGGGCGGCCGGCGGAGCTGTTCCGGTTCCGCCGCGAGGAACTTCAGGCGCGGCCGGCGTTGGGGCTGAGCTTGCCGGGCGTTCGCGACTAGACCCTTTCAGGTTTTGAGGTACGCATCAAAACCTGAAAGGGTCTAGAATCAAACATTTAGAGCACGTCCGGGCGGCGGAACCGCGTACACTTCCGCCTGACGTGCTCTAGCCCGCCCTACTCCGCCGCCATCGGTTGCGCCGGTTCCGACCCGGCTTCCGCCTTCTGGCGCTCGACCCACTTCGCCTTCAGCGTCTTCGACGTTTCCCGCGAACCATCCGGGCTCCAGCCCGGTGGGCCGAACAGGTAGCCCAGCACCTCGCGGATCGAGCGCGAACCGGCGAGGTCCTTGCCGATGCCGATCCACTCATGAAAGGCCACGCGCAGGATATTGAAATCGCCCAGATTCTTGACCAGGCCATAACGCGGAGGTTCAGCGTCAGTCTCGGGGATGTAGGTGCCGAACAGGCGGTCCCAGATGATCAGGATGCCGGCGTAGTTGGCGTCGAGGTAGCGGGGATTGCGGGCGTGGTGGACGCGGTGGTGCGACGGGGTGTTGAACACCGCCTCGAACCAGCGGGGCATCCGGTGAATGGCCTCGGTGTGAATCCAGTACTGATAGACCAGGCTGATCCCCTTCTGGATGGCGATCATGGCCGGCGGGAAGCCGATCAGGGCCAGGGGCAGCCACAGGAGCCAGGTGCCGGCCACGCCGCCTGTCCAGGTCTGACGCAGGGCGGTGGCCAGGTTGTAGTGCTGGCTGGAGTGGTGGTTGACGTGGCTGGCCCACCAGAACCGCCGTTCGTGGCTGAGGCGGTGGAACCAGTAGTAGGTGAAATCCTCGAGGAAGAAGATGGCGACCCAGGCCCACCAGGCGGTCATCGGGATGTCGAAGATTCGGTGCTGCCAGACCCAGATGACCACCGCGACAATGGCCGCGCCGGTCAGCAGGCCCGCGATATTGCTGCCCAGGCCCATCATCAGGGAGGTGGCCGTGTCCCGGGCCTCGTAACTGGCCTTCACCTTCTTGAAGCGGCGCAGCAGGATTTCGCCGACGATGGTCAGGACGAACAGGGGAATGGCCAGGGTGACGGGGTCGAAGGCCGGCTTGATGGGATCGAGGGTCATGCGGCGATCAGATCTTCAGGCGCTTGCGGCGGCCAGGGGGTGACCCCGCTGACGGCGAGCGAGAGTTTCGGGGCGGCGGGATCAGCGATGCGCAGGCGGATGCGGCCGCCGCGGATCGGGGACGTGATGGCGGCGGTCCAGGGCATGTCGCGGGTCACCCAACTGTCGCCGAGCTGGGCAAGAACCAGGGCGGCGCCGCCGCTGCGGGCGATGGCGCCCAGACCGTCGGCGGCGATCCAGACGGCGTCGATGGGGTAGCCCGGATAGTCGGTGTCGATGAGGTCGCGGGCAGTGCGTTCGTCGAGCGGTCCGGTCGGGCGCGGAATCCGGGCCCAGGCGGCGAGGCCGACCATGGCGGCGACCGCCACGGCCGAACCGATCAGCTGTATCAGCAGGCCATTCACATTGACGCTCCGTTCCCCGGTGGGGAATCTGACCAGACTGGCGGCCGCGTCAATGAAAAAGGCCCCCGCCGGGTGGCGGGGGCCTGTTCCACATAGTCGCGGGTTAGCGCGGCCTAGAACTTGCGGACGTAGCTGACGCCGACAACATCGGCTTCGGCGTCGTCGCCGTCATGACGGGTCCAGTCGAGGCGAACGCCGTCCTTCTCGGTGAAGAAGTACTGGCCGCCGACGCCATAGGCGAAGCCGTCCAGATCGGCCGACTGGCTGATGCCAGCGCCCTTGGCCTTGATCTCCGAGCTGGCGTAGCCGGCGCGGGCGAAGATGTCGAAGCGCTCGGTCACCGGGTAGTAGCCGACGGCGAAGGCGCCGACTTCATGCTTCAGATCGACGTCCACGTTCGTGCCCAGCACGTCGAAGTCGTCGCCCTTGACGCCGGCGGCGAGTTCGCCTTCGACGCCGAAGTACTTGCCGAAGCGGGCTCCGACGCGGCCCTGGATGGCGCCGAGGTTGACGTCCGCGCCGTCATCAGCGCTGACATTGGCATAGCCGATGGTGCCGTAGAGGGTGGTGTCGGTGGCGGTCTGGGCGGAGGCGGCGCCGGCGAAGCCGACGGTGGCCAGGGCAGCGACAGACGCGGCCGCAATCATGAGAGATTTCATTGTTTTATACTCCTGAAGTTAGTTCGTAGATCAGAACCCCTCCTGCCCACGGTTAGGTAGGAGCGAAACCCGTCGGCGCAACGGCGGGTCCGGGTTTGAATTGCGGCGAAACCGCTTCGTTGCGGCGAAAGCACACACCCCGTTCTGTGACCCGATGGTCAGTCCGGGGATGACGCGGGGCCGGGGCGTGCTATCTAGCGCGCCAAGAAGAAACTGCGGGCCGGGGGCGGTCCGCCTCGGGAACAAGATCACCGTGCATCAGGCCGTCATCGCCGCCACCGGGCTTTTCACGCCCGACCAGAGCATTTCCAACGAAGAGTTGGTCATCGCCTTCAACCGCTTCGTCGAACTGCATAACGAGCGCAACGCAGAGGCCATCGCCGCGGGCGAGATGGAGGCCCTGGCCCCCTCGTCGCCGGAGTTCATCGAGAAGGCGTCGGGCATCAAGGCCCGGTTCGTGATGGACAAGGCCGGCATCCTCGACCCCGAGGTGATGACCCCGCGCATCCCCGAACGCCCGAACGAGGAAATCTCGGTGCTGGCCGAAATGGCGGTCAAGGCGGCAAAGGACGCCATCGCCGCCTGGGGCAAGGACGTCAGCCAGATCGACGCAGTGCTTTGCGCCGCCTCCAACATGCAGCGGGCCTATCCGGCCATGGCCATCGAGGTGCAGCAGGCGCTGGGCATCGAGGGCTTTGCCTTCGACATGAATGTGGCCTGCTCGAGCGCCACCTTCGGCATCAAGACCGCCGCCGACTTCGTCGCCTCGGGCTCGGCCCGGGCCGTGCTGATGGTCAATCCGGAGATCTGTTCGGGCCACCTGAACTTCCGCGACCGCGACAGCCACTTCATTTTCGGCGACGTCGCCACCGCCGTGATCGTAGAGCGGGCCGAGGACGCCGCCCCGGGCCAGGGCTGGGAGATTCTCGGCACGCGGCTGAAGACGGTCTTCTCCAACAACATCCGCAACAACTTCGGCTTCCTCAACCGCGCCGCGCCGGAAGGTATCGGGGCCAAGGACAAGCTGTTCGTGCAGGAGGGCCGCAAGGTGTTCCGCGAGGTGGTGCCGATGGTCAGCGAGATGATCGTCGACCATGCCGGCGACATCGGCGTCGATCCGCATGGCCTGAAGCGGATGTGGCTGCACCAGGCCAACATCAACATGAACGAGATGATCGGCAAACGCGTGCTGGGTCGCGATCCGCAAGCGGGCGAGAACGTCATCATCCTCGACGACTATGCCAACACCAGCTCGGCCGGCTCGATCATCGCCTTCCACCTGCACCACGAAGGTTTCAACGCGGGGGATACGGGCCTGATCTGCAGCTTCGGGGCGGGCTATTCGGCCGGCACGGTGTTCGTCCGCAAACGGTAGACATAACTGTCACGACTCGGGCGTAACGGCGGGGTTCAAGCCGGGAGCCCGAACATGACCGACCTGCATCGCTTCGCAATGTCTCGCCGTCGCCTCGTGCAGTTCGGCGGCGGGGCAGCCGCCGCAGCCGGCTTTGCCCTGGTGCTCGACGAGCGCCCGGCGCTGGCCCAGCCGGTCTTCGCCGACTACCCCTTCCAGCTGGGCGTGGCGGCCGGTGATCCGGCCGCCGACGGCTTCGTGATCTGGACCCGGCTGGCGACCGATCCGCTGGCCTTCGGCTATGGGATGCCCCGCCAGGCCATCGAGGTCGCCTGGGAGGTGGCCAGCGACGGCGGTTTCAAGAGCATCGTGAAATCGGGCACGGCGCTGGCGCGACCGGAGCTGGGTCACTCGGTGCATGTCGAGGTGGCGGGACTGGAGCCTGCCCGACCCTATTTTTACCGCTTCGTGGCGGGCAAGGAGCGTAGCGGCGTCGGACGGGCCAAGACCCTGCCGGCGGCGGGCGCCAGCGTGGCCAGCGCCCGCTTCGCCGTGGCCGGCTGCCAGAACTACGAGAACGGCTACTTCACCGCCTATCGCAAGCTGGCCGGCGAGGATCTGGATTTCGTCTACCACTACGGGGACTACATCTATGAGGGCCGGGGCATGCGCATGCGCAACACCCCCGACGGCCCGGTGCTCAACCCGCGCCAGCACCTGGGCGACGAGATCTACAGCCTCGACGACTATCGCCGCCGCTACGCCCAGTACCGGATGGATACGGACCTGCAGGCGGCCCACGCCGCCGCCGCCTGGTTCTGCACCTGGGACGACCACGAGACCGACAACAACTGGGCCAGGGACCTGGACCAGGACGGCACGCCGGCCGAGATCTTCAGCCTGCGCCGGCAGGCCGCGGCCCAGGCCTATTACGAGCACATGCCGCTGCGCAGTTCGGCCCTGCCGGTCGGTCCCTCGATCCAGCTGTACCGACGGGCGGTGTTCGGCGACCTGCTGAGCCTGCAGGTGCTCGACACCCGCCAGTATCGCAGCGACCAGCCCTGCGACGGCAAGTGGGGCGCGTGCGACGAGCTCGACCGCGAGGCCGAGATGCTGGGTCTGAAGCAGGAGAAATGGCTCTACGAGGGGCTGTCGGCATCGAAGGCCAGGTAGAACGTGTTGGCCCAGCAGGTGATGGTCATGGACTTTGACCGCGACCCGGGCGCCGACTATGTGGCCAATAACGACAGCTGGGGCGGCTATCGCACGCCGCGGGCGCGGTTGTTGAACGCCCTCAAGAGCCGCCGTGTGGCCAACCCGATCATCCTGACCGGCGACGAGCATCAGAACTATGCCGGCGAGGTCTATATGGACAGCCGCAAGCCGGACGGCGCGCCCGTGGCGGCGGAGTTCGTCGCCACCTCGATCAGCTCGAGCGGCGACGGCATGGATCAGCGGGCCGACTATGTGAAGATCCAGGCGATCAATCCGACCCTGAAGTTCAACAACGCCCAGCGGGGCTATATGGTCTGCGAGGTGACGCCGCAGGCCTGGACCAGCGTGTTCAAGGTTCTGGACCGGGTCAGCACACCGGGTGGGACGCTGAGCACGCGCGCCAGGGCGATCGTCGAGCCGGGGTCGTCGAAGGTGACCATCGAATAGTCAGTCGGGGCCGGCTGGCCCCTCACCTCTTGCCAACCCGCCTAAGCCGGTCCCTCATGCCCGCCCACCATTTCGAGGGCAGGCATCTACATGGACATCGGCGTTTTCATCCCGATCGCAAACAACGGCTGGATCATGTCTGCGACCTCGCCGCAGTACATGCCGACGTTCGAGCTGAACAAGCAGGTGACGCTCAAGGCCGAGAAGTACGGGCTGGATTTCGCCCTCTCGATGATCAAGCTGCACGGGTTCGGCGGCGAGACCGAGTTCTGGGACTATGCGCTGGAGAGCTTCACCCTGATGGCGGGGCTGGCGGCGGTGACCAGCAAGATCAAGCTCTATGCCTCGGTGCCGGTGCTGGCCATTCCGGCGCCCATCGCGGCGCGGATGGCGGTGACCATCGACTCGATCTCGAACGGCCGGTTCGGGATCAACATCGTCTCCGGCTGGCAGAAGGCCGAATACGACCAGATGGATATCTGGCCGGGCGAGAAGCATTTCCTCAATCGCTACGACTTCTGCGCCGAGTACGTGACGGTGATGAAGGAGCTGTGGCGCGACGGGGAGTCGAACTTCAAGGGTGAGTACCTCACCATGAAGGACTGCAAACTCCTCCCCAAGCCGCAGGTCGACATCAAGATCGTCTGCGCCGGCCAGAGCCAGACAGGCGTCGATTTCGCGGCCAAGCACGCCGACTACAACTTCTGTTTCGGCATGGGCCTGAACGAGCCGAAGAAGTGCGCCGAGGCGGTGGCGCGGAACGTGGCGGCCGCCAAGAAGGCCGGGTCGAACACCGGGGCGCTGCTGCTGTTCATGATCATCGCCGACGAGACCGACGAGGCGGCGATGGAGAAGTGGGAGACCTACAAGAAGGGCGCCGATCTGGACGCCATCGCCTGGATGAACCACCAGGGTGAAGCCGATCCGCGCGCCAGCCTGGACGTCTCGGCCATCTACATGAGCCGGCCGCCATCGGCGATGAACCTAAACATCGGCACGCTGGTCGGGTCGTACGAGACTGTCGCCAGGCTGATGGACGAGATCGCCGAGGTCGAGGGTGCGGCCGGGGTGCTGCTGACCTTCGACGACTTTCTGGTGGGCCTCGACCAGTTCGGCCAGCGCATCCAGCCGCTGATGAAGACGCGGGCCAATGTCCAGACTGCGTGATCGTCCGCAATCGATGGCGGAGGCCCGGCCGGGGGCGGTGATGCTGCCGGCCCGGCCGGAAGCGGTGCCGATGAGCCCGAACGACACGGCGCTGATCGTTGTCGACATGCAGAACGCCTATGCCTCGCCCGACGGGTATCTCGACAAGGCCGGCTTCGACATCGAGGGCGCGGCGGCGGTGATCGGCCAGATCAGCCAGGCCTGCGACGCGGCACGAGCGGCCGGAGTGCAGGTCGTCTACTTCCAGAACGGCTGGGATCCGGACTATGTCGAGGCCGGCGGCGAGGGATCGCCCAACTGGTGGAAATCGAACGCCCTGAAGACCATGCGCGAGAAGCCGGAGCTGGAGGGGACGCTGCTGGCCAAGGGCGGCTGGGACTATCAGCTGGTGGAGGCGTTGAAACCCCAGGCCGGCGACATCGTCATCCAGAAGCCGCGCTACAGCGCCTTCTTCAACACCCCGCTCGACTCGGTGCTGCGGGCGCGGGGCATCCGCAATCTGGTGTTTGTCGGGATCGCCACCAATGTCTGCGTGGAATCGACCCTGCGCGATGCGTTCCATCTGGAATACTTCAGCGTCATGCTGGAAGACGCCGTGCATCAGGCGGGACCGGCGTTCCTGCAGGAGGCCACGGTCTACAACGTCGAGAAATTCTTCGGCTGGGTGTCGAACACGGCCGACTTCTGCGGGGCGATCCGTCAGGCGCCGCCGGGAAGCTGAGCCATCCTTGCGTCCTTCGACACGCGCCCGCACGGGCGCTACTCAGGATGACGAACATTATTGCAGCACACCAAAGCGCGTCATCCTGAGTAGCCGCGAAGCGGCGTGTCGAAGGACGCACGATCTCAACGCAACGGAGCCAATCATGCCCAAGACCGTCATCACCCCGCCCGGGACCGTCACCCCCATCGCCCCCTTCTCGCCCGGCACGCTCGCCGACGGCGTGGTCTACGTTTCCGGCACGCTGGCCTTCGACAAGGACAACAATGTCGCCCACGTCGGCGACGCCGAGGGCCAGACGCGGCAGGTGCTGGAGACCATCAAGTCGGTGATCGAGATGGCCGGCGGGACAATGGACGATGTCACCATGAACCACATCTTCCTGAAGGACTGGGCCGACTACGCGGCCATGAACAAGGTCTATGCGGAGTATTTTCCGGGCGAGAAGCCGGCCCGGTTCTGCATCGTCTGCGGCCTTGTGCGGCCGGACTTCCTCGTCGAGATCGCCTCGATCGCCCACATCGGCAAATGATGCACGTAGAGTCGTCGTCCCCGGCTCGACAACTCTGGGTTATTTTTCGAAAACCGTGTTTGGCGAAGACAGCGGATCCCAGACAAGGCGAAGGGGCGCACCGGGGGGTTGGTGCGCCCCTTCTTGTCAGGGCGCGGGGGGATGCGCCATGACGCCTGCCTCAGGTCGGATTGGGGGGGACCCAGGCAGGATTCGAATGTCGGTGTCAGATCAGGCTGTCGCTCCGCCCCCCCAACGCCTTGTACAAGCCGGCTGAAGTTTGCGCCCTCACAAGCCATAGCGCAACCAAAGCCTGACCAGCGCTGTATCTGGTTCTCTGGGCATCTAGCAAGACCAGATAGCTATCTATCCCCTGCACATAGCGGATTCTTGAAAGCCTTTCCGCGTCCTGGGCGGCGATCAAAAGGCGAGTGGCCGCTTCCAGTCGCCTATTGATCGTCGTTTGGGTGGCCAGCGCGTCGGACACCTCGCGAAGGGCGGTCTGGACAGTTTTCGCATATTGGGCGAGTGCAACCTCGTGGCCCACCTCTGCAACCTTGAGATTTATCGAGTTCGCACCACCGTCGAAGATCGGCAGGCTGACAACCGGGGCGAAGCTAAAGGCGCCAGAACCGCCACCGGACAGACCCGACAGATCGGTGCTGGCGGCGCCGAAAAAGGTGATGGCCCAGATCCTCGGTGTCGATCAGCCGCCGCATCACCCCTGCCCTGGCGACGTGGCCTCGAAGGAAGACTGACGTCATCGGGCGACCGCATAAAAATGACCCCGGGGGCGAACCCCGGGGTCAAGGCAGTATCATCAGGAGCCGTCATCAGGGCTGACGGCGGCCCATCTCCGGTCGGCTACCAGCGCGGGCGCGGGCCGCCGCCATAGCCGTAGTCGTCATCGCGGACTTCCTGGCGCAACCGCCAGGCCAGCCGGTCGAGGCGCTGGTCGAGGTCCGACCGTTCCCAGCGGCTCAGGTGGCGATCGTAGCGATAGCGGGCTTCGATCCGCTTGATCTCCCACAGCTGCTCACGCAGGCGGCGGGCTTCGCGGTGATTGAGGGGGCCTTTGCGTTCGGCGCGGGCGATGCGGTCCTGGATCTCGTCCTGGCGGGCGTTGATCCCGCCACCGCCACCACCACCTCCGTGACCGTAACCACCGCCGTAGCCGCCGCCGTAGCCGCCGCCATAGGGTTGGGCCGCGGCCGGCATGGCCGCGGCAGCGGTTCCAAGGGTCGCAACAGCCGCGACCGCCATCAGCATCTTCTTCATGGGGTACTCTCCATCTGCTTGGTCGCGCTGCCGGGGTGACAACGCTGAGATGGAGATCAACATTTGGGTCCTGAAACGAACCTGAGCCGTTCGTTGTCTGGCGTTCAGGCAGATGAACGGGGTTCGCTGCGTGCTTCGACACGCCCGCTGCTCGGCATGACTGGCCTTTTTTGGGCTGCACCCCGGGCCGTCATTCTGAGCAGCCGGCGCAGCGGGCGTGTCGAAGGACGCACTGGCTCGGGTCGGCAACGAAAAGAGTGTGTGGGGGGGAGGGTGTCGGCTGACCTAGCTTCCGAGGCGGGGGGCTGGGGGGGCTGTTCAGGATCCGGACCGTGGCCGATCAGCCGACATGGGCACTCTGATCAGGCGGTGTGGCCGTCCCTTGCTCGGATTGGGGCGGCAATTGGGCTTTTTCGTTAGCGGTCGCCGGCCTCGCGCCTCGTTGTGGCGATACCACACACCTCCCCAAATCGGCCGCTCCGACGCGCCGCGCGATTGAGTCGGCCGGTTTTGAGGCCAATAGTGCCTGTGAACGGCGTCCACCTCGTGGTCGCCGGGGCGTGGGGCCCTCCGCGGCGCCTCCGGGACATTGCGTCCCGCGCGGATCATCAGAGGCGGCGAAGGCGGTCCCAAGGGGCCGCCTTTTCTGCATTAAACTTCTGTCATCCTCGCTCGAGGCGAGGACAGCCGGTCTCCTCCCCCCTATGAACCGCCAGGGCTAGTCTGTTCAGGGATCATTCCATTGCGTCTGTTCGTGCTTGTTCTCTGCCTGCTGGCGTTCGCCGGCGCGGCCCATGCCGACCCTCTGCGCCAGACCAAGGCGCCCTTCGAGGACAAGTTCCGCCAGCTGGAAGGCGAGGACTGGCCGACCCCGACCGACTATCGCAACGCCGCCGGCGCGCCGGGCCATCGCTACTGGCAGCAGAAGGTCGACTACAGGATCGCCGCCACGCTCGACGAGAAGGCCCGTTCGATCCGGGGTTCGGGCTCGGTGACCTATGCCAACAACTCTCCGGACGAGATGCGCTACCTGTGGCTGCTGCTCGACCAGAACAACTACAAGCGCGACAGCCTGTCCGAGCTGTCCTCGACCGTGTCCGGCTCGGGGAGCATCTCCTACAACGCCGTGCGCCGCGCCAAGCGCTATCAAACCTTGGAGGGCGGGTTTTCGGGCCTGAAGGTCACCGGCGCCGACGGCCGACCGCTGAAATTCACCGTCGTCGACAGCCTGATGCGCATCGACCTGCCCACCCCGCTGAAGAGCGGCCAGTCGTTCAGCTTCTCGATGGACTGGACCTTCCCGATGGTCGAGACGCGGGTTATCGGCGGGCGCGGCGGCTACGAGGGCTTCACCAAGCCGGACGAGGACGGCAACTGCCTGTTCCTGGGCTCGCAGTGGTTTCCGCGCCTGGCGGTCTATTCGGACTATGAGGGGTGGCACAACAAGGCCTTCCTCGGCGGCGGCGAGTTCACGCTCGAATTCGGCGACTACGATGTCTCTCTGACCGTGCCGGCCGACCATGTGATCAGCTCCACCGGCGTCCTGCAGAACCCGAACGAGGTGCTGACCGCCGCCCAACGCGAGCGCCTTGAGCGATCGAAGACCGCGCCGCAGCCCATCTACATCGTCACCCCGGCCGAGGCGGCAGCGGCCGAAAAGGGCAAGGCGACCGCGACCAAGACCTGGCGGTTCACGGCCGACAACGTCCGCGACTTTGCCTTCGCCTCCAGCCGCAAGTTCATCTGGGACGCGCAGGGCGTGAAGCAGAACGACGCCGACCAGCCGCTGGTCATGGCGATGAGCTTTTATCCCAAGGAGGCGCGCCCCCTCTGGGACGCCTACTCGACCAAGTCCATCGCCCACACGATCCGGGTCTACGGCGACTTCGCCTTCCCCTACCCCTATCCGGTCGCCCAGTCGGTGAACGGGCCGGTCGGGGGGATGGAATACCCGATGATCACCTTCAACGGGCCGCGCCCGATCAAGGACAAGAAGACCGACGCCCTGACCTACACCGACCGCGCCAAGTATGGCCTGATCGGGGTGATCATCCACGAGGTCGGCCACATCTGGTTCCCGATGACCGTCAACAGCGACGAACGCCAGTGGACCTGGATGGACGAGGGTCTGAACACCTTCCTGCAGTTCCAGGCCCAGCAGCAGTGGGACGAGAAGTTCCCGGCCCGGCGCGGCGAGCCGCGCAGCATCGTCGAATACATGGTCAGCAAGGACCAGGTGCCGATCATGGTCCAGTCCGACAGCCTGCTGCAGTTCGGGTCCAACAGCTATGCCAAGCCGGCCGCCGCCCTGGTCATCCTTCGCGAGACCGTGCTGGGCCGTGAGCTGTTCGACTACAGCTTCAAGGAATACGCACGCCGCTGGCGCTTCAAGCGCCCGACGCCCTACGACTTCTTCCGCACCATGGAGGAGGCGTCAGGCGTCGATCTGGACTGGTTCTGGCGTGGCTGGTTCTACAGCACCGATCATGTCGACATCTCGCTCGACAAGATCGTCCAGGCGCGGCTCGATACACTCGATCCGGTCCGCGAAAAGGGCCTGAAGGAAGAGCGGGCCAAGCAGGATCCCGTCAGCCTGACCAACCTGCGCAACACCGAGCCGACGGTGGTCGAGCTCGATCCCAACGTCCGCGACTTCTACGACACCACCACCGAGTTCACCGTCACCGAGGCCGACCGCAAGAAGGCCCGTGACGCCCTCGCCAAGCTGGAGCCGGAAGAGCGTGAGGCGCTGAAGGTCACCGACAACTTCTACCATTTCACCTTCAGCAATCTCGGCGGGCTGGTGATGCCGGTGATCCTGAAACTGGACTTCACGGACGGGACGTCGGAGACGATCCGGATCCCGGCCGAGGTCTGGCGCAAGAACAGCCGTCAGGTCACCTGGCAGTATGTGACGCCGAAGACATTGAAGAGCGCCATGGTTGATCCGAGCTGGGAAACCGCCGACGCCGATATCGCCAACAACGCCTTCCCGCGCGCCATCACGCCGCTGACCTTCAAGCCGGCGGCCGACGATCCGGAGAACAACCGGATGAAGGACATGGGCCTGCAGGTCTCACCCGACGGGCTGGCGACCAAGCCGGCGCCGAAGAAGGACTAGGCGGTGCGGGGTCTCTGCGTCGCGCTTTCGGTAATGGTGCTGTCGCTGGCCGACGGCGGCGCGGCGCTGGCTCATCGCGGCCACGCCACCCTGTCGGTGGTTGTCGTTGACCCGGTGAGCGGCGAGGTCACCGTCACCCACCGGATGGCCGCCCATGACGCCGAGCCGGCCATGGCCGTCATCGCGCCTGAGGAACAGCCGAGCATCGACAACGAGGCCGCCATGGAGGCCTTCGTCGCCCATATCGAAAGCCATTTCACGGTGAACGGCGAGACGCTGCGATTCCAGTCGAGAGAAGCCGAGGGCGACGACCTGACCCTGGTGTTCAAAGGGCGGGTGAAGACCCCCGTGACGGCGGTGGCCATTGAGGCTGACCTGCTGCCGGACGTCCCCGCGAGCCCGCCGGAATTCCAGGTCAACGTCAGGATGGGCAAGGTGACGCGCACGCTGCTGTTCCGCCCGGGTGACCAGGCGCAGACGGTCGTGTTCGACTAAGGCTTAGGACCGTCGAGGAGGGGCTAGCCTGTCTTTCGGCCGTTGAACCACTTCATGGCCATCGCACCGGCGAAGCCGATGAGGCAGATGAAGAAGGCGATCTTGGCCAGGGCCCCGGCGACGTCGACGACGAAGCCGAGGATGCCCGCGATGATCATGACGACGAAAAAGACACCGGCGAGTTTCAGCATCCTGCGAAAACGGCGCGCCAGGCCATCAGTTCCGCAAATGGTGCAGGGCGATGCCGACGGTGGTGGCGACGTTGAGGGAATCGAACCCGGCGGCCATCGGGATGCTGACTGTCGTGCAGCGGGCGAGGACGGCGTCGGGCAGTCCCGGTCCCTCGGCCCCGGCCAGCAGGGCGGCGCGGGGCGGCCCCGGCAGACGGGCGCGGACGGTCTGACCGGCCGGGCTCAGCGCGATGGGTTGCAGTCTGGCGGCCTCAAGCAGGCTGATCAGGTCCTCGCCCTCGGTCAGCCAGGCGAAGGGCGTGGTCAGCACGCCGCCGACCGAGACGCGGATGGCCTTGCGGTAGAGGGGGTCGCAGCAGTCGGTATCGAGCAGCACCGCATCGACCCCGAAGGCGGCGGCGTTGCGGAACAGGCCGCCCATGTTGTCGTGGTTGGCGATACCGACCAGGGCCAGGACCAGCGCCCTGTCCGGCAGGCCGGCAAGAAGGGTCTGTGCTGAAGGCGGGTCACGCCGCCGCCCGATGGCCAGGATGCCCCGGTGCAGATGGAAGCCGGCGATGGCGTCGAGCACGGCCTGGTCAGCGAGATAGACCGGGGTAGCGTGAGGCAGCTGCGCCAGGGGCTCGGCCAGCTTGTCCTGCCGCCGGGGATCGATGAGGACCGAGACCGCCTCGAACCGGCTGGATCGCGCCAGCAGGTTCAGCACCACCTCCCCTTCGGCCACGAACAGGCCCTGGCGACCGACCAGGTCACGCTCGCGGATGTCGCGGTAGGGCTCGACACGGGGGTCGGCGAGATCGGTGATGGAGATCAACATGGCGCCGCAATCAGTCCCTTCTCCCAGAGGGAGAAGGAGGGGCCCGCGCCGAAGGCGTGGGAGGACGAGGGGTCAGGAACAGCGGGGATTTACGCGCAAACGCGGGGACAGCGTAACCCCTCACCCTCCCGTCGCTGCGCGACGGGCCCCTGCCTCTCCCTTTGGGAGAGGGGTCTAGACACCGTACCTGCGGCCCAGATCAGCGGTGACCTCTTCGAACTCGCGCACCGTGTCGGCGATGATGTCGGCCACCGGCCGGACGCTGTCGATACGCCCCGCCACCTGGCCGGACAGGGCGATCGAGGCCTCCATGTCGCCGCCGAAGTAGAGCTTCAGGGCGTTGCCGAATTCGGCCATGATGCCGGCTTCCGGCGAGGCCTTCTCATAGTCGCTGGTCTTGTTGGTGCGCAGGGCGCGCAGGGCCGGGCCCGGGCCGAAGCGGTTGAGGAAGACGGTGTCGGTTTCCTTGGCCTCGACGATGGCGGTCTTCCAGTTCTCGTGAACAGGCGACTCGGCGGCCGAGACCATGCGGGTGCCCATCTGCACGCCCTCGGCGCCCAGGGCGAAGGCGGCGGCCATGGTGCGGCCGTCGGTGATGCCGCCGGCGGCGATGATCGGCACATCGACCTTCGAGCAGACCAGAGGCAGCAGGACCATGGTGGCCACATCCCGCGGGTTCTTGAAGCCGCCACCCTCACTGCCCTCGACGATCAGCCCGTCGACGCCGGCCTCGATCGCCTTCAGCGCGGCGCCCAGCGATGGCACCACATGGAACACGGTCAGGCCCGCCTCCTTGAGCTGGCCACAGTACTTGGCGGGGTCGCCGGCCGAGGTGGAGACGAACTTTACCCCCTGGTCGATGACGAACTGGACGATGTCGGGGTCGCGGACGAAGGCCTGGGCGACGTTCACCCCGAACGGCTTGTCGGTCAGCTGGCGCATCTTGCCGATCTCGGCCCGGACCTCGTCGAGCTTGCCGGACGAGGTCTCGATGATGCCCATGGCGCCGGCGTTCGACACGGCCGAAGCCAGCTGGGCGCGGGCGATCCAGCCCATCGGGGCCTGGACGATGGGGTACTGGACCCCGAGCATTTCGGTGATGCGGTTCTTGATCATGGGGTTTCCTCTTGAGCCATTGTCCCGCGTTTGACCGTGCGGAAGCCAAGATGGCTCTGTCCGGTGTCGGGCGGCCCCGGCTGGCGGGCGGCCGGGCGATAGCGAAGGCAGAAGTTGTCGGCGCAGAGAAAGGACCCGCCCTTGATCAGCCGCGAGCCGTCCCGGTAGCGGTCCGAGGTCCATTCCCAGACGTTGCCGGACATGTCGAAGAGGCCGTAGGCGCTGGGCGGAAAGCAGCCGACCGGCGCGGCGCGGGCCTTGTAGCCGTCCTCGGCCGTGTCGATGACCGGGAATACCCCCTGCCAGGTATTGGCCTGGGGCTTCTGGCCGTCGATCGCCCCGTCGCCCCATTCGTATCTGGAACCCTCGCGGCCGCCGCGGGCGGCGAATTCCCATTCGGCCTCGGTCGGCAGATCGCGGCCCTTCCAACGGGCATAGGCCAGGGCGTCATCGTAGGCGATGTGGACGACGGGGTAGCGCTCCCTGCCCTTCAGGTCGCTGCCCGGTCCCTTGGGATGCTTCCAGCTGGCGCCGTCGATCACCCGCCACCAGCGGGCCGGATTGCCGTCGCCCAGACCCTCGTCATTGCCGACGAAGACCAGGGACGAAGGCTTGAGCTGGTCCGCGGGCACGCCCGGATAGAGGGCCGGATCGGGGTCGCGTTCCGAGAGGGTGACGTAGCCGGTCGCGGCCACGAACTCGGCGAACTGGGCGTTGGTGACCTCGGTGCGGTCGATGGAGAAGGGGCCGACGGTGACGGCGCGCTGCGGTCCTTCGTCGTCGTGCATGGCGCCGGCGCCAAGCGTGAAGGTTCCGCCCTTCAGGGCGACCTCGCCGGTCGGCTGGGCTGCGCAGACCGGGTCGACGGCGGCGACCGGCTTGGCCCTGGGGGCGCAGGCGGTCAGGGCCAGGGCGACCAGCAGGCCGACCGCGCAGGGGATACGAGCACGGCTCATGCGCGCCGCCATTGTCGGTCGCGGGGCCGCGACGGCCGTTCGCGCGCGACGATCGGCAAGGACAGGGGCTCCGGCGGCGGCGGGCCAGCCGGCGCCTGGTCAAGCAGGGCCGTCGCCGACGGATCGTCGAGCCAGCCGATCACCTGGGCCCGGGCGGTCGCGTCGAGGGCTTTGAACCGCAGGCGCAGGCGCGCCAGCCGCCAGACCCGGTAGGGGCTGACGGGCGTCTCGAAGGCCGCGCCGAAGTGGCTGAAGCGGGCGAGGCGCTCTCCCCCGCTCCAGGCCGCCTCATGGGCCGCCATCATCGGCAGGAAGCGCGTCGTCACGGCGAGAGCCAGGCGCTCCAGTCCTTGCGGCGGACCGGACGGCTGAACCGCCGCGGAAAAGTCGTCAGGCTTCAGGGTCCAGAGCCGCGTCGTCCAGGCCAGGACCGAAGGGGCCCGTTCCGCCATGATGGCGGCCGGCGTCGGATCCTGGGCGAAATGCCGGAAAAGACCGCCGAACAGGCCGAAATCGGCCTCCGTGGGCCTCTGCCCCATGACGAAGGGCCGGCCGGCCAGAACCGGCTCCAGGCTGTCCAGGATGTCCAGGTACTCCTGGCGAACGGCGCCCGCGTTGGCCGCATTGACGCCGTCGCCGGCCATGTAGGTCCGCCGCTGGCGGGCAATGATCAGGGCGCGCTTGAACAGTCGGGGCAGCGGCAGGGCGCCAAGCATGGTCGCGGCGATCTGCTCGCCCCGCAGCCGGGCGTCCCTGGCGTAGGCCCAGCGATAGTAGAGGGCCGGTCGCCAGAGCTGCTCGTCGCCGAAGTCCTCGATCAGGCCCGCGATGAAGGCGCTCGCCGCATCGGTCGGGGTGATGGCCGGGTCGGGGCGCTGCTGTTCCACATACTCGATGATCCGTGGACTGTCGGTCAGCCAGCCGTCCGGCGTCTCGATTTGCGGCATCCAGGCGACACCGGTGGCCGCCGCGCAGGCGCGCAGATCAGCGGCGCTCATCTCGATCAGGGTGTAGGGCTGGCCCTTGGCCCGAAGGTAGGCTTCGATCTTGCCGGTGAAGTAGGACAGGGACAGCCCGTGAACGCGCCAGGCCCCTGCCGCCGGCACGAAAGCAGCGGCGGCCTCCGTCATGGGCCGAGCACCCGGTCAACGAGGGCGGCGATGATCTGCTCGGCCTCTTCCAGCGACAGCTTCTGATCCAGGCGCAAGCGCCGCCAGGCATCGAAGCTCATCAGCAGGTCCATCATCTCGACCAGCACCCGATCGGCCTTCATCTCGTCGGGCAGCAGAGCGGTGGCCATGCTGCGCTGCAGCCTGAGCAGGCTTTCGTGGCCCTTCTGAAGGAAGGGCGACCGCGCACGATGGGCGTCGGCGGCGACCTGGAAGGGCATCATCTCTTCGAACAGGCGCACCCGGCGATGGATCAGATTGCGCAGCCGGATCCGCCAGGTCTCACCGACCACAGGCTCGGCGGCGATGGGGGCAAGCCTCGCCAGCATCATGGCGTGCATCTCGCGGTAGAGGCTGTCCATGTCGTTGAACAGGCGAAACACCGTGCGCAGGCCGACCCCGGCCTGTTCCGCGACCGCTTCGGCCGATGGCGCCGGGTTGCCCTGGCGGATCAGCTCCAGCATGGCTTCTACGATCCGCGCCCGACTGGCCTCGGCCCGCAGGCGGCGACCGTCTGTCGCGATGGGAGGATTGGCGGCCATGACCTCCGCAATTGCCGCCGCCGGCGCGTGAAGTCCAGCCTCGCCTGTCATCTTCGCCGGCGTCATGCGGACCTTTGACGCACCCGCCGGCCAAACTCCCAGGCCAAGGTGAGGAGGAGGAGAGACAGGGTGATGATCATCCCCGTGCGACCGGGAATATCATGCGGCGGCGGCTTGCTGACGAAGGCGATGACCGTGGACAGCGCCGCCTTGCCTGCCTCGATGACCAGCAGCGGCACGGCGAAGGCCCGATAGCGGGCGGCCACGGCCAGGTCGATCAACCCGGCCCCCATCTGCCCGGCCCCGGTCGCGGCCAGCAGGAAGACGATGGTCTGTCCGCCCTGGCTGAGATCGAAGTGGGCGATGGCCCCTGCCCCGCTATCGGGCAGGAAGGCATGCAGCGCCCCACGGACGAGGTTGAAAACGCCCAGCAGCGCCAGCACCGCCAGGCTGACCCGCGACGGGGTCATCCCGCCGGGCTGCATTGGATCAGCAGTTGGCCCTTGAGGCCGGCCTTGCGGTGAACACCCATGGCGGCAACTTCAGGGGAGGTGGCGATCTCCACGAAGGCGGCGCGGCTGGGGTATTCCATGATGGCGGCGACGTCCCACAGCTCGCCGACCTCGCCGATCACCAGATGGTCGATCTTGCTCGAAAAGATGATCCGCCCCCCCTTGGAGGCGACCAGGGCGCTCATCGGCGCGCCGTAGCGCATATAGGCCTCACGGCCGCTGATCTTCGGCTCGGCCGGGTCGTCATACTGGGCGACATCGTGGAACTTCAGCAGGTTGAGCATCTGGATCGGCTGGTCGCCGCCCAGTTCCAGCAGGCCCGTCAGCTGGTCCTGGCGGGGCATCACGTGGTTTTCGACGTTCATGTTGCTTCCTCACTTTTGGGTGCCGCCCCCGGCCTTCGCCGGGGCGGATTGCCGGGTCAGCCGGCGATGAACCTGTCGATCAGGTCGGCGAGCTCGGCAGGCTTGTCTTCCTGCAGGAAGTGACCGCCGCCCTCGATGATGACATGCGGCTGCCCCTTCGCGCCCGGCACCCGCTCCTGGAAGGCGCGCTCGCCACCGCCGGTGACGGGATCGCCGTCGCTGAAGGCGGTGAGGAAGGGCTTGTCGAAGGCTTCAAGCACCTTCCAGGCGGCGATGTTCTCCGCCACCGACGCATGCTCGGGCGTGATCGGCACGAAGGTCGGGAAGATGCGGGCCATGACCTTGTAGGACTCGTCCGGATAGGGGGCGTCGTAGGCGGCGATTTCCTCGTCCGACAGGGTCCGGCCCGACCCCATGTTGACGAAGGCCCCGGCCGGGAACTGCGGCATCGACTGGCTGATCTCCAGCCACCGCTTGAAGCCCTCGCCCATCCCCGAGCCGGTCGGCAGGCCGGTATTGGCGACGATCACCCGGGCGAATCGCTCCGGGAAGGCGGCGACCAGCCGCAGGCCGATGAGACCACCCCAGTCCTGGCAGAACAGGGTGATGTGCTTCAGATCCAGGGCCGTCAGCCAGTCGCTCATCCAGGCGACGTGCTTTTCATAGGAATAGTCGGCCTTGTCGGCGAGTTTGTCCGAGCGGCCAAAGCCGATCAGGTCGGGCGCCAGCACCCGGTGCTTTCCCGACAGACCCGGGATCATGTGGCGGTACAGATAGGACCAGCTGGGCTCGCCATGCATGAGCAGCACCGGCGCGGCGTCGCGCGGCCCCTCGTCGACATAGGCCAGCCGCAGACCGTCTCCAACCGTCTGATAGTGGGGGGCGAAGGCGTAGTCCTTCAGACCCTCGAACCGTTCGTCCGGCGTGCGCAGCACTTTCATGTCGTTGTCATTCCTCAGCCCGCCTTGACGGCGTCCATTAATTTGGCATTATTAGTGCCAATTGTTTCGGGGGCGTCAAGCCACCTGATTGAAAGTCGGGAGAGACGCGGTGTCAGAAGGCGAGCCGGCCGGCGGCGTGATCCGCTATTTCCATCAGGCGGACGATCCCTACAGCCACCTGGCGGTGCAATTATTGCCCCGGCTGGCCTCGAGCTACGACGTCGCGATCGAGGTTTTCCTGGTCCCGCCGCCGATCGAGAGCGCGGCGCCGGACCGCGAGCGCCTGGCGAGCTGGAGCCTGCGAGACGCTGCGCGGCTGGCGCAGGCGCATGGCCTGTCCCTGCCGCAGGGCGCCCGTCAGCCGAGCGCGGATCAGACCGAGGTCGCCCAGCAGGCGCTGGCGGCGGCGCTGGGCCAATCCGATTTCGGCGCTCGCGCCCTGACTATCGGCGAGGCCCTGTGGCACGGCGACGACCGCGCCCTCGAACGCTTCCCGCTGGCCCCGGCCGCAGAGGCGCTGGCCAAAGGCGAGGCAAAGCGACTGGAACTCGGCCACTACCTCGGCGCCACTTTCCACTACGACGAGATGTGGTTCTGGGGGCCTGACCGCCTGCACTATCTGGAAGGCCTGCTTGCCGCCCACCGCCGCGCCGACGCGCAGCCCGTCGCCCGGCTGATGCAGGAAGGCGCCGCGCCTCAGCTGCGAAGCCCGGTCACGCTCGACTTCTTCGCGTCCTTCCGCAGCCCCTACACCTGGCTGGCCGCCCGCCGGGTGCGCGAACTGGCCGAGCGGTATGGCGCGACCCTGCGGTTGCGGCCTGTGCTGCCGATGGTCATGCGCGGCCTTCCCGTTCCGCGCGAGAAACAGATCTACATCGTTCGTGACTGCTGGCGCGAAGCGATGCGCCTGAGCATCCCCTTCGGCCGCAGCGTCGATCCGGTCGGCCTGGGCGTCGAGCGCGGCATGGGGGTGCTCGGCCGGGCGATGGCCCAGGGCAAGGGTATGGCGTTCGCCGAATCCTTCCTCGGCGGAGCCTTCTCCGAAGCCATCGACGCGACCACCGACGAGGGCCTCTGGACGATGGCTGAATGGGCCGGTCTCACCCGAGAAGACGTCGCCGCCGGTCTGGCGGACGAGAGTTGGCGCCCCATGGCAGAGGCCAACCGCCTGGAAATGCTTGAGCTCGGCCTCTGGGGCGTGCCCTCGTTCCGGGTCGGCAATCTACCCGGCCACTGGGGCCAGGACCGTCTGTGGGCGGTCGAAGAGGACCTCATCAGCCTCGCAAAGGAAGCCACATGAAGCGGATTGTCGCCCTCATTGTCCTCATTGGCCTGGTCGGTGGAGCCTGGATGTTCCGCGGCCCCATCGCCCTGAAGCTTAGCGACCGGGCCGTGGCGGCCAACATGAAGGCGGACGCCGTCGCCGGGTTGCCGGACGGGCTGCACGCCTTTGTCTGTGGCTCCGGCTCTCCTTTGCCCGACCGCACGCGTTCCGGCCCCTGCCTGACCGTCATCGCCGGCCAGCGGGTGTTCCTGGTCGACGCCGGCGAGGGCGCCGCGGAGACCCTGAGCGGCGGCGGCATTCCGGCCGGGCGGATCGACCGGTTGTTCCTGACCCACTTCCATTCCGACCACATCGACGGTCTCAGCGCCGTGGCCCTGCAGCGCTGGATCGGCAGCGCGGCCACCACGCCCCTGCTGCTGGTCGGGCCGCCCGGCGTCGAGCGCCTCGCCAAAGGCTTCAGCGAGGCCTACGCCATCGACAATACCTACCGCACCGGCCACCACGGCGCCGCCGTGGCGCCGCCGGCCGGAGGCGGCTTCGCGGCCCAGGCCTTCGTCATGCCGGAAGGCCAGACCAGCGTCGTGGTGCTGGAGGACGGCGGCCTGAAGGTCACCGCCTTCCGAGTCGATCACGGCCCGGTCGATCCGGCCGTCGGCTACCGCTTCGAATACAAGGGCCGCGTCCTTGTGGTGAGCGGCGATACCTCTGCCGACGCCGGCCTGACAGCCAATGCAAAGGGCGCCGACCTGCTGGTCCACGACGCCCTGTCGCCGGTGCTGGTCCGCCGCCTGAAGGCGGCCGCCCTGAAGGCCGGACAGACCAACCGGGCCAAGATCCTGGAAGACATCATCAACTATCACGCCAGCCCGGAGGATGTGGCCCGCGAGGCCCGGACCGCCGGCGTGAAAGCCGTGCTGTTGCCCCATCTCGTGCCGCCGCTGCCGCTGCCCGGGCTGGACGTGCCGTTCGTCGGCGAGGCCCGGAAGCTGTACGATGGGCCGTTGTGGCTGGCCCGGGACCGTGACCTGATCAGCCTGCCGGCAGGGTCGACAAAGATCGAACGCAAGCGGCTCGGCCGCTAAGGAAAGATGTTGGGGAGGAACGATATGAAAAAGCGCACCCTGTTCAGCCTGGCCGCCTTGGTGGTTGTCCTGGCCGGCGGCTACTTCGGCTTTCAGCACTTCAAGATCTACCTGCCGGGAATCATCGGCCGGCTGAAACAGCCGATCGGCCCCAACCAGGAAGTCACCTGGGCCCGCGGGCCGGCGCCGGCGCCGGCGACTGGCCCGGCCGGCCAGCGGCCGCCGAACATCATCCTGATCGTCGCCGACGACCTGGGCATCAACGACACCACGGTCACCGGCACGGGCGTCGAGGGCAAGGTTCCGACTCCCCATATCGACAGCATCGCCAAGACCGGCGTGCGCTTCGCCAACGGCTATTCGGCCAACGCCACCTGTTCGCCCTCGCGGGCGGCGATGATGACCGGCCGCTACCCGACCCGCTTCGGTTTCGAATTCACCGCCGTGCCCAAGAGCTTTGCTCGCGAAGTCACCCACATGGGCGATGGGCCGATCAAACCGGTCTTTTACGCCGATCGCGCCAAGGAGATGCCGCCAGTCGAGAAGATGGGTGTGCCGACCGAGGAGACCACAATCGCCGAAGCCCTGAAGGTCCGGGGCTACCGTACTCTGCACATCGGCAAATGGCATCTGGGCGAGTCGCCGGCCATGAAGCCCAATGGTCAGGGATTCGACGAAAGCCTGGCCATTCTGGGCGGCGCGGGCATGTTCCTGAAGCCCAACGATCCGAACGTGGTCAACTCCAAGCAGGAGTTCGACCCCATAGACAAATTCCTGTGGCCCAACCTGCCCTATTCGGTGCGCTGGAACGGCGGCAAGCCCTTCGAGCCCAAGGGCTATGTCACCGACTACTTCGGCGACGAGGCCGTGAAGGCCATCGACGCCAACGCCGGCCGGCCCTTCTTCATGTACCTGGCCTTCAACGCCCCGCACACGCCGCTGCAGGCGACGAAGGAAGACTATGAGGCTCTGAAGGACATCCCCGACCACACCACCCGGGTGTACGGGGCGATGATCCGGGCGCTGGACCGCAATGTCGGAAAGGTGCTCGCCGAGCTCGACAAGCAGGGCCTGGCGGACAACACCATCGTGATCTTCACCAGCGACAACGGCGGGGCCAACTACATCGGCCTGCGCGACATCAACAAACCCTTCCGGGGCTGGAAGGCGACCTTCTTCGAGGGCGGCGTCAACGTGCCCTTCCTGATGAAATGGCCCGGCCGCGTGGAGCCTGGCAGCGTCTCTCCCAACCGCGCCATGCACATCGACATCTTCGCCACCGCCGCCCAGGCGGCCGGCGTCCCCGTGGGCCCGAAGGTCGACGGCGTCGACCTGATGACCCTGGTGTCCGGAAAGGCCGCGCCCCGGCCCCTCTTCTTCCGCTCGGGCCACTATCGCGCGGTGATCGACGGCGACTGGAAGCTGCAGCTGTCCGAACGGCCGAAGACGGCCTGGCTGTTCAACCTCGGTGTCGACCCGACCGAGCAGAAGAACCTGGCGACCTCGGACCCGGTCCAGCTGGCGCGGCTGACCGCCCTGCTCGACAAACAGGACCGCAAGGCCGGCAAGCCCCTGTGGCCCGCCCTGGTCGAGGCTCCGTTCTTCATCGATCAGCCGCTCAACAAGGAGCGGAACCTGAAGGGCGAATACGTCATGTGGGCCAACTAGACCGGAGCCCCGGGGCCGCTTGCCCCGGAGAAGACAACTGCTATCAGAACGGCAGCAGAGTTTTCTCCGGGGGGAGCCCATCATGACCCGCTACAACCGTGCCGGTATCGCCGCCCTGACCGCCGTCGCCATGCAGGCCATCGCCCTGCCCGCCGTCGCCGCGCCCGCCGCGGAAAAGCCGGACGGCTCGGCCTTCGTGCGCTGCGACGGCAAGGGCCGCCACATCTCGGCGGCCGAGGCGACCGCCATGATCTTCGCCATCACCGCCACCGCCGGCATCGTCGGGGGCCTGGTCGGGGGGCCGGAGACGCCGGATGACAACAAGCGGCTCAAGGGCGCCGAGGGCGTCGCCGCCTGCGACCAGGCCATCGCCGGCGAGGCGGACCCTATCCGGCTGGTCCAGCTGACGCTCGCGAAGGCCGTGCACCAGATGGAAGCCGGTGATCACGCCGGCGCCCTGGCCGCAGCCGGCAAGGTCGAGACGCTGGCCGGCAAGAAGGCCACGGACCTCGGTTACCGCCGGTCGCTTGGCCTGTCCCGCCTGGAGATCGAGGCCGCCGCCCTGCTGCGTCTCGGCCGTCCCGCCGAGGCCGAGGCCAAGGCGCTGGAGATGGCTCAGGCCTCGCGCTGGGACATCATCAACCTGCAGCGCGCCGCGCCCTATGTTGGTCTTACCGCCGACATGACCCCGGCCAAGGTCTCCTTCTGGGACCAGTACAGCCGCATGCTGCCGATCAGCCTGCGTGACCGCTACGACGCGCGTCAGTGGGCCGGGCAATGGGCGGAGTCGGCGATCGACTACGAGCACCTCTACCAGAACTTCCGGACCTTCCAGACTGAACCGGAGGATGAGCCGGCGATCATGCTGGCCCGCCGATCGGTGGCCTACATGATGGCTGGCGACCAGACCAGGTCGAACGACCTGGCCGCCAAAGCCCGCGTCGCCGCCGACAAGGCCATCGCCGCCGGCGAGTCGCTGAACACCGCTGACTCCGCCGCCAAGTCCGAGGAGTTGCTCGACTTCCAGGCCGTCGGCCGCAACCTGTCCGAAGGCAAGATCAAGGAGGCCCGGGCCCAGTTCGCGGCTCGCGGTCGCTGGCTGGCGCCCACCACCCCGGCCGTCGCCCTGATGACCGAACGGCTGCGGGCCGGCGCCGCCCCTGCCGAGCTGACCGGCTCACTGGCCCGCGACCCGGCCGCGATCCGCACCGAGGCCCTGGCCGCCAGGGCCGGCGCCCTGATCGAGCGCACTGACAAGCCGGGCGTTCTGTTCCGGTCGATCCGGGGCGTGATGACCACCGGGTCCTGGACCTCCAGCGCCTCGACCGTCTGGAAGGGCGGCAATCCGCCGCCGCTGTTCCTCAAGCGAACCGCCAAGGACAAGTACAAGGGCGACCTGATCTACGCGAGCCCCTACAGTTTTGTCGGCTCGGCCGCCGGCGAGGCGCTGATCATGCATTGCGCCGTCACCGCCAGGACCCGCGGACAGAAGGGCTGCATGCTCTCGCCTGTCCGGGACAAGCTGGAGGTCCTCAAGGTGGTGGTCGTCAGTCCCGGGCAGGACGGTGTCGTCCCGGAGCTGATCATCGACGCCGAGACGGCGATCGCCGAGCTGTCCTACGCCTTCCCCAGACCCGTGAAGCGCTAGGTTCCGCTCAGCGCCCCGACACCCAGGATCGGTCCCGTCGGCGCGCCGGTGGGCGAACCACCGGCCGGCTCCCGCGAGATGGCCAGGGCCGCGCCCATGGCCTCAACCGGCAGGGCGGCGGTCAGCACGGTGGCGCCATCGGCCCTGACAAGGCCGAGCGAGCGGGGCGCGGAACCATCGCCTGGCACGACCCAGAGCTCTAGCGACCTTGACTGTTCGGCGGTCAGCGCCAGGGGCGTCACCACGATGCGCTTCAGGTCGTTGTCGACCGTAATGGCGGCCAGCTTGGGACCACCGTCAGCGGCGGCGACCACCGCCGTCCACGGCGCGGCGGCGACGCGGGGCGGCGGCTCAGGCTTGACCAGGTTGGTCTGGTCGGGCGCGACCAGTATGCCGATGGCGATAGCGCCGACGGCGACCGAGGCGGCGGTAAGGCCGCGCCAGACGTCGAGGCTGTTCCACCAGTGGCCGTTGTCATTGGCCGGCGCGGGACCCAGGCGCAGGCGGATCGCCTCCCACACCCGCTCTGGCGGCGGCACTTCGGGCAGGTAGAGGGCCAGCGCCGCGAGGCGCAGTTCCCAGGTCTCAACAGCGTCGGCGAAAGCGCCATCGCTCTGGGACAGCGCCTGGGCGTCCGCCAGGGCGGCGCCTTCCAGGACGCCGAGGGCATACTCGGCGGCCCTCAGGTCCTGCGGATGGGTGGGGCTGGTGGCGCTCATGACTCGAGGCAAACCTTCAAATTCATCAGACCCTTGCGGATCCAGGTCTTGACCGTGCCGAGGGGCCGTCCGGCCGCCTGGGCGAGGTCGCTGTAGGACAGCCCCCCGAAGAACGCGCTGCGGATCAGGCCGGCGTGGTCCGGATCGATACCTTCGAGGCAGCGCTTCAGACGGCGGCTCTCCTCACTGTGGCTCAGGCTGGCTTCGGCGTCGGAAGAGGAATCGGCGAGCTCAAGCGCCCCATCGATGGGGCCCGAACTGCGCACCACCCGCGCCCCCGCGGCCCGCAGCCGGTCGATGGCGCGATTGCGGGCGACGGCGGCCAGCCAGGTGATCGGGCTGGCCTTTTCGGGGTCATAGGCGGCGGCGCGCTTCCAGAACGTCAGAAAGACCTCCTGCAGCACCTCTTCGGCCTCGGCGTCGTCGCGGACGATGCGCAGGCAGACGGCATACAGCTTCGCGGAGGTGGCGCGGTACAGTTCGGACATCGCCGCCCGGTCGCCCCCCGCGACGTTGGCGAGCGTGCGCTTCAGGCGCTCGCGGTCCAGATCGGTTGTCATACCCGTCCCCCAGGTGTTTCGTCGTCGTTCCGGCGCAGCGGCGGTGCCGTTCCCTCCGGAAGCGGCACGGCCATGGTTCGTCGGGCTGGCAGCGTAACTCATGAACTCCAGTTACGGTCCAACCCCGGATTTGGATGTACCGGAATTTTTTCATTTGACCCAAATCCGGTCGAACAGGGCGCCCGTAGCTTGGAGCGGGGAGAGATATGCCGGTCCAGCAGACGGCCTTCCCGCTACGCGGCGTCCATGCCTTCGGGTAGGGGCGCGTACCTGCTCCAGGGCGCCGCCAGGGCGGGGCCGGCCTTTACTCCCCCCCGACGACTGGCCGGACCCGCCCGCTCCCCGGGCGGATCACTCGCCGAAAGCTGTTTCGATGGTCGCGGTCGAAGCGGTTCAGCACGTACCGCTGGCCAGGATAGCGATCGCCGATGTGGCGCAGGCTGCCCGGAGCGACACCTGGGCCATCGCCGCCGCCGGCCACGCCATGGACAACAACCTCGACGGCGGCGCGGGCAACAATGTGATCTCCGGCCAGGCGGGATCGACACGCTGATAGACGGGTTCGGCGATGACAGCAGTTGACCAGCGAACTGAGCTCCTTCGCGCAGGACGCCAACACCATGATGGGCGAGGGGTGCGTCAACGGCGACCGTGTTGCGGACTTCAAGATCGCGGTCAGCACCGGCCTGACCCTGCAGTCGACCGACATCCTTTCCTGGCGCGTGACAGTCCCGACATAGTCGGGACCGGGCGCTGAGGCATACTGTCCCGGCGCAGGCGAATCGCCTGGGCCCGCGGAGACCCCGCGGGCCCTTGTGATGTCAGGGGTCTGCGGGCACTGGCGCGGAGGCGGGCCTTGTTCGATCGACAGGATCGCCGTCTCGGCCGTGGACTTTTTCGTCCGCGGGCGTCATAGGACCGCCGCCATGGCCTCCGCCCCCTCCTCCAACAGCCGCAGGGCCGATCTGGACTGGTTGCGCATCGGCGCGCTGGGGCTGCTGATCCTGGATCATGTGGGGCTGGCCTACACGCCGTGGGACTGGCACCTGAACAGCCAGCATCGCTTTGTCTTCATGGAGGAAGTCGTCCTCCTGTCGTCGCCCTGGCGTCTCACCCTGCTGTTCCTGGTTTCCGGCGCGGCGCTTCGGCTGATGAGCCGAAAATACGACGCTACATCTGTGCTCAAGCAGCGGTTCGCCCGCCTGGCGCCGCCCCTGCTGTTCGGCGCGCTTTTCCTTGTGCCCCCGCAGGGCTGGGCCGAGACGGTGGCCAAGGACGGCTATCGCGGCAGCGTCATCGACTGGTGGATCAACGAGTTCAGCCTCAAGGGCCTGGCCGACGGCATCCCCATCAATCATCTCTGGTTCGTGCTCTACATCGGCGCCTACAGCCTGGTGGCGGTGGCCCTGCTGACCAGGCCGACCTGGGTCGCCAGGGCGGAGGGCTGGCTGGCGCGGACTCTGACCGGCTGGAAGCTGCTGGTGCTGCCGATCCTCTACCTGGCCATCATCCGGCAGCTGCTCTTCCCCTGGTTCGGCCTGACCAACCAGATCCAGCATGACTGGTACAACCATGCCTCCTCCCTGGGCGTCTTCCTGTTCGGCTTCCTGGTGGTCGGTCAGGACGGCATCTGGAAAGACCTCGAGCGGCTGCGGTTCGTCACCCTGCCCATCGCCCTGGTCGCCGTCGGCCTGCTGATGACGGTTCACGCCCTCGGCGGCAGTGGCTGGGCCGCCGGTTCCATCCAGCACAGCCTGTTCGCCATCACCCAGTGGGCCAGCGTCTGCACCGCCCTGGGCTTCGCCAGCCGCCACCTGCGCGGCGCGGACACGGCCCTCAAGCGTTATCTCAACGACGCCATCTTCCCCGTCTACATGGCCCACCAGACGATCCTGGTCCTGGCGCTGTTCGTCCTGGTACCCGTCGGCTTGCCGGCCTGGGCGGAGGTTCCGATCTTCATCCTCATCACCTTCGGCGGCAGCCTGGTCATCTACGAGATCGTCCGCCGCATCGACCTGATCCGCCCCCTGTGGGGTCTCAAGCCGTTGGGACCAAAGCCGCCGCCTCCGTCAGACCCGCTGGCTGTGCCCGTCCGCAACGACACGCCGCCAGCGAGCGATCCGCCCGGAGCCAGGGCCTCGTGATCCTCGACGACCTGACAGCCCAGTTCGCGCCCGGCCAGCGGTGGCGACGCCGCCGAATCCTGCTGGCCATCGGCGTCGTCGCGCCGATCTTCGCCTTCGCCGCCGTCATTCTGGCGGTGCTGGCCTACCCTGGCTACAACAACGCCACCCAGTACCTGAGCGATCTTGGCGGCGCCTCGGCCAGACACCCCTGGCTGTTTAACGGCGGGGTGATGATCAGCGGCGTCGGGGCCGGTCTGGCCGGTGTCGGCTTTGCGCTGGCGGTGGTGGCCCTGGGCGGCTCACGCATCGCCGCCGGCGGACTGGTTCTCTGCTTCGTGCTGGCCGCCATCGGCATGGTCGCTTCCAGCCTGATCCCGTGGCCCAATCCCTGGCACCTGCTGATCAACCTTGGGCTTGGGATCATTCTGGCGCCGCTATTCCTGATCTGGGGCCTTTGGCGCATCCCGGACATGAGACGGATGAAGCTGTTCCTGGCCGGTGTCAGCCTGGCAAACCTGCTGATGGCCCTGATCACCAATCACCGCATCTGGTACGGGTTGGTGAACCCGCAGAATGTCGGCCTGTGGGAGACGGCGTTCGCCATCCTGCTCGTCGGCTGGACGGGAATCGCCGCCTATGGTCTGGAGCGTCGGCTCTACCGCCTGGCGCAATCACAAAGCGTTTCGGACCCCGTCTGAACACCCCTTCGCCGCGATCCGGTCATAGCCGTGCAGAGGCGATGCAATTTTGGGCGCCGATCGCTCCCGAAGCGATTTTCGGTCTTCCATCGCAGCGCAACATAACGTATCCGTGATAATCACGTTACCAGCCTCCGACAGAGTCGGTGGGCGCGCTCTTCGGGGCGGGACGGACACCTTAAGACGGCGGTTCTCCAATGGATGGCACGAGCAATCTGGCCCTGCGCTATGAGCATGACGAACAGCATGCCTATGCGCCGCTGGGCGAGCCCTGGCTGCCGCAGGAAGCGCCGTTGGACATGCCGCGCCAGTCCTTCGGCGCCGATGCGCCGAAACTCGCCAAGGCCCCCATTACCTCTCCCGCCAACATCGGGACGCGTCGCTTCATCCTGTTCGCCGCCAGCTGGCTGCTGACCGCCCTGATCGCCGCCACGCCGCTGCAGCTCTACATGCGTGATGGTTTCACGCCGCTCGAGTGGATCGCCCTCGGCCTGTTCGTGACCCTGGTTTCGGCCGTCTCGACCTGGTTCTGCAGCGCCGTCGCCGGCTTCTGGGTTCTCAAGAACCGCCGCGAAGACATCTTCGACTTCCCGGCCATCGTCCCGGCCCCGCGCGTCAAGACGGCGCTGCTGATGCCGCTCTACAACGAAGACCCGGCCGCCACGCTTGCCCGTCTGGCCAGGATCGAACGGTCGCTGAGCATGCTGGGCGTCGCCCACTGGTTCGATCTCTTTGTGCTGAGCGACACCACCAACGAAGCCATCGCCGCCCAGGAGCGCGTGCAGTTCTCGGCCCTGCGCGCCCGCAGCCGCTGCGCCACCTACTACCGCCGCCGCCCGAAGAACATTGAGCGCAAGGCCGGCAACATCAGTGACTGGGTGACCCGCTGGGGCGGCGCCTACGAGCACATGATCATCCTCGACGCCGACAGCGTGATGAGCGGCGAGACCGTCGTGAAGCTGGTCGACGCCATGGAGCGCCACCCGGGCTTGGGCCTCCTGCAGACCACCCCGGTGATCATCGGCGCCGAGACCCTCTACGCCCGCGCCCAGCAGTTCAGCGTCCGCATGTTCGGCAAGGTGGCCTCGGCCGGCCTCGCCTGGTGGACCGGCGCGGAGAGCAGCTACTGGGGCCACAACGCCATCGTCCGCATCAAGGCCTTCGCTTCCTGCAGCGGCCTGCCGGTGCTGCCGGGCAAGAAGCCCTTCGGCGGCCACATCCTCAGCCATGACGTGGTTGAGGCGGCCCTGCTGCGTCGCGGCGGCTGGGCGGTTCACGTTACGCCGGTGCTCGACGGTTCGACCGAAGAGACCCCGCCCTCGATGATCGAGTTCATGAAGCGCGACCGCCGCTGGGCGCAGGGCAACCTGCAGCACCTGGGCCTGCTGTTCGCGCCGGGCCTGCACCCGATCAGCCGCCTACAGCTGTTTTTCGGCATGCTCTGCTACCTGGTCAGCCCGATCTGGCTGCTGAGCCTGATCGTCGGTCTCGGCATCCAGGCGCAGATCACCCTGACCATGCCCGACTACTGGCGCCTGCTGGCCCCGGTGAAGTACGACCCCATCATCTGGGCCTCGCTGCTGACGGTTGTCATGCTCATCGGTCCCAAGGTGCTGGGCCTCGCCCTGACCCTGAGCCGGCCGGAAGAGAGCGCCAAGTTCGGCGGCCGTCTGGCCATCCTCAAGAGCGCCGCCTTCGAGACCGCCTACTCGGCCGTCATGGCCCCGGTGATGATGGTCGGCCACAGCCGCATCGTCTTCGAAGTCCTCATGGGCCGCGACGCCGGCTGGTCGACCCAGACCCGCGAAGGCGAGACCCTCAGCTACAAGGACGCCTTCCGCGCCCACCGCTGGGAGATCAACACCGGCCTGCTGTTTGCCAGCATGCTGCTGCTGGCCCCCAACCTGACGATCTGGTTCGCCCCGATCATCCTGCCGCTGATCGCCTCGCCGTTCATCGCCGTCGCCACCAGCCGCAAGGACCTTGGCGCCTGGGCCGGCCGTCTGGGCCTGTTGGTCACGCCTGAGGAGGTGACCGAGCGCAGCGAAGCGCTGGGCGCGCAGATCCATCAGCTGTTCCCGGTGGTCGACGACCGTCACACCACTGTCCAGAACATGGACGTGCCGGAAACCTCGGTCCTCTGGCCGAGCCTGATCGCCACCCAACGCCGCGCGATGCCGGCGTCGGCGACGTTGCACTAGCAAGCCAAGCGCCCTTCTCCCGACGAGCGGGAGAAGGGCTGGCTCTCTTCGCTAGGCCGCCTTGGCCAGCTTGTCTTTTTTCTTCTTGGCCTTCTTCTCGGCCTTCTCGGCCTTGGGAAGCTTGACCTTCTTCACCCGCGGCTCACCGGCCGCGAGGATTTCCAGCGCCTCGAGCAGCCCGTCGCGTTTGCCCTTGGGCAACAGCGCCATCAGCGCCGTGTCGGCTGCGGCGGTCTTCGGTCCGATGTTTTCCAGAGCCTCACGCCCGGCCTCCGTCAGCCGAACCGCATTGGCCCGCGCGTCGAGCGCCGACCGTTCCCGGGCCAGCAGGCCCTTGTCGATCATCCGGGCGACCATGTCGGCCAGGGTCGAGCGGTCGATGCCGGTGGAGGCGACAAGGTCGGCCTGGGCGGCCCCTTCCTTTTCGGCGACAGCGGCGAGTACGGCGTGCTGGCGCTGGGTCACCGCGCCGGGGCCGGCCTCCGCCGCATACAGATCGAGGGCGCGCTGGGCGGCCCTGTGCAGAAGGTGGCCTACCGAAGCGGCGCCCCGCTTGCCCGACTTGTCTTTCGCCATCATCCCCTCCGGTTCATTGACCGCCTGCGGAGCTTAATCGGCCACAGTGTAGATTTGACGACAGATCAATCGAGGGCGAGTCACTCGATGATCGGCGGCGCGTCCCTGGTCGCTTCAGGATCAGGGGCAGGCCCGCCTTCGGCTTCGGCCTCCTTCATGCCCTTCATGATCAGGGGGCCCTGGCTGATCGAGAAGACGAGCGTCAGCCCAAGGATACCGAAGACCTTGAAGTTGACCCACAGGTCTTCCGACTGGGTCCGCCAGATGACCTCGTTGAGGATGGCCATGGCGAAGAAGAACAGGCCGTAGCGCAGGGTGAAGGTGCGCCAGACCGCTTCGGTCATGACCAGCTCGCTGCCCATCAGCATCTTCAGGAAGTTCTTCTTCGCCATCAGGCCACCGATCAGGATGACGCCGAACAGGGTCATGGTGAGGGTCGGCTTCAGCTTGAGGAAGATCGGGTCCTTGAAGAAGACCGTCAGCGTGCCGAACAGCAGGGCCAGAACGCCGGAGATCAGCGGCATCGGCGCCAGGCGTTTTTCGAAAACGAAGCCGACCACCAGGGCGATGGCCGAGCCGGCCACCAGCCACCAGGCGGCGGTCACCAGGCTGTGGGTGACGATGTAGCCGGCGAAGAAGGCCAGCAGGCCGCCGAAGTCGACGGCGGTGCGGATCCAGCCGTGGGACTTTTTGGCGGGGGCGGGGGACGGTTCGGTCATGGGTATTCCTCTACGCGTCCAGCCCGACCAGGGAGCGGGAAAACGCCCGGGCGTCGAAAGGTTGCAGATCATCGATCCCCTCGCCGACGCCGATCAGCTTGATAGGGCTGTCGGAGGCCTGGGCGACGGGGACCAGCACGCCACCGCGAGCGGTGCCGTCCAGCTTGGTCATGACGATACCGGAGACGCCGATCTGGTTGCCGAACAGGTTTTCCTGGCTGAGCGCGTTGCGTCCGACCGTGGCGTCGAGGACCAGCAGGGTCTCGTGCGGGGCGTCCGGATCGACCTTCTTCAGGACGCGGATGACCTTGAGCAGCTCGTCCATCAGGCCCTGCTTGTTCTGCAGCCGGCCGGCGGTGTCGATGAGGACCACGTCATAGCCATCCGCTTTGGCCTTCTCGACCGCGTCGAACGCCAGGCCCGCCGCGTCGGCGCCGGTCGGGCGGCTCATGAAGTCGGCCCGCGCCCGCGTCGACCAGACCTGCAGTTGCTCAACGGCGGCGGCGCGGAAGGTGTCGCCCGCGACGATCAGGACCTTGGCGCCCTTAGCCGTCAGGTCGGCGGCGATCTTGCCGAGTGTGGTGGTCTTGCCCGAGCCGTTGACGCCGATGAAGAGCACGACATAGGGCCTGGGGCCCGACAGCGGATCGAACACCCCTTCCCGGCTGACCAATTCCTTGGTCACCAGGTCTGCCAGGGCTTCCTTGACCTCCTGGTCGGACACCGACTTGCCGAACTTGGCGTCGCTGAAGGCCTGGGTGATGCGGCCGGCGGCGTGGGGGCCGAGGTCTGCCTCGATCAGCATCTCCTCCAGCTCATCGAGCTGGGCCTGATCGAGCGGACGCCGGAAGATTTCGGTGACCTGCTGGGTCATCGCCTGCGAGGAGCGGGAAAGCCCGCTGGTCAGGCGCTGGAACCAGCCTTGTTTCTGTTCAGCCATGGGCGGGGTTTAGCCTGCCTTGCCCTGTGGTGAAAGCGGCGTGGCTCAAGGGCCCTTGCGCGGCAGGGGCAGGGCCAGCATGTCGGCAATCTCCTCGTCGGTGTTCACATCGACGATGGCCTTGAGGGTGCGGTCCTCAAGCGCCTCAGGCCCGTCCGGCCGGCCGAGCAGGCGGGCCAGCTTCACGGCCCATTTATGCATGCGCAGATCGACGACGTCGCCCATGGGCCGCAGCCTGCGCCCAGCCGTCCGGGCTTTCAAGTCCGTGTGAGGCGGCTTAGACCTTGGCCATGGAGCCGCTCCTCCCCAACCTCGAGACAGCCTTCCTGCTGTTCGACTACGCCGCCGTTCTGGTGTTCGGCGCCTCGGGCGCGCTTGCCGCCGCACGGCGGGGGCACGACATCGTCACCTTCGCCTTCTTCGCGGCCATGACCGGGGTCGGCGGCGGGACCCTGCGGGATCTGCTGATCGGGGCGCCGGTGTTCTGGATCAACAGCCCCGGCTATCTGCTGGCCTGCATCACGGCGGCGATCGTCGGCTGGCTGGTCGGTCGGCGGACCTGGCGGATGAGCGCCCTGCTCTGGCTCGATGCCATCGGGATGGCGGCCTACTGCATCGTCGGGGCGGCCAAGGCGCTGTCCCTTGGCGTGCATCCTGTGTCGGCGGTGGTCATGGGGATGATGACGGCCTGCTTCGGCGGGGTGCTGCGCGATGTCGTGGCCGGCGAGCCGTCGATCCTGCTGCAGCGGGAGATCTATGTGACGGCGACGATTCTGGGCGCGGCGGTGTTTGTCGTGCTGGCGGCGCTGGGCGGGGACCGGATCGTGGCCGGCGTGGTCGGGTTCGGCTGTGCGTTCGCTTTGCGGGGCGCGGCGATCCACTGGAAGCTGGGACTTCCGGGGTTCGATGGGCGGGAGCCGCCCTAGGAGGCGTGAGTGCGTCCTTCGACACGCCCGCCTGTGGCGGGCTACTCAGGATGACGAAATCCAGTGCAAGCCAAGAAAGGTCGTCATCCTGAGTAGCGGCCGCAGGCCGGGTGTCGAAGGACGCAACTCAGGTCAGGCCAGCACCGCAACGGCTCGAACACCATCATGTCCGGTGATCCGCATCTGACGCAGCGACCCCGCCTCGGCCTCGCCTTCAAACGCGATCTCGGTGAAGTCCGGCGCCCGCGCCAGGCCCGGCCGCTCGACCAGCCCTTCCAGCACCTTGCCGACCCGCGCTTCCAGGTGCCGGCTCAACGCCGCCGCACCGGCCTCGCGCAGCCTTGCGGCTCTGGCCTTGATCACCGGGCGCGGCACAGGCGGCATGCGCGCCGCCGGGGTGCCTGGCCTCGGGCTGTAGGGGAAGACATGCAGGTAGGAGAGCCCTGCTTCCTCGACCAGCTTGACGGTGTTCTCGAACGCCTCGTCCGTCTCGGTCGGGAAACCGGCGATGAGGTCGCAGCCGAAGGCCACATCCGGGCGAACCGCCCTCACATCGGCGACCAGCTTCAGCGCGTCGGCGCGCAGGTGGCGGCGCTTCATGCGCTTGAGGATGAGGTCGTCGCCGGCCTGCAAGGACAGATGCAGATAGGGGACCAGACGTGTCTCGGTCGCCAGCACACGCATCAGATCAGGGTCGATCTCGGCGGCGTCGATGCTGGACAGACGCAGGCGCGGCAGGCCCGGCACCAGCTTGAGGATGCGGGCCACAAGCTGGCCAAGCGTCGGCGTCCCCGGCAGGTCGGCGCCCCAGCTGGTCAGGTCGACGCCGGTCAGCACCACCTCGTTCCAGCCCTCGGCGGCCAGGCGTCCGATTCGCTCGACGATCTCGCCGGCCGGGGCCGAGCGGCTGTTCCCGCGGCCATAGGGAATGATGCAGAAGGTGCAGCGGTGGTCGCAGCCGTTCTGGATCTCGACATAGGCGCGGGCCCGATCGCGCAGGCCATCGGACAGGTGAGCCGCGGTCTCGCGCACGCTCATGATGTCGTTGACCCGGACGCGGCCGAGCTCCGGTTGCGGCAGCAGGGCGCCAGGAGCGGCCTTCTCGGCGTTGCCGAGCACGAGGTCGATCTCGTCCATGGCCGCGAACCCCGCCGGGTCGATCTGGGCGGCGCAGCCAGTGACGACGATGCGGGCTCCCGGGTTTTCGCGGCGGGCCTTGCGGATGGCCTGGCGGGCCTGGCGGACGGCCTCGCCGGTGACGGCGCAGGTGTTGAAGACGATGGTGTTGCCGACGCCGTCGGCCTCGGCCCGGGCGCGGATCTGCTCGGACTCGTAGGCGTTGAGCCGGCAGCCGAAGGTGACGACGCGGGCGCCGCTCTTCGTTTCCGCGATGGCGGGGGTATCCATGACCTCTTCGGTCAAAACAGGGTTCCCAGAGCGAACCCGGCGACGAAACCGGACTCACCCTTCGGCTCGTCCATGGCCCGGATGCGATCATTGTACTTCGCCAGCCAGCCGGCGTTTTCAAGCTGCTGGGCGGCCATATAGGCCTCGAAGTCGTCCTTGTAGTCCGGATGCCAGCGGCTGAGGGGCGGGCGGCCGGCCGCCACGTCCTCGGCAGCCCAGCGGATGCGGGCCGCGTCCGTGGCGCGATCGACGTCGTTGTCGGGGCAGAGGATGTAGAAGTCGCCCGCCGAGATACTGGCGATCATATGGTCGACCACCTGGTCAGCGGTCCAGGCGGCCGCCGGCTTGTCGCCCTGCCCCCGCGCAGTCATGCCGGTGAAGGTATAGCCGGGCACCAGCAGATGGGCGCTGACCTGGCAGTCCGGCGTGTTGCGCAGGGTGTGCTGCAGGCCTTCGGTCAGGGCCTTCACCCCGGCCTTGGTGACATTGTAGGCGGTGTCACCGGGCGGGGTGGTGATGCCCTGCTTGGAGCCGGTGTTGATGATCAGGCCGGGCGTTCCCTGGTCGATCATCGTCTGGGCGAAGGCCTGGACGCCGTTGATGACGCCGAAAAGGTTGACCTCGATCAGCGCCCGCCAGCGATCGGGCCGCTCGATGGCCGAGCCGCCGCCGCCGATGCCGGCATTGTTCATCAGCACATGGATGTCGCCGTACTGGGCCCGGGTCGCATCGCGCAGGGCCTCGACAGCGCGCGGATCGGACACATCCGTGGGCACGGCCATGGCCCGGTCGCCGGCGGCGAGGTCGGCGACGGCCGCCAACAGCCTTTCGGCGTTAACATCGGCAAGGACGACGTTGAGCCCGAGCGCCAGGAACCGGCGTGCGGCGGCCAGGCCGATGCCGTCGGCGGCGCCGGTGATGACGGCGGTGTGGCCGGCTTGCAGGGCGGGGTGGGTCATGCCGCGATGGCCTCCGGGAGTCGGCCGGTGAACTCGACCTCGACTGGTCCTGTCATGATCACGTGGTTGTCGGACTCCCGCCATTCGATGGTCAGCGCGCCGCCATCCATGACCACGGTCGCCTTGCGGTCCGACAGGCCCCGGCGGGCGGCGGCGACCAGGGCGGCGCAGGCGCCGGTGCCACAGGCGCGGGTCATGCCGGCGCCGCGTTCCCAGACGCGGAACCGAATGCGGTCGGGCGCCTCGACGTGGGCGAAACCGACGTTGACGCCTTCCGGAAACAGCGGGTGATGCTCGAGCATGCTGCCGAGGCCCCGCACCATGCTCTCCTCCGGCTCATGGTCGAGGAAGAAGACGATGTGGGGATTGCCCATGCTGACCGCGCCGGGGGGCTGCAGGGTCTGACCCACCGGGCCGGCGAGAACCTCGATGCGGCGGGTGTCGAGCTCTTCCGACAGCGGGATCTGGCGCCAGTCGAGGCCGGGCTCGCCCATGTCGACACTGATCTGGCCTTCAGGGCCCCGCGCGGCATGCAGCAGGCCGGCCCCGGTCTCGATGACCACCGCGTCCTTGCCGCTGGCCTGCATCAGCAGCCAGCCGACACAACGGGTGGCGTTGCCGCAAGCGTCGACCTCGCTGCCGTCGGCGTTCCAGATGCGCATGAAGGCGTCGGCCCGCTCGGAGGCCTCAAGGCCGATCAGCTGGTCGCAGCCGATGCCGTCCACGCGGTCGGCGATACGGCGTGCGTCGTCGGCCGTGGGGCGGAACGGCTGCTCGCGGGCCTCGACGACGACGAAGTCGTTGCCGAGCCCGTTCATCTTGAGGAAGGGACGGGACATCGAGCGGCTATATAGGGCAATTCCGGGTGGATCGTGAGGGGTTGCGCGCGCAAGGCGCAGGCAGCGCGGCAAGACCGGGTCGCGCAGGCGCGGGTCCTGGCCTTAACGGATCTCAAGGATTGGCTGAAACGACCTCTCGTCTCGTCTACCGGGTGATACTGTTCGTGGTGTCGCTCCGACCTGCCCCCTGCTGCTGCATCAACCCGACACGGTGCACCTCGAGGCTTGCAGCCAGATGCTGTGTGTTCCGAACGAGGCTTGAAAGCCAGAGCCGCTGTCATCCTCCGGCCGCGAAGCGGATCGGGGAACCCAGCTATCCGCGTGAAGACTGCTGGAGGATGACAGGGGATGGGAAACGCCTATCCTTCGATTGCAGAGCAAGACCCGGAGCGCGGGCGCATCGGCATCCCTTCACAGTGTTGGCAACACGGATGAAAGGACACCGCCATGAGCACCGTTCTCGCCTTCAAGGCCCCGATGACCGCACCTCAAAAAGACCCTGGGAAGCCCCCGACCGAACTGGACCCGCGCTGGCCGCGCGTGCAGGCGCGCGACGCCAGCGCGGACGGGGAGTTCTTCTATTCGGTGGCGACGACCGGTGTGTACTGCCGCCCGTCCTGCGCCGCCCGGCCGGCCAATCCGAAGAATGTCGCCTTCCACCTGACGACGGCCGAGGCGGAAGGCGCCGGGTTTCGGCCCTGCAAGCGCTGCAAGCCGGACCAGCCGCCCAAGGCCGAGCGGGATGCGGCGCTGATGGCCCGCATCTGCCGGATCATCGAGGCGGCCGAGGAGCCGCCGTTGCTGGAGGCGCTGGCGCGGGCGGCGGGGCTGTCGCCGCACCACTTCCACCGGCTGTTCAAGGCCGTCACCGGGGTGACGCCCAAGGCCTATGCCGACGCACACCGGGCCATGCGGCTGCGCGAGGGGCTGGAGACGGCCGGCAGCGTGACCGAGGCCATCTATGACGCCGGCTTCAACTCGGCCGGGCGGTTCTATGAGGCTTCGGACGCCCTGCTGGGTATGACGCCCCGTGCTTACCGCGCCGGCGGCGAGGGGGCGGAGATCCGGTTCGCGGTCGGTCAGTGTTCGCTGGGCGCCATCCTGGTGGCCCGCAGCGACAAGGGAGTCTGCGCCATCCTGATGGACGACGATCCGGACGCCCTGGTGCGCGACCTGCAGGACCGCTTTCCCAAGGCGCGACTGCTCGGGGGTGATGGCGGCTTCGAGCAGCTGGTGGCGCGGGTCGTCGGGTTGGTGGAACAGCCGGGCATCGGCCTTGACCTGCCGCTCGACGTGCGCGGCACCGCCTTCCAGCAGCGGGTCTGGCAGGCGTTGCGGGATATTCCGGCCGGAACAACGGCGACCTATCGCGACATCGCCGAGCAGATCGGCCAGCCGAAGGCCGTGCGGGCCGTGGCGGGCGCCTGCGCCGCCAACGCGCTGGCGATCGCCATTCCCTGTCACCGGGTGGTCCGCAACGACGGTTCGCTGTCTGGTTATCGCTGGGGCGTGGAGCGCAAGCAGGCCCTGATCACCAGAGAAGCCTTGGGCGAGAAGGCGGCGTGAGCGGCGGCGCGGGACGGCTTGCGGCGGTCGATTGGGCCGCCGTCCCCTCGGACCTCGACCTTCAAGGGTTCGCGGTGCTGCCGGGGCTGCTCCAGCCCGAGGACTGTGATCGCATCGCCGGCCTGTATGACCAGCCGGGCGGCTTCCGCAGTCAGGTGATCATGGCCCGGCATGGATTCGGTCGGGGCGAGTATCGCTACTTCAGCTATCCCCTCCCCCCGATGGTGCAGGGCCTGCGCGAGCGGCTCTGGCCCTATCTCGCGCCGATCGCAAACCGCTGGCAGGAGGCGATGGGGATGGCGGTGCGGTTCCCGGAGACGCACGCCGGGTTCCTCGACCGCTGTCATGAGGCAGGCCAGCAGCGGCCGACGCCCCTGCTGCTGCGCTACGGTCCGGGCGACTACAACTGCCTGCACCAGGACCTGTACGGCGAGCATGTCTTCCCTCTGCAGGCGGCGGTGCTGCTCAGCGAGCCCGGGCGGGATTTCGAGGGCGGCGAGCTGGTGCTGACCGAGCAGCGGCCGCGGATGCAGTCGCGGGTTATGGTCGTGCCGCTGCGCCAGGGCGACGGCGTGGTGTTCGCGGTGAACAGCCGGCCGGTGGCGGGTACGCGCGGGATCTACCGCGTGACCATGCGCCACGGGGTCAGCGCGCTGCGGTCCGGATCGCGCCATACCCTTGGGGTGATCTTCCACGATGCGGCCTGACGGGGTATGGAGCCGCCTCCACCGATTTCGAGACGTATCATGGCCGACCTTCCCGACCGCCTCTGCACCAACCTGCGCAGCCCCTTCTACAACGAGGAACTGCTGCAACAGGGCATCGGCATCAAGTTCCGCGGCGAGGAAAAGACCAACGTCGACGAGTACTGCGTCAGCGAAGGCTGGGTGAAGGTCGCCGTCGGCAACAAGGTGGACCGCAAGGGTAACCCGATGACCATCAAGCTGTCGGGTCCGGTCGAGCCCTACTTCAAACCCAACGAATAGCGGTCTTTGCCGCCTTGCTCCCGCCACGGGGGCGCCTATGCTCCCCGGTTCCAGATTTCGGGGATATTCATGCGTTCGTTTCGGGTTGCCGCGCTTGCCGGCCTCGCGTTGCTGGCTTCCGCGGCTGTTGCGGTGGCCCAGTCCGATCCCTTCCAGTGGCTGGAGGAGGTCGAGAGCCCCAGGGCCCTCGACTGGGTGAAGGCCGAGAACGCCAGAGCTGAGCCGGCGCTGACCGGTGATGCCCGCTACAGGCCCCTGCATGATCAGGCGCTGACCGTGCTGTCGGCCAAGGATCGCATTCCGTCGCCCGATTTCATCGGGGCCGCCGTCTACAACTTCTGGCAGGACGCCGAGCATGTGCGCGGCATCTGGCGGCGCACGACCCTGGAAAGCTATCGCAGCGCCGACCCGGTCTGGGAGACCGTGCTCGATCTCGATGCGCTCAGCGCCAACGAGAAGGCCAACTGGATCTGGAAGGGCGCGACCTGCCGCTCGCCGGGATACGACCGCTGCCTGGTGCGGCTGTCCAACGGCGGCAAGGATGCGGTCGAGGTGCGGGAGTTCGATCTCGCCTCCAAGACATTCGTGGCCGGCGGGTTCAACCTGCCCGAGGGCAAGCAGAACATCGAGTGGCTGGACGACGACCGCCTGATCTTGACCCGCGACTGGGGTCCGGGCAGCCTGACCGACAGCGGCTATGGTCGGATCATCAAGGTGCTGGGCCGCGGCCAGCCGCTCGGCGCCGCCACGACGGTCTTCGAGGGCGAAACCCGGCACGTCAGCGTCTCGCCGGACGTCATCAAGGACGCCAAGGGCAACCGGCTGGTGCTGATCGGGCTGGGGCTCGACTTCTTCAACACCGCCTGGTTCGTGGTCGACGACCAGCTGAAGACCACACGGCTGATGCTGCCGACGCGGTCGAACGTTCACGGCATGGTGGGCGGCCGGCTGATCGTCTCCATCCAGCAGGACTGGACCTGGAAGGGCGCCTCCTACAAATCCGGCTCGGTGCTGGCCGTCGACACGACCACCATGCTGACCAACCAGTTCAGCCCCCAGCCGCGCAATCGCAACCTGCCGCCGAAGCCGATCGCCCAGGTGGTGTTCGAGCCCAAGGATCGCATCGCGCTCGACCGCGACCAGATTCAGGTCACCGACAACCGCGTCGTGGCGGTGCTCTACAACAATGTCCGCGGCTCGCTGGTCAGCTTCAACCAGACCCAGGGCGTCTGGCTGATGCAGCGCTATCTGGGCGCCGACAACGCCGCCATTTCCATCGTCTCGACCGCCGACAAGGGCGACGACGTCTTCTACACCGAGGAGACCTTCGTCACCCCGACGACCCTGAAGCTGGGGGTCGGTTCGACGCCGCTGTCGCGGCCGGTGAAGATCCTGCCGGCGAAATTCAACGCCGAAGGCCTGATCGTCGAGCAGAAGACGGCGATTTCAAAGGACGGCACGGCCATCCCCTACTTCCTGGTTCGCAGGAAGGACCTGGCCATGAACGGCCAGGCCCCGACCCTGCTGCATGCCTATGGCGGCTTCCAGCAGTCGAAGCTGCCGGTCTATGACCCCATCGTCGGCAAGCTCTGGCTCGAGCGCGGCGGCGTCTATGCGGTGGCCAACATCCGGGGCGGCGGCGAGTTCGGGCCGGCCTGGCACGAGGCCGCTCTGAAGCAGAACCGGCAACGCGCCTACGATGACTACTTCGCGGTCGCCGAGGCCCTGATCAAGGACGGCGTCACCAGCCCCCGGCGCCTGGGCGCCTACGGCCGCTCCAACGGCGGCCTACTGATGGGCGTGGCCATGACCCAGCGGCCGGACCTGTGGAATGCCGTGGTGGTCGAGAGCCCGCTGCTCGACATGCTGCGCTATCACAAGCTGCCGGCCGGCGCGTCGTGGATCGGCGAGTACGGCGATCCGGAAATCCCTGCGGAAGCCGCCTGGATCGCGCCCTACAGCCCGTACCAGAACCTGAAGGCCGGGGTGAAATACCCGCTGGCCTACATCACCACCTCGACCAAGGACGACCGGGTCCACCCCGGCCATGCCCGCAAGTTCGCGGCGCGCTTGTCGGCGCTGGACGCGCCCTATCTCTATTACGAGAACCTCGACGGGGGTCACGCCAACGGCGCCGATCCCAAGGCCAACGCCAGGCGCTGGGCCATGCACTACGTCTACCTTTCACGCCAGCTCATGGACTGATCAGTGAAGCGTCTTTTCCTTTCCGCCGCGGTGGCCGCCTTGACCCTTTCCAGCACTCCTCCCGTTCAGGCCCAGCAGGCGCCCGGCGGTCCGTCAGCCACTCAGGCCGATCCCTTCCTGTGGCTGGAAGAGGTCGAGGGTGAAAAGGCGCTGGGCTGGGCCCGCGAACAGAACGCCCGCACCCTGCCCGTGCTGCAGGGCGACCCGCGCTACCAGGGCCTGTTCGACAACGCCCTCAAGATCGTCACCGCCCAGGACCGGATCCCGATCGCCGGGTTTGCGGGATTGGGCGACACCCAGCTGCGCAACTACTGGCAGGACAAGGACCATGTGCGCGGCAGCTGGCGGCGCACGACGATGGACAGCTACCGCACGGCGACGCCGGAATGGGAGACCATTCTCGACCTCGACGCCCTGTCCAGGGCCGAGGGCAAGAACTGGGTCTGGAAGGGCTCCAACTGCCTGCCCCCCGACGACCGCTACTGCCTGGTCTCGCTGTCGGACGGCGGCAAGGACGCGGTGACGGTCCGCGAGTACGACACAGTCTCGAAGGCGTTCGTCGAGGGCGGCTTCGTCGCTCCCGAGGGCAAGCAGAACGTCAGCTGGCTCGACAAGGACACGCTGATGATCGCCCGCGACTGGGGTCCGGGCACGATGACCAGGTCCAGCTATCCCTTCGTTCTGGGCCTGTGGAAGCGTGGCCAGGCGCTGGACACGGTCAAGGAATTCTTCCGCGGGACCGAAGACGATATCTCGGTCAGCGGCTACGCCCTGCGCGATCCGGACGGCAAGATCGAGGCGGTGTTCATCAACCGCGCGGTCAGCTTCTTCGAGACCGAGACCTACGCCCTGATCGGTGGCAAGCCGGTCAAGCTGCCCTTCCCGCTCAAGTCGTCGGTGCAGAGCCTTGTCGACGGCAGGCTGGTGCTGACCCTGGATGAAGACTGGACGGCCCAGGGCATGAAGCAGGGCGACCTGGTGGCGCTGGACCTGGGGGCCCTGCTCGCCGATCCCGCCAGGGCCAGGGCCGAACTGGTCCTGCGGCCGACGGCGCGGCAGTCGATCGAAGCGGTCTCCAACACCGCCAACACCCTAATCGTCGAGCTGAACGACAACGTCGCCGGCGTGGTCTACGCCTACAGGCCCGGCAAGGACGGCTGGACGAAGCAAAAGCTCGACCTGCCCGCAAACAGCTCGCTGGGCATCGCTTCGGTCGGGGGCCAGACCGACCAGGTGCTGGTCACGGCCGCCAACTTCCTCAACCCGACCACATTGTGGATGACCGACGGCGGCGCGCCGCAGCAGATCAAGGCGGCGCCGGCCAGGTTCGACGCCGGCAACATGGTCATCCAGCAGTTCGAAGCGACCAGCAAGGACGGGACGAAGGTCCCCTACTTCGTGGTCCATCGGAAGGACATCAAGCTGGACGGGTCAAACCCGACCCTGCAGTACGCCTATGGCGGCTTCCAGCAGTCGATGAACCCCAACTACTCGGGGACCATCGGCAAGCTGTGGCTGGAGCGCGGCGGGGTCTATGTCCTGGCCAACATCCGCGGCGGCGGCGAGTTCGGGCCGGCCTGGCACCAGGCCGGGCTGAAGGAGAACCGCCAGCGGGTTTTCGACGACTTCTTCGCGGTGTCGGAAGACCTGATCACGCGGAAGATCACCTCGCCCCGGCGCCTCGGCATCATGGGCGGCTCCAACGGCGGCCTGCTGATGGGCGTGGCCCTGACCCAGCGACCGGACCTCTACAACGCGGTCGTGGTGCAGGTGCCGCTGTTCGACATGCAGCGCTACACCGTCATGGGCGGCGCCGGCGCCAGCTGGGCCGGGGAATACGGCGACGGGACCAAGCCGGAAGACTGGGCCTACATCTCTAAATACAGCCCCTACCAAGCCATCAAGCCCGGCCAGAAGTACCCGCAGGTCTTCTTCGAGACCTCGACCAAGGATGACCGCGTCCACCCCGGCCACGCCCGCAAGGCGGCGGCCAGGATGGAGTCGATGGGCTACGACGTCCTCTATTACGAGAACATCGACGGCGGCCACGCGGCCAGCGCCAACCTCAACGAGACGGCGATGCGGGTGGCGCTGGAGTACAGCTACCTGTCGCGGCGGCTGATGGACTGAGGGGGTAGTGTGTAATTCGGTGGGCCCGACCGCGCCGAGGGGTGGGTCACTCGGCCAATTCGGTGACGGTCACCGAGCTAGCCTTGAAGAACCAGAGCTCCGGCCGGCGCGCTCGCCTCATCCGGCTGGCAGGCGTCGAGGACATAGGTGATCAGGGCCTCGGCGCCGATCGGCTTGGTCAGGAAGTCGCGGGCCCCGGCCGCCTCGGCGGCGTCGCGGTGCTCCTGAAGGGCGTTGGCGGTCAGGACGCAGATACGCGGCGAGGCGCGCCCCGCGGCCTGGTCCTCCTCGCGGATGTGGCGGATGGCGGTCAGGCCGTCCATGAGCGGCATCTGCATGTCCATCAGGATCAGGTCGAACGCGCCGGAACGGGCGGCGGCCACCGCCTCCAGGCCGTTCTCGACACAGGTCAGTTCGACCGGCAGGGCCTCGAGGATCAGCTCGACGGCGCGCCGGTTGATCGGATGGTCCTCGGCCAGCAGAATCTTCAACCCGTCGACCGGGACCTCCAGGGGCTCCCGCCTGGCGTCGGCCTTGAGATCGGCGACGGTGTCCGCCCGCTGCAGCGGCAGTTCGAAGCTGAAGGTTGCGCCCTGGCCGGGGACGGAGACAGCCTCGATGGTTCCGGACATCAGCTCGACCAGTGCCCTGGAGATCGCCAGGCCCAGTCCGGTGCCGCCAAACCGCCGGGTGATCGAGCCATCGGCCTGTTCGAACCGGGCAAACAGCGACTCGCCGGCCTGGGTGGTGAACCCGATCCCGCTGTCCTGGACGGCGAACCGGAGCCGGCAGCTGTCGTCCCCCTCGCGCGGGGCGGCGACCGACAGGACGATTTCCCCCGCCTCGGTGAACTTGACGGCGTTGCTGAGCAGATTGGACAGCACCTGGCGGATGCGCAGGTCGTCGCCGACAAAGGTGCCGACCGCCAGCGGATCGATCTCGACCCTCAGACTGACCCCCTTCTTGGCCGCGCTGGCCCCGAACAGGGCGGCGGCGTCCCGCGCCAGCCGCGCCAGATCGAAGGGTTCGTCTCGGATCTGTAGCCGGCCGGCGTCAACCTTGGCCAGGTCGAGAATATCGCCCAGCAAACCCTCCAGGGCGCGGGACGAGACCTGGATCAGTTCGACCATCTCGGCCTGACGGCCGCTGAGGTCGGTGTCGGCAAGGACGCTGACCAGGCCGAGAATGCCGTTCAGGGGCGTGCGGATTTCATGGCTCATATTGGCCAGGAAGGACGACTTGGCGACATTGGCCCGCTCGGCCAGTTCGCGGGCCTCGATCAGGCTCTGCTCGGCGGCCTGGCGCTCGGTCAGGTCGCGAATGACGGTGGTGAAGACAACCTGGTCGCCGGTCTGCAGCTTGGCCAGGGAGGCCTCGGCGGGAAAGGTCTCGCCATTCTTGCGCTGACCGCGGATCGCGCCCCGTTCGTGCATCCGCCGGCTGCGCTCCGGGCCGGCGGCGAAACCGTGGACATGACCCTTATGGCTGACCCGGACATCGACCGGCATCAGCATCTCGACGCTCCGGCCGAGAACTTCGCCGGCCGAATAGCCAAACATGCTCTCGGCTCCTGCGCTGAACAGCAGGATGCAGCCGTTCTGGTCGGCGACCACCAGGGCTTCCGGGGAAATCTGGAACAGGCTGGCCAGCATCTCGCGGCTGCGGCGCGACGAGGCTTCGGCGGCCCGCAGGTCGGTCACGTCGCGAACCGCGCCGAGCATCCGGGTCGGCTTGCCGTCCGCCCCGAACTCGACCACGCCGGTTTCCTGCACCGTCCGGATTTCGCCGTACGGCAGGACGATCCGATGGTAAAGGTCGTAGTCCTCGATCCGTTCAAGGGCCCGGTTGACCCGCGTCTCGACAAGAGCCTGGTCGTCGGGATGCACCCGCTCGAGGAAGGCGGGATAGGTCGGATCAAAGGCCCCCGGCTCAAGGCCGAAGATGCGGAAAATCTGATCGGACCACGTCAGACCATTGGTGGCGATGTCCCATTCCCAGCTGCCGGTGTTGGCCAGCCGTTGGGCCCGATCGAGGTGATCGATCCGGGCCTCGAGGGCGGCGATCCGCGCAGCCTCTGCGTCAGACATGATGGCGCATCCCCCGCACGGCCGCGCACCGACCGTCAACGGGCGGGCACACCGCGGCCGCGCCCGGGCAACGCCGGGGACGCCCGCCGGGGTCCGTCGAAAACGGGGTGGAGACCACGTTAATCATACCGATGTTCTACGGCAGGACATTCTACAAAATTGCTAACGGAAAACAGGGATTCAGACTGGGTAAACGGCGGCGGATTGTCCGGGTTTCGCCCATGCCTGCCCGGCGCCAGGCTGGAGTTTCCGGGCTATCCGGTCCTCTATTGCGAGAACATCGACGGCGGCCACGCGGCCAGCGCCGACCTCAACGAGACGGCGATGCGGGTGGCGCTGGAGTACAGCTACCTGTCGAAAAGGCTGATCGACTAGGGCCGGCGGCCCCTGACCCCGCGTCCCCGCTTATCGAAGCGGGCTACCATTATAACCCGGTTGCCGGTGGGCAAGCGGCGCGGTTGTGTCCGGGCCTATGAAAAGGCTCAAGAAACCGTGCCCGGACCGTAGGTCGAGGCTGTGGAAATGTAGCCTGGCCTGTAGCCCGGCGCGTAGGTCGACCCGCGGGGAATGTAGCCCGAAATGTTGGCGACGGACCTACAGGGACCCCCGCTCAGGCGCCGCACGCCAAACTGGCCCGGAACAGGGGCCGGAATGAATATGTCTAGACATATTCATCGACTTCTTGAGCCGCTGCGTCCCAAAGGAAAACCCCGCCGGATTGCTCCGGCGGGGTCAGGGGATTCACTCACTGGGGAGGGAGTGGATCAGAAGGCGTACCGCGCGACGATCTGGAAGACCGGACCGGCCTTTTCGGTCTCGAGTTCGTACTCGTCGTAGTCGCGGCTGGCCTGGTCGGCGAGGTTGCCGAACTTGTCGAAGATCTCGTCCTTGGAGCTGTCGAGCAGGTTCTGGCCGGTCAGGCGCAGGACGAAGTTCTTGCCGAAGCGCTTTTCAACGAAGACCTCGAGGTCGGCGCCGTAGGAGGTCTTGACCTCTTCCAGCTCGACGCGGCTGAGGGCGTCGCCCTGCTTGCGGTAGGTGATGCCGAAGGCGGCGTTCCAGGTCGGAATGTCCTGGATGACGCCGATGTTGTAGACGTAGTCCGACTGGTTGTTGAACTTGCGGTCACCGGCGAAGTCGGTGATCTCGCTGTCCAGCCAGCTGTAGTTGAAGAAGACGCCGGTGTTTTCCAGGCCCATGAAGGTCAGCGGGGTGGAGAGGTCGAACTCGATGCCCCAGACCTTGCCGTCGCCGACGTTGTCGATCGAGTAAACGAAGGTCCCGGGGCCGCCGTCGCCTTCAACGCCGGTGTTGACCGTTTCGATCAGGTCCGTGACGTCGCGGTAGAAGAAGTTGAGGCCAACCACGCCCTGCTTGCCGAGACGGTGCTCGTAGCCGACGTCAAAGCCCCAGGCCGTTTCCGGCTCCAGGTCCGGGTTGCCCTGGAAGTCGTCGTCGCCGAATTCCTCGATCAGGGTGACCGGCTGGATCTGGTCGAAGTTCGGGCGACGAACGGTGCGAGCGGCCGACAGGTTGACGCGGCCATCTTCGCCGACGGCGATGCGCGCGTTCACGCTCGGCAGCAGGACGCCGTAGTCCTTTTCGTTGACCCGGTCGGCCGCCGGAACGCCCGTGCTGCTGTCGGTGATGGTGGTGTCGGTGGTCTCGAAGCGAAGGCCGCCTTCCCAGCGGACAGCGCCGGTTTCGCCGCTGAACATCAGGTAGGGGTCGATGCGGGTTTCTTCGATCTCGACGTTGGCGTCGTTCTGCAGGACCGGAGCGCCCGGCAGGGTCGGACGCGGGGCCGGCAGGTTCGGAATGGTCGTGCGGGCGCGGAATTCAACGATGCGAAGATCGCGGGTCTTGGTCTTGCCCTGCAGGCCGAATTCCATCTCCACGTCGCCGAAATCGCGCTTGTGGCTGAACTCGCCGGTCCACTCCTCGTCGGTCAGATCGGTCTGGGCGGTGTCGCGCGTGAAGCGGTCATCTTCCGGGAAGGGGATGCCGTCGCGGAGGTATTCGAATTCGTTTTCGAACTCGAACTGGTCGTCGACGATGGCCGCGTAGCCGAGCTTCAGCTTGGTCTTGCCGCCGAGGATGTCGAATTCGTACTTACCGCGCAGGGAGTAGTTGTCGGTCAGGATGTCGAGGTCGTTGTCGTTGACCGTCAGCAGGTTGGCGTTGTTCTTCAGGCCCGAGCGGAACTCGATGCTGTCTTCGTCCTGCAGCCGGTCGGTGCGCACGAAGAAGGCGTCGAGGGTCAGGTCGCCGCCGCCGACGTTCACTTCGTAGGAGGCGTTGAAGCTGTAGTCGGTGCCGTCGCGGACGTCGGTCTGAACTTCGATGTTCTCCAGCGTGCCCTTGGGCTCATCAAACCGCTTGGAGAGCTTTTCCTTCGGGGCCCGGCGTTCCTGGAGGCCGAGGCCGACCAGCAGGCGGCCGGGGCCGACTTCGCCGCCCCAGACGAGGCCGAACGATCCGGCCCACTTGCCGTCGTCGTAGTAGGCGGCGCCGCCGCGGACGTAGCCGCCGTCGAGGCTGTAGGCGTCGCGCAGGACGATGTTCAGGGATCCGGCCAGGGCGTCGCCGCTACGGTTGGCCGAGGGGCTGCGAACGATCTCGATGCGCTCGATCAGCTCGGCCGGGATGCGGTCGACGAAGAAGCTGCGGTCGGAGTTGGCGCCGGGCACCTGCTCGCCGTTGATCAGGATCTGCGTGTAGGCCGGGTCGAGGCCGCGCAGGCGGGCGCCATCGCTCTCCAGCACGTCCGACAGGAAGGTGACGCTGGGCACGCGCTTCATGGCGTCGCCGGCCGAGACCGGTTCGAAGCGCTGGAAGTATTCCTGGTCATAGGACAGCACCGGCGCGGCGCTGTCGGTGCGGTCCCGGAAGGTGACGCCCGGATTGATCACCAGCTCCTCGACCGTGGCCGGCGCCTCGGGCGCGGTGGCGATGGCGGAGTCGTCGGCGGCAAAGGCGGCCGAGGCGAAAGCGAGCGGCGCGAGGGCCGTCAGTGCGAAGAGGTTAGTTCTGGTCATTGTCTGCCCCTCGTGCGACGGCGCGGTTGACGGGAGAACGCGCTCGTGTTCGACACGCGGCGGACTTAGTTTTGACAGCAGAGAGACGCCAGTGATGTTTGCTCGACAGTTTTGTTACAATTCGGTGACGGCCGTCATTGCATCTGCCCTTCTCTGTGCTTGCGCGACAACTGATCCGGAGGCCGTGTCAGACTCCGGGAAGCTGACCATCGGCGTCGGCACGCCGGTTTTGTCGTCTAAAGAGACGCAATCAGTGGCCACACGGGCCGCTGACGCCGCCGATGACCCGGAAATCTGGGCCGATCCGCGTGACCCGAGCCGGGTGGTGATCTTCGGCACCGACAAGCAGGCGGGGCTCTACACCTACGATCTCGAAGGCCGGATCACCGGCTTCCTGCCGGACGGCAAGCTCAATAACGTCGACCTGCGTGGCGGATTCGCCACGCCCAAAGGCGAGCGGGTGCTGGTGGCGGCGTCGGATCGCGGCCGCATGGGCGCGGCGCTCTATCTGATGGATCCTGATACCTTGAAGCTCGAGCCCTGGGGCGTCGTCCCGCTGGACCTGACCGAGCCCTATGGCCTGTGCATGGGCCGGCGGGCGGGCGGATTCCTGGTCATCGTCAACGGCACGGACGGCCAGGTGCGGCAGGTGAAGGTCGAGGTCGGCGCCGACGGGAAGTTCAAGGCGACCGAGGAAAAGCGTTTCGGCGTCGCAACGCAGACCGAGGGCTGCGCCGTCGATGACGAGAAGGGCTTTCTGTACCTGGGTGAAGAGGGCAAGGGCGTCTGGCGCTTCGACCTGGCGCCGGGAGCGACGCAGGGCACGCTGATCGCGGCGGCGCCGTCGGCGATGCTGGCGCCGGACGTCGAGGGGCTGACCCTGCTGCGCGAAGGGCCGATCACCTGGCTGATCGCCTCCAGCCAGGGCGACAGCAGCTTCGCGGTCTGGCGGGTGGATGGGCCGGAGCCGGTTTTCAAGGGCCGGTTCTCCGCCATCGGCGGCAACGGCGTCGACCCGGTGACGGGCACGGACGGCGTGGCGGCTCTGGGCGGCGTGGTCGGCCCCTATGGCGAAGGCCTGGTGGTGGCGCAGGACGACGTCGACAGCGAGGGCGAAGCCCAGGACGCGACGCGGGCCCGGCAGAACTTCAAACTGATCGACTGGAAGGCCGTTAAGGCGGCGCTGGGGCTGTAGGAAACGGGGTCAGCCTTTCCAAACTCTACCCCCGCGAAGCGGGGGGAGAGTTCAGAAGCGCTGCTATTACTCCCCGCCGGTCAACGCCTTGATCAGCAGGTAGAAGTGATCCAGCCCGTCGTCGAACTGGGCCACGGGAAGCCGCTCGTTGTTGCCGTGGATGTTGTAGTCGACGCCCTGTGACATGAAGAGGCCGCCGACGCCCAGGGTCGGGATGCCGGCGCTGCGGAAGTAGAGGCCGTCAGTGGCGCCGGCCTCCATGTAGGGCGTGGCCACGACGCCCGGCGCGCGGACGGCCAGCACCTTGGCCAGGGCGGTACGCAGTTCCTCGGGCGGCACGGAGACATCGCTTTCGATCGGCTCGCCGATGGTCTTGATCTGCAGCTTGCTGTCACCCGACACCTTGAGCAGCGTCGCCTGAACCTCGGCGATCGTCTGACCTGGGAAGATGCGGCAGTTGATGGTCGCCGTGGCGGCCACCGGCAGGGCGTTCTCGGCATGGCCGCCGCGCAGCATGGTGGCGACGCAGGTGGTGCGCAGCTCGTTGCTGACCCAGGATTTATCGAGCTCGGCGACGGCCGCCTTGTCGTTCGGGTTGGCGGCGAAGCGGGCCATGGCCTTGCCCAGCTCCCCCTCGATACCGGGCGCGGTCAGGCGGAAGCTTTCCAGGGTGACCGGGTTCCAGCGGGCCTCGAACCGGTAGGCGGAGAGTTTGGTCAGGGCGGCGGCCAGATCGTAGATGGCATTGTCCGGTCGGGGGGCCGAGGAGTGGCCGCCGCTGTTCAGCGCCGTCAGCTCGAAGGTTGCGTAGGTCTTCTCGGCCACCTGCAGGGCGTAGCTGGCCTTCTCGTTGCCGCCGCCACGAAAGCCGCCGCCGGCGTCCGAATTGATGGCGTAGGCGGCGCCCTTCAGCCTGGCCGCCAGGACGACCGCCGTCTTGCCCGTGGTTTCCTCGTCACCGGTGAAGGCCAGGATCAGGTCACGGTCAGGAACGAAGCCCTCGCGGCGCAGGCGCATGAAGGTCTGGGTGATGCCCAGGACGCCGTACTTGTTGTCGACCACCCCGCGACCCAGGAAGCTGCCGCCCTCCTCGCCCAGGACGTAGGGATCGCGGCCGCCCCAGTCTTCCTTGCTGGCGGCGACGACATCCATGTGGGCCATCAGCACCACCGGCGCCTTGGTCGAACCGGCCTTGCCGGGATAGCGGACGAGCAGGCCGGCGGTCTCGCCGAGCGGGACGATCTCGATCTCGCTGTCCTTGAAGCCGGCGGTCTTCAACTGGTCGGCGAGGTAGCGGGCCATGGCGGGGACCTGGCCACTGCCCTCCTGCGTCTTGAAGCCGATCATTTTTGAAAACAGGGTGCGGGCCTCGGCCTTCACCTCCGCCGAGGGCTTGGGGGGCTCGGCGGCCTGGACGGCGGCGGCCATGAGGACGAAGACGGCGGTCGCCGCGATGGCCAGGCGCATGGATCGGTTCCCTTGATACGAGTCCGACCTTAGGCGGCGCGCAACGCCTCCGCCAAGAGGCGACCGTCGCGGGCCCGGCTGGAGCCTGCGCGCCAGGCGACGACGATCTCGCGGCTGGGGTGTTCGGCCTGCAGCGGACGGACGGTGACCGGGGCCTGGCGGGTAAGTCCGGCCTCGACGGCCATGGCCGGAACGAAGGAGACGCCGAGGCCCGAGCCGACCATCTGCACCAGCGTCGGCAAGGAGGTGGCGGCAAACGCCTCTTCCTCACCGCCCTTGGGAGGCCCGAGACCACAGGCGGCCAGGACATGGTCGCGCAGGCAGTGGCCGTCCTCCAGCAGGATCAGCTCGTCGCCGTCCAGGGAGGCCGGGCTGATGCTGGCCTGGCTGGCCATGGCGTGGCTGGTCGGCACGGCGGCCAACAGCTCATCGTCGACCACATGGGCCCAGTCGAGCCCGGCCATGTCGTAGGGCAACGCGATCAGGGCGGCGTCGAGGGCCCCGGACTTCAGGGCGGTGATCAGCCGGCTGGTCAGGTCCTCGCGCAGGAACAGGCGCAGCTTGGGAAAGCGGGCGCGCATCACCGGCAGGGCCTTGGGCAGCAGAAAGGGGGCGATGGTCGGGATGACGCCCAGGCGGAAGCGGCCGGCCAGCGGCAGGCCGGCGCTCTGCGAGGCCTGCACAAGGTCCTCGGCCCCGGCCAGCAGGTCTCGGGCCCGACGGGCGGCCTCCTCGCCGGCGGCGGTGAGGATGACCCCGGACCGGGCGCGGTCAACGACCGGCGCGCCGATGATCCGCTCCAGCTCGGCGATGCCGGCCGACAGCGTGGGCTGGGTGACATGGGCGGCCTCGGCGGCGCGGCTGAAGCTGCCGTGTTCGGCGAGGAGCTTGAGGTACTGGAGTTGGCGGAGGGTGGGGAGCATTTCGCTATCATAGATTAAATCTATGCTACTGGCAAATTCTATTGATTGGCTATTGGGCAAGCCGGTCCCCATTTCCCCCCCTGTCGCCGACGCACTCCCCTGCCCGGCGGCCTCATCGACTCGATCATCTTTTTCCATGCGAGGGATACGCAATGCTTGGTGTTGGCCAGAAACTGCCTGAGTTCAAAGTCGTCGGCGTGAAGCCGAAGTTCAACCACCACGAAGAGAACGGCGAGAGCGCCTTCGAAGCCGTGACCAACGAAAGCTTCCCGGGCAAGTGGAAGGTCATCTTCTTCTACCCGAAGGATTTCACCTTCGTCTGCCCGACCGAAATCGCCGAGTTCGCCCGCCTGAACCGCGAGTTCGAAGACCGTGACACCGTCGTCCTCGGCGGCTCGACCGACAACGAGCACAGCAAGCTGGGCTGGCGCCGGGAGCACCCGGACCTCAACAGCCTGCCGATGTGGAACTTCGCTGACAACGGCGGCAAGTTCGCCCGCGCCCTCGGCGTTCTGGACGAAGAAGAAGGCGTCGCCCAGCGCGCCACCTTCGTCGTCGATCCGCACAACGTCGTGCAGCACGTCTACGTCACCAACCTGAACGTCGGCCGCGCGCCGGCCGACACCCTGCGGGTCCTCGACGCCCTGCAGACCGACGAGCTGTGCCCGTGCAACCGCGTGGTCGGCGGCGACGTGCTGCAGCTGGCCGCCGAGTAGGCAGCCGAACCAGATCAGCGGTTCCACGTCCCTCAGGAACCGCTGCGCCGGGGCTCCCCCGCCCCGTCCCCCCCAGTGGGTGGGGGAGCCCCCGGCCCCCTTTTCATTCCAAGTTTGAACGGACCTCACCGATGTCGATCGACACCGTGCGCGATGCGCTGCCCGCCTATGCCAAGGACCTGAGCCTCAACCTGTCGTCGCTGTCGTCCGAGACCCTGCTGACCGACCAGCAGAAGTGGGGCGCCTTCGTCGCCTCCGCCCATGCGGTAGGTCAACCGGTCGTCATCAAGGGCCTGGAAGCCGCCGCCCGCGCCGCCGGCCTGAGCGAGGAGGCGCTGACCGCCGCCAACGCCGCGGCCGCCATCATGGGCATGAACAATGTCTATTACCGCTCCCTGCACCTGATGAAGAACAAGGAGTACGGGACCCTGCCGGCCAAGCTGCGGATGAACCTGCTGGCCAACCCGGGCGTCGAGAAGGTCGATTTCGAGCTGTGGTCGACGGCCGTGTCGGCGATCAACGGCTGCGGCATGTGCCTGGATGCCCACGAGGCCGAGCTGAAGAAGCACGGGGTTCCGAACACCTCGGTGCAGGCAGCGCTTCGCATTGCGTCCGTGGTCAATGCGGTGGGCCGCGTGATCGCCGGCGAGGCCGCGGCGGCCTAGGCCGCTTCGAAATCCAGCGGCGCGCCCCAGAAGCTCTGCACGAGGCCGTTCTGACGACCGGGAGTCCCGGTCGTCAGGAAACGGCGCACGCCGGAACGGCCCTGATCCAGCTCAGGATGCCGCTCCAGATAGAGCGCCAGCGCATCGGCAGTGGCCCCCGGCTGATGGATCAGCGGCGTCCCGGGTGGCAGGGCGGCGCGGAACAGGTCGGCGACCATTTCATAGTGGGTGCAGCCGAGGATGGCGCGGTCGGGATAGCGGCCGACGCGGCGCTTGAGGTTCTCGACGTGGGTCTGGACCTCCCTGGCCAGGTCCACCGGCCCGGCGCCGTCCTCGATCATCCGGGCCAGGTTGGGGCAGGGTTCGGAGAAGACGGCCAGATCCTGCTTGCGCTTGTCGATCTCGATCTCGAAGACGCGGCTGCTGGCCGTACCGGGTGTCGAGAACACGCCGAGGATATCGAGTTTCTCGATCTTGTCGCCGCGCCGTTCGGCCTCGTGCTCCCAGGGCAGGCCGGTGGCCGCCTCGATGGTCGGCACGATGATGCCCAGCACGTTGAGCGCCCGCCCCGTTTCCTTGCGATAGCCGGGCAGCCAGGTCTGCTGCAGACGGCGAAGCGCGATGGCGCTGGCGGTGTTGCAGGCCAGGACGACCAGCGAGGCGCCGGCCTCGAACAGGCGGATACAGCCGGCCTTGGTCAGCTCGACCACCTCCTCGCCGTGCCGCCCGCCATAGGGGGCGTTCGCCTGGTCCGCCAGGTAGATGAAGTCTGCGTGCGGGAGCCGCTCCACCAGGGTGCGGTGCACGGTCAATCCTCCGACGCCGGAGTCGAAAACGCCTATGGCCATGTCTGCGGTTTAGGCCGCCACGCGCGCCTTGGGAAGCCACGGCGGAATGAGGCCGAATGACGGCCATAAATTCCTGTTGACGCCGGGCATTACGGGCGTAGTCTCAAAACATGGCCAGAGAACCCGTCCAGATCACCAGCGCCGAAAGCCAGGTCATGGAAGCCCTTTGGCGAAAGGGCCCCTGCACCGCCGATGAGCTCGTCGCCGAGGTCAAGCAGGCCCAGGACTGGGGCGACGCCACGGTCAAGACGCTGATCAATCGCCTCCTGAAGAAGTCCGTCATCCAGTCGGAGCGTACCGGTGGACGCCACCAGTACCGGCCGCTGGTGCAGCGCGAGGACTATGTCACCTCCGAGAGCCAGGGCCTTCTGGACCGCCTGTTCGACGGCGAACTGGCCCCGCTGATTTCCCACTTCGCCGAGCATCGCAAGCTGAGCCCGCAGGAAGTGGCCCGGCTGAAATCCCTGATCGACGAGATGAGCGATGATCAGTGACCTGCTCATCACCCTCGCCAAGCTGAACATCGCCGTTGCGGCGGCGGTGCTGATCGTCCTGGCCCTGCGCAAGCCGTTGCTGCGCCTGTTCGGCGCCCAGTCGGTCTACGCCTCCTGGCTGATCGTGCCGATGGCCGCCAGCGCCAGCCTGCTGCCGGCCCTGCGCAGCGTGCCCCTGGAAGAGGCGGCCGTACCGGAGGTCGCCGCCATGATCGAGGGCCAGCCCTGGCTGTCGGGCCTCGCGATCGCCGTCTGGCTGATCGGCGCCATCGTTCTGGCCCTGCGCCTCGCCGCCGGTCAGCGCCGCTTCATGCGCAAGGCCGCCCGCGGCCAGGCCGGCCCGGCCATCGTCGGCGTCATCGACCCACGCCTGATCCTGCCGTCCGACTTTGCGATACGCTTCAGCCCGGAGGAGCAACACCTGATCCGCGCCCATGAGCGGGTGCACATGGACCGCGACGACGCCCGCGCCAACGCCGTGCTCGCCGCCATCCAGTGCCTGTTCTGGTTCAATCCGCTGGTCCATCTGGCCGCCGCCAAGATCCGCCTGGACCAGGAGCTGAGCTGCGACGCCGTCGTCGTCGCCCGCTACCCCAAGGAACGCCGCCGCTACGCCCAGACCATGCTGACGACGACCCTGGCCGAACAGGCCCTGCCGGTCGGCTGCTACTGGCCCGCCTCGGCGCAGCATCCGCTGGAAGCCCGCATCGCGCTGCTGAAGACCCCTGCTCCGACCAGCACCCGCCAACTGGTCGGTCTTGGCCTCGTCGCGGCCGTCGCCCTGTTGACCGCCGCCGCCGCCTGGAGCGCCCAGCCGCCCCGCGCCGACGCCCCGTCCCCGCCGCCGCTGCCCCGGCCGGTGATGGATCTGATGATCCTCAGATAAGGGGCCCTCTCCCGCTTGCCGGGAGAAGGACTACTTAGGTTACATCCCTGTCATGTGACGCCGCCGCCCGCATGCCCTAGGGTCCCCCCAAACGAGACTCTGGAGCTCCATGCCCGTGCAACGCAGAACTTTCCTCGCCACCTCGACGGCCGCCATCGCGGCCGCCGCCGTGCGTCCCGCCTACGCCTTCCAGGCCAGCAACCCCGTCATCGCGCCCTACACCGGCCCGTTCGGCGGGCTTCCCCACTTCGACAAGGTCAAGGTCTCCGACTTCAAGCCCGGCCTTGAAGCCGCCATGGCCGAGAACGACGCCCAGATCGCCGCCATCGTCGCCAACAAGGCGGCGCCGACCTTCGAGACCGTCATCGCGCCGCTCGAGGACGCGGGCCGCGCGCTCGGCCGCGCCTATCGCTACTACGGCGTCTGGAGCTCCAACCTCAGCACGCCGGAGTTCCAGGCTGTCGAAGGCGAGATGGACCCGAAGCTCGCCGCCTACCAGGACAAGATCAACCAGAACACCGCCCTCTTCGCCAAGATCGAGGCGGTCTACAACTCGCCCGCCAAGGCCAGGCTGACGGCTGAACAGCAGCGCGTGACCTGGGTCTGGTACGACGGCTTCGTCCGCTCCGGGGCCAAGCTCTCGCCCGACGCCAAGAAGCGCGTCGCGGCGATCAACGAGGAACTGGCCGGCCTCTACACCCAGTTCAACAAGAACCTGCTGGCCGACGAGAGCACCTACATCGAGCTGTCCGACGCCGACCTGGTCGGTCTGCCGGCCTCGCTGGTCGACGGCGCCCGCGAGTCCGCCAAGGGCAAGGGGCTGCAGGGCAAGGCGATCATCGTCAACACCCGCTCCAGCGTCGATCCCTACCTCCCCTACTCGCCGGTGCGCGCCACCCGCGAGAAGGTCTGGAAGGCGTTCGTTGGCCGGGGCGACACCGGCGGCGCCACCGACAACAACGCCATCATCACCAAAATCCTCAAGCTGCGCGTCGAGCGCGCCAACCTGCTGGGCTACAAGACCCACGCCCACTGGCGCCTCGAGAACGCCATGGCCAAGACGCCCGAGCGCGCCATGGAGCTGATGGAAGCGGTGTGGACGCCCGCCGTCGCCGCCGTGAAGCGCGACGTGGCCGACATGCAGGCGATCATCGACGCCGAAAAGGGCGGCTTCAAGCTGGCCCCCTGGGACTACCGCTTCTACGCCGAGAAGGTTCGCAAGGCGAAGTACGACCTCGATCTGAACGAGGTGAAGCCCTACCTCGAGCTCAACAACCTGCGCGAGGCGATGTTCTTCGCCGCCGGCAAGCTGCACGGCTTCGCCTTCAAGCCGGTGACCGGCGTGCCGGTCTTCCACCCCGACGTGAAGGTCTGGGAAGTGACCCGCAAGGGCCAGCACGTCGGCCTCTGGTACTTCGATCCCTTCGCCCGCGAGGGCAAGCGCTCGGGCGCCTGGATGACCGACTACCGCACCCAAGAAACCTTCAAGGGCAAGATCACCACCCTGGTCAGCAACAACTGCAACTACATCAAGGCCGGCGAAGGCAAGCCGGTGCTGATCAGCTGGGACGACGCCGAGACCATGTTCCACGAGTTCGGCCACGCCATCCACGGCCTGTGCTCGGAAGTGGTCTACCCGACCGTCTCGGGCACCAGCGTGGCTCGCGACTATGTCGAGTTCCCCAGCCAGCTGAACGAGAAGTGGCTGACCACCCCCGAGGTGATGGAAAAGTACATCATCCACTACGAAACCAAGCAGCCGATCCCGCAGGCCCTGGTCGACAAGATCGAGAAGGCCGGCACGTTCAACCAGGGCTTCATCACGGTCGAGTACCTGGCCAGCGCCCTGATCGACATGAAGCTGCACCTGGCCGGCGACGTGACCATCGATCCGGACAAGTTCGAGCGCGAGGAACTGACCAAGCTCGGCATGCCCGAGGAAATCGTCATGCGTCACCGCACCCCGCAGTTCGGCCACGTCTTCTCCAGCGACGGCTACTCGGCCGGCTACTACAGCTACCTGTGGTCCGACACTCTGACCGCCGACTGCTGGGAAGCCTTCGTCGAGGCCGGCAGCGCCTATGACCGGCCGACCGCCGACCGGCTCTATGCGACCATCATGAGCCAGGGCAACCGCAAGGACCCGGCCGAGCAGTACCGCGACTTCCGCGGTCGCGACCCGGCGATCGGCGCCCTGATGCGCAGCCGGGGCTTCCCCGAGCCGGCCAAGGCGTAAGAGACAGGCAAGGCGTAAGAGATGGGGGCCGCGGCGGAGACGTCGCGGCCCTTTCTTCTTGCCGCTCAGTCCGGGCGGGCGTCGAAGTACCAGCCGCCGATCCGCACCGAGCCTGACTGGCGAACCGTGACCAGCTGCAACGCGGCCTGGCGCTGGGCAGGCGTCGCCCTCGACCTGCTTGCCGAGCAGGGCCAGCTGTTCCATGGTGGCCTGATCGCCGCAGAAGCGCTGCCCAGCGAGGCCAAACAGGGCCACGGCGCCAGCACCGACAGGGGCAGCAAGCGGACCCTGTCGCAGGACGCCCGGAAGGCCGCCGACTGAACATGCTCCCCAACCGCGAGATCGAACGCAAGTTCCTGGTGCTGGACGAGACCTGGCGAGCCCAGGTGGTCGGCGAGCCGGTGGTCATGCGGGCCGGCTACGTCAGCCGCCGCAAGGAGGCCTCGATCCGGGTGCGCTTCGAGGGCGAGGCGGCGGTGCTGACCCTCAAGGGCCAGGCCATCGACGCCGAGGGCCGCGAGCGCCCTGAGTTCAACATTCCGATCCCGGCCGACCAGGGCGCCGCCATCCTGTACAGCGGCATGGTCGATGGCGGGGTGATCCGGAAGACGCGCTACACCGTGCAGGTGGGGGCCAGCCTGTTCGAAGTCGATGAATTCGAGCACCCGCGCCCCGGCCTGGTGCTGGCCGAGATCGAACTCCCTACCGCCGACGCCGACTTCGAGCGCCCGGACTGGCTGGGCGAAGAGATCACCGCCGACAGCCGCTATTCGAATGCGGTGATCGCCGGTGAGGCCTGAACGGGGCCCTTCCGCCCCGCTTCCTTGACCTTTCTTCCCCTTTCGCCCATAAGCGCGCCCTTCCGGCGCAATCTGCCAGCGCCCTCCCCCATCACGACCCCGATGCCTATATCGGACGAGGATGGAGAGGACCCCCGTCGACGCGATCGTCCACGGGGGCTGGCTTCGTTGTGTCATTGGAGTGACTGATGTTTGAAGGCCTTACAGAACGGCTGAGCGGTGTCTTCGACCGCCTGTCCGGACGCGGCGTCCTCAGCGAAAAGGACGTCGATGAAGCGCTGCGCGAGGTCCGCGTGGCGCTGCTGGAGGCTGACGTCGCCCTGCCGGTGGTCAAGGACTTCATCGCCAAGGCCCGTGAGGAAGCCACCGGCGAGGCGGTGATCCGCTCGATCCGTCCTGCCGACCAGGTGGTGAAGATCGTCTATGACGGCCTGGTCGAGATGCTCGGCGGCGAAGAGCCGGTCGGCCTCAACATCGCCCTCAACCCGCCCAGCGTCATCCTGATGAGCGGCCTGCAGGGCTCGGGTAAAACGACGACCAGCGCCAAGCTGGCCCTGCGCCTGTCGAAGACGGACCGCAAGACGGTCCTGATGGCCTCGCTGGACACCCGTCGTCCGGCCGCCATGGAACAGCTGGCCCTGCTCGGCAAGCAGGTCGAGGTCGACACCCTGCCCATCGTCGCCGGCCAGTCTGCCGTCGATATCGCCAAGCGGGCGATGAGCGCCGCCAGGCTCGGCGGCTATGACATCCTCATCCTCGACACCGCCGGCCGCACGACGCTGGACGAGAGCATGATGGCCGAGGCGGCCGAGATCGCCCGCATCTCTTCGCCCGCCGAAACTCTGCTGGTCGCCGACAGCCTGACCGGCCAGGACGCGGTGCGCACGGCGAAAGCCTTCCACGAGCGCCTGCCGCTGACCGGCCTGATCCTGACCCGCGCCGATGGCGACGGGCGCGGCGGCGCGGCCCTGTCCATGCGGGCCGTCACCGGCCTGCCGATCAAGTTCCTCGGCGCCGGCGAAAAGGTCGAGGCCCTCGACGTCTTCGACGCCCGCCGCGTGGCCGGCCGCATCCTCGGCCAGGGCGATATCGTCGCCCTCGTCGAAAAGGCCGCCGCCGACTTCGACCAGGCCAAGTCCGAGGCCATGGCCCGCAAGCTGGCCAAGGGTCAGTTCGATCTGGACATGCTGTCGGAACAGCTTTCCCAGATGCAGAAGATGGGCGGCATGGAAGGCCTGATGGGCATGCTTCCGGGCGTCCAGAAGATGAAGGGCCAGATTGCCGAGGCCGGCCTCAACGACAAGTCGATCAGCCGCCAGCAGGCCATCATCAGCTCGATGACCAAGCTCGAGCGCAAGAAGCCCGACATCCTGGCCGCCTCGCGCAAACGCCGTATCGCCGCCGGCTCCGGCGTCGACGTGGCCGAGGTCAACCGCCTGCTCAAGCAACACCGTCAGATGGCCGACGCCTTCAAGATGATGAGCAAGGGCGGCGGCAAGGGCTTCGCCAAGATGGCCGCCATGCTCGGCGGCGGCGGCGGCGATCGCCTGAAGGCCCTCGGCGGCGGCAAGCTGGCCCCGCCCGATCCGGCCGAGATCGAAAAGCAGCTCCGCGGCCTGCCCGGCATGGGCGGCGCCCCGGCCGGCGGCTCACTTCCCAATCTGCCCAACCTTCCCGGATTGCCCGGGCTGGGTGGCGGCTCCTCGTTCAACCCGTTCAAGAAAAACTGAACCAACTCCAAGGACTACCCGAAATGCTGAAGATTCGTCTGGCCCGTGGCGGCACCAAGAAGCGCCCCTACTACTCGATCGTCGTCGCTGACAGCCACTCGCCCCGCGACGGCCGTTTCATCGAGAAGGTCGGCACCTACAACCCGCTCCTCAAGAAGGACGATCCGATCCGGGTCACCCTGAAGCTGGAATCGATCGAAGCCTGGATCAAGAAGGGCGCCCAGCCGACCGACCGCGTCGCGCGCTTCCTGGCCAAGGAAGGCCTCGTGCAGTGGGCCCACGGCAACAACCCGACCAAGGGCAAGCCGGGCAAGAAGGCCGAGGAACGCGCTGCTGAACGCACCAAGCGTGAAGAAGACCGCGCCGCCGCCGCCGCCGAACTGGCCGCCAACCCGCCGGCCCCCGAGCCGGAACCGGAAGTCGAAGCCCCGGCCGTGGAAGAAGCGCCTGCCGCTGAAGAAGCGCCTGCCGTTGAGGCCGCTGCTGAAGAAGCCGCTCCGGCCGCTGAAGAAGCTGCTCCGGCTGCTGAAGAAGCCCCGGCCGCTGAAGCCGGCGAAGAAAAGACCGAAGGCTAAAACCTTCTCCTTCTCCCGCTCGCCGGGAGAAGGTGGGCCCCGTAGGGGCTCGGATGAGGGCAGCGCTGGCTTTTTGCCGGGCTGCCCTTTTCCATGCCTGAAGGGCCGGCGCCGCCCTCATCCGTCGGCTTCGCCGCCACCTTCTTCCGGCAAGCGGGAGAAGGAACAGCGCTCTTGCCCCGGCCGTCCGTTTCCGTTCCAAGGCTCCCATGACTTCCAACCTCCTCCTCATCGGCCGGGTCGGCGGCGCCCATGGCGTTCGCGGCGAGCTGCGGATCGCCACGTTTACGGCCGATCCTCTGGCCCTGACGCAATACAAGCAGCTGAAACGCGCCGACGGGTCGGCGGCCCTGACCATCACCTCGGCCCGTCTGAACAAGGGCGGCGTTGTCGCCCGCGCCAAGGGTATCGACACCAAGGAAGCGGCCGACGCCCTGCGCGGCCTGACCCTGCACATCGACCGCGCCGACCTGCCCGAGCCGGAGGAGGACGAGTTCTACCTCGCCGACCTCATCGGCCTGTCAGCGGTGACGCCCGAGGGCGAGGTGCTGGGCACGGTGAAGTCGGTGCAGGACTTCGGGGCCGGCGACATCCTCGAGATCGACCCGGCGCTGGGTGGCCAGACCTGGTACCTCAGCTTCACGCGTGAGGCTGTGCCCACGGTGGACATCGCGGGCGGGAAGATCACCGTGGTGCGGCCGACGGAGATCGAGGTCCGGCCGGAGGACGGCGAAGACACTGAAGATTAGAACCCTCCTCCCCCCGCTTGCGGGAGGAGGACAGGTTCGGAGCGTAGCGACGGACCAGGGGGCGGGCCCACCGGCGGTTGGGGTCTCGCCTTGAACGGGCGGAGCCCTCCTCCTGCTCTGTCGCCTTGCTCCAGAGCGGTCCTCCCCCCGCACGCGGGGGGAAGAAATCCAAATCGCCTAGGCCTTCACCCGCATCAGGCATTCCTGCGCCACCGAGGCGGCCAGCACGCCGTCCTGCGTATACATCTCGCCCCGGATGAAGCCGCGGCCCTGTGACGTGCTCGGGCAGTCCTGGTCAAACAGCAGCCAGTCGTTGAAGTCGACCGGGCGGTGGAACCACATGGCGTGGTCCAGGCTGGCCGACTGCAGGCCCGGTGTCTGCCAGGTCAGGCCGTGCACCCGCAGCGCCGTCTCCATGAAGGCCATGTCGGACGCATAGGCCAGGCAGGCCTGCTGCAGCTTCACTTCAGGGCCGATCGGCATCTTGGCCCGCATCCACACCTGCTTGCGGGGCGGCTTGGGGACCGGCTTGAACATGTGCTGCGGATCGGGCCAGCGCAGGTCGATGGGGCGCGGCCGGTTCATCTGCGCCTTCATCTTCTCGGGCAGCTTGTCGCCGAACTTGGCCAGCAGTTGGTCGAGCTCGGTCTTCACCGACTCCGGATCGGGATGCTCGGGCATCGGCGACTGGTGCTCCAGTCCCTCCTCGGCGACCTGGAAGCTGGCGGCCAGTTTGAAGATCTGCTTGCCGTTCTGGATGGCGATGACCCGCCGGGTCGTGAAGGTGCCGCCGTCGCGCGAGCGGTCGACCTCATAGAGCACCGGCATGGTCACATCACCCGGCCGGATGAAATAGGCGTGCAGCGAGTGGCAGACCCGGTCCTCGACCGTCTCATAGGCCGCCAGCAGGGCCTGGGCGATAACGAAGCCGCCAAAGATGCGCGGGAACCCCTCGTTGGGCGACACGCCCCGGAACAGGTTCATCTCGATCGGCTCGAGGGCCAGGGTGGCGATCAGGTTTTCGGCGTCTTGCATGATGCGGTGCAATAGGCCCGCATCGACAAGGCGGCAAGACTCAGGCGCGGAAGGCTGTCGCCATCAGGCTGAGCATACGATCGGCCATGGCCATTGTGGCCTCCCGCGACTCGCTCGATCCGGGCTTCAGCGCAGGCAGCAGCGACACGAAGCCATGAACGTTGACCCAGGCGAAGGTCACGCCAAGCGCCTGATCCACCGCCGGCGGCCGATCGGTCCTGGCCACGGCTTCCGCAAGGATGGCGCTGGCTCGGGCGCCGGCCTGCGCCATCTCGCCGTCTGCGCCATCAGGATGGGGGGTCGAGAACATCATCGCATAGACGTTCGGCCGATCCAGGGCGAAACCGATATAGGCCAGGCCGATGGCTTTCAGCCGATCAAATCCGTCGCCATCACTGTCGGCATGACCCGCCTCCATACGGTCGGACAGGTCGTCGAAGGCGCGGGTCAGCACTGCCGCCATCAGGTGCGCCTTGCTGGGGAAATAGTGCGCGGGCGCCGCATGTGACACGCCGGCCAGCCGGGCGCAGGCCCGCAAGGACACCTCGCTGGCCGGCCCGGCCTCGATCAACTGCTCCGCCGCAGCCAGCAGGGCGGCACGGACATCTTCGGGACGCTTGTGATCGGCCGTCAACGCGAACTCCAACTTGACACTGTCAAGACGCCGTTCTATCCAGCTTGACACTGTCAAGCAATGGAGCGCACGGATGCCCGAGACCGTCTTCGCTGTCGCCAACACGTCCGCCCTGGTCGTCTGGATCGCCCTGATCCTGGCCCGCTTCGTGAAGCCGATGCGCCGCTTCGTCGATCCTGTGGCCGGCTATCTCGTCCCGGCCCTGTTGGGGGCTGCCTACGCGGTGCTGATCGTTGCCTTCATTGGCAAGGCAGAGGGTGGAAGCTTCAGCACGCTTGCCGGCGTCACCGCCTTCTTCGCCCAACCCGAGCTGCTGCTGGCCGGCTGGATCCATTACCTGGCCTTCGACCTGTTCGTCGGCGGCTGGATCGCCCGCACCGCCGACGAGGAAGGCATCTGGCCGGTGTTCACCGCCCCGATCCTGGTGGCGACCTTCATGTTCGGACCGGCAGGCTACCTCGCGTTCCAGCTGGTCCGCCTGATCCCGAGGGCGCGCAAATGACCACCGCAGACCTCTCCGGCGCCGTCCCGCGCCGGGACCTGCTGGCCGGCTGGCAGCCGACCCTGACCACCGCCGGCCTGGCGCTGGCCGCCAGCATGCTGGTCACCGGCGGCTTCGCCCTCTCCGACCCTCGCCTGTTCGAAGGCGTCGGGGTCTGGATCAAGCCGCTCAAGTTCCAGGCCTCGGTCGCCCTGTTCTGGCTGTTCGCGGCGTTCGTGTTCAGCCGCCTGCCCGCCCAGGCCAGCCGTTCGCCCGCCGGCCGCTTCGTAGTCTGGGCGGCGATCGCCAGCGGTCTGTTCGAGGTCCTCTATATCGCCTGGCGGGCCAGCCGGGCCGAGGCCTCCCATTTCAACGTCACCTCGCCGCTCTCGATCACCCTCTACGGCCTGATGGGCGTCGGCGCTGTGGTGCTGACCACCACCGCCCTGGTCCAGGGGATCATGGTCCTGCGCAGCCCGGACCGCAGCCCGGTGCAGCGCGCCATCGGCTGGGGCCTGGTGCTGACCTTTGTGCTCGGCACAGCCATGGGCGGCTGGATGAGCAGCCAGCTGAGCCACTTCGTCGGGGTCTCCACCGGGCCCGGCCTGCCGCTTGTCGGGTGGTCGACGACGGCAGGCGACCTGCGGCCTGCGCACTTCCTTGGTGTCCACGCCGCGCAGATCCTTCCGGTCGCCGTGCTCTTCGTCACCGCGCTGGTCCGCAGACCCCTGCCCTGGCTTGTGCCCGCCGTCGCCGTCGGCATCAGCGCCCTGACCCTGGCCGTCTTCGCCCAGGCCCTGGCCGGTCAACCGCTGATCGCCCTATAGCCGCCACGCCATCGTGGTAAGGGTGCTGATCGTCATCCCCGGACCCACCGATGTTCACTGCTGCGTCGCTCGCCCTCGCCCTGTTGTTCCAGTCCGGCTCCGGCCTCGCCTACGGCGAATCCCTGGCCCGCGCCGACAGGTACAGGGACGACCCCAAGGCCGCCGAATGGCGCACCCAGAAGATGGATCCGTTCCTGAAACCAAAGACCATGGCCCTGTTCGACCGCTGCTATTCCAGCTCGCTGCGACGCCGGATGAGCTTCTCGCTGGTGGTCAGCTTCAAGGACGGCAAGTTCGACCGCGTCGATCGGGACAGTGAGGACCAGGTCGCGGTCTGCATGGCCGACGTCTTCGCCGAGTACCATTGGCCGACCCCGCCGTACCCGGACTTCGCCGAGAAGTTCAACCTGGACCTGGCGCCGAACTGATCTTGCGTCCTTCGACGCGCCCCCGCGCGGGCTGCTCAGGATGACTGACTTGGGTGCAATTCAACAAAGCTGGTCATGCTGAGCAGCGACCGCAGGTCGCGTGTCGAAGCACGCACCTTCGACTCCGCCGCGCCTTTAAGCTATACGCCCCGCCCCATGCCCTTCACCGCCACCGTCCTGACCATGTTCCCCGAGGCCTTCCCGGGCCCGCTGGGCGTCAGCCTGATCGGGACCGCCTGGCGTGAATCCGACCTGTGGCGCCTTGAAACAGTGGACATTCGGACCTTTTCCAAGGATAAGCGCGGCTTCCTCGACGACACCCCCGCGGGTGGCGGTCCTGGACAGGTGATGAAGGCGGACGTAATCGCGGCGGCGCTCGACAGCGTTGAGACTGCGGGACGGCCGCTTTTGTGTATGAGCGCCCGGGGTCAGCCCCTGACCCAGGCGCGGGTTTCGAAGTGGGCCGAGGCGCCGGGGATCATCGTCCTCTGCGGCCGGTTCGAGGGGGTGGACCAGCGGGTGCTCGACGCCCGGGGGTTCGAGGAAGTCTCCGTCGGAGACGCGGTCCTGGCCGGTGGCGAGGCGGCGGCAATGGTGGCGATCGAGGCCTGTGTTCGTCTTGTCCCGGGGGTTCTCGGGCAGGCGGACAGCCTCAAGGAAGAAAGCTTCGAGGACGGTCTCCTCGAGCATCCGCAGTACACGCGACCGCGGACGTTCGAAGGGCTGGATATCCCCGAGGTGCTGCTGAGCGGCGACCACAAGCGGGTCGCGGCCTGGCGGCAGGAGATGAGAGAACTGACGACCCGCGAGCGACGGCCCGACCTCTGGTCAACCCACCTCGCCAACTTACAGGCAAACGGCGCCCACAAGGGTAAGCCTCAGAAATAATTGGAGTAACGAGATGGCTGCGAACATTATCAAGCAACTGGAAAAAGAAGAGACCGAGCGTCTCGCCCAGATGCGCAAGACCCCCGACTTCCAGGCTGGCGACACCCTGCGGGTCAACGTCAAGATCAAGGAAGGCGAGCGCGAGCGCGTTCAGGCCTACGAGGGCGTCTGCATCGCCCGCCAGGGCGCCGGGCTCCACGAGAGCTTCACCGTCCGCAAGATCAGCTTCGGCGAAGGCGTTGAGCGGGTTTTCCCGATCATGTCGCCGATGATCGAAAGCATCGAAGTCAAGCGTCGCGGCGTCGTCCGTCGCGCCAAGCTCTACTACCTGCGCGACCGTCGCGGTAAGTCGGCCCGGATCGCCGAACGCGCCATGGGCGCCAGGAAGGAAGTGGTCGAAACCGCCGGCGAATAAGCCGACCGGTCTTCGGACTGAAATTGGAAAGGCCCCGCTGGAAACGGCGGGGCCTTTTTCTTTTGGGACTAGCCTCAGGACTCCCTTCTCCCCCAAGGGGAGAAGGGAGTCGCGAGACTCCTACTTCGCCCCCGTGCCGTAAGCGTCCACCTGCTGCTCCAGGACATCGAGCGGCAACGCCCCGTCCTTCAGCACGGCATCGTGGAAGCCGCGGATGTCGAACTTCGGCCCCAGGGCCGCCTTGGCCTTGTCCCGCAGCATCAGGATCTTCTGCTGGCCGACCATGTAGCTGGTCGCCTGGCCGGGGTTGCAAAGGTAGCGCTCGATCTCTTTCACGATGTCCCGCTCGCTGAGCATCGAGTTCTCGCGGAAGAAGTCGATCGCCTTCTCGCGGCTCCACTTCATGGCGTGCATGCCGCTGTCGGTGATCAGCCGCACCGCCCGCCAGGCCTCCAGACTCAGCCGGCCGAAGTCGCTGATCGGGTCGACGTAGTAGCCCATCTCCTTGCCCAGCCGCTCGGAGTACAGCCCCCAGCCCTCGATATAGGCGCCGTAGCCGCCGAACTTGCGGAACTTCGGCAGGCCCTGGAGCTCCTGGGCCAGGGCGATCTGGAAGTGGTGACCCGGCGCGCCCTCGTGATAGGCGATGCCCTCGATCTGCGGCTTGAGCACCTGGGTCATGTCGGCCAGGTTGACGTAGAAGATGCCCGGCCGCGACCCGTCCGGCGTCGGCCGGTTGTAGAAGGCCACGCTGGCCGTCTCCTGCCGCCATTCCTCGACCGCACGCACCTCAAGCGGCGCCTTGGGCAGGCGGTGGAAGTATTTTGGGGCGTCCTTCATCACCTGGGCGACGTAGCCCTTGGCGTCGGCCAGATACCGGGCCTTGCCCTCGGGGGTGTTGGGATACTGGTACTTGGGATCGGTCTTGATGGTCTTGAAGAAGTCCTGCAGCGAGCCCTTGACCCCGACCCTGGCCATGATGGCCCGCATCTCGCTCTGGATCCGCTCGAGGTTCTTCACCCCCAGCTGATGGATTTCTTCGGCGGTCATGTCGGTGCTCGTCGAACCCTTAAGGCGGAAGGCGTAATAGGCCTGACCGTCGGGCAGCGCCCAGGCGCCGTTGTTGCCCCTGGCCAGGGGCTGCACATCCTTCTGGGTCTTCAGGAAGATGTCGTAGCCCTCGCGGAACGGCCCGGTCAGCGCCGCCTTGCCCTCGGCCAGCAGCCGGTCCCTGTCGCCCTGCGGCACGGAAAGCTTGCCGACCTTCTCCTTGAAGTCGGCCCAGACCGCGCTGTCCTCGCTCCCGCTGAAGGGCTGGCCCTCCAGGACGTTGAGCGCGACCTTCTCGACCGGGCCGAAGGTGAAGGCCGGCGGCACGATGCCCTTGGCGGCCGATGTCCGGATCGAGTCCGACACCTCGGTCATCACCCGCTTCGCATCCTTGATCCGGCTGATGTAGGCCTCGGCGTCGCCGATGCCGTCGACCCGGTGGTTGTTGATCAGGAAGATGGGAATGTCGCCCGCCGGGCTGCCGTTTGTCGTCGCCTGGTAGAAGTAGTGTCGCCAGCGCACCGCCTCGCGCGCCCGTTCGACCGACTGTTCAAACAGACGCCAGCTGATCTGCGACTGACCGCCCAGCTTGTCGAAGGAAAACCCGGCCTTCATCCGCTTCAGCTGGTCTTCCGACTGGGCCAGACCCTTGTCGGCCCCGGCATCGGTATAGTCGTCCAGCTTGCCGTAGTCGGTCTTCAGCCCCAGCGAGGTCATGAACTCCGGGCTGAGCGCCACGCTCTCGTCGAAACAGGCGTCAAGAAAGGCGGTGAACTTCGCGTCCACACTGTCCTGGGCGAACGCCGGCCCACCCAGGGAGATCTGGCTCAGGGGGCCGGCGAGAACGAGACCGGCCAGGGCGAGGCGGCGGCTGACGAGCAGTTGGGACACGGTGGCGACTCCGGAATTCTGGTCGCCGCAGTCTTCACGGTTCGCGGGCCCTGTCACCTGTCGGCTTTGTCATGATGCCCGGCGGGCAACTTCCATCCCCGTGGCTATGCCGATCGAGGGTTTTGGCGCACTTTTGTTGCGCCGCTATGGACGGACCGCCCTGCCCCGTCCTACATCGCCGCTATGGCCGGCAAGACCCTCTACGACAAGATCTGGGATGCTCACGCTGTCGCTCAGGACGGTGGCGAGACAGTCCTCTACATCGACCTGCACCTCATTCATGAGGTGACGACCCCGCAGGCCTTCGCCGGTCTCAGGGCCGCCGGCCGCAAGGTCCGAAGGCCCGACCGCACCCTGGCCGTCGCCGACCACAACACCCCGACCATCGGCCAGGCGCTGGGCGTCGACGCCGTCGAGGATCCGGAAGCCCGCCTGCAACTGCAGACGCTGGGCCGCAACGTCATCGACCACGGGATCGAGTATTTCCCGATGGGCGACATCCGCAACGGCATCGTCCATGTCGTCGGCCCCGAGCAGGGCCGCACCCAGCCGGGCATGACCGTCGTCTGCGGTGACTCCCACACCTCGACCCACGGGGCCTTCGGCGCCCTAGCCCAGGGCATCGGCACCAGCGAGGTCGAACACGTCCTGGCCACCCAGACCCTGCGCCAGGCCAAGTCGAAGAACATGCGCGTCACCGTCGACGGCCAGCTTGGTCCCGGCGTCACCGCCAAGGACATGGCCCTGGCCATCATCGGGACCATCGGCACGGCCGGCGGCACCGGCTCGGTCATCGAGTTCGCCGGCGAGGCGGTGCGCGGCCTGTCGATGGAGGGCCGCATGACCCTCTGCAACCTGACCATCGAGGGCGGCGCCCGGGCCGGCCTGAGCGCGCCGGACGAGACCACCTTCGCCTACATCCAGGGCCGCCCGGCCGCGCCGAAGGGCGCCGCCTGGGACATGGCGGTCAGCTACTGGAAGACTTTCTTCACCGACGACGACGCTCCCTTCGACCGCGAGGTCCGGCTTCAGGCCGAGGACATCGCCCCGACCGTCACCTGGGGCACCAGCCCCGAAGACACCGTCGCGGTCACCGGCAATGTCCCGGACCCGGCCGGCTTCGCCACCCCCGACAAGCGCGCCTCGGCCGAACGGGCGCTGGAATACATGGGCCTCACCGCCGGCCAGCCGATCACCGACGCACGCGTCGACGTGGTCTTCATCGGCAGCTGCACCAACAGCCGCATCGAAGACCTGCGCGCCGCCGCCAAGGTGGCGCAGGACGCCTTCCTGCACGGCCGCATGGTCGCCCCCCACGTCCGCGCCATGGTGGTGCCGGGCTCGGGCCTGGTGGCAGCTCAGGCGGAAGAAGAAGGCCTCGACGCCATCCTCAAAGCCTCCGGCTTCGAATGGCGCGAACCCGGCTGCTCGATGTGCCTGGGCATGAACCCTGACAAGCTGACCCCCGGCCAGCGCTGCGCCTCGACCTCCAACCGCAACTTCGAAGGCCGCCAGGGCCGCGGGGGCCGCACCCATCTGATGAGCCCGGCCATGGCGGCGGCAGCGGCCATCGCCGGCCATATCGTCGATGTCAGGACCTTCCTGTGACCATCACCGCTCTCGACCACATCGCCGTGGTCGTCCACGACCTCGACGTCGCCGTGGACGGCTATGCAAAGCTCTTCGGCCGCGATCCCGACTGGCGCGGCGCCAGCGGCCCGGTCCGTCACGCCTGGTTCCAGCTGGGCAACACCGCCCTCGACATCATCGCCCCTGGCGAGCTCGGTCCTTCCGGCGCCTGGCTCAAGGCCCATGGCGAGGGTCTCTGGGGCCTGGCCTTCGCCAGCGACGACGTCGAGGCCGAGCGCAAGCGGCTGGCCCGCCTGACGATGCCCTCGACCGACGTCATGCCGATCCGCACCAAATCGGCTGATGGCGAGGCCCGCACCTGGCCGACCTCGATCCTCGACACGGACGCCACGGCCGGCGTCACCACCTTCCTGGTCGGCGAGACCCCGGACTGGCCGCCCTGCCCTGTCGTCGGCGATGAGGCCGCCGCCGTCAGCGGCCTCGACCACGTCGTCGTCTCCACCCGCCATCCCAACCGCGCCGCCGCCCTCTACGGCGCCCGCCTCGGCCTCGACTTCAAGCTCGACCGCAGCAACGAGGCCTGGGGCACGCGGCTGATGTTCTTCAAGATCGGCGATCTGGTCGTCGAGGTGGCCCACCAACTGAAGAACGAGCCGAACGACGACCCGGACAGCCTGTGGGGCCTGACCTGGCGCGTGCCCGACGTCGCCGCCGCCCATGCCCGGATCGGTGAGACCTTCGCCGTCAGCGAAATCCGCGAGGGCCGCAAGCCCGGCACCCGCGTCTTCACCATCAAGAACGCTCCGGCCGGCGTCCCCACCCTGATCATCGGACCCGCCTGATGAAAGCCTTCACCCGCCTCGACGGCCGCGCCGCTCCGCTGCAGCTGGCCAACGTCGACACCGACCAGATCATCCCGGCCCAGTTCCTCAAGACCGTCGAGCGCGAGGGCCTCAGCAAGGGCCTGTTCTTCGCCCTGCGTTTCGACGACCAGGGCGGCGTGCGGCCCGAGTTCGTGCTCAACAAGCCGGAGTACAAGGGCGCCTCCATCCTCATCGCCGGCGACAATTTCGGCTGCGGCTCCAGCCGTGAGCACGCGCCATGGGCGCTGATGGACTTCGGCATCACCTGCGTGATCAGCTCCAGCTTCGCCGACATCTTCAAGAATAACTGCCTGAACAACGGCCTGCTGCCCGTCATTCTCAAGCCTGAGGAAGTCGAGGCCCTGATGGACGAGGCCAAGGGCGGCAACCACGTCTTCACCGTCGATCTGGAAAGCCAGACCGTCACCGCCCCGTCGGGCGCGAAGTTCCACTTCGACATCGACCCCGACCGCAAGGACAAGCTGATGAAGGGCCTCGACGCCATCGGCGAGACCCTGCAGCACGCCGGCGACATCGACATCTACGAGAGCAAGCGCGCGCTCAGCACGCCCTGGATGGAGGCCTGAATGGTCATCGTCATGGGCACGGTCCGGGTCGATCCGGACGCGGTTCAGCGCCTGCGTCCGGCCATGGAGGCCAGGACGGCCGCCAGCCGCGCAGAGGACGGCTGCCTGACCTATGCCTATGCGCTCGACCTGCTGGAGCCAGGCCTGGTGCGGGTTTCGGAACTGTGGACCGACCGCGCCAGCCTCGAGGCCCACTTCAAGACCGCCCACATGGCCACCTGGCGGACCGCCCTGGCCGGGCAGGTCCGCGAGCGCGACATCAAGCTGTACGAAGCAGACGATGGCGAGGCGTTCTAACCTCCCTCCCCTTTATGGGGAGGGACAGACCGCGAAGCGGTCAGGGTGGGGAACTCGGATACATCCCCTACTGCCGCAGCTTGCCCCCCACTTCCCCACCCTGGCGGCTGCGCCGCCTGTCCCTCCCCATAAAGGGGAGGGAGGATTGAGAGCGACATGACGACCCTTCTCCTGCTCCCCGGCGATGGCATCGGCCCCGAAGTGACGGCGGAAGTCCGGCGCGTCGCGACCGCCCTCACCCCCGACATCACCCTCGATGAGCGCGACTTCGGCGGCGTCTCCTTCGACCGCCACGGCGCGCCGATCACCGACGAGGCCGTCGCCACGGCCCTGAAATCCGACGCCGTGCTGATGGGCGCCGTGGGCGGGCCCAAGTGGGCCGGCGTCGCCCGCCAAAGCCGGCCCGAAGCCGGCCTGCTGCGCCTGCGCAAGGAGATGCAGGTGTTCGCCAACCTGCGCCCGGCCCTCTGTTTCGACGCCCTGGCCGACGCCTCCAGCCTGAAGCGCGAGCTGGTCGCCGACCTCGACATCATGATCGTCCGAGAGCTGACCGGCGGCGTCTATTTCGGCGAACCGCGCGGCATCGAGACCCTGGCTGACGGCCAGCGCCGCGGCTTCGACACCCAGGTCTACACGACCAGCGAGATCGAGCGCGTCTCCCGCGTCGCCTTCGAACTGGCCCGCGGCCGCAAGAACAAGGTCCACAGCGCCGAGAAGTCCAACGTCATGGAGAGCGGCCTGCTCTGGCGCGAAGTCGTCACCGACCTGCACAAACGCGAGTACGCCGACGTCCAGCTCGAACACATCCTGGCTGACAACGCCGCCATGCAGCTGGTCCGCGCCCCCACCCAGTTCGACGTCCTGCTGACCGACAACCTGTTCGGCGACATCCTCTCCGACGCCGCCGCCCAGCTGACCGGCTCGCTCGGCATGCTGCCCAGCGCCGCGCTCGGCGAATCCGGCAAGCCGGGCCTCTATGAGCCCATTCACGGCTCAGCCCCGGACATTGCCGGCCAGGGCGTCGCCAACCCGCTGGCCGCCATTCTCAGTTTCGAGATGGCCCTGCGCTGGAGCCTGAACCGCCCGGCCGAGGCCGATCGCCTGTTCAAGGCCGTCGAGACTGCCCTGGCGAATGGCGCCCGCACGCGCGATCTCGGCGGAAAGCTTTCAACCGTTGAAATGGGCGATGCGGTCCTGGCCGCGTTGTAAGGCCTGATGGCCCGTCTGGATGCGCACGAGGAAGCCGCCCTCGCCGAACTGGAAGCCTGGCGGCTCAAGATCGCCAGGCCGCCCGGACCCATGGATCGCGCCGCCCGCAACATGCAGGCGACGGTCAACAACCTGATCCCCGAACAGATTCACGGCGCCATAACAAAAGTCATTGAGGGTCTGACCCGGACCATCCTCACCGGCTCGGACCTGACCACCGCCAAGCCGCTGATCAACGCCTCCTTCGGCGCCCGCGAGGGTCTGGTTCGCCAGCGTATCGCCGCCTACCGCACCATGGCGGCGGCCGAAGGCGGGGTGGCCGGGGCTGGCGGCTTCCTGCTGGCGGCGGCCGACTTCCCGGTGCTGATCGGCTTCAAGATCAAGCTCCTGTTCGAGATCGCCGCCCTCTACGGCCATGACGGCGAGAGCTGGGAGGAGCGGCTCTACATCCTCTCCATCTTCCAGCTGGCCTTCTCCAACGCCGACCATCGCCAGGCCGTGCTGCAGACCCTGGAGACCTGGGACACCACCCCGCACCCGGCCTCGCCCAGGGACTTCGACTGGCGCACCTTCCAGCAGCAGTACCGGGACTACATCGACCTGGCGAAACTGGCCCAGTTGATCCCGGTGATCGGCGCCCCGGTTGGCGCCTTCGTCAACTTCCGCCTGCTCGACCAGTTGGGCGTGGTGGCGATGAACGCCTATCGCCTGCGGTGGCTGCGGGGGAGAGCCTGAGCGTTCGTGCGTCCTTCGACACGTCCGCTGCGCGGACTGCTCAGGATGACTGAGATGAGTGCAGGTCAATACAGATAGTCATGCTGAGCAGCGGCCACGGGCCGCGTGTCGAAGCACGCACCTTGGTTCAGCCGCCTTCCGGCGCCACTATCCCCAAACCCCACTATCCCCAAACCAAGGAGCGCCCCATGGCCCGCGACGACGACACGCCCCCCGGCATCGCCCACGACCCAAGGATCTCCCGCCGCGGCTTCGGCCTGGCCTCCCTGGCCATCGGCTCGGCGGTCGCCGCCCCGGCCCTGGCCGAGGACGGCATCATGGAGATGGACGGCAGCGTCCCCACGCCAGACGGAACCTGCGACGCCGCCTTCTTCCATGGAAAGAAGAAAGCCCCCGGCGTGGTCATCATCCCCGACATAGTCGGCCTGCGCCCGGCCTTCCGGCGGATGGGCCGCCGCCTCGCCTCGGCCGGCTACAGCGTGCTGGTCATCAACCCCTACTACCGCGACGCCAGGGCCCCGGTCGTTCCCGACACCTTCGACTTCGCCAAGCCCGAAGACCGCGCCCTGGTCTTCGGCCTGCGGGCGAAGATGACCACGGCCACCATCGATACCGACACCGCCGCCTTCGTCGACTGGCTGGACAAGAACCACCACGTCTCCAGGGCCAAGGTTGGCTTCACCGGTTACTGCATGGGCGGCGCCATCGTCACCCGGGCGGCCGCCATCCGGCCGGGCCGCGTCGGCGCCGCTGCCAGCTGGCATGGCGGCGGGCTGACCACCACCGCGCCCGACAGCCCTCACCTGCTGGCCCCCAGGATCAAGGCGGAAATGACCTTCGGTGTCGCTCAGGACGACGACGCCAAACAGCCCGACAGCAAGACCATCCTCAAGAAGGCGATGGACGATGCCGGCGTGAAAGCCACGGTCGAGGTCTACAAGGCCAACCACGGCTGGTGCGTCCCGGGCTCGGCTGCCTACAACGAACCGGAGGCCGAGCGGGCCTGGAGCGAACTGTTGGCGCTGTACAAGCGGGCGCTGGTCTAGGGCCCTCCCCCTTTTGGGGGGGGCTATCGCCTATGGCCCGTAGGCGTCTTCTGCGTGAAGATTGGCCTCAGGACTCCCTTCTCCCCTTGCGGGAGAAGGTGGCCCGAAGGGCCGGATGAGGGGTCGAAGACTCTAAAAGTGCGGTGAAGCGGCGCCGTAGCCCGACCGGCCGGCGCGACCCCTCATCCGTCGGCTTCGCCGCCACCTTCTCCCACAAGGGGAGAAGGACGCCCTGAGGCGGCTTCACGAAACTTCGAAACCCGAAGCCATACGCGATAGCCCTACCCTTCGGGGGAGGTGGCAGCGGCGAAGCCGCTGAGGGAGAGGGTCACCGCTCACGTCAGCGGGTCAGCCTCCTCGAAGTCCCAACTGCTTGCCGTCGTCCCGGCCTCCGCGGGCCTTCGCCGATTTCGTCCGCAGGCGTTCTGGTGATTGAAGCTTAACGCGGCGCCGGTCACGCTAGGGCGAGGGTCGATTCGGGAGGACTCCCCATGTTCAAGACACTGCTTGCCGCCGCCGCGCTGGCCATCGCCGCCACGCCTGCCCTGGCCCAGACGGCGCCGGCCGCGCCTTGCCAGGAGCCCGAGCGTCGTCAGTTCGATTTCTGGGTCGGAAACTGGGACGTGTATGCCACCGGCCAGGAGGTCCTGGTCGCCCGCAGCACCATCGAAAAGCTCTATGGCGGCTGCGCCGTCCGCGAGAACTGGAAGCCGCTCAAGGGAACCGGCGGCGGCAGCCTCAATGCCTGGCGGCCCGACGAAAAGGGCTGGCGCCAGACCTGGCTCGATTCCAACGGCGCCTGGGCGGAGTTCCGCGGCGGCTGGAACGGCACAGCCATCGTCATCCAGGGCGACTGGAGCGGCACCCTGACCCGCATGACCTACACCCCCCTCGCCGATGGCTCTGTCCGCCAGTTCGGCGAAACCTCGGCCGACAAGGGCGCCACCTGGAAGCCGGGCTTCGACCTGACCTATCGGCGGGCGCGTTAGATCACGCGCCTCCCTCCCCTTCATGGGGAGGGTGTCATGCGCAGCGTGACGGGTGGGGAAGTCTGATGCAGCGCGCTAGTCCCTGAAGGCTGGCGCCCTATGATTTTCGTACCCCACCCCGGCGCCTTTGGCGCCTGACCCTCCCCGTAAAGGGGAGGGAATCAGACGACCGCTTCGGCGATGATGAATTCCGGGTTCTCGACCAGGCCCATGAACTCACCCATGACCGCCTGCACCACCCCGCCCGGCATGTCCTCGGCGACGAACCCGGCAAGGTCCGGGATGTCGAATACCTCGACGTGGTCGACGCTGGGGCTGCCCTCGCCCAGCAGCAGGCCGGTGGCCCTGTAGTTGACGTAGGACGCGACCCGCCGCAGCCCGCGCATGGCCGGATAGTCGGTGTTGCGTATCCAGTTTTCGAAGTCTTCCGGTGCAGTTCCGGGTTTCAGCTTGTAGGTGAGAAACAGCGTCGCCATATCGGTGCCTTCCATGAATGTGCGACAGACCTAGACCCTATCGGCCGGCCACAAACCGTCCGAAAAGGGGGCCTTAACGGGCCAGAAGGTTTCCTCGCCTTGCACGGGTTCGAGCGGAGGCGTATCGCTCCGCGCCTTAAGTGAAACTGGAGACTACCGATGGGCTACCGAGTGGCCGTCGTCGGCGCCACGGGCAACGTGGGTCGCGAACTGTTCAACATCCTCGAGGAACTGGAATTTCCGGTCGACGAGATCCATGCGATCGCGTCCCGCAAATCCATGGGCATGGAAGTCTCGTTCAAAGAGCAGACTTTGAAATGCAAGGATCTGGAGCAGTTCGACTTCTCGACCGTCGACCTGGTGCTGATGAGCGCCGGCGGTTCGGTGTCCAAGGCCTGGGGTGAGAAGATCGGCCGCGCCGGTCCCATCGTCATCGACAACAGCAGCCACTTCCGGATGGACCCGGACGTGCCGCTGATCGTGCCGGAGGTGAACCCCGACGCCATCGAGGGCTTCCGCAAGAAGAACATCATCGCCAACCCCAACTGCACGACCGCGGGGTTGCTGGTGGCGCTGAAGCCGCTGCATGACGCGGCGAAGATCAAGCGCATCGTCGTCTCGACCTACCAGTCCGTCTCCGGCACCGGCAAGGCGGCCATGGACGAGCTGTGGGATCAGACCAAGGGCGTCTTCGTCCTCGGCGCGCCGCCGCCCAAGGTCTATCACAAGCAGATCGCCTTCAACGTCATCCCCCAGTGCGACGTCTTCCTGGACGACGGCTCGGGCGACACCAAGGAAGAGCGCAAGATGGCGGACGAGACGCACAAGATGCTCGATCCGGACATCAAGGTCAGCGCCACCTGCGTCCGCGTGCCGGTCTTCGTCGGCCACGGCGAGTCGGTGAACATCGAGTTCCACACCGCCCTCGACGACGACCAGGCCCGCGAAATCCTGCGTGAAGCCCCCGGCCTGGTCGTCATCGACAAGCGCGAGGACGGTGGCTACGCGACCCCGAAAGAGGTCCAGGGCGAGTTCCCGGTCTACGTCAGCCGCATCCGCAACGACCCGACCGTCGAGCACGGTCTGTCGCTGTGGGTGGTGTCGGACAACCTGCGCAAGGGCGCCGCCCTCAACGCCGTCCAGATCGCCCAGCTGCTGCACGAGCGTGGCCTGATCAACCAGAAGGCCCTGGCCTAGTCGAAAGCGCCGCAACAGGCGGAGAGCATCGGGAGGCCCGGGACCCCACGGTTCCGGGCCTCTTCCCATTTCGGAGTGTGTGTCTTGTCCAACCCCCAGAACGAAGGCCGGGCCGCCCTGTTCGCAGGCCTGGGCGCCTACGGCATCTGGGGCTTCCTTCCCCTCTACTTCCACCTGCTGGCCGGCCTCGGAATCGGCGCGGCGGAGATGATCGCGCACCGCACGGTCTGGAGCGTCTTCTGGGCCGCGGGTCTCGTCTGGCTATCCCGGCAGGGCGCCGACGTTCGCCGCGTCCTCACCGAGCCCAGGACCCTCGGCCTGCTGGCCCTCTCGACGGCCGCCATCTTCGTCAACTGGACGATCTATGTTGTGGCCGTGAACCAGCACAAGGTCATCGAGGCCAGCCTCGGCTACTACATCAACCCCCTGCTCAACATGGCCGTCGGAGCCCTGTTCTTCCGCGAGCGGATGCCGTTGACCGGCAAGATCGCCATCGTCCTGGCCACCATCGGCGTCGGGGTCCAGACCATTGCGCTCGGTCATCTGCCGCTGATCTCGCTCGGCCTCGGCATCAGCTTCTGCGCCTACGGGGTGATCCGCAAACAGGTGAAGGCCGACGCCCAGACCGGCCTGTTCTTCGAATGCGCCTACCTGTCGCTCCCGGGCCTGGCCTATGTCCTCTGGCTGCAGTCGACCGGCGCCGGCCACTTCCTGGGCGGCTGGAACGTCGCCCTTCTGCTGCTCGCGGCCGGCCCGGCCACCGTCGCCCCCCTGGCCCTGTTCGCCTGGTCGGCCCGCCGCCTGTCGTTGACCGCCCTCGGCTTCCTGCAGTTCGTCGCCCCGACCCTGCAGTTCTTCGTCGGTCTGGCGCTGGGCGAGGCCTTCACCCCGATGCGAGCCTTGAGCTTCGCCTTCATCTGGGCCGGCGTCGCCGTGTTCGCCTGGGGCGCCTGGCAGGCTTCACGACGGGCGGTGGTGGCGCCGACGGCGTAGCGCGCTCAAGGTCCCCTCCCCCGAAGGGAGAGGAACTGTGTATGCTCATTCCTCAACGGAGGCCCTGAGCGTGATTTCCAGACGGACCCTGATGGCCACGGCCGCCGCCGCGGCGGCCGCACCCGGCTTCGCGCAGGACGACCCCTTCTCGCGCCTGCTGACCGGCACGGGCGACCCCAAGCGCGCCATCCCCGGCTACGCCGCCATCGCCTTTCGCAAGGCCGACCAGACCGCCGTGCTGGCCAAGGCCGGCGGCTACGCCGTCGATGGCATCGAGGCCGGCCGCATCATGCGGACCGAGTCCCCCATGCGGATTGCAAGCATCTCGAAACTGGTCGCCGCCATCGGCTTCATGATGCTCCAGCAGCAGGAGCGCATCGGTCTCGACGAAGACGTCTCCGAGCTCCTGCGTTTCCCGCTGCGCCACCCGCTCTTCCCGGGCACGCCCATCACGCCGCGCATGCTGCTCAGCCACACCAGCGGCCTGCGCAATGGCCCCAGCTTCCCCGTCGGCCTCGGCCGCCAGCTGGCCGACGCCCTGACTCCGACCGGCAAGCAATGGGATGGCGGCGCCTGGTTTGGCCCCGCCTCCGAGCCGCCCGGCCAGTACTTCGCCTATTCCGACACCAACATCGCCGTCATCGCCCAGCTCATCGAGCGGATAACCGGCATGCGCTTCGACCTCTACATGAGCCGCCGAGTGTTCGAGCCGCTGGGCCTGCAGTGCGGCTACAACTGGTCGGGCGTTCCGCAGACCCTGCGCAACTACGGCGCCGCCCTCTATCGCAAGGCGCCGTCCGACGAGGGGCCCTGGAACGCGGCAGGGCCCTGGGTCGCCCAGCTGGACTCCCCCGTTCCCAAGGCCCCCGAGATCCTCGTCACCCGCTCGCCCGAGGGCGAACTCCTGCGCCTGGCGCCCGACGAGTACGACGGCGGCAATGGCTTCGTCTTCTCGCCCCAGGGCGGCCTGAGAGCCAGCGCCCGCGACCTGGAGGTCATCGCCCGGCTGATCGCCGGCGGCGGGCAGGTGAATGGCGTCCGCCTGCTTCGCCCCGAGACCGTCACCCTGATGGCCACGCCCGTCTGGCGCTACGACGCCGCCCCTCCAGGCGGAAATGGGCCCAATGGCGACGCCTACGGCGGGGCCATCCTCGCCTATGGCCTCGGCATGCAGATCCTCACTGACGCCGGCGGCGACAGCCTGTTTCCGAACTGCGCCGGCTGGGTGGGACACCCTGGCGACGCCTACGGCCTGGTCTCGGGCCTGTGGGTCGAGCCGACCTCCGGACGCGGCATGACCTATCTGGTCAACGGCACGGCGGCGCCGCTGACAGAGCTGCACGGTCGCTCGAAGTTCACTGCTGTTGAGGAGCAGATCGCCGGGGTTCTGGCGAGCGCCTAGAGGCTCTCGTAGGCCGCCTTGATCAGCCGCCGGCTGCGCGGATCGCCGATCAGGTGGATGTCCTGCCGGTTCATCACATAGCTGCCCGCCAGCTTCGCCTCGGGATCGGCGAAGGCGCAGCTTCCGCCCCAGCCGCTGTGGCCGAAGGTCTGGAGGCCCGGGCCGAAGAACATATTGGGCGGGTTGCGCATGAAGCCCGCGCCCCAGCTCAGGACGAAGGGCAGCACCAGGTCCTGGCCCTTGATCTGCTGGCCCCGCGCCTCATCCTGCACCTTGGGCGACAGAATATGGACGCCGTCGACCGCGCCATCGCCCGCCAGCGCGCCCATGAATTTTGCCAGCGCCTCGGCCGTGGCATGGCCATTGGCCGACGGCACTTCCAGCCGCCGCCATTCCGGACCGCGCCCGTTCGGGGCCGCCCAGGGGCTGAGGAAGGCGGCCTTCTTGGGGTCGGTGGTCTCACCGAAGGCCGGCAAGGCCGTCGGTGGCTTGAACTCGGCGGTGCGGTCGTGCTCGGAGTCGGGCAGTCCGATCCACAGATCAAGCCCGGCCGGATCGCAGATGTCGGCCTTCAGCGCGCTCCCCAGGCTGCGGCCGTCGACCCGCCGGAAGATCTCGCCCGTCAGATAGCCGACGGTCAGGGCATGATAGCCGCTGGCGCTGCCCGGCGGCCACATCGGGGCCATGGCTGCCAGCTTCGCGGCGATGGCCGGCGGATCGAACCACAGGCCGGGGTCCATCTGCTCGACAAAGCCCGGCAGGCCGGCCTGGTGCGACAGCACCTGGGCCACCGTGATCGCGCCCTTGCCGTTAGCGGCGAATTCCGGCCAGACCTCGGCCACCGGCTGGTCGAAGCGCAGTTTGCCCTGCTCGACGAGGCGGGCGATCATCGTCGCCGCCACCGCCTTGGTGGTCGAATAGACCATGGTCAGGGTGCGGTCGTCGAAGGCGCGCGTCTGGGCCTTGTCGGCATGTCCGGCCCACAGGTCAGCGACCAGTTCACCTTCGCAGACCAGGCTGAAGCGGGCGCCGAGCTCGAGCCCCTCGGCGAAGTTGGCCTCGAAGGCCTCCCAGACGGCCGAGAAGGCGACGTCGCAGTGGCCGTGGATATCAGGGGTCACGCCAGGCGCTCCATGCGGACGGTCGGGCTGGCGTTCTTGATCTTGGCGCCCATGGCCACGATCGGCAGCTCCGGCGACTGCCAGATGCCGGCCGCCGCCACGGTCTCGGCCAGGCCGCCGACCGCCCGCGCCAGCCCGTAGGACGGCGTCTGGCCTTCCAGCATGGCGGCTGCGAACAGGGCGGCCAGCAGGTCGCCGGTGCCGCTGGGAACATTGTCCAGCTTCTGGTGGGCGGCCAGCCAGGCCTCGCGCTTGTCGGCGAAGACGACGCCGATCTCGCCGCCGCGCATCACCGAGGAGACCAGCGCCGGCCGGCCCATGCTGCGCGCCGCCCGCACGGCCGAGGCCGGATCGCGGACGTCCAGCGACGACATCCGCTGCAGTTCCCAGGCATTGGGGGTGATCAGGTCGGCGAGCGGGACGAGATCGTCCTGGATGGCCCGCGCCACATCGACCCCGACGTAGAGGCCCTTGCCGGCGTCGCCCATCACCGGATCGACGACGATGTAGGGCTTGCGGACCATGGGCCCTTCACGCGGGGCGCCGCGCACCGCCTCGATGGCGCGCCCCGCGGCCCGCACCTGTTCGACGGAGGCGAAATAGCCGGTGATGACCAGATCGATCTGGCCGAACAGCCCGTTGGCCTCGACCCCGTCCAGCATCCCTTCGAACGCCTCGATCGGCACCTGCGCCCCGCCCGGCGCGCCCCAGCCGGGGTGGCGGCCGTAGAGCACGGTAGGGATGTGCACCGGATCGATCTTGAAATTGGCCAGCGCCAGCGCCTGGGCCGAACCGCCGACGCGGCTGCCTGCAACGTGGCTGGAAAGAAGGAGCGCCATGGGCATGGCCAAGGCCTTAGCGGAGGCGACACCGGCGCGCTATGGCCAAAAGAGGGCCTCACGAAAAAGGGCGGATCCTCGCGGACCCGCCCCTGATCATTCGCTGCTCGCGCAGGTTTAGTAGCGGTAGTGGTCCGGCTTGAACGGGCCGGCTTCCGGCACGCCGATGTAGTCGGCCTGTTCTTTCTTGAGGGTCGTCAGCTTGGCGCCCAGCTTGGCCAGGTGCAGCATCGCGACCTTCTCGTCGAGGTGCTTGGGCAGGACGTAGACCTGGTTCTCGTACCTGGCCCGATTGGTCCACAGCTCCAGCTGGGCCAACGTCTGGTTGGTGAACGACGCCGACATCACGAAGCTCGGGTGACCCGTGGCGTTGCCGAGGTTCACCAGGCGGCCTTCCGACAGCAGGATGATCTTCTTGCCGTCCGGGAACTCGATGTGGTGGACCTGCGGCTTGATCTCGTCCCACTTGAAGTTCTTCAGGCCGGCGACCTGAATTTCCGAGTCGAAGTGACCGATGTTGCAGACGATGGCGTTGTTCTTCATCGCCCGCATGTGGTCGACGGTGATGACGTCCTTGTTCCCCGTCGCGGTGACGAAGATGTCGGCGCGGCCGGCGCTGTCGTCCAGGGTCTGGACTTCATAGCCTTCCATCGCCGCCTGCAGGGCGCAGATCGGGTCGATCTCGGTGACGATGACGCGGGCGCCGCCCTGGCGCAGCGAGGCCGCCGAGCCCTTGCCGACGTCGCCGTAGCCGCAGACCACGGCCACCTTGCCCGACAGCATCACATCGGTGCCCCGGCGGATGGCGTCGACCAGGCTTTCGCGGCAGCCGTACAGGTTGTCGAACTTCGACTTGGTGACGCTGTCGTTGACGTTGATGGCCGGGAACGGCAGCTCGCCGGCGGCGGCCATCTGGTAGAGGCGGTGAACGCCCGTGGTGGTCTCTTCCGACACGCCGGTGATGGCGTCGCGGATGGCGCTGTAGAAGCCGGGCTTCTCGGCGATGTACTTCTTCATCACCGCGAACAGGGCTTCTTCTTCCTCGTTCTGCGGGTTGGCCAGGACGCTGATGTCCTTCTCGGCCTTGGGGCCCAGAACGCAGAGCAGGGTGGCGTCGCCGCCGTCGTCGAGGATCAGGTTCGGGTAGCCGCCGTCATGCCACTCGAAGATCTTGTGGGCGTATTCCCAGTACTCGACCAGGGTCTCGCCCTTCAGGGCGAAGACCGGGGTGCCGGTGGCGGCGATGGCCGCGGCGGCGTGGTCCTGGGTCGAGAAGATGTTGCAGCTGGCCCAGCGCACTTCGGCGCCGAGGGCCTGCAGGGTCTCGATCAGCACCGCCGTCTGGATGGTCATGTGCAGGCTGCCGGCGATCCTGGCGCCCTTCAGCGGCTGATCCTTGCCGAACTCCTCGCGCACGGCCATCAGACCGGGCATTTCGGTCTCGGCGATGGCGATTTCCTTGCGGCCGAAGTCGGCCAGCGAGATGTCTCGCACGATGTAGTCGGCCACGGAGTGCTCCTTGAGGCGAAGATGGATTGCCGCCGTCTATAGCGGCGGCGCCCTCCAGTAGCAACCGGATATAAAGATATCCTTATATGCCGCCGGACATCCGCTTGCGGCAGGTCTCGCGCGCCGTCCCGTCCATGCCGGCCGTCAACACCACCTGGCGCAGGATGTAGGTTCCCTCACCGACCGGCCGATAGGTGATCTTCCGCTCGCCGGCGGCATCCTTGACCCCGATCACATAGTCGTACCGCTCATCCCCGGTCACGCCACCGCTCTTGCCGAGCAAGGACATCCCATCCCGAATTCCCGCCTTCCAGGCGTTGCTGCCCACCTTCACCTTCTCGACGACATAGCGACCTCCCCCGACATCCTTCGGCTCCCATCCGCGCTCGAAGACGCCGCGCGTCTCGCGGGTGACCTGGGCGCAGTCGCCGAACAGCCCGTCGGGCAACTCAAAGGCCTCCCCGTTCTCGACCAGCGCCGTCAGGTCGGCGGCGATATCGATATCGGCCACGTCGCGCATGGCCAGCCTGAACGCCTCGCGCACCAGCGGCTTCTGTCCCGGCCCCTGTGCCCGGTCTCGCATGGCCAGCATGACGTCATCGAGATCCTTTGCGCCGCCCGTCCTGACCCGGATCATCTGGTCCCAACGGTACGCCAGCAGCATGCCGCGCCGATAAGGCAGCCGCTGTGCCACCTTGTCGGTCCAGAAGACCTCGGCAAGACGGCTGTTCGACCAGTTCCGGGCCGGCGAAACATCATGCGCCGCCAGCTCCTCGTTCAGCTTGGCGGCATACTCCTCCAGGCTCCAACTGCCCGAGTAGAGCAGGGTGCGGAGCGCGTAGAAGTCCGTGAACCCCTCGCTGAACCAGTAGTCCGTCTGCTCGACAGGCGGCATCCGGCCAAGCTCGGCCGGAACCCAGCTATGAATGTGCTCGTGGGCCACGAGGTACCGCAGTCCGCCCGTGGCGTTTCGGGTCGAGAACAGCGCAAAGCCGTCCCCACGGCCGGTGCCTCCGGCCGACCGCCAGTCTCCCGCCGCCGCGATCGGCGTCAGGCTGACGAAAAACGGCCCGTTGGCATCGCCCCAGAAACGCCGCTGGGCGCTGAGGACGCTGGCCAGCTCATCCGCGAAGCCGCTGGTCTTGAAATCCCATTCGCCCAGCACCGCGAACCTCAGTCGCCCGCCCTCGATTTCCCGCTCGTGGATCTTCATCGCCGTGCCGCCGATCGACACGCTGTCGACCACGTCGTGCATGCGCAGGGTTCTGCCCATGTCCGCGTGGTCAAGGTCGGAGGCATGCCGCCAGGCCTTGGGCCAGTTGGCCCAATGCACCTGCACTGGAACGTCCTGACGGCCCTCCACTTCGATGAAGGTCGCATCGCCGATCAGCTGGAACCAGGTCGGCCGGACCACCGGCCGATACGGATTGCCCATCCCCGGCGCCGGATCACCGTCATAGCCGTTGACCAGCCGGTAGCGCACGGTCAGCGGCACGCCGGGCTGATGGCTGATGACCCGCCCGGACGGCCCCGCCTGCCGCATCTTCCCACCGTCCACCTTCAGCGCCTTGATATGCTTCCAAAGCTCGCCGCTGCCGCCCCATTCGCCAGGCAACCGCAGCGCCGTCTCGCCGTCGGCGTCGCCGGCGAAGCTCAGCTCCACCGCGATCGCTTTCAAAGCCCGCCCCTCGAAGACCGGCGAAAGGCTGTAGCGAAAGGCAGGCGAGGCTGCGGCCCCCATCAGCGGGATGGCGAGGACAAGGGCGAACAGGGTCAGCAGGCGGCGCATGGCCAATTCCTAGCAATGCCTCGCCCCCTCGCCTCCTAAATTCCTCGCAACCCCACGCGGCCCGTCCTAGGCTCGCCCAAACTGCTTTGGGGACCGGATATGTTCGGTGAGTTCAAGATCGCCGCCGCCATCACCGCCGCCGCCCTGCCGGGCCTTTCCAGCGAAGTCGGCAGCCTGGAACCCGGCAAGCAGGCGGACCTGATCGCGGTGTCGGGTGATCCGCTGACGGACGTGCGGGTGCTCAAGTCCGTGGGCTTCGTGATGCGCGGCGGGCGGGTCTACAAGGGCGGATAGTCGCTGTCCCAGCGTGAGGCTTTCCCTCTCGCTTCCCCCGCACTACAACCACCCCCGCCTGCCCCCAGACCGAGGTTATCCATGAACGCCCCCGTCCAGTTCGTTGATCCCGCCCTGCCCCGCCACGACTGGCGCAAGGACGAGATCGAGGCGCTGTTCGAGCTGCCCTTCATGGAGCTGGTCTTCCAGGCCGCCCAGGTTCACCGCCGCTGGTTCGATCCCTCCGAGCTGCAGCTGTCCCAGCTCCTCTCGGTCAAGCCCGGCGGCTGCGCCGACAACTGCGGCTACTGCAGCCAGTCGGCCAGCTTCAAGACCGGCCTTCAGGCCTCCAAACTGATGGACGCCGATACCGTCATCGCCGCCGCCAAAGCGGCGCAAGCCGGAGGAGCCCAGCGCTTCTGCATGGGCGCCGCCTGGCGCGACCTGAAGGATCGCGACCTGCCGAAGGTCGCCGCCATGATCGGCGGGGTGAAGGCGCTGGGTCTCGAAACCTGCGCCACCCTCGGCATGCTGACCGCCGACCAGGCCGTGGCCCTCAAGGAAGCCGGCCTCGACTACTACAACCACAACCTCGACACCTCGCCGGAGTACTATGGCGAGGTCGTCACCACCCGCACCTACCAGGACCGTCTGGACACCCTGGCCCACGTCCGCGACGCCGGCATGAGCACCTGCTGCGGCGGCATCGTCGGCATGGGCGAGCAACGCAGCGACCGCGCCGGCCTGCTGCACCAGCTGGCCACCCTGCCGGCCCACCCCGATAGCCTGCCGGTCAATGCCCTGGTCCCCGTCGGCGGCACCCCGCTCGGCGACCGGATCAGGCAGGAAGGCGAACTGGACGGCATCGAGTTCGTCCGCACCATCGCCGTCGCCCGCCTGGTCTGCCCCAAATCCATGGTCCGCCTCTCGGCCGGCCGCGAAGGCATGAGCAAGGAGCTTCAGGCCCTCTGCTTCCTGGCCGGCGCCAACTCCATCTTCGTCGGCGGCAAGCTCCTGACCACGCCGCTCCCTGGCATGGACGAGGACACCCTGATGCTCAGTGACCTCGGCATGCGCCCGATGACCATGGGCGCCTAGTTCCTCCCCCCATCGGGGAGGACCTGCTCCATGACAAAACCGTAATGCCACCCGGCGCGCATTCCCCTTAGGTTGCGCCATCCGCGGGGGGCGTCCCCGCCAGCTTCCAGTCCCGGGGACTTTCATGCATCTCGCCAAACGCCTGCTCGCGGCGACCGCCGTTGCGGCCCTGCTCACCACGCCTCTGGCCGCGCCCGCCTTCGCCCAGACGAAAAAGGCCCCGGCCGCCGCCGCGACGCCGGCCCTGCCCAGCATCGACATCCCGTACACGAAGTTCACGCTGAGCAACGGCCTGACCGTCATCGTCCACGAGGACCACAAGGCCCCCATCGTGGCGGTCAACATCTGGTACCACGTCGGCTCCAAGAACGAGCCCAAGGGCCGCACCGGGTTCGCCCACCTGTTCGAACACCTGATGTTCAACGGCTCCGAGAATGCCAACACCGACTGGTTCAAGGCGCTGGAAAAGCTCGGCGCCACCGACATGAACGGCACCACCAACACCGACCGCACCAACTACTTCCAGAACGTGCCGACCGCCGCCCTCGACCAGGTTCTCTACCTGGAAAGCGACCGCATGGGCTGGCTCGTGAACGCCATTGACCAGGCCAAGCTCGATGAGCAGCGCGGCGTCGTCCAGAACGAGAAGCGCCAGGGCCAGAACCAGCCCTACAGCATCGCCTGGGACATCATCACCGCCAGCACCTATGACGCCGACCATCCCTACGGCCACACCGTCATCGGCGAGATGGCCGACCTCGACGCCGCCTCGCTGACCGACGTCACGGAGTGGTTCAAGACCTACTACGGCCCGGCCAACGCCACCCTCGTGCTGGCCGGCGACATCACCCCGGCCGAGGCCAAGGCCAAGGCCGAGAAGTACTTCGGCGCCATCCCGGCCGGCCCGCCCGTCGTCAAGCAGAAGACCTGGGTCGCAAAGCGCACCGGGTCGCAACGGGCCGAGGTCCAGGACCGCGTCGCCCAGTCGCGCTGGTACCGCGTCTGGAACACGCCGCAGGTCGGCTCGGCCGACAATGACTACCTCAGCCTGCTCAGCGACGTGCTGGCCTCGGACAAGACCGCCCGCCTCTACACGCGCCTGGTCTATGAAGACCAGATCGCCACCGCCGTCACCGCCTTCCAGGCCGAGGGCGAGATCGGCTCGACCTTCCACATCCAGGTCACCGCCAAGCCGGGCGTGCCCCTGTCGAAGATCGAAGCGGTCGTGGAAGAGGAACTGGCCAAGCTGCTTCGCGATGGCCCGACCGTCGCCGAGCTGAACAAGATCAAGGTCGATCGTTCCGCCAGCTTCGTGCGCGGCGCCGAGCGGATCGGCGGCTTCGGCGGCAAGTCCGACATCCTGGCTGAAAACCAGGTCTTCCGCGGCAGCCCCGACGCCTACAAGGAAACCCTCGACCGCTGGGCCAAGGCCACGCCGGCCGACGTCCGGACGGCGGCCAACGCCTGGCTGACCGACGGCGACTTCACCCTCGAGCTGACCCCCTACCCCTACCAGGACGCCGCCCTGCCGGAAGGCAAGCGCGAGCCGGCCCCGCCGGTCGGCCCGATCGCCGCCGCCGTCTTCGACAAGTACGAGACCGCCACCCTGTCGAACGGCATGAAGGTGATGCTGGCCCGCCGCACGGCCGTGCCGGTGGTCGAGCTGTCGATGATCTTCCCGGGCGGCTTCGCCAACCTGCCGGCCGGCGACCGCTCGGTCCCGGGCCTGACCATGAGCATGCTGGACGAGGGGGCGGGTAACCGCGACGCCCTGACCATCAGCCGCCAGCAGTCGGAACTGGGCGCCAGCCTCAACGCCGGCGGTGGTTCGCTGTTCAGCTCGGTCGGGCTGTCGGCGCTGAAAGCCAACCTCGATCCCTCGCTCGACCTGATGGCCGATGTGGTCCTGCGTCCGACCTTCCCGCAGGCGGAACTGGACCGTCTCAAGAAGCTCGAGATCGCGGGCCTGCAACGCTCCAAGCAGCAGCCGCAGTCGGTGGCCTTCCGCGTCTTCGCGGAAAAGGCCTATGGCCCGAACCACCCCTACGGCATCAACGTCACCGAGGAGACGATCAACAGCGTCAGCCGCGAAGACCTGGTCGCCTTCCACAAGTCGCAGCTGAACCCCAACGGCGCCATGATCGTCGCCGTCGGCGACATCACCATGGCCGAGCTGACCGCCAAGCTTGAACAGCGCTTCAGCGGCTGGAAGTCGTCGACCCCGGCGGTGCGGGCCACCATCCCGCCGGCCGCCCCGGCCCAGAAGGCGATCTACCTCGTCGACAAGCCCGGCGCCCAGCAAACCACCATCCTCGCCGCCATCCCCGCCGCCCCGCGCGACGAGAGCAACGAGCGGTCGGTGGAGCTGATGAACAACGTCTTCGGCGGATCGTTCGTCAGCCGGCTGAACATGAACCTGCGCGAGGACAAGCACTGGTCCTACGGCGCCTCCAGCTTCATCAACGGCAGCCTCGGCCCGCGCACCTTCGTGGCCTTCTCGGGCGTCCAGACCGACAAGACCAGGGAGTCGATGGTCGAGTTCCGCAAGGAGCTGACGGAAGTCGGCACGACGCGGCCGATCACCGCCGAGGAACTGGCCAAGGCCCAGACCGACATGACCCAGTCCCTGCCCGGCCAATGGGAAACCGGCGGCTCGGTCCTGGGCTCGCTCTCCAGCCTCTACACCCTGGAACGCCCGGCCAACTTCTGGGACACCTACGCCCCGGGCCTGAAGGCCGTCGACGTCGCCGGGATCAACGCCGCCGCCAGGCGGGTGGTCAAGGCCGACGACGTCATCTGGGTGGTGGTCGGCGACCGCGCCAAAATCGAGAAGGACCTCAAGGGCCTGGGCTCCGGCCCGGTCATCGTCGTCGACGCCGATGGCAAGCCGGTGAAATAGGCACTTCGACTGTCGACAAGCGAAAGCCGGCTCCTCACGGAGCCGGCTTTTTCGTTAGTCCCTTCGGCGCCGCTAGCGCGATCCTTCTCCCGCTTGTCGGGAGAAGGGAACGGGCGCGCAGCCTACCCCTCCCGCCCCTCAACCAACCGCGCCATCGCGTCCAGGTACCCCCGAAACGCCTTCCGCCCGGCGTCCGTAATACTCACCCGGGTCATCGGCTTCCGATCGACGAAGCTCTTGTCGATCCCCACGAACCCGGCGTCCTCCAGCTTGCGCAGGTGGGCCGACAGGTTGCCGTCCGTCGCCTGCAGCTTGGCCTTCAGGCCGTTGAAGTCCGCCGACCCGGCCCCCGACAGGTAGGCCATGATCCCCAGCCGCACCCGGCCGTGAATGACCTCGTCGATCTTGTCGATGTCGAATTCGTCCATGACGCGGACCTTTCCTGTCGCCCGACCCTAGATCGTGTCCGAGGGTTCCTGCCGCAGCAGAATGAACCCGGGCACGGCGGCCAGCAGCAGCAGCGCCGCCGCATAGGCCAGCATCAGGTAGGAGCTGGTCGCCAGCAGCCCCATGGCCACCGCCGCCGCGAACGACCCCAGGGCGACGATGCGGATCCACATCTTGCCACTGAGATCGGCCGCCACACTCCAGGCCGCCCCGTAAAGCGCCAGGATCAGCACCGGGAAAACATTGAAGATCGCCGGGTTTCTGGTGACCCAGGCCATGGCGAACAGCGCCAGAAACATGGTGAAGATGGCAAAGCCGACCGCCGACCAGGCCGATCCGGTCGCTCTATTGATCGAGGCGCTGGCGCCCGGCTGGGCATTGCTGCGCTTGACCAGCCTATTGCAGACCACGCCGAAGATGGCTCCGGCCCCGATCCAGGCGACCATCAGCGTCCACTCCGGGACCTGCAGCACGTCCTGCACGATCGCCCAGTGCGCCACCGATGCCGCCGCGAAGATCAGGCCGGCGGCCAGAGTAATGCCGCCGCCCAGCAGCGGAACCTGCGTTCCCTCCTCGGCCAGCGCCCGCATGAAGGCGATGTCGTCGCGGACGGACTGGATCTGATCTTTTGTCATCGGGGGCGAGTCCCTGAAAAGCCCTTGCTGTTGACCGGCATATAGCCACATCACTTTGCATTGTAAAGTGCTTTTCCGTGCCATCCCGACCGTAGCGTGGAGAGCCGGGATGACGGAAAGGGTTTGGTTGACGCGCGGTCGCCGCATCTATGCTGGCGAAAAGTCGAGGAGCGCCCCATGACCACGCCGATCCTGCACCACTACGACACCTCTCCCTTCTCGGAGAAGGTCCGCCTGCTGTTCGGCCTCAAGGGCCTTGCCTGGTCGTCGGTGATCATCCCGGTCATCATGCCCAAGCCCGATTTCACCCCCCTGACCGGCGGCTACCGCCGCACCCCGGCCCTGCAGATCGGGGCCGACGTCTATTGCGACACCCAGGTCATCCTGGCCGAGCTTGAGCGTCGCTTCCCGGACACCCCGGCGGTGCGCGGCGGCCTCGACTGGGCGCTCAACCTCTGGGCCGACCGCCTGTTCTTCCAGACCACCGTGCCGGTCATCTTCGGCGAGCTGGGCGACCACGTCCCGGCCGATTTCGTCAAGGACCGCGAGGCACTGTCCGGCCGCCCGTTCGATACCTCCGCCATGAAGGCCGTCGCCCCCGCCCTGACCAGCCAGTGGCGCGCCCAGGCCGCCTGGATCGAGGATCAGCTGGCGGTCAGCCCGTGGCTGTCGGGCGCCGGCGCCGGCCTGGCAGACATCGCCGCCTACATGAACGTCTGGTTCCTCGGCCGTAGCCTGCCGCACCTGGTCGAGCGCTTCACCACCGGCCTGCCCCGCCTGATCGACTGGCAGGCCCGCGTCGCCGCCCTCGGTCACGGAACCCGCACCGAGCTGTCAGGTCAGGATGCCCTGGCCATCGCACTGGCCGCCGAGCCGGCCCCCGCCCCGGCCCACGACGCCGCCAATCCGCAGGGTCTGACGGTCGGCCAGGCCGTCACCGTCATGGCCGACGACTATGGCCGCGACCCCATCACCGGAACCCTGGTCGCCGCCGCCATCGACCGCACGGTCATCGCCCGCGAGGACCCTGCCGTGGGCAAGGTTCACGTCCATTTCCCGAAGACGGGGTATCTGGTCTTTCCGGCCTAGGATTGAGGGGTCAGGTCGATCGAGACCTTTACGGTGTGAAAGTCGTCGGATTGCGGTTGAATGACCGCGCCGAAGGCCTTCGCAAGCCGCAGCATCCGCCTGTTTTCGGACAGGATCTCGCCGGTCACACGGGTCAGGCCGCGGTGGCGGGCCCAGCCCAGCATCTCCGCCATCAACCGATGGCCGAGGCCATGGCCCGCCTGATCCGAGCGGACCATGATGGCGAAGTCGCCTTCCGGCGCGTCGACGGAGAGCACCAGGCGAACCACGCCCAGGATGCCGGCTTCCTCGCCGACCGCCGCCGGGTCATAGGCGGCGACGGCGATGTGGACCTCACGGTCGAAATCGGTGAGCAGCGACGTCAGATGACCCATGGCCGGATGGACCGGAGAAAAGAACCGGAGGCGAAGATCCTCGGGCGTAGACCGCAGCCCCATCTCGACCAGGGACTGTGCATCGTCGGTGCGGATGGGACGAAGACGCAGTTTGCGCTCATCGCCCACGATGATTTCCGTTTCCGGCATGGCGGCGCCGTCAGCCGCAGCCGTGTCGCCTTTGCCGGCGCCGCTTCCGGACTCCAGCGGGGCCCGCGGGTCTTCGGAGGCCGACGTCCCTCGACCCTGGGGCCGCTCGTGAGGTTGGAATAGAGAGTCCGCGCTGCGCGCGGGCCCGCTGTCTGGTTGTAACATTCTCTTTGTCCGCCAGCTTGCGACAGTCCGTCCTGCGCTTGGCTCAAGCCCCCGGGAACGCCGACCGGGCGATTCGGTTGCGTCTTGCCGCAGGTCGACCGGCCGCTTCAGCCGCCACCCTGGAGAGCTGACGGCCGTCCCTGGCGCCGCCGGCAACCTTTCAGGGACAGGCTGGTTATGTCGCAACGCACAAGCGTGCCGCCCGCCGATGCAGGCTGGACCGTCCTTTAGCCGGCGTCACCCGGCCCGGCGTCCTGAATGTCGAATGCAGGTGCGCGCAACACACGACAAGGAGCCTGCAATTGAACGTTCTGATGGTGCTCACGTCCCACGACCAGCTCGGCGACACCGGCGAGAAGACCGGTTTCTGGCTCGAGGAGTTCGCCGCGCCCTACTACGTCCTCGCGGACGCCGGGGCCAACATCACCCTCGCCTCTCCGAAGGGCGGGCAGCCGCCGCTCGATCCGCGCAGTGATGAGAAGGACGCCCAGACGCCGGCGACCGAGCGGTTCAAGAGCGACGAGGCCGCGCAAGGCCTGTTGGCGACGACGACGCCCCTGGCCGAGATCGACGCTGCCGCCTATGACGCCGTCTTCTTCCCGGGTGGCCACGGCCCCCTGTGGGATCTTGCCGAAAGCGCCGACGCGCGGGCTCTGATCGAGGCCTTCGCGGATGACGACCGCCCCATCGCCGCGGTCTGCCACGCCCCGGCGATCTTCCGGCACACCCGCGCCGCCGGCGGCGAGCCTCTGGTCTCCGGCCGCCGCGTGACCGGCTTCACCAACAGCGAGGAAGACGCCGTCGGCCTGCGCGACGTGGTGCCGTTCCTCCTCGAGGACATGCTGAAGGCCAACGGCGGCCTCTACGAAAAAGGGGCGGACTGGAAGCCCCATGTCGTCGTGGATGGCAAGCTGGTCACCGGCCAGAACCCGGCCTCCTCCGAGGCGGCCGCGGAACAGCTGCTGCAGCTGCTCAAGAAGACAGGGTCGCCGTCGTAAGGCGGACGATCGATCAACGTCAGCCGATCACCCTCGGCTGCCCTGAACCTCGTCAGCGCGGAGACCGGGCCTCCGGCTCTCCGCGCTGGCGCCGGGCCCAGCCCGATGAATATGTCTAGACATATTGTTTTTCACCAGTTTTCGGCCGTGCGCAGCGCCGCTCGCGGCTTAGGTCAGCCCGGTCACATCCGAGGCTACATTTGCTGGCGCCCGGGCTACGCCCGAACCTACGCCGGAGGCTACATTCGGTGACAACCCGCCTACAGGAAAGGCACGGCAAATCAGCGCCTTGGGCAACTGATCGCGCTGGACGGCCGCTGACTGCGCTATAATCGTAGCCCGCTTCGATAAGCCCTAAAGCTTCAGCCCACCCTCGAGCAGCTTGCCGTAGGTCGCCTTGGTCAGCTTCACATAGGCCTTCTTCAGCGGGCTCTTGAAGTAGATCGGGTCCTTGGTCCGCGACGGATCGAAGCCGTCCTCGACCAGATCGACCTTGCGATACTTGAAGGTGCCCGTCGTCTCGATCTGCCGCTGCAGGCGCAGGAACAGCGGCTGGGCATAGGCGGGCATGTTCGCCTCGACCCGCTCATAGAGCGTGCCGACATCGAACGTCTCATCGACGGTCAGGGCCGCCATCCCGGCCTTGCCGTCCTGGCCCGGCACAGGCACGCCATAGACGTTGGCCTCCAGCACGCCGTCCGCCTGGGCCAGCTGCTCGGCCACCTCGGCGGTGGAGACGTTCTCGCCCTTCCAGCGGAAGGTGTCGCCGATGCGGTCGACGAAATAGATGTAGCCGTCGGCGTCCTGGCGCATCAGGTCGCCGGTGCGGAACCAGGCGTCGCCCTTCTCGAAGACGTCGTGCAGCACCTTCTTCTCGGTCGCCGCCTTGTCGGCATAGCCGGTGAAACTGGTCCGCGGGTCGCCGGCGTCGATCTTGCCAATGCATTCGCCGACCTGGCCAGGGCCGCACTCGATGCACAGGCCGTTCATACTCCGGATCGGCTGTTCGCTCTCGATGTCGAACTGCACGATGCGGGCGTTGACCCGCTTCTTCAGCCACTTGGGGATCCGCCCGATGGCGCCGACGGTGTTGTCGAAGTTGAACATCGACACATTGCCTTCGGTGGCGCCGTAGAACTCCAGCACCTCCGGAATGGCGAACCGCTCGACCATCTCGGCCCAGACATCGCCCCGCAGGCCGTTGCCGAAGGCCATCCGCAGCTTGTGATTTCGCTCTTCCGGATGGGGCTCGGCGTTGACCAGATACCGGCACAGCTCGCCGATATAGACGAACATGGTGCAGCCCTCGGCCGCCACATCGCTCCAGAACTGGGAGGTGGAGAACTGCTTCTTGAGAACGATCGAGCCGCCGGTCAGCAGCCCCGCCCCCATGGCGCACATGCCGCCGGTGGCGTGGTACAGCGGCAGCACCTGGTAGATGCGGTCGGTCTTCTCGGCCCCGGTCGAGCCGGCAAAGCCGCGCATATAGAGCTGGGCCCGCATGTGATTGATGCGCGCCGCCTTCGGCAGGCCCGTGGTGCCGCTGGTGTAGATGTAGAGGGCCGTGTCCCTGGCGCGCAGGTCACCCCGCGCGGTCTGCCGATCGGGACGCAGCTGGCTGCAGCTCTTCAGCGCCGTGGTCAGGTCGCGGCGGTCGCCGGAGGCGGGGCCCAGCGTCCACTGGTTCATGTGTCGCGCCAGCTGGCCGCGCACGGCCTCGAAGGCGGGGCTGGTGTCGGCGTCGACGATGCAGTGCAAGGCCCCGGAGATGTTCAGGCAATGCGTCAGCGCCGCACCGGTCAGGTTGTTGTTGATCAGCGCCGTGGCGATGCCGACCTTGGTCAGCCCGAACCAGATCGGCAGATACTCCAGCCGGTTGGGCAGGAACAGCGCCACCGTCTGGCCCCGCGTGATGCCCTGGCCCTTGGCCCAGTGGGCGTAGCGGTTGGCGATGGCGTCCATCTCGCCGTAGGTCACCGTCCGTCCCTCGAAGGTGATGGCCGGACGGTCGCGGTGTTCGTCGACGGCGCGCTCGAGGTCGTCGCAGATCAGGTTCGGAGAATCCGGGGCAATGGACTTGACCCATTTCAGCGTGCGCGAAAGTCCCTTGAAGAACTTCCAGTCCCGCGCCAGCCGCGCCCTCAGTTTCATGGCCAAGCCCCTCTGATCAACGCCACCTCAGCAATGCCCGGGGGCGTCGGCTTCGGTCAAGGCGAGGTTGCCCCAGAGGTCTTGAGGCCGGATGAACGTGGCGCCGACGCCTCACCTGACAGGCGAGTTTTTCCGCAGGGCCCAGCGGCGGACCCCCTCTGTCGGAGTCGGACTTCGCCAGAGGTCAGAAGACTGTTGTCAGCCGATGGCCCCGAAACACCAGGCCAGGATCGACTTCTGGGCATGGATGCGGTTTTCCGCCTCGTCCCAGATCACCGACCGGGGGCCATCCATGACCTCGTCGGTCACCTCTTCGCCCCGGTGCGCCGGCAGGCAGTGCATGAACACCGCGTCCTGATGGGCCTTGTCCATCAGCGCCTCGTCGACCTGATAGGCCTCGAAGGCGTCGAGCCGGGCTTCGCCATCGTCGTCTCCCATGCTGACCCAGGTGTCGGCGATCACCGCATGGGCGCCGCGCACGGCGGCCACCGGATCGTCGCTCATCTCCACCCGGCCCTGCTGCTCGGCCGCGCGGGCCAGGTCGTGCAGGTCGGGGTGATACTGCAGCGGGCAGGCGATGTTCAGCTTGAAGCCGAACTTGGAGGCCGCATGGATGAAGCTGGCGCAGACATTGTTGCCGTCCCCGACCCAGGCGAGGGTCTTGCCCTGCACCGGCCCGAGCTTTTCCTCGAACGTCAGCAGGTCGGCCATGATCTGGCAGGGATGGCTCTTGTCGGTAAGGCCGTTGATCACCGGCACCGTGCTGTTCTGGGCGAACAGCTGGACGTCGTCGTGGCGGTTGGCGCGGATCATCACCGCGTCGACCATCCGCGACAGCACCTTGGCGGTGTCGTCGATCGGCTCGCCCCGACCCAGCTGCATGTCGGCCGCCGTCGAGATCAGGGTCGCGCCGCCCAGCTGGGCAATGGCGGCGTCGAAGCTGAACCGGGTCCGCGTCGAGTGCTTCTCGAAGATCATCGCCAGACGTCGGCCCTTGGCCGGCGCGTCGTGATCGACCATCCCGGTCGTCCAGCCGCGACGGCTGGCCTTGCGGGTATGGGCGTCGTCGAGAATGGTCCGGAGGGTCGAGGCGTCCAGCTTCCAGAGGTCGATGAAGTGCCGGACCTCGCTCATGCCGTCGCCTTGGCCCGAACAACCTCGCAGGTCTGTTCAAGCTTCGCGACGGCCTCGCGGGCCTCTTCCTGGGTGATCAGCAGGGACGGCAGCAGACGCACCAGATTGTCGCCGCCGCCGGCCACCAGCAGGCCCTGGTCACGGGCGAAGCCCATGAATTCGCGGTTATTGGGGATCAGCTTCAGCCCGATCAGCAGGCCCTTGCCGCGGATCTCGCTGATCACGTCAGGGAAACGGTCGGCGAGGCCCGACAGTTGCTGCACGAAGTAACCCGCCACTTCGCGGACGTGCTGCAGGGTCTCTTCCTTGGCGATCTCGTTGAAGGCGGTCAGGCCGACGGCCATGGCCAGCGGGTTGCCGCCGAAGGTCGAGCCGTGGACGCCCACGGTCATGCCCTTGGCCGCTTCCGCCGAGGCCAGGCAGGCCCCGACCGGGAAACCGCCGCCCAGCGCCTTGGCCACGGCCATGATGTCGGGCGCGGCGTCCTCGGCCCACTCGTGGGCGAACAGCTTGCCGGTCCGGCCCATGCCGCACTGGACCTCGTCGAAGATCACCAGCACGCCGTGCTCGCGGGTCAGTTCGCGCAGGCCCCGCAGGCAGACTTCCGGCATGGCGCGCGCGCCGCCCTCGCCCTGCACCGGCTCGACGATGATCGCCGCCGTGGTCGGATCGGCGATCGCCGCCTTGAGGGCGTCGTGGTCGCCCCACTTCAGCTGGCTATAGTTCTCCAGCCGGGGACCGAAACCCTCGACATAGCCGGGGTTACCGGCGGCGTTGATGGCGGCGTAGGAGCGGCCGTGGAAGCTGCCGTCGAAGCCGTAGATGACCACGCGTTCCGGGTTGCCATTGGCGGTGTGGTACTTGCGGGCCGTCTTCAGGGCGCACTCGATGGCCTCGGTGCCGCTGTTGGTGAAGAACACCACGTCGGCGAAGGTTTCCTCGCACATCCGGGTCGCCAGTTTTTCCTGGCCCGGGATGCGGAAGATGTTGGAGGTGTGCCAGAGCTTCTCGCCCTGTTCCTTCAGGGTCGCGACCAGCGCGGGGTGGCAGTGGCCGAGCCCGTTGGTGGCGATGCCCGCCACGCAGTCCAGGTACTCACGGCCGTCTTCGTCCCACAGTCGCACGCCCTCGCCTCGCTCGACGGCCAGCGGGGCGCGGTTGTAGACGCCCATGATATGGTCGTTGACGGGCTTGGCGGACGGTTGAGTGGACAAGGTTGCCTCCCAAAAGGTGATGGCCCCGCAGCGGGTTCGCGACGGGACCGGAAGGCTTGGCGTTGTTGCGTCAGAACGCCAGAATGTCAATGATTTGGGGTGTTATTTGAGGGCCTTGTCGGCCGCCCGAACCAGCTCGACCGCCAGCTTCCCCGCCCGCTCGACGGTGGCCGGCTCGACGGCCTCCATGGTGTCCTGCGGCGTGTGGATCAGGCTGAGCACCCTGGGCAGGAACCCCGGCTCCAGCTGGCTGGTCTTGCCGGCATTGGCGAACAGCCACAGCTGGTGCGCCTCGCGGGCCGGCAGGAAGCTGACCGAGGTCTCTGGGATGCCGGCGGCGCGGAAGGCCAGGTAGACGCTGGGCGGGTAGGCGCCGAAGGGCATGCAGTCCTCGCCCGCCGCCAGGCACCCCTGCCGAACGGACCTGGCCATGGCCGGATCCTTGGGGTCGGCGAAGAAGGGCGTGTCGCCGTAGCCGTTGACGTCGAAGTTGATCATCCCGGCCACCCGCTTGCCGTCCGGTCCGGCCACATAGGCCCTGGCCCCGATCAGACCCAGCTCCTCCTGGTCAAAGAAGATGATGCGCAGGCGATGGTTCAGCCTGTCGGCCTTCAGAACCTTGGCGGCCTGGATGATGGCCACCACCGAGGCGGCGTTGTCGACCACGGCGCCGGCCAGGGTTCCGTCCTTCATCACCTCGGCGTCGTAGTGGGCCGTCAGCAGGAGGTCGGTCGCTCCCTCGCCGATCGTGACCACCACGTTGCGGCCCTGCATCGGCTTGCCCTTCGGACCGCCCTCGAAGGTCTGGATCTCGTAGGCCAGGCCCTCGCGCTTGAGCAGCGCCTCGAGCGCCGCCAGCCGCCCGGCCTGGGTCGGCTGCACGAAGGTGGCGACGTCTTCCTTCGTGCCGGCCGAGGCGGGCAGGCCGGCGAGGCAAAGCGCCCCGGCGAAAAGGGCGGTCAGAACGGTGCGCATGGAAGCCCCTTAAGTCTTGAGCCGCCAGCCGGCGCGGAACAGCAACCAGCAGGTCAGCGCCAGGCCGATGGTCAGCACGGCGGTCATCAGCACGCCGGCTGTGAGGCTGCCGTTGGCATGGCCGATGAAGCCATAACGGAAGCCGTCGATCAGATAGAAGAAGGGGTTGAAATGGCTGGCGGAGCGGAACGGCTCAGGCAGCTTGTCGACCAGGTAGAAGGTCCCCGACAGGAAGGTCATCGGCATGATGATGAAGTTGGTGATCGCCGACAGGTGGTCGAACTTCTCCGACCACAGCCCCGTCAGGATGCCCACGAAACCGAGGATCAGGGAGGCGCCGACGCCGAAATAGACAATGGCCCAGGGCTGGGCGAACGTCATGTTGGCGTTCGGCAGAACGGCCACCACCACCGCCGTGACAAGGCCGACCACGACACCCCGTGTCGCGGCGCCCAGACTGAAGGCCATGACCTGCTCCAGCGGTGACAGCGGCGGCGTCAGGAAGTCCGACGTCAGCCCCATCATCTTGGCCTGCAGCAGACTCGAGGACGAGTTGGCGAAGGCGTTGTTCAGGATGGTCATCATGATCAGGCCGGGCGCCACGAAAGTCGCGAACGGCACCCCGTCGATGGGCGGCGCCGCGCCGCGCACGGCAACGACAAAGACCAGCATGTACAACAGGCTGGTGACCACCGGGGCGGCCACGGTCTGCATCCCCACCTTCCAGAAGCGGCGCACCTCCTTGAGGTAGAGCGTCTGGAATCCCGTCCAGTTGAAGCCGGCGTAGTCGCGCGGCGGGGGCGGCGTGGGGGCGGCGGCCATATCCTTCATGCGCCCCAGATGCGCCCCGCAAAGCGGATGTGCAAGCCGACCGGCCCGTGACGTTTCGAAGAACAGCGATTCAACATCTTGATCCTGTGGACAGAATCATTGGCGCCCATTGTGTGTCTTAACAAAAGGTTTACGATATCTGGTAGTGAGCAGGGTGAAATGACCTGCCTGACACAAGATATAGGACCGGTTCGTGTGGGGCTTACCGGTCCGCCTCAAAGCCTGAAGGGGTTGCTCATGGGTTGGACCGACGAACGCGTTGATGTTCTCAAGAAGCTGTGGCTCGACGGCCTGTCCGCCAGCCAGATCGCCAAACAGCTTGGCGGCGTCACCCGCAACGCCGTGATCGGCAAGGTCCACCGTTTGGGCCTCAGCGGCCGAGCCGCGCCGTCGCAGCCCGCCCGTCCGGTGTTCAAGGCCCCGCGTCCGGCCCGCCCCGTCACCACCGCCACACCCTCGGCTCCGCGCCGCGTGGCTGAGCCGGTTGTCACCACCACCACCAGCGGCCCGCCGCCGATCGGCAACGCCGCGCCGCCGACCCACATCGTCCGTGTCGAGGCTCCCGGTTCGGCCACCGTGCTGACGCTCGGCGCCCACATGTGCAAGTGGCCGATCGGCGATCCTTCCAGCGACGAGTTCACCTTCTGCGGCCGCCGCGCCAGCGAAGGCGTCTACTGCGTCGACCACGCCCGCGTCGCCTACCAGCCGGCCCAGACCGGCAAGAAGAAGGCCGGCCCCAACGAGCTGGCCCGCTCGCTGCGCCGCTACATCTAGACTTCTTCCTCTACGAGGGTGCGTTCAACGGCGGTGACCGAAAGGTCACCGCCGCTGTTCGTTGGGGGATCCGCTCAGCGCGTCCCCGAGAAGTTGCCCTTGCGACCGGCGGCATCCACCGCGCCGCTCATCGCCGAGCCCTTCAGGGCGCCCGAATAGGTCACATCGAACTTCTGACCCATGAAGTCCGAGCCATAGGTCCAGACCACCCGGTCGCCGGTGATTTTCCCCGACTTCACAGGATGGGCCTTGTTGGTCCCGCCGTCGAAGCAGGTTCCGCCCAGCGTGTCGCCGGCGCGGGTGAACTTGCAGGTCAGGGTGAAGCCGAACGACTGCACCTTGCCCTTGAGCCGCCAGGTCCCGGCCACCGGGTCTGTCTGGGCCATGGCGGCAAGCCCGATCAGGGCGATGGCCAGGGCCAGAGTGATGGCGGTCTTCATCTTTGCGTCTCCCGTGTCGCTTTATGTACGGCTCCCGCGCCCGATCGGTTTCACCAGACTCACATCCCGCGCTAGAGTCCCCCGGTGACCGATCTCGAAGCCTCCGCCGCCGCCCAGACAAATGCCGGGGCCTACTCCGTCTCGGAGCTGGCCTTTGCCCTGAAGCGCACCCTCGAGGACGCCTACGGCTTCGTCCGCCTGCGCGGCGAGCTTTCCAAGGTCACCCATCACTCCAGCGGCCACGTCTACCTGACCCTCAAGGACGAGAAGGCCAGCCTCGACGGCGTCGTCTGGAAGGGCAGCGTCCGCAATCTGCAGGTCCGTCCCGAGCAGGGGCTGGAAGTGATCGTCACCGGCCGCATCACCACCTTCCCGGCCGGCAGCCGCTATCAGATCGTCATCGAGAGCATGGAGGCGGCCGGCGTCGGCGCCCTGCTGGCCCAGCTTGAACGGCTCAAGGCCAAACTGGCGGACGAGGGCCTGTTCCGCCCGGAACGCAAGCGCCCCATCCCGGCCATGCCGTCGGTGGTCGGCGTCATCACCAGCCCGACCGGCGCTGTCATCCGCGACATCCTCCACCGCATCCGGGATCGCTGGCCCTGCCGGGTCGTCGTCTGGCCGGTTGTCGTCCAGGGGGACGCCGCCGCCCCGCAGGTCGCCGCCGCCATCCGCGCCTTCAACGCCATGCAGCCCGGCGGCCCCGTCCCGCGCCCGGACGTGCTGATCGTCGCCCGTGGCGGCGGCTCGGTGGAGGACCTCTGGGCCTTCAATGACGAGGCCCTGGCCCGCACGGTCTTCGAGGGGACCATCCCCCTGATCAGCGCCGTCGGCCACGAGACCGACACCACCCTGATCGACTTCGTCTCCGACCGGCGGGCCCCGACGCCGACGGCCGCCGCCGAAATGGCCACCCCGGTGCTGGCCGAGCTGCGCGCCGGCCTGGCGGGTCTCGACCAGCGGCTCAGCCGCGTCGCCGGCCGGATGATCGAGGACCGGCGCACCCGCCTGGCCGCCAGCGCCCGGGGCCTGCCCCGCCCGCAAGACCTGACCGCCGCCGCCAGTCAGCGCCTGGACTACGCCGCCAGCCACCTGACCGGCGGCCTGCGCCGAAACCTCGACCTGCACGCAAACCAGTTGGCCAGGATCGCCTCGCCCCTGCGGCAGGGCCTGCTCAATAACCGCACCGACGGTGGCAAACGCCGCATTGAGGAGCTCTCGGTCCGTCTGGACGCGGCCTTCAAGCGCACCGCCGACGCCGGACCCTATCGCCAGCGGCTGGACGACGCCGGCCGACGAATGGCCAGCTTCCTGCGCAAGGCGGTCGAGGATCGGACCCGAAAGCTGGAAACGCTCGACGCCGGCCGTCGCCTGGCCAACTGCATGACCAAGGGCCTTGAAGATCGGGGCCGCCGCATCGACAGCCTCGACAAGCTGCGACAGTCGCTGGATCCCAAACGCCCGCTGCGACTGGGCTTCGCCCTCGTCACCCGCCCCGACGGATCCCTGGTCCGTCAGGGGGCGCCGCTGGCCTCCGGCGAGGCGGTCAACCTGATGTTCGAGGATACGACCCGGCAGGCCATCATCGACGGCCAGGCCGGCGCGCTGGCGTCGCCGGTCGTCGCGCCGGCCTCACCAAAGCCCGTGCCCAAAAAACCAACGCCGCCTTCAGCCGATCAGGGCGACCTGTTCTAGCGCTCGAACCTGATCGCGCAGCCATCGGCGCCCATCCAGCCCAGCCAGGCAACGCTGGCGATGATCAGGGCGGCCGGCGCCAACAGCAGCCAGGTCCAACGTCCCATCCGCTTTGAGAGGAGGACGCCCGCGATGGACAGCATGGCGCCCAGCCCCGTCGGCAACAGCAGGGCAAACCAGACGATCTCCGGATAGTACTGGTCCGGCATGCGCCCGCACCGCGCCAGCTCGGCGGCATAGCCATACTTCAGCAGCCACGAGAGCCAGCCGATCAGGCCGGTGCAAACGGCCAGTCCCGCCCATGAGGCCAGGCTGGCCGTGAAGGTCGCCGGCGTTTGCGGTGTTGTCGGGTGGATCATGCGGCGAGCTTGCCGACCGATTTTGCAGCCACCATGCAGAGCGCAACCACATCCGCGGCGCATTCGGCTCCGCCAACCTTGGCCCGCGCCCTCGCCTTCGCTACATTGCCCCCATGAACGCCTTCGATCGCGACATGAGCCGGGACCTTGCCCAACTCCACTACGGGGACGGTGAATTCGCCATCCTCAAGCCGGGCAAGCACGTCCTTTGCGCCGTCACCGGGGTGAAGATCCCGCTCGACGCCCTGCGCTACTGGAGCCCCGAGCATCAGGAAGCCTATGCAGGACCGACGGAGGCTCTGAAGCGATGGAAAGAGCTGACCTCCTGAATCGGCGGTCCGCCCTCCTCGGCCTGACCTCGGCGGCCTTTGCCGGCCAGGCTTTCGCGGCGCCTCCGCCCCTGCACCTCGGCGGTGACTACCGGCAAGGCGGTTTCGCTTTCGGCCGCACCGCGCCCCGCGCCGATCTCTGGCTGGACGACGAGGCCATTGGCCGGGCCGGGCCGAGCGGCCTGTTCGTCGTCGGCTTCGACCGCGACGCCGCCGCCACCAGCACCCTTCGCGTTTCCAGCGCCGGCGGTTCGGTCAGCCACATCTTCGACCTGACCCCCGGCGACTTCGACATCCAGCGCATCTCCGGCCTGCCCGCCGACCAGGTCAGCCCAAGCGACCCGGCCCTGCTGGCCCGACTGAAGGAACAGAACGCCCTCAAGCAGGCGGCGCTGGCCAGCCGGATCGACACCGAAGACTTCCGCGGCGGCTTCACCATGCCCCTGCCGGCCAGGAGCTGGCGGCGCACGGGGCGCTTCGGCGGCCAGCGCATCCTCAACGGCGAGGCCAAGCGGCCACACTACGGCACGGACCTGGCGGCGCCCAAGGGCACGGCCATTCTCGCCCCGGCCGGCGGCCTCGTCAGCATGGCGGCCAGCGGCATGCATTTCGAAGGCGGCCTGACCATGATCGACCACGGCCAGGGCCTGGTCAGCATCTACCTTCACCAGTCGAAGATCATCTGCCAGGCAGGCCAGCGGGTGGCGCGCGGCGAAAAGATCGGCGAGGTCGGGGCGACGGGACGCGCCACCGGACCACACCTCTGCTGGCGCATGACCTGGCGCGGCCGTCACCTCGACCCGATGCTCATGGTCGGCCAAGAGGCCCCACTTTGAGTATTCATTCCCCGGGGGAATTCGGCCAGCGGCCTTTATCCTAAACACTCCGGTAAGAGACGCGGGCCTAACTGGCTTCACAAGGGTTGCGGCGAGCGTATGCCGTGCAGACAGACGACCCTGCTTTCATCTGGGTTGTCCGGGGGTCTTATGTCGTTTGGTCTGGAGTCGTTGCGCGTCCTGTTGGTGGACTACAATCCGCACATGCGCTCCATCGTCGGCACGATCCTGAAAGCCGTCGGCGTGCGCCAACTGCGCGAGGCGGGCGACGGGGCCGAGGGCCTGCAGGTCCTCCGCGACTGGCCGGCCGATCTGGCCATCGTCGACTTCCAGATGCAGCCGCTCGACGGCGCAAGCTTCACGCGGCTGGTCCGGGGAAGCGCCGACAGCAAGAACATGTACCTGCCGATCATCATGATGACCGGCTTCGCTGACCGCGGCCGGGTGTTCGAGGCCAGGGACGCCGGCGTCACCGAGATGATCGCCAAGCCGCTGACGACCCGGGCCATCCTAAATCGCATCGAGACGGTGATCATGCGACCCAGGCCGTTCGTGCGGAAGGATGACTATTTCGGTCCGTCGCGTCGCGGGATCGACGACGTCGTGGAAAAGCCCATGCCGATGCGGCAACTGGCGATCTAGAGCACGTCAGGCGGAAGTGTACGCGGTTCCGCCGCCCGGACGTGCTCTAAATGTTTGATTCTAGACCCTTTTGATCAGGTTTTGATGCGTACATCAAAACCTGAAAGGGTCTAGGGCGGGGGTCCCAGGCCTTTCTCAGCCAGTTCCAGGTAAGCCTCCTTCGGCCAGCGCCGATGGACCCAGAACCACTCTTCCGGCCGTTCGCGCACCTGGTCCTCCACGAACCGGGTCACCGCCGCCACGCCCGCTGCGATGTCCGCCGTCTTGTCGCCGGTGTCGGGCACCTCGATCGGCTCATGCACCACAGCGCGGAATCGCGCGCCTTTCAGTCGCTGCACGCTCATCGGCTGCAGCACCGTGCCGAAACGGAGCGCCAGGCGGCTGGGCCCTGGAGCGGCCATGACCAGCCGTCCGAAGAAAGGCGCCGCCACGCCGCCGCGATTGAACTTCTGATCGTTCATCAGGGCCACCGACTCGCCCTTCTTCAGCCCCTCAAGCAGTTCCCGCGCGCCGTCACCGCCCTTGGGCGCGAACAGCTTGACGCCATAGCGGGCGCGGCTGTCGCGGATGCGCTTGTCGACATAGGGGTTGTTGGCCGCCCGGTAGGTCATCTGGCAGGTGACCCCGCAGTCGACGATGGCGGCGGGCATCACCTCCCAGTTGGACAGATGGCCTGAGACGAAGACGACGGGTTTGCCGCCGTCCCGGATCGCCTCCATCCGCTCACGTCCGACCAGTTCGACCCGCCCCGTCGAGGGCAGGATCCTGTCCATCTGCGGGAATTCGAAGACCGTGCGGCCGTTGCTCTCCCACTGATCGCCCAGAATCTTCTGGCGCCAGGCCTCGTCCTTTTCCGGGAAAGCCAGGATCAGGTTCTGCCAGGCCAGCGCATGGGTCTTGGTCATCGGCCCGAAGCGGCGGAACAGCCAGCCGCCCACGTCCGAAGCGAAATCGGTCGGCATCAGCCGCATCAGGAAGGTGAAGACGTCATACGCGACCGCCTCGGCCCGCCACGTCAGGTCCTGAGTCCATGAGACACGTCTGTCACGCATGCCCGGTAACTAAGTCACACGCTCTCGGCGCGCAACTTCACACCCGTCCTTCCCCCCTTGCGGGATTCTGGCCCCGATCCTGCGACGTGGAGGTCTGACCGTTTCAAACTGGGACGGCCACATGCTTTGACCATCAGGGGTTTCAAGACCATGGGCAACGATATCGATACTCACCTCGGCAAGCGGCTGCGCCGCCGTCGTCGTCTGCTGGGTCTGACCCAGCAACAACTCGCCGGCTCGGTCGGCGTGCGTTTCCAGCAGATCCAGAAATACGAGTGCGGGGCCAACCGCATCAGCGCCGCCCGCCTGTGGCAGCTCAGCGAAGCCCTGGAAGTGCCGGTCGGCTACTTCTACGACGGCCTCAGCGAGACGGATCGTCCGCAAGCGGCGGCCAACGATGGTGAAGGCGGCGGCGAGATGTTCGCCCGCAAGGAAACCCTCGACCTGATCCGCGCCTACTACCAGCTCGGCGAGCGCCCGCGCCGCCGCCTGCTCGACCTCGCCAAGTCGCTGAACGGCGACGTCGAAGTCGCGTAAAGTAACCTCGTAAAGCTTGTGGCCGGCCAGACCTCCCTCCGCGGATGGTCTGGCCACCCAGGAGGGTTACCTTGGCGTCACGCTTGACGCCTTCCCTATTGCGCCGCACAAACCCGCCCGATCTTTCAAACGGGCGTCGTGGAACTGCCCAGCGCAAGGGAATTTGAATTCATGGCCGACATCCGCTTCGACGGTAAAGTCGCGATCGTCACCGGGGCCGGCGGCGGCCTTGGCCGTCAGCACGCTCTGGAACTGGCCCGTCGCGGCGCCAAGGTCCTGGTCAACGACCTGGGCGGCAGCATGGACGGCTCGGGCGGCGGCTCGGACGCGGCCAACAAGGTCGTCGAGGAAATCAAGGCGCTGGGCGGTGAAGCCATCGCCAACGGCAGCTCGGTCACCGACGACGCGGGCGTTGCCCTGATGGTCAAGCAGGCCATGGACGCCTGGGGCCGCATCGACATCCTGATCGCCAACGCTGGCGTGCTGCGCGACAAGTCCTTCTCCAAGATGACCCTGGAAGACTTCGAGTTCGTCCTCGGCGTCCACCTGCTCGGCACCGTCAAGCCGACCAAGGCCGTCTGGGAAATCATGAAGGAGCAGAACTACGGTCGCATCGTCGTCACGACCTCGTCGTCGGGCCTGTACGGCAACTTCGGCCAGGCCAACTACGGCGCCGCCAAGCTGGGCATCATCGGCTTCATGAACACCATCGAGCTGGAAGGCCAGAAGAACAACATCCACATCAACGCCGTCAGCCCGGTCGCCGCCACCCGCATGACCGAAGGCCTGATGCCGCCGGAAGTGCTGGCCAAGCTGGCCCCGGAATATGTCACCCCGGGCGTCGTCTACCTGGCGTCGGATGAGGCCCCGACCGGCGCCATCCTGACCGCCGGCGCCGGCGTCTTCGCCCTGTCCCGCATCATCGAAACCGAGGGCGTTTACCTTGGCGAGGGCGGCCTGTCGGTCGAGGAAGTCCGCGACAACTGGGGCAAGATCACCGACGAAACGGGCCAGAAGGCCTACTTCGCCGGCGGCGAGCAGGGCCAGAAGTTCTTCCGCAAGATGGCCGGCGGCTAAACACCGACCGCTTCCAAGGCGATCTGAAGGGCCGGGCGGCGACGCCCGGCCCTTTGTCGTTCAGGCTTCGGCTGGGGGGTTTCGACTACACCTTCTCATAGGCGTGGAAGGTACAGGTCGCCGCGTCGATCGGCACGAACAGCAGGTCCGGCAGGTCCTCGTCGCGGTAGAGGGGGATTCCCTCCATCTCGCCGACCTTCTTGATGAAGCTGAACTCCGACTCGCCGAACACCCGCGGCGCACCGGTCTTCTTGAAGCTGTCGCCGTCCAGCGTCAGGGCCTTTCCCGAGCTGTACCAGGCCTTGCCCTTGGCCCCCGGATAGAGGTCGCCCTTCCTGGTGCTCAGCTTGCCGTTAGCATCGATGGAACAGGCCGCTGCCTGCCCTGCCGCCGCGAGCCCAAGGCAAAGGGCGGCGACGATGGTGATGGCTGTCCGTTTCATAGCAAGCTCCCTCTTCTGGTCGCGGGACCCTTCATGGCGGAATCCCCTGGGGTTTGGCGGCGGCGCGTTCAGCCTCCGCAGGAAGCCGGGTTGTCCCGGCGAAGGACGCACATGATCCGCGTCGCGCGGTCCCGGCCATAAACCTGGGCGACCTGACTCTCGAACCAGGTCCACTTGGCGCGGGTGTCGTCGGCGGCGACCTTCATGGCCAGGGCATGGGTCCCGCCCTTGCCGCGCGGCGCGCCGTCGGTGTCCTTGTTCAGCGTGGCGTGCTTCACCCGCCCCTTGCAGTAGAGGGCTTCGGGAAAGCCGTCGTAGCAGCCGCTTATCAGCCCGACTGGAAAGGCGTCCCGTGACTGCGGGGCCAGCCAGGGCGAGGGCGCTGAATTCGCCAGTCCCGGTGGCGTCTCGACCCCGATCCTGCCCTCCCGCGGATCGACCCAGTTGCTGTGCGAGTAGAAGTCCTGGCTGGCGTGCCAGGCCATGCCCAGTTCCTCCAGAACCCGGCACTTGGCGCTGCCGCCCGAGCCTTTGAACCTGCAGCCCAGCGCCGTCTGGGTGGCCGCCAGCCGCCCGGGCGGCGCCAGGGCCCCGGCCGCCAGCACCGCCGCGTCCAGGTGGGCGAAGATGTACTGTCGGCAGCCCTCCAGCGTCGCCTGCGCCTTGCTCCGCGCCTGTGGATAGCCGGGCAGGTCCAGCCAGTCGCCGCTGTCGCAGTGGGCGACCGTCGAGCTCATCAGGCCGCGATCGGGCCGATCAGGCGCGCCGACCCCGCCGAACGTGCCGGTCTTGCCGGCGATCTCGTCGAGGGTCCTGGGCTCCATGCCAGAGCCGGCCAGCCCGGCCCTGGTGATCCGCTCATGCTCGGCGTTCTGGCCCAGGCTGCGGATGGTGCCAAAGCCGCTGGCCGCGCCGGCCATGGCCAGCGTCGCGATAGCCGTCGCGCCCAGAACAAGCCAGCGCCGCATAGTCAGCCCTCCCCAGGGACGGCTAGCGTGCGACGAACACGGGTCTCTGTCCAGACCGTTGACGCCTCTTTTTGTACGCCATACAAAAAGCCATGGCGAAGGTTCAAACCCTGCCCGACCTGCGCGCCGTGCGCGAGCCCGGCAAGCGGATGCGTTCGCGCCTGCTCGACGCGGCGGCCGAGCTGTTCAAGCAGCGTGGCGCGGCCGGCGTCGCCGTCGCCGAGATCGCCACCGCCGCCGGCGCCTATCCCAGCCAGGTCACCTATTATTTCCGCACCAAGGAGGCCCTGTTCGTCGAGGCCGCCTGCCGCGAGCTGCTCTACGTCGCCGCCCAGGCCGAGGCCGCCGCCTCCACCGCCCCCAGCGGCGGCGACTACAACCGCCGCCTGGTCGAGACCGTCATCGGATCGCCGGGCCTGGCCCTGTTTGTCGAGGCCCTGTCCCTGACCCGCCGCCGTCAGGACCTCAGCCCCCTGATCGAACGCACCTTCGAACGCCTCCACGCCGAAGGCGACCGGGCCTATGCCGACGTCCGCCGCCGTCGCGGCTGGACCGGCGCCGAAGACCCCGCCGTCACCGCCCGTCGCTTCTGGACCCTGGCGCTGGGCGTGGCCCTTCGCGAAGGCGCCACCGAAGCCAGCATGTCCGAGGCCGTCGAGGACATGCTCGCCCTGCTCCGCCTCTCGCCCGCAAAAGGAGACGCCTGATGGCCGCCGCCGCCCGTGTCGCCGCGAAGACCTACTTCACGCCCGAGGAATGGGGCCCGTTGTCCGAAAAGTCGGCCTGGAAGGGCCCGGCCCTGGTCGCCCACGCCTGGCTGGTCATCTTCGCCGCCGCAGCCGTCGCCTTTGTCTGGCCGATCACCATCCCGCTGGCGGTGATGATCATCGGCGCCCGCCAGCTGGGACTGGCCATTCTCATGCACGACGCCGCCCACGGAGCCCTGCACCCCGACCTCAAGGTCAACGACTTTCTCGGCAACTACCTGACCCCCGGCGGCCTCGTCGCCTACCGCACCTATCACCTGGGCCATCACAAGTACGCCCAGCAGACCGAGGACCCTGACCTCGCCCTCTCCGCCCCCTTCCCGATCACGCGCAACTCCTTGTGGCGCAAGGTCGTCCGCGACCTGACCGGCCAGACCTATTACAAACAGCGCTGGGCCGGCCTGGTGAAGACCCTGCGGGAACGCAGGCCCGATCAGCCGCTATGGCCGATCCTGAAAAAGGCCGTGGTCAGCCGCAAACGCTTCTTCCTCGGTATGATTATCACCGTCGCGGTCACCGCGCCGTTCGGCTTCTGGTGGGCCTGGCCGGTGCTGTGGCTGCTGCCGCAGGCCACCTGGCTGCCGCTCGTCACCCGCCTGCGCAACATCGCCGAGCACGCCTGCATCGCCCGGGACGAGCCCGATCCCCTGCGCCACGCCCGCACGACAAGGGCCAACATCCTGGAGCGCGCCCTGCTCGCCCCCTACTTCGTCAACTACCACTGCGAGCACCACATGTTCATGCATGTGCCCTGCTACAACCTGCCGAGGACGCACCGGCTGTTGAAGCAGAAGGGCGTGCTGGACGGCATGCTGACCGCGCCCGGCTACTGGGACGTCTTCAAGCTGGCCTCGAGCAAGCCGCCGAAGGCGGCAGCCGCCTAGCCCTCGCTACGGGCCGGCGCGGTTTCCAGCACCTCGACGAACAGTTTCAGCGTCGCCTCGGCGAAGGCCCACATGTTGGCCACCCGGTCGTCCGAGCCGGTCCGCAGGGTCCGCACCACGCTGACGGCCCCGACAACCGCCATGCAGGTATGGCCGGCCGGATCACCATAGGGATTGCCGTCCGGTCCGGCGGCGCCGGTCTCCGACAGACCCCAGCTGATGTTGCCGTGGCGGGCCTTGATCTCGCTGGCCAGCAGCAGGGCGTAGGGTTCGGAGCTGGAGCGGATGCCGTCGGCGCGCATCTGCTCGATCGAGATGCCGGCCAGGCCCCGGATCGACCGGGCCGAATAGGTGATCGCGCCACCGGCGAAATAGGCCGAGGCGCCGGGGACAGCCAGCAGACTGGCGGAGATCAGGCCGCCGGCCGAGGTCTCCACGACGGCGACCTTCTCGCCCCGTTCCTTGAGCAGGGCGCCGGCGCGGGCGCCGAGGGCGAGAATGTCGTGCATGGGGTCTATCGCCTTTCCTGGAGCAACGCGCGCGCCGCCGCCTCGAAGCCCTTGGCGGCCAGGCTCTCCCCGCCCACCGCCGTCAGCGGCCGGCCCTCGTCGCCCGCTTCACGCAAGCCGATCTCGATGGGGATCTCGGCCAGTAAGGGAACGCCCAGCGCCTCCGCCTCCGCCCGCGCCCCACCCGTGCCGAAGATCGGGATCCGCACGCCGTCCGGCCCCTCGAACCAGGCCATGTTCTCGATCACACCCAGGATCGGCGTGCCGGTCTTGGCGAACATCGCCGCCGCACGACGGGCGTCGATCAGGGCGATCTCCTGCGGGGTGGAGACCAGCACCACGCCGTCGACGGCCAGCTTCTGAACCAGGGTCAGGTGGATGTCGCCGGTGCCCGGCGGCAGGTCGACGATCAGCAGGTCGAGCGGCGTGCCTTCCGTCCCCCAGCGCACGTCCTGCACCATCTGGCGCACGGCCGAGCTGGCCATCGGGCCGCGCCAGATCATCGGGCTGCCTTCGGCGACCATGAAGCCGATGCTCATCAGCTTGACGCCGTGGGCGATGAGCGGTTCCAGCTTGCCGTCGACGAAGGCCGGCTCCTCGTCGATGCCCATCATCTTGGGCGCCGAGGGCCCATAGACGTCGGCATCCAGCAGCCCGACGTTCAGGCCCAGCTTGGCGAAGGCGCAGGCCAGGTTGACCGAGACGGTGGACTTGCCGACCCCGCCCTTGCCGCTGGCCACGGCGATGACCCGCTTCACATGGGCCGGCTTCTCGGCCTCGGCGGCCTTGGGTTCGGACTTGGGATCGGGGCTCAGCCGCGCCGTCTTGCGCTGGCGGGTCACCCCGGCGCCGGCCTCGGCGGTCAGCGCCACCTGGGCTTTCTCGATACCGGCCAGGCCCTTCAGCACCGTCTCGGCCTGCTCGCGGATATAGCCATAGCGCGCGGCGTCGGCGGCCGGAACTTCCAGCATGAACCCGGCCGTTCCCTCACGGATCACCAGCCCCTGCACGAGGCCTGCCGCCACCAGGCCGCGCCCCGACCTGGGATCGACCACCTTGTCGAGGGCCGCCAATACGGCGTCACGGTCGATTGTGGGCACAGAAGTCATACCGGTTCAGCTTGCGTTGAGGGCTTGGGCGTCACATATCCGGCTCTATGCTCGGGTTTGCAACCGGGCTCCTTTATTCAGCCGACGGAAGCCCGCCGACTTCATGCCCTGGAATGACAACGCCAACCCCGGCCCCTGGGGTTCGCCGCCGCCGGAAGGCGACAAGGACAAGCCGGGCGCTCCCGCCCCCGGATCGCCCCCTGCTCCCGACCGTGATGAGCCGCGCCGGCCCTCGCCGCCGCCGCGCCGTCCCGGCCCGCCGCCCGCCGAGGGCGTCGACCTCAACGCGTTGATCGAGCGCTGGAGCGCCCGTCTGCGTGGGATGTTCGGCAATGGCGGCGGCGGCGGTGGCGGTGCGCCTGGCGAGAGCACGCCGGACATGATCCGCAAATACGCGCCGATCGTCGGCGGCCTGCTGGTGGCGGTCTATTTCTTTGCCGGCCTGATCGTGGTCGGGGCCAAGGAGCAGGCGGTGGTCACCACCTTCGGCGCCTACACCAGCAAGTTCGGACCGGGTCTGGGCTACCACTTCCCGATCATCCAGGGCTATCGCAAGGTCGACGTCACCACCATCAACGAAACCCTCGTTGGCGGCGCCAAGGCCGGCACCGTCGAGGACGAGAGCCTGATGCTGACCGGCGACGAGGCCATCGTCGACATGTCGTTCGCCGTGAACTGGAAGATCGCCGACGCGCCCAAGTCGCTGTTCAACGTCACCGACGTCGCCCAGACGGTGAAGGACGTCGCCGAGAGCGCCATGCGCGAGGTGGTCGGCCGCAACCAGCTGGACCCGGTGATGACCACCGACCGCGGCCGCATCCAGCTGGAAGCCGCCACCCTGATGCAGCGCATCCTCGACAGCTATGACGCCGGTGTGGTGATCGACTCCGTGCAGATCCGCGCCGCCGAACCGCCCAAGCCCGTCGTCGCCGCCTTCCAGGATGTCGCCGCCGCCGGCCAGGACTACCAGGCCAAGGTCAACAAGGCCGAAGGGGATGCCTCGAAAATCCAGCAGGAGGCCCTCGGCTACAAGGCCCAGGTGGTCAACGAGGCGATCGGTGAGGCCAAGCGCTTCGACCAGATCTATGTCCAGTACCGTCTGGCCCCCGGCGTGACCCGCCAGCGCCTCTACATCGAGACGATGGAGCGGGTGCTGAGCAAGTCCAACAAGGTGATCATCGACGGCAAGTGCGTCACCGCCCCCATCGTGCTGTCACCCGATGTCTTCAAACCCAAGGTGAGCGCGCCGGCGCCGCGCAGCGCGGGAGCCGCCCAATGATCGGCCGCAATCAACTCTACGTCCTGGCCATCCTGCTTGGCGGCCTGCTGCTGGTCGCCAGCCAGACCTTCTACGTCATCAAGCAAACCGAGCAGGCCGTCGTCGTCCAGCTGGGCAAGGTGGTGCGGGTGGTCAACGCGCCCGGCCGCGGCGACGGCCCTGGCCTGAAGGTGAAGTACCCCTTCTCGGAGAGCATCATCATCTTCGACAAGCGCAACCAGACCCTGGAGACGACCAAGGAAGAGATCCTGACCGGCAACAAGGGCCGGCTGATGGTCGACGCCTTCCTGCGCTACCGCATCAAGAACCCCTACCTGTTCTACACCGCCATGGGCGATGCGGCGAACAGCCAGAGCCGGCTGGAGCAGCGCCTCAACGCCGCCCTGCGCCAGGCGCTGGGCACGGCGGATTCCGAAGACATCATCTCGACCCGCCGGGCCGAGTTGATGGGCACGATCCGCAACAATCTGGCCCGCCAGGCCGTCAGCTCGAGCCTCGGCATCGAGGTCATCGACGTGCGTATCAAGCGCGCAGACCTGCCCTTGGCGAACCAGGAAGCCGTCTACGAGCGGATGAAGACCGCCCGTCAGCAGCAGTCAGTCCGTATCCGCGCCGAGGGCGACCAGAAGGCGCTGGAGATCGTCGGGACCGCCACCGGCGAGGCCGAACGCGTCCGAGGCGAGGCCGACGCCGAACGGGCCCGCCTGTTCGCCGAAAGCTTCGGCAAGGACCCGGCCTTCGCCGGATTCTATCGCTCGATGCGGGCCTATGAGACCAGCCTCGGCCAGGGTGACGCGACCCTGGTTCTGTCGCCGGACAGCGAGTTCTTCCGCTACTTCGGACGCGGCGGCGGAGAGTAGGGACTCCCTATTGCCGCTCCTCCCGGCGAATGCCGGGATGAGCGGATATTTGGTGGCTTCAGTCCGTGACGAACTGGTCCGCCGAGTACCCCTGGAAGTACAGCAGCGCCGCCAGGTCAGCGTGATCCACCCGGGCATGGGCCTGGGCGGCGACCACGGGCTTGGCGCGGTAGGCGACGCCGAGGCCGGCGGCCTCGATCATGGCCAGGTCGTTGGCGCCGTCACCGACCGCCAGGGTCTCGGCCAACGGAACAGCCAGGCGCGCGGCCTCTCCCTGCAACGCGGCCAGCTTGGCCTCCCGCCCCAGGATCGGCTCTCCGACCTGGCCCGTCAGACCGCCAGCGTCCTCGATCAGGGTGTTGGCGCGATCCTCGTGAAAGCCGGCGGCGGCGGCCACGCGGCTGGTGAAGAAACTGAAACCGCCCGACACCAGCAGGCACCGCGCGCCATTGGCGGCCATGGTGCGGACCAGGGTGCGGGCCCCGGGATTGAGCCTGACCCGCTCGTCGTAGCAGCGTTGCAGCGCCGACTGTTCCAGGCCCTTGAGCATGGCCACCCGCTCGCGCAGGGCGCCCTCGAAGGCCAGTTCGCCGCGCATCGCCCGCTCGGTGATCTCCGAAACCGCCGCCTTGACGCCCGCGAAGTCGGCCAGTTCATCCAGGCACTCACAGCCGATGATGGTCGAGTCCATGTCGGCGATCAGCAGACGCTTGGCGCGGCCGGCCAGGGGCTGGATACAGGCGTCGACCGGCAGGTCGCCGAGCACGGCGTCGAGCAGGCCGCGGGTCAGGGTCTGTTGGCCGGAAGCGGGGAGATCGGCGGCGCCAGGGCCCAGGGGGCGGGCCTCGCCGGCCCCCGTCTGGGCGCGAACACGGACGATCGCGGCCGTTACGGCTTGCGGATCGGGGCTGACAAGGGTGATGGATAGCTGCATGGAGCCCCGCATCTGGCTGATCGCCGGACCCACCGCAAGCGACAAGTCCGCCCTGGCGCTACGCCTGGCCCGCCAGACCGGCGGCGAAATCGTCAATGCCGACGCCCTGCAGCTCTACAACGACCTCTCCGCCCTCTCCGCCCGGCCGACGCCGGAGGAGGAAGCGATCGCCCCGCACCACCTGTTCGGCGTTGCCGACGGGGCCGACGGCTGGAGCGTCGGGCGCTGGCTGCGGGCGGCGGAGCCGGTGATCGCGGCCATCAACAGTCGGGGCAGGCCGGCCATCGTGGTCGGCGGCACCGGCCTCTATTTCAAGGCCCTGACCGAGGGGCTGGCCGATGTGCCCGCCGTGCCGGACGACGTCCGGGATGCTTTCGAGGCGCAGTATGATGCCGAGGGCGAGGCGGCGGCGCGGGCCCGCCTCGCGCAGGCCGATCCGGCGGCGGCGGCCCGCATCGCGCCCGGCGACCGCCAGCGGCTGACCCGGGCGCTGGGGGTGCTGCAGGCGACGGGCCGGCCGTTGAGCGCCTGGCAGGCGGCCACCAGGCCCGCCCTGGCCCATGACGCCTGGCGGGCCCTGGCGCTCGAACCGCCGAGGGATGGACTCTATGATCGGTGCGATGCGCGGCTGACCACCATGCTGGACGCCGGCGCCCTGGACGAGGTGGCGGCGCTGGCGGCGCGGGGACTGGATCCCCGCCTGCCGGTCATGAAGGCGGTCGGGGTTCGCGAGTTCACCGCCCACCTGGCCGGCGAAATCAGCCTGGCGCAGGCGCTTGAAGACGCCCGCCGCGAGACCCGCCGATACGCCAAGCGCCAGTTGACCTGGCTGCGCAACCAGATGGCGGGCTGGCCGCGCGCGACCAGCCTCGATCCGGAGGCGCAGTGGGCCGCTATTCCTTGGGCAGCCACAGGTCCTGGGTCGCCACCGCACCATCGATGACGATAGTCATCGCGCGCGCGATCACCGCTGGCGTGATGTCCCTGTTTTCGACTGGCACGGCGATGGACAGGACATTGTTGTCGGAAAAGAACAGCTGGGCCGGCTGGATGTCGAAATTGGCGGCCATCAGGGCCTTGTAGTCGTCGGTCGGGGTCAGGTCCTTCAGCGACGACTTGATCCAGATGTACTGGGTGCTCTCGCTCTGTTCGGCCAGCAGATAGATGGTCAGCCCGCCCTCCTCGACCTGGAATTCGAAGTAGCTGGGGTTCTTGCCATCCGTGGTCTTGTAGCCAAGGCCCTCGAAGATCTGGCGGAGCTTCTTCTGCGTCACCCCACCCTTGAGGGCCGGCTTGGCGGGAGCCTCGGCGGCGGCGACGGGCAGCGCGACGAGGGCGGTGGTCAGGGGCGCGGCGAGCAGGGCGAGGGCGATGAGGTGGGGGCGCATGAGAGGTTCCGATGAAACAATGGGGGCGACCGTTCCCCCATCGCCAGATCGGCGTCACCCCTCATCAGGGGGGACATTTCAGGCGGCTCGCTCCGTTGCGCGCCCGGCCAGAAGCGACTCGACCATGTCGAATTCGATCGGCCGCGAATAGAGAAAGCCCTGGAACGAGCCGCACCCGGCCTTCAGCAGACTGGTGCGCTGGGCGGCCGTTTCCACGCCTTCGCCCATCACCTTGAGCTGCAGGGCCTTGGCCAGACGAACGATGGCCTCGACCACCGCCTCGGCGTCATCGTCGACGCCCAGGTTGCTGATGAAGGAGCGATCGATCTTGATCTTGTCGACGGGGTAGCGCCGCAAATAGGACAGGCTGGAATAGCCCGTTCCGAAGTCGTCCAGCGCCAGCGAGAAGCCCATGGCGCGGATGCGGGCCAGAAGCTGGTGGGTCTGGACATCGTCGGTCATCAGGATGCCCTCGGTGATTTCCAGTTCGATCCTGCGCGGGTCGGCGCCGGTCTCGGCAAGAAGCTCCGTGAGCAGGTTCGGCAAGCCGCTGCCGCGGAGTTGCACCGCCGAGACGTTCACCGCAACGGTCAGCCTGGGCCAGGCCAGGCTGTCCATGAAGGCGCGGTGTAGCGTAAACCGGCCGAGCGCCTCGATCAGACCGCACTCCTCGGCCAGAGGGACGAACTTGGACGGCGAGATCGGCCCGTGGACCGGATGGTTCCAGCGCGCCAGGGCCTCGACGCCGAACATCCGGTCGCGCTGATCGACCTGCGGCTGGTAGAGGACGGTCAGGTCGCCATCGGCCAGAGCCTTGCGCAGATCCGCCTCCAGCGCCTGGCGCGAACGGAAGGCCTGGTCCATCTCCAGCTCGAAGAAGGCGTGGCGACCGCGGCCCTCATCCTTGGCGCGATACATGGCGAGGTCGGCCTGGCGCATGACCTCGATGGGTTCGTATTCCCCGCCAACAACCAGAGACACGCCGGCCGACGCGCCGACAAAGACCTGCCCGTAGGTCAGGTCGAAGGGTTCGGCGAGGGCCCTGGTTATTCGGCTGCAGAAGTCGGACATCCCGGCCATGGTCGCCTGGGCGCACAGGATGGCGAACTCGTCACCACCGAGCCGGGCCACCAGATCCCCTTCGCGGCTGCCGGCCAGAAGCCGGTCGGTGACCGCGACGATCAGTTCATCTCCCGCTGCGTGGCCATGGGTGTCGTTCACCTGTTTGAAGCGGTCCAGATCGATGGTGACGACGCCGAGCGTTTCGCTGGACCGTCGCGCCACCGCCAGGGCATGCCCCAGCCGCTCCATGAACATCGCGCGGTTGGGAATGCCGGTCAGGTGATCGTGGAAGGCCATGTGCTTGGCGCGGGTTTCGCTCATTCTCAGCGCCTCGGCGGCCTGACGGCTCCGCATGAGCATGCTGCCGGCCAGAGCCAACAGCAGCAGAAACGCCACCAGAACCGGCGGCAGGATCATGGCCAGAATGTCGCGACCCGGATACTGCGGCGACCAGTCGATACGCCCGGCGCTGGCCCCTTCAGCGGTCCACAGGGGCACGCTGGATTCATTGGCGGCGCGGCTCGGCGGCTCCGCGTGAACATGCAGGCCGTCAAGCAAGTAGCGTTCCGAGAATGCTGCGACGAAGGCGGCGTCCAGCGCTTCCCCGGTGATCACGATGGGGGCCCGGCGCGGTGTCGCAACACGCCCGAAGTCGGGTTGCACGAGGGTCGCCGTGACGATCATCGGCAGGCCGTCGACGATCTGCAGTGCGCTTGCGTGGATGGGCTTGGAAATGACGGTCTTGAACGGCGGCCTGCCGACGGGCGTCGGCCGGGCCTGTTCCGCAAGGCGAACACGGGCCACCAGCGCGGTGGCTGTCCCCTCCAGACGGCGGTAGGACGCTTGCGGCGCGTTGCCGCCCAGTCCGAGTCCGTAGACCGGCTTGTCACGCGCATCGAGAACGTAGACTTCCTCGATACCGGCGATGCTCGAAAGGAACTGGCCGACATTGGCGTCGGCCCAGTCGTGATCGAACTGGGCGCCGAGGTTACGGACAGCGTCGTCCCAATTCGCTTCGACAGCGATCTGTCGCTCGACGGAGCGGGTCCAGTCCTCGACGCCGCTGGAGATCAGCCTTTCCTCACGCAGATGCGCCTGATTGTCGGCCGCGGTCGCCACCAGTGTCTGGAAGCAGACGACCACCGCCAGGACCAGGAGGCTTCCCAGCACCGTTAACCCGATCGTCCTTTTACCTAAGGATTTCGTCATCACCCCTACCGCGAGACCTGACGACCTCAAGTGACTGAACAGCGTTAGGCCTTGCTGAATCGACCCCAGCGACGAAATGACGCGCGGTTTTGGGGGTAGGGGATTTTTGCAGGTGCGTTTTACAATCGAAGTTTGGGGGAAATTGGAAGGAACTTGCGCCGATCACATCCTTGACCGCCCCTCGGACGCGTGGCACAAGCGTTTTCGTGGATTTGGAGCAAACTTCGTGCGCATCGTGAGCATCGTACTTACCTAGCGGCCCTGTCCGGCGTGCCCCCAGCACGCCGTTCAAGGTCGCATGCGCCGGGGCCCTTCTGGGGCCCCTTTTGTTTTCCCCAGACGCCAAACTCCCTTTGAGACCTCCCATGACCGACCAGAAAACCGCCCCGGCAGCCGACGCCGCCATCGAACTGGACACCCTGACCGGGGCCGAGATGGTTATCCGCGCGCTTGTGGATCAGGGCGTCGAGGTGATGTTCGGGTATCCGGGCGGCGCGGTGCTGCCGATCTATGACGCCCTGTTCCAGGACAACGCGCAGCACGGCGAGCGCCTGCGCCACATTCTGGTCCGCCACGAGCAGGGCGCCGCCCATGCCGCCGAGGGCTATGCCCGCTCGACCGGCAAGCCGGGCGTGGTGCTGGTCACCAGCGGCCCCGGCGCCACCAACGCCATCACCGGCATCGTCGATGCGCTGATGGACTCGATCCCGATGGTCGTGCTGACCGGCCAGGTCCCGACCCACCTGATCGGCACCGACGCCTTCCAGGAGGCAGACACCGTCGGCATCACCCGCGCCTGCACCCAGCACAACTACCTGGTGAAGGACATCAAGGACCTGCCCCGCATCCTGCACGAGGCCTTCCACATCGCCACCAGCGGGCGGCCTGGCCCGGTGCTGGTCGACCTGCCCAAGGACGTGCAGTTCTCCCGCGGCGTCTATCAGGGACCGGACGAAGTGGTCTTCGGCCACGCCTACGCCCCGCGCACCAAGGGCGACGCCGGCCGCATCGCCGAGGCCGCGCGGATGATCGCGGCGGCCAAGGCGCCGATCTTCTACACCGGCGGCGGCGTCATCAACGCCGGGCCGGAGGCGGCGAAGGCCCTGCGCGAGTTCGCGGCCATGACCGGGGCGCCGGTGACGTCCACCCTGATGGGCCTGGGCGCCTTCCCGGCCGCCGATCCGGCCTGGCTGGGCATGCTGGGCATGCACGGCACCTTCGAGGCCAACCACGCCATGCACGACTGCGACGTCATGATCTGCGTCGGGGCGCGGTTCGACGACCGGGTGACCGGGCGGCTGGACGCCTTCTCGCCGAACTCCAAGAAGATCCACATCGATATCGACGCCAGCTCGATCAACAAGAACGTCCGCGTCGACATCGGCATCGTCGGCGATGCCGGCTCGGTTCTGGCCGACCTGATCGCGTCCTGGAAGGATCAGGGCCTGACCGCCAACCGCCAGGCGCTGGACGACTGGTGGCGCCAGATCGAGGCCTGGCGCGAGGTCCGCTGCCTGCGCTACGGCAAGAGCGAGGGGACGATCAAACCCCAGCTGGCCATCGAGCGGCTCTACCAGCTGACCAAGGACCGCGATTCCTACATCACCACCGAAGTCGGTCAGCACCAGATGTGGGCGGCCCAGTTCTATCGCTTCCAGGAGCCCAACCGCTGGATGACCTCTGGGGGTCTCGGCACCATGGGCTGCGGCCTGCCCGCCGCACTTGGCGTTCAGCTGGCCCATCCGGACAGCCTGGTGATCGATATCGCCGGCGAGGCCAGCATCCAGATGTGCATCCAGGAGATGTCGACGGCGGTGCAGTACGAGCTGCCGGTCAAGATCTTCATCCTCAACAACGAATGGATGGGCATGGTTCGCCAGTGGCAGGAGCTGCTGCATGGCCAGCGCTACAGCCACAGCTATTCCAGCAGCCTGCCCGACTTCGTGAAACTGGCCGAGGCCTACGGCGCCAAGGGTATCCGCTGCAGCGACCCGGCCGAACTGGACGCAAAGATCATGGAGATGATCGACTATCCGGGGCCGGTGATCTTCGACTGCCGGGTCGAGAAGAACGAGAACTGCCTGCCGATGATCCCGTCAGGCAAGGCGCACAACGAGATGATCCTGCCCGAGGAACTGGACGATCTGGGCTCGGTGATCGACGAAGCGGGGCGTAAGCTCGTCTGATGACTCTCCCCTCGCAACCCGCCTCCGCCTACGACCTCGCCCACGAGACCGAGGTCGAACAGCTCGCCACCTTCGCCCTCCTCGTCGACAACGAGGCGGGCGTCCTGCACCGCGTCGTCGGACTGTTCGCCGCCCGCGGCTACAACATCGAAAGCCTGACGGTCGCCGAAACGGACCGCAAGGCCCACACCAGCCGCATCACCATCGTCACCCGCGGCGCCCGCCATGTGCTCGAGCAGATCGAGGCCCAGCTGCAGAAGGTGGTCAGCGTCCGCCGCGTGCATGACGTGACCAAGGACCACAACGGCGTCGAGCGCGAGCTGGCGCTGGTCAAGGTCAAGGGAACCGGGACCGAACGGGTCGAGGCCTTGCGGGTGTCGGAGATCTTCCGCGCCCGGGTGGTCGACACCACCTCGGAGAGCTTCGTCTTCGAGATCACCGGCGCGCCGGGCAAGATCGACAGCTTCGTCGACCTGATGCGGCCGCTGGGCCTGGTGGAACTGTCCCGCACCGGCGTGCTCTCCATCGAGCGCGGCGCCGAGGGGATGTGAGACGGGCGGCGGTCCTCACCACCGCCCGCGCCACTCTTAGTCGCCGACCTTCAACAGGTTGAAGCGGAACAGCAGTCCACCCAACACCGCACCGATGGCCGGGGCGATGATGAACAGCCAGAGCTGCGCCAGCGCCTCGCCGCCGACCAGCACCGCCGGACCGAAGCTGCGGGCGGGATTGACCGATACGCCGGTAACCTGGATGCCGACGATGTGGATCACCGCCAGGGTGATGCCGATGCTCAGCCCCGCGAACCCCGGCGCCGAGCCGGCCCCGGTCGCGCCGAGGATGACGATGACGAACAGGGCGGTCATCAACACCTCGAAGATCAGCGCCGCCTGCATCGAATACTCGCCCAGATAGCCCGGGCCCCAGCCGTTGCGGCCAAGGCCGCTCTCGACGCCGTTCTTGGCCAGCACCATCAGGATGGCCGCCCCGGCCAGGGCGCCGGCAAATTGCGCAACCCAGTAGAGCAGCATCTCCCTGACGCTCATCCGCCCGGCCACAAAGGCCGCCAGGCTGACCGCCGGATTGACATGGCAGCCCGAGATCGGGCCGACACCATAGGCCATGGCCACGATGGCGAACCCGAAGGCCAGGGCGATGCCCAGTTGGCCGACCTGCTCTCCGCCCAACACGGCGGCCCCGCAGCCGAACAGTACAAGGGTAAGGGCGCCGATGAACTCGGCGATCATCTTGTTCATGTGACGTGTCTCCCGATTTTTATCGCCCCCGACTTGGGAGAGGCGTCAGGAGCGTGAGGCAGTTTGGTCAGCTTGAAAACTGCCAAAAACCGGCGTTCTCCCGAGCTGCCGCCCGGCCACTTCCACTGAGGTTATTCCCTTTGAAGGGTTGAGCACCTATATTGGTCCTGTCCGGGCTTGCCCGGACTATGGAGATAAACGCGCACGTAATAAGCGGACTGGACCCGGGTGCGATTCCCGGCGGCTCCACCATTCTCTCCCGAGTTATCACGGGAAGTGCGGGGCCGATCAGCATCGACAGACGTGTAAAGGTGATTGCTTTCTCTCGGCCTGACCCACCGTTTCGGGTTTTAAACTAACTGCGAACGATAACTTCGCTGAAGAGTTCGCCGTCGCCGCGTAATGCAGCGCCGGAGCACTCGCTCTAAAGCCCTGCGGGTTTAGCACCTTCAGGCGGGGCCCGGGGGGAGCCTGGCAACAGAATCCCCCCACCTGACCAGATGGCCCTCGAGGCTCCCCCCTTCTTTCACTTGAGGGATGCGGGAGCCTGGCAACAGAATCCCCCCACCTTCTCCCCCACTTTTGAGACTCCCCGGGCTCGCAAGCCTGCGCGATAGTCGCCGCAACGACTGGAGGGTTCGATGCGTCCCTGGCTTCCGCTGGCGATTGTCAGCCTGTTTCTCTGCACAGCGGCGGCCGCCGAGCCCGAGTATTGGGGCGACGCCGACTTCCACAAGGACTACCCCGAGAGCGTCGCCAAATGCGCCCGGTATCGTAAGGTCGAGCCGCCGGCCGCCGACCGGCCGACGGCGCCCCAGCTGGCGGCGCTGAAGACCTGCGAGTCCGCCGACGCCTACTATGAGATCACCGGGCCAGGCGACACGGTGAAGGCCCGCCACTGCGCCTTCGCCGAGATGGCGCGGGGCGAGAACGACGGACCGTCAGGGGCCGGCGTCCTGATGATGCTCTACGCCAACGGCCGGGGCGTGGCTGAAAACCTGCCCTACGCCGTCCGCATGGCCTGCACGGTCGGCGGCGCGCCCTTCGAGGTCCAGGGCCGGATCGCCGCCCTCGAGGCGCGGATGAAGGGCGAAGGGACCGACACGCCGTTCGACTTCTGCGATGACGTCACCAGCGGCTACGGGGCCGGCCTCTGCGCCTCGATCAACGCCCGCCAGCAGGACCATCAGAGGGACCAGCGCATCGCCGAGCTCGGGCGCGGCTGGACGCCGGTCCAGAAAGCCGCCTGGGACAGGGTCATCGCCGCCCAGACCACCTATGCCGAGGCCCTGGCCGACGGCGAGGTCGATCTTTCCGGCACGATGCGCGGCGTCTTTGCGACGGAGGCAAAGGCCGAGATCAAGACCGGCGCCCTGGGTCTGCTGGACGCGCTGGCCGGCAAGGCGCTCGACAAGGCCGCCCCCGGGCAGCTGCAGAAAAGCGACGCCGCTCTCAATGCCGCCTGGAAAAAGGTGACGGTCCACAGCTTCGAGGACTTCGGGACGGTGACCATGGAGGGGGTGCGCACATCCCAGCGCGCCTGGCTCAAGTATCGCGACGCCTGGATCGCCTTCGCCAATCTGACCTGGCCCGGCATGGGCGAGAGCACGGCCGACTATCTGACCCGGGAGCGGACAAACGCCCTCCTCTGCCTGATCGGTGACGACGCCTGCATCGCCGCCGACGAGGACAGCATCCCGTAAGCCACTACACAGGCTGGTGACCGCCGGGGGCGTTGACCTGCGCCCCGTTACAGGCCAGTTCCGGACGCACTGACAGACGGGCGTCAAACAAGCCCGCTACATGGAATTCAGCGGAACGGCGAAGAGGCGCGCAAGCCTTCGCCGGCCCGCCTTGGGAGTGTGAATGCCCGGTCGTCACCACATCCTGCGCCGCCGCCGCGCCAAGGTCGTCGCCACGCTTGGACCCGCCTCCGCCTCGGCGGAGATGATCGAGACCCTGCACAAGGGCGGCGCCGACGTCTTTCGTCTCAACTTCAGCCACGGCGACCATGCCGCCCATGCCCAGAACCTGGCCTGGATCCGGGCGCTGGAAAAGAAGACCGGCCATCCGATCGGCGTGCTGGCCGATGTGCAGGGGCCAAAGCTGCGGGTCGGCCGGTTCAGCAACGGCCACGTCATCCTTCAGAAGGGCCAGAGCTTCCGCCTCGACCTTTCGCCGACGCCCGGTGACACCCGCCGGGTGCAGCTGCCGCATCCGGAGATCATCGCCGCCGCCACGCCGGGGATGAATCTGCTGATCGACGACGGCAAGCTGAAGCTGCGCGTCGACCATGTGCGCGAGGATCACCTCGAAACCACGGTGACCGTCGCCGGCCGCCTCAGCGACCGCAAGGGCGTCAATGTGCCGGACGTCATGCTGCCGATCCCGGCCCTGACGAAGAAGGACCGCGAGGACCTCGCCTTCGCCCTGGAAGCCGGCGTCGACTTCGTCGGCCTGTCGTTCGTGCAGCGGGCCGAGGACGTCATCGAGGCCCGTGAGCTGGTCGCCGGCCGCGCCTGGATCCTGACCAAGCTGGAAAAACCCCAGGCCCTGGTCAATCTCGACGAGATCATCGCCCTCAGCGACGCCGTCATGGTGGCCCGTGGCGACCTCGGCGTCGAACTGCCGCCCGAGGAAGTGCCGCTGGCCCAGCGCCGCATCGTCCGCAAGGCCCGGGAACTCGGCAAGCCGGTCATCGTCGCCACCCAGATGATGGAGAGCATGATCAGCTCTCCCACCCCGACCCGCGCCGAGGCCAGCGATGTGGCCGGCGCCCTGTTCGAAGGGGCCGACGCGGTCATGCTGTCGGCCGAGACCGCCGCCGGCCAGTATCCGCTGGAAGCCGTCGACATGATGGATCGCATCCTCACCCGCACCGAGCGCGATGAGGAATGGCGCCGCGTTATCGACGACCGCCCGCTGGCGCCCGAGACCAGCTCCGCCGGGGCCATCGCCGCCGCCGCCCGCCAGGTGGCCGACGCGTCCGGGGCCAAGGTCATCTGCGCCTTCAGCCACGGCGGATCGACCGCCCTGCGCATCGCCCGCCAGCGGCCGATCGCGCCGATCCTCGGCCTGACCCCGATCGTCGAGACGGCGCGCCGCCTGACCCTGGTCTGGGGCGTCCATCCGGTGGTCATCGCGCCGCACGAGACGATGACGGCCGCGGTGTCCGGCGCGCTGGAGACGGCCCGCCGCGAAGGCTTCGCCACCTGGGGGGACGAGATCGTCGTCACTGCCGGCGTCCCGTTCAACACGCCCGGCACCACCAACGCCCTGCGTGTGGCCACGGTCAGCCGCGCGCCGCAACCGGCGGCCGGCGACGAGATCTAGGACGGGCTCGACCGTTCTGAAAACAACCCGGGCTGCGTGTTCAAAAAAACACGAAAGCCGGCTCCGGGGCTCGCGTTCTGAATGAGCCGCTTTGCGAGCGGCGCGCGAACCGTTACGCTTGTGGAAGTTGTAGGGAAGTGACGCCTCGAATGGCCCAGGAAAAGCCACCCCAGGACCTGATGCATTACGAGGCCATGGCCCAGGACGCCCTGCGGGGTGTCGTTAAGGCCGCCCTCAAGCGCGCCGCCGCGCCCGGCGGCCTGCCCGGCGAGCATCATTTCTACATCACCTTCAAGACCAAGGCGCCGGGCGTCTCGGGTCCGCCGGAGGTGCTGGGCAAGTACCCCGACGAGATGACCATCATCCTGCAGCATCAGTACTGGGATCTGGCGCCGGGCGAGACCTTCTTCACCGTCACCCTGAAGTTCGGCGGCCAGCCCAAGCGGCTGTCGATCCCCTACGCCGCCGTGGTGCGGTTCTTCGATCCCTACGTGCAGTTCGGTCTGCAGTTCGAACCGCCCGAGGCGTTCGAGAACGAGGACGAGGACGAGGACGAAGACGTCGATCACGAGGACGAGGCGACATCGGCGCCCGCAGGCGCCGAGCCGGAGGCCAAGGTCGTGTCACTGGACCAGTTCCGCAAGAAATAGACAAAACGGGGGTCGGGGGCGACCAATGAAGCGACTGTTGGCGGTGCTGGCGGGACTCCTCGCCCTGACGATCTGCGGATCGGCGCCGGCCGCGCAGCCTGGTTTCAAGGACTGGGCCGCCGTGGTCGTGGCCGGCGACTACATGGGCGCCCACAACGAAGGCGACACCGAAGCCTTCGACAATGCCCGCCGCGATGTCGCCAGGGCCCTGGTCGAGCGGATGGGCTTCGCGCCGGAGAATGTCCGCCAGTATTCGGTCCGGCCCCAACGCTACAAGAGCGAGACCGGCCTGCGTCAGAGCCTGCTGCCCGATATCCACAGCGGCCTGATCGAGGCGGCGCAGAAGGCGAAGTCCGGCTGCCTCTTCTATTTCACCTCGCACGGCGTCGAGACCGGCGCCTATCTCAATGCCGAGGACCCGACCAAACACAGCATCATCCTGCCGCAGACGATGGCCCAGCTGGTCGACAGCGCCTGTCCGGGGCGGCCCAGCGTGGTGATCATCTCGACCTGCTTCTCCGGCGTAAACGTGCCGTCGCTGGATCAGCCCAACCGGATGGTGATGACCGCCTCGGCGAAGGACCGCAGCAGCTTCGGCTGCGGCCAGCAGAACACCTATCCCTACTTCGACGACTGCTTCCTGCAGTCGGTCAAGGCGGTCAGGAACCTGGGCGCGCTGCCCCCCGCCGTCGTCGCCTGCGTCCAGCGGATGGAGCAGGAGACCGGCATGTCGCCCCCCTCCATGCCCCAGGTCGCCATCGGTTCGAGCCTGCGCCCGATGCTTATGCTTTACGGCTTCCCAAAGGGGAGTTAGCGAAGGGCAAATCCCCGGCCCTTCCCCACCCCGGCCGGAGAGGGAGAGCACTGTGTCGGTCAAATCGGTTCTGAAGGGCGGCCTTGCGGCCGTCCTGTCTCTAGTCGTCGGCGCGGCGCCGGTCGCCGGACTGGCCCAGGACCCTGTCGCCGCCACGCCGACGACCCCGATCCCCTACACGCCGGCCCAGGTCGCCCAGCCCAAGACCGCGCCGCGCCCGGCCATCGCCCGTCCCCGGCTCGCGCCGATGCCGGCTCTGCCGGCGCCCCCGGTCGCCAACGTCGTGGCCCCCGTGGTCCCGATCGATCCGGCCCAGCTAGAGGCCTATGTCGACGGCGTGGTGACCACCAGCATGGCCCGCGACCATATCGCCGGCGTCACCGTCTCTATCGTCCAGAACGGTCAGGTGGTGATGAAGAAGGGCTATGGCTTCGACCGCCTGGGCGCCAACCCGCGCCGGGTCGATCCCGACCGCAGCCTGTTCAGGCTGGCCTCCATCTCAAAGACCTTCACCTGGATCTCGGTGATGCGCCAGGTCGAGGCCGGCCGCATGCGCCTGGACGCGCCCATCAACCTCTATCTGCCTGAATCCATCCGCGTGCCCGACCAGGGCTTCGACCGCGAAATCCGGGTCATCGACCTGATGAACCACCGCCCGGGCTTCGAGGACCGCGCCATGGGCCAGCTGTTCGAGAAGGACGCCGCGCGGGTGCGCCCGATCCTGACCTGGCTGAAGCAGGAGCGGCCCCGCCGCGAGTGGGAGGCCGGGACGATCCCGGCCTACAGCAACTACGGCTCGGCCCTGGCCGGGGTGGCCGCCGCCCGCCAGCAGAACAAGCCTTTCGAGCAGATGATCGAGCAGGAAATCACCGGCCCGCTGGGAATGACCCGCACCACCTTCCGGGATCGCTATCCGGCCCGCGCCGGCCTGCCCGCCCCGATGCCGGCCAGCCTCGCCGGCGACGTCTCCGACGGTTTCTTCTGGAACGGAACCCGCTTCACGCCCCGCCCCTACGAATACGTCAGCCAGGCCGCCCCGGCCGGCGCCGTGTCCTCCACGGCCGGCGACATGGCCCGCTACATGACCATGCTGCTGAACGGCGGAACGCTGGACGGCCAGACCCTCTACAATCCCCAGACCTCGGCCGGCTTCCGCACCGTGTCGGACCGCGTCGCGCCTGGGGCCGGCGGCTTTGCCCACGGCTTTATCGAGTACCGGCTGCCGGGCAATCGCCTCGGCTACGGCCACGACGGTGCGACCTTGAGCTTCATGTCCAGCATGGCCGTGATCCCGGAGCTGGGCCTGGGCGTCTTCATCTCGACCAACACCGAGACCGGCGCCGGCCTGGCCAGCGGCCTGGCCGGCAAGGTCGTCCAGCGTTTCTACGGCCCGCCCGCGTCCGCGCCGCGCCTGTCGCAATGGCTGAAGGACAACCGCGGCGACTTCACCGGCCAGTACCTCAGCTCGCGCCGCGCCTTCCACGGCCTGGAACAGCTGGTCGGCCTGTTCAACGGCCGCGCGACGATAACGGTCGACGACCAGGGCCAGCTGGTGATGAGCGGCTTCGACGGCTCCTCGATCTGGACGCCGCTGGACACTCAAGGACGCTTCCAGTCGACGACCGATGCGCGGGTGATCGCCTTCACTATGCAGAACGGCCGGGCGACCGGCTTCTACGATTCCGCCGCCAGCCGCTATTCCAAGCGACTTGGCTTCTTTGGCGGCGACGGCTGGCTGATCTGGTCGGCGGTCCTGGCCGGGCTGGCCAGCATCGTCACCGTGGTCGGCGCCCTGCTGCGCCTGCGGCTGAACCTGCGCCAGACCACCGTGCAGGCCCGCGCCAGCATGATCCAGACCATCCAGGCGGTGCTGTGGCTGATCATGCTGATCAGCTTTACCCTCTGGTTCGGCAAGGTCGGCGACGTTGCCGCGATCTTCTTCGACTGGCCCGGCCCCCTGCTGATCATCGCCTCCAGCTGCGGGCTGGTGGCGGCCGGCCTCAGCCTGGTGGTGGTCATCCTCACCCCCTTCGTCTGGCGGGGCGGCCGGCGGGTCGACAGCTTCACCCAGGGGCGCAAGCTGCGGTTCACCTGGACGGCGGGGGTCTTCCTGCTGTTCTCGGTGGTCCTGGCCTTCTGGGGCGCGATTTTCCCTTGGGTCAGCTAGAGCACGTCAGGCGGAAGTGTACGCGGTTCCGCCGCCCCGACGTGCTCTAAATGATTGATTCTAAAACCTTTCAGGTTTTGATGCGTACATCAAAACCTGAAAGGGTCTGGGGCCTGGCCTGGGGCCGATTGGCGCAGGTTAAGTTTTCAACAACCATTTGGGCCCGCGCCCCTTGTCGGCACGCCTCTGGCAGGACAACCCTTGTCACCAGTGGGTGTGGGGTTGTGTCGTGTCAAAAGAAGACGCTTTTGCTTACGGGATCGCTGGAGCGATCACCTGGGTCGCCGTCACCGCCTTCTACTGCGCTTTCGGCAGCGGCATCCTGGAGAGCAGCTTCCTGGTCTACGCGGCCAACGCGGCGCTCGCGACCGCCGCCATGGGGGTGGCCTTCTGCATCACCTCCCGACTGCGCCGCACGCCGCGTGGACGCCGCGCCATCCCGGCCCTGGTCTTCTTCGCGCCCGGCCTGGTCGGCGGCCTGATCGCGATCCTCAACCTGCAGAGCCTGTTTCCGCACGCCAGCCAGGGCCGCTACGGCGCCTTCCTGCTGGTCGCCTACGCGGCCGTCGTCATCCTCTCGATGGAACAGCCGCGAAAGCGAACTCAGGGGCGCAGGGTCTAACCCCGCTTCTCGACGCGGATGCTGATCCGCTCGCGCTCGCCCTGTCGCCGCTCGACGACCAGCTTCCAGACCTGCGCATCATCGTGGAAGGCATAGCCCTTGATGGCGTCGAGCAGGGCCTTGGCCAGGTTGTCCAGGTCCATCCAAGGCGGATCGCCGGTGTAGTCCATCATGATCTCGACCGAGAACTCGCCCCAGGCCGGCCGCGACCCGCGCCAGGATTTGCGGAAGAACTCATAGATCAGCGGCTTGTAGTAGCGCGACTGGGTGGTCAGCCCGTCGACGACAATCTCCAGCACCCCGCCCTGTTCGCGGGCGCGCACCTTGCCGTGGTGAGTCCAGTCGTCGCTCATTCGCCCTTCTAGACTGCCGCCGCCCTTGCCGTCTGCCCCCCTTGCAGTCCGGGCAGGGGGCGCTAAACCCCTGCCAACGCTTGTTTCAGGGACCCGCCCGATGACCACCCGTACCGAGACCGACACCTTTGGGCCCATCGAGGTCGACGCCTCGCGCTATTGGGGCGCCCAGTCGCAGCGCTCGATCGGCAACTTCAAGATCGGCTGGGAAAAGCAGCCCCTGCCCGTCGTCCGGGCTCTCGGCATCGTCAAGCGCGCCGCCGCCGAGGCCAACGCCTCGCTGGGCCGCCTGCCGGCCGACATCGAGAAGGTCATCGTGGCCGCCGCCAACGAGGTCATCGAGGGCAAGCTCAACGACCACTTCCCGCTGGTCGTCTGGCAGACCGGCTCGGGCACCCAGTCGAACATGAACGCCAACGAGGTCATCTCCAACCGCGCCATCGAGATGCTGGGCGGCGAGATGGGCAGCAAGAAGCCGGTCCACCCCAACGACCACGGCAACATGAGCCAGTCGTCAAACGACACCTATCCGACGGCCATGCACATCGCCGCCGCCGAACAGGTGGTCCACGACCTGATCCCGGCCCTGAAACACCTGCACGCCGCCCTCGACGCCAAGTCGAAGGCCTGGGCCCACATCATCAAGATCGGCCGCACCCACCCCCAGGACGCCACCCCCCTGACCCTCGGCCAGGAGTTCGGCGGCTACGCGCAACAGGTCGCCAACGGCATCTACCGGATCGAACAGACCCTGCCGATGCTGATGCAGCTGGCCCAGGGAGGCACCGCCGTCGGCACCGGCCTGAACGCCCCGATCGGCTTTGCCGAAAAGGTCGCCGAGCGCATCGCCGACATCACCGGCCTGGCCTTCACCACCGCCCCCAACAAGTTCGAGGCCCTGGCCGCCCACGACGCCATGGTCTTCAGCCACGGCGCCATCAACACCGTCGCCGCCAGCCTGTTCAAGATCGCCAACGATATCCGCTTCCTGGGGTCCGGCCCGCGCGCGGGCCTCGGCGAACTGAACCTGCCCGAGAACGAACCCGGCAGCTCGATCATGCCCGGCAAGGTCAACCCGACCCAGTGCGAGGCGCTGACCATGGTCTGCGCCCAGGTGTTCGGCAACCAGGCGACCATGACCTTCGCCGGCGCCTCGGGCCACTTCGAGCTCAACGTCTTCAACCCGGTGATGGCCTACAACTTCCTGCAGTCGGTGCGCCTCGTCGCCGACGCGGCGATCAGCTTCACCGACAACTGCGTGGTCGGCATCGAGCCCCGCGAAGACAACATCAAGGCCGGCCTCGACCGCAGCCTGATGCTGGTCACCGCCCTGAACGGCAAGCTCGGCTACGACATCTGCGCCAAGATCGCCAAGACGGCCCACAAGAACGGCACGACCCTGCGCGAGGAGGCCGTCGGCGGCGGCTACCTGACCGACGCGGAGTTCGACGAGTACATGCGGCCGGAGCTGATGATCGGTCCGAACTAGGAACCCTAGACTTGGCGGGGCGCTCGCACAGGCGTCCCGACCTCCACCACCGTCTTGCCGATCGGCGCCAGGGCCAACATCGCCAGCTGCAGGTCCTTCAGCGCGAACGGGATGCCGATGATGCTGACGAACTCGGCCACGGCGATCAGCAGGTGGCTGAGCGCGATGTACCAGCCGGCGAAGATGAACCAGATGATGTTGAGCAGCACGCCCACCCCGCCCGTGCCGACGTCGCTCATCCCCAGGCTCTCGCGGCTGACCACCTCCTTGCCGAACGGCCAGAAGGAAAAGCCGGCGATGCGCCAGGCGGCGGCGGTATAGGGCAGGCCGACGATGGTGACGGCCAGGATCGCCCCGCCCAGCAGCCACAGCAGGCCGGAAATCCATCCTCCAAAGATGAACCACAGGATGTTGAGGATCAGGCGGATCATGGCAGGGTTCCCCGAACGGCTGGAGTGCTTGATGTGATCCAGATCGTAAGGGTTGTCGAGGCGCTGTCCCAAGGTTTCGAGGGTCTACACGCCGCCGCCCGACCGATGAGCAAAACCCTGGATGGTGAGGACGAGGGCGAGATCAGGACCTGACGCGCGCCGCCGCCTGCAACACGGCGGCCAGGTCCAGGTCGGCCAGGTCGCCCTCGCGCAGTATTTCGACCGGCTGATCCGCCCGGATCGGCCGTGGCGCGCTCAGGGCCGGGTTGCTCTCGGCAGAGAACAGCACCACCCCGGGCGCGCCGGCCGCGATGGCGATGTGGGCAGGTCCCGTGTCGTTGCCGACGACGAGGGCCGCGCGGCGGGCGAGGTCGGCGATGTCGCCGAAGCTGGTTTGCCCGACCAGCACGTGGGCTGAGGGCTCGACATCGCGGATGATGGCGGCCAGCGCCGCCTCTTCCTCGCCGTGCCCGAGCACGACCGGCGTGATCCCCTGCCCGGCCAACGCCTGCGCCAGCGCCCCGTACTGCTCCGCCGGCCAGCGCTTGGCGGGGCGATGCGGTGCGCCGCCTGGAACCAGCAGTGCGAATGGTTCCGGCGGCCGGTGATCGGCCTTCCCCGTCAGCCAGCCGATATTCGGCGGGCCCACCTCGGCGATGCCGGCGATCCGTAGTTGTTCCCGCTGGCTGTCCTGGACATGCAGCCGGTCGCGAGCCGCGCCACTGTACTCGAAGGCGGCGCCGGGGGCGTTGCCCGACCAGGGCGGTCGCGTCGGCCAGAGTAGCTGGAAATAGCGGACCGTGCGCCCCTGGGTCTGCAGGTCATAGACGCGAGAGAACCGCGCCTTGCGGATACGGCCGATGAGCCGCGCCACCGAACCCAGATCGCCCCAGCCCGGCCGGCCATCGGTCCACACCGCATCGAACCAGCCGGTGGCCCGCGCCATCCCCTCGAACGGCGGCGTCGTCAGCAGGGTGATCCTGGCGCCCGGATGCGCCGCCCGGATGGCCTTCATCGGCCCCGTAGCCTGGATGAAATCGCCAAGGGCCGAGAGCTTGATCACGAGGATCGTCTCGCTCACCGCCTCAGGCGCTCCGCGTAACCGCAAAGTCGGCCAGCTCTTCCAGGGCCTGGCGCCAGTCGCCGGCCGGCATGCAGGACAGCGCTTCCTTGGCCTCGGCGGCGAAGTCGTGGGCCATGTCCAGGGTCGCCTGGCCGGCGCCGGTGACCTTGATCAGCTCGCGAGCCCGCAGGAAGTCGGCGTCGTCCTGCTCGCGGCGGCCGATGGTGCGCTCCCAGAAGGCCGCCTCCTGCGCGCCCGTGGCGGCGATGGCCAGCAGCAGTGGCAGGGTCGCCTTGCCTTCACGGAAGTCATCGCCGGCGTTCTTGCCCAGCGCCTCGGTCGTGCCGCCATAGTCCAGCGCATCGTCCGACAGCTGGAAGGCGAGACCCAGGTTCATGCCGTAGCTGCGCATGGCGCGGGTCTGTTCCTCGCTCGCCCCGGCGCTGACCGCGCCGGCTTCCGCTGCGGCGGCGAACAGCTCGGCCGTCTTGGCGCGGATGATCTCGAGGTAGATGTCCTTGGACAGGTTGAGATCGTGCGCCCGCGTCAGCTGCAGCACCTCGCCTTCGCTGATCACCCCGGCCGCCTTGGCCAGGATGTCGAGGGCCCGCAAGCTGCCGGCCTCGACCATCAGCTCGAACGCGCGGGCGAACAGATAGTCGCCGACCAGCACGCTCGACGGCGCGCCCCAGATCAGGTGGGCGGCCACCTTGCCCCGGCGCAGCTGCGATGAGTCGATGACATCGTCGTGCAGCAGGGTGGCGGTGTGGATGAACTCGACGGCGGCGGCCAGCTTCAGGCAGCCGTCGGTGGTCGACCCGGCCAGCCGCGCGGCGGCGACGGTCAGCAGCGGCCGCAACCGCTTGCCGCCGGCGTTGATCAGATGGTCGGCCAGGGCGGGAATCACCGCCACCGGGCTCTGCATCCGGGCCGAGATCAAGGCGTTGACGCCGTCCATGTCGGCCGCGCCCAGGTCGACAAGCAGGTCGACGGACGCAGTCTGGCGTTCAACGTCGGCGTTCACTGCGACCAAGCGACGGGCTCCTTGCGACTTCGGGTCCCGCCGTTGCGGGCGCCACAGGCTCGGGATAGGTCAGGACAACGGTTGGCACAAGGCATAGCGAGCGGAATGGACCTTACCCGGGATCGGTTACTGGGCGGACGGATCGAGATCGACCAACCGGCCCGCGGATACCGGGCCGGGATGGACGCCGCCCTGTTGGCGGCAAGCTGCGACGCGGCGCCGCAGGCCCGGGTGCTGGAAGCCGGCTGCGGCGTCGGCGGGGCCCTGCTCAGCGCGGCGGCGCGGCGGCCGGGGACACGGTTTGTCGGCCTCGAGCGGGATCCGGCCACGGCCGACCTGGCGCGGGCGAATGCGGCCGCCAACGGCATGGCCGACCGGGTCGAGATCGTCACCGGCGAGGTCGAGGCGGGTTTCAGGGCGCTGGGCCTCGCCCCCTTCGACCATGTGTTCAGCAACCCGCCCTTCTTCGACGACCCGGCCGCCCTGCGCGCGCCCGATCCGGCCAAGTCCGGCGCCTGGATGGCCGACGGCGGGCTGGCCGCCTGGACCGCCTTCCTGCTGAAGGCGGTGCGCGAGGGCGGTACGATCTCGCTCATCCACCGCGCCGACCGCCTGGCCGACATCCTCAGCCTGCTGGCCCCGAAAGCAGGCTCCTTCCGCATCCGGGGGATACAGCCCTTCGCCGACGAGCCGGCCAAGCGGGTGATGGTCCGCGCCATCAAGACCGGCAAGGCGCCCCTGGTCCTGCTGCCGGCGCTGGTGCTGCATCCGCGCGACGGGGGCAAACACACCGAGGAGGTCGAGGCCATCCTTCGCGGCGAGGCGGCGTTGGGCTGGGCTTAGGTAAACCCTCTCCCAAAGGGAGAGGGAGGGGCCCGCGCCGCAGGCGCGGGAGGGTGAGGGGTTACGCCGTTGAAGGGTTGGCGCGCGGTGTCCGAACACCGTAACCCCTCATCCGGCCCTTCGGGCCACCTTCTCCCTCCGGGAGAAGGAAAGCCCCCTACTCCGCATACATCCGCACCGCCTCAAGGCACATCTCGTACCCCGTCAGATCGTGCATCGGATCGTCCGTCACGATCACGAACAGCCGCCGCATCTCCGCCCACAGCATCGTCGCCTCGGGCAGGCCCAGGTCCTCGATCTCGCACTCCTCGCCGTCGCGCCAGACCCCGGCGTCATCCGGCCGCGCCCCCATCCAGGCCTCAACCCGCTCGCGGTACTCGGCATCCAGCTCGTCACCGAGGTTGATCCAGCCGAACAGCGGCTTTCCCAGCCCCGCCAGGAAACCCATCTCGAAGGTCGTCGCCGCATCGGCCGCCGGCCCGCGGAATGGGGTCAGGTTGACGAGCCCCGCATCGGCCCGGCGCAGCCGCGAGATGCGCTCGGCATAGGTGGCCCGCGCCGCCAGCTCGCCGGAGTCCCGAACCTCGGCCGGCAGGATCGCCCCCTCCAGCACGGTGAAGCCCGCCTGCTCGGCGACCCTCCGCTGGCGCTCCAGATGGGCGGCGGCGTCCGGGTACCAGAGGTCGGGCCCGGCGAGGTAGAGAGAGGAGAGTCGGCGCATGCCCTGTAGCTAGGCGGCAATGGCCCCGCGCGAAAGGCGCCCTGCCGCCGCGCGCAGCAGGGCGCGGGCATAAAGCTGATGAAATCGCAGCAGCGCCTTGAACAGACCGCCGGACGGTCGCCCCCCGGAGCGGGATGTCACGACGCTGCCGAAGTAGAGCCAGGTGACGCCCTCGCCCCGCCGGCTCATCAGCCAGGAGCGGGTCACACCCTGATAGTCACAGTTGACGATCTGTTCGGCGGTTCTCGCCTCGACCGTCCAGGCGGCGAAACGATCGCTCTGGCCCAGCGCCAGGGCACGGGCCTCCGCATCGGTCGACGGCTTGCCGATCAGGACGGCCAGCGCCAACCGCTCCAGTTTGAAAAGCCGGGAGGTATAGAAGGCCTCGACATAGGCCGCCTGGCTGAAGGCGCCCGCGACCTGGACGGTGAAACAATCGACGTAGGCGCCGCTTTTCTCATAGGGCGCGATCAGCGCCTCTTCGGGCAGGTCCTGGGCGATCACCCTGACCACCGCCTGCTACTCCGGCTGGCCGGTGAACACCGCCCCGACATTGGTCTCGACGTTCGGCACGATCCGGCAGCCCTTGCCGCCGTCGATCACTTCGCAACCGGTCCAGGCCACCGACCAGTCCTTGCCGAACTGGCCCTTCATGCCCCTGGCCCCGAGCAGCACGGTCTTGCTCTTGCGCACCCAGACCCAGCACTGGCGGTTCTCATGGGGCGTGTATTTGTAGATTTCGGGGCCGCAGTTGATGCCGACCACATCATCGCTGAACACGACGGACGTCGGCCCCAGGTCGCCGGAGACGTTCACACGCAGGATGACAGTGTTGTCGCCGACGATCTGAAGCTCGGACACCTCGGTCTCGGCCAGGGCCGGCGAGGCGGCGATCGCGATCAGGAGGGCGGCGGTTGCGGCGATACGCTTCAAGGTCGAAAAATCCCCCATCCGGCGGCCGAAACGCTCGGGCCGGATGGGGGCGTTTTGATCAGTTCCGGTCCTTGTCGACCAGTTTATTCTTTGTAATCCAGGGCATCATGCCGCGCAGCCGGGCGCCGACTTCCTCGATGGGATGCTCGGCGTTGCGGCGGCGGGTGGCCTTGAAGCTGGGCTGGCCGACGGCGTTCTCGGTCATGAAGTCGCGCACGAAACGGCCCGACTGGATGTCCTCCAGCACCTTCTTCATCTCGGCCTTGGTCTCGGCGGTGATGATGCGCGGGCCGGTGACGTACTCGCCGTACTCGGCGGTGTTGCTGATCGAGTAGTTCATGTTGGCGATGCCGCCTTCATAGATCAGGTCGACGATCAGCTTCACCTCGTGCAGGCATTCGAAATAGGCCATTTCCGGCGCGTAGCCGGCCTCGGTCAGGGTCTCGAAACCGGCCCGGATCAGCTCGACCACGCCGCCGCACAGCACGGCCTGCTCGCCGAACAGGTCGGTCTCGCATTCCTCGCGGAAGTTGGTCTCGATGATGCCCGAGCGACCGCCGCCGATAGCGCTGGCGTAGGCCAGGCCCAGATCCAGCGCATTGCCCGTGGCGTTGTGATGAACGGCGATCAGGCAGGGCACGCCGCCGCCCTTCTCGTACTCGCCGCGCACGGTGTGGCCGGGGCCCTTGGGGGCGACCATCAGCACGTCGATCGTCGACTTGGGCTCGATCAGCCCGAAGTGGACGTTCAGGCCATGGGCGAACAGCAGGGCCGCGCCGTCGCGGATGTTGGGGGCGATCTCTTCGTTGTAGATGCCGCGCTGCAGCTCGTCCGGAGCCAGGATCATCAGGACGTCGGCCCAGGCCGCGGCCTCGGCGACGCTCATCACCTTGATGCCGTCGGCTTCGACCTTCTTGGCCGTGGCCGAACCCGGGCGCAGGGCGACAACGATGTTGCTGGCGCCGCTGTCCTTCAGGTTAAGCGCGTGGGCCCGACCCTGGCTGCCATAGCCTACGACGGCGATCTTGCGGTCCAGGATGCGGGCCAGATCAGCGTCGCGGTCGTAGTAGACGCGCATGATTTATTCTCCAGAGCAGCGATTTACGCCGCACCCGCGCAACGGCAGTGCAGCAAAGCGACGCTATCCAGCGGAATTTTGCGCGAAGGTCAAGGTTGGCCTGCCCCTCGGCGTACGAAAAAGGCCGCAGAAAACGAAAAGGCCCCGGGCATGCCCGGGGCCTTCGTCTTCGGTCGGGTGACCCGCCCTACCAGAACAGATCGTAGTAGACGCTGAGCACGCGGCCGCTCCAGACGTCGACCAGGTAGGCGTCGTCGCCGACGCGCACCCACTCACAGCCGATCGGCGGCATCGGCAGGCCATAGCTCCAGTAGTCGTTCAGATAGTAGTTCGAGCCATACCAGCCGTAGGGCAGGATATCGCCGTAGCGCCAGCTGTTGCTGTACCAGTTGCGCGGGTAGACATAGACGCCAAGCCGGAAGCGACGCGAGGAGCGGTAGGACTGGCGCCAGTTGCGGCTGTCGTACCAGTGGCGACCACGGTCGCGGCTGCGGGCCTGGCGGCCTTCGCCGGGACGGCGGCCGTCCCAGCGGCCGTCGCCTCGACCATCGCGGTCACCCCGGCCGGCGCCGGGGCCGCCACGGTCGGGACGTCCGTCGTTGTTCCGGTCCCATCCGCCGTTATTGCCGCCACGGTCCGGGCGACCGTCGTTGTTACGATCCCAGCCGCCGTTGTTGCCGCCGCGATCCGGCCGGCCGTCATTGTTGCGATCCCAGTCGCCGCCACCGCGCGGCGGCACGACGCCGCCGTTGCCGTTGCCGCCACGATCAGGACGACCACCGCCCTGGCCACGGTCCGGCCGGCCGTCGTTATTGCGATCCCAGTCATTGCCACCGCGCGGCGGAACCACGCCGCCGTTGCCGGCGCCGCCGCGATCAGGGCGACCGCCGCCCTGCCCGCGATCCGGCCGGCCATCGTTGTTGCGATCCCAGTCATTGCCGCCGCGCGGCGGCGCGGCGCCGCCGTTGCCATTGCCGCGACCGCCGCCGCCGTTGACGCCGCCACGGCCGCTGCCGGGGGCGGGGGCGCCGCGGTCAAAGCCGCTCTGCCCGCCGCCGTTCGGGGGGGTAAAGCCACCCTGGCCTGGCTGGCCGTCGCCGCGACCACGACCACCCTGGCCGCCGCCCGGTTGCTGCGGCGGACGCGCGCCGCGATCACCACGACCGCCGCGCTCACCGCGCTCGGCGCGCGGCGGCCTGGGTTGTTCCTGTTCGGCCTGCGCCTCGGGGCGACGGCCGTCACGGCCTTCGCGGGGCTGGGCCACGGCGGCCGTTCCCATCAGCAGGGCCAGGGCGGCGCCGGCCAGCAAAATCTTCTTCATTCCCAATCTCCAGCCCGGCCGCGTTCAGCGGCAAGCGCAATTGTCTCAACGGACTTTCCAGATGCGACTTCCAACCTGAACGGCAGTTGAACGAAAAGCCATCCTTGTTAACCACAGTGAACAGTCGCCCGTTGCGGCCTCTGCCCGGCCCGAACTAGGAATGCGCCATGCCTGCCCACCCCAACGATGTCCTCATCTTCTGGACCGCCGCCGGCCCCAGGAAGTGGTTCGCCAAGGACGACCGCTTCGACGCCGCCATCCGCCTGAAGTTCGAGCCCGTCCACTTCGCCGCCGCCCGGGGCGAGTACGACGCCTGGATGGACAGCGCCGAGGGCTGCCTGTCCCTGCTGATCCTGCTGGATCAGTTCCCCCGCAACCTGTTCCGGGGCAGCGCCCATTCCTACGCCACCGACCCCAGGGCCCGGATGATCGCCCGCCACGCCCTGTCGCGCGGTTTCGATGCGCAGGTCGCCCCGGACCTGCGCCCCTTCTTCTACCTGCCCTTCGAGCACAGCGAGGATCCCGCTGACCAGGACGTCGCCGTCGCCCTCTGCCAGGGCCTTGCCGACGAGACGGGCGACCAGGAAACCCTGAAGTTCGCCCTCCTCCACCGCGACATCATCCAGCGCTTCGGCCGCTTCCCCCATCGCAACAAGGCGCTGGGGCGCGAGACCACGCCGGAGGAACAGGCCTTCCTCGACGAGGGTGGATTCGCGGGCTAGAGCGCGCTTTCCGTCCATGCCTCGAGCCGGATGAAGATCAACGGCGACGTCACCGGGGACAGCGGCGGCTGGCTGCTCTGAGGCCAGGGCCCGCCCAGGGCCCGAGGCAAAGTCAGATCGTACCCGTTTATTACACTGCCGGGGCTTCCGCATCTGTGACAGTTCAGTGTGACACCGTCCTCACGACGGCGCACAGCCGGCGGATCACGGGATCTCCAGGGCATGCCGCCTGGAGCCACGCCCATGCCGTTCGACGCCGTAATCGAACTTTCCGACCTCGACGGATCCAACGGTTTCCAGCTCGGCGGGTTGGTCGCGGGTGACCAAGGCGGCTATTCGGTGAGCTCGGCGGGAGACGTCAACGGCGACGGGATAGACGACCTGATCATCGGCGCGCCCATGGCCGACCTGAACGGCGACGGTTCCGGTTCCGTCTATGTGGTGTTCGGATCCGCCTCCGGCTTTTCCGCTGTCTTCGATCTGTCCACCCTCGACGGGAGCAACGGCTTCCGGATCGACGGCGCGGCGACCCGACACTACGGCGGCTGGCGGGTGATTGCGGCGGGAGACGTCAACGGCGACGGGACGGACGACCTGGCATACACGGCGATCGGCGCGGGGCCCAATGGCTCGCTGTCGGGTGCGGTGTTCGTCGTCTTCGGCTCGAGCACGGGGTTCTCGGCCACCCTCGACCCGACGGCGCTCGATGGGTCCAACGGCTTCCGGATCAACGGCGTGGCCGCGACCAACTTCACCGGCGAGGGACTGGGCCCGGCCGGAGACGTCAACGGCGACGGCGTCGACGACCTGATCATCGGCGCCGCCTACGCCAACGGCAGCGCGTCGGGGTCGGGCGTGAGCTACGTCGTCTTCGGTTCGGATACCGGCCTCCCGGCCGTGGTCGAACTGTCCGGGCTGGACGGGACCGACGGCTTCGCGATCCGGGGCGTGGGGACCTACGACCGCAGCGGCGATTCGGTCTCCGGGGTGGGTGACGTCAACGGAGACGGCATCGACGACGTGATCATCGGGGCCCGCAGGGCCAGCGTGAATGGCCAGCTTTCGGGCGCCAGCTATGTCGTCTTCGGGTCCAGCAGCGGCTTTGCCGCCTCGCTCGACCTTGCCGGCCTGGATGGAACCGACGGGTTCCGGATCGGTGGTCCGCAGACCAGGAGCTACAGCGGCAGCGACGTTGGTTCGGCTGGCGACGTCAATGGCGACGGGTTCGCCGACCTGCTGATCCACGGTACGCCGAACGGCTTTCCCTACACCCAGACCTTCATCGTGTTCGGCGTCAGCGGCGGCTTCGCCGCCGCCCCGGACCTCAACGCCCTCAACGGAAGCAACGGCTTTGTCATCCACGGCGGCGCGTTGGTGGCGACGTCGGCTGGTGACGTCAACGGCGACGGCTTCGACGACATCCTGCTGGCCTCGTTCGGCCACCCGGTGAACGGAATGCTTTCCGGGTCCAGCTTTGTCGTGTTCGGCGCCGCCGGAGGCTTCATTCCAAGTCTCAACCTCGACTGGCTGGACGGGACCAACGGTTTCCGGATCAACGGCGAGGCCGCCGGGGACCAGAGCGGCTTCTCGATCGCCGCCGCCGGGGATGTGAATGGCGATGGCGTCGACGACGTGCTCATCGGCGCCCGGGGCCTGCCGAACAACACCTACGCGGGCGGCGCCTATGTGGTCTACGGCATCCAGGCCGACCTGTTCCGGACGGGGACCGCCGTTAGCGAGTCGATCAGTGGCCGGAGCGCCAACGACACGCTGAGCGGCATGGGCGGCAACGATGTGCTGTACGGGATGGGCGGCAACGACACTCTCGACGGCGGCGATCTGGCGGACCTGCTGTACGGCGGCGACGGGGCGGACGACCTGCTCGGCGGCGGTGGCGGCGATATCCTGAACGGCGATGCGGGCGCCGACGACCTTGATGGCGGCGACGGCGCCGACAAGCTGTTCGGCGGGGTCGGGGCGGACGACCTCATCGGCGGCCTCGGCAACGATCGCCTCGACGGCGGCTCAGACATCGACACACTCACCGGCAGGGCCGGCAACGACACGCTGGACGGCGGGACCGGCGCCGACATCCTGTCCGGCGGGGCCGACAACGACATCTACATCGTCGATGACGCCGGCGACCAGACGATCGAACTGGCGGCCGAAGGCTACGACATCGTCCGCACCGCCCTGGACGGCTGGGTGCTGGGCGACCACCTCGAGGCCCTGCAGCTGCAGGGGATCGCCGACCTCGACGGCGCCGGAAACGCCGGCGCAAACAACCTCCAGGGCAACACCGGCGCCAACAGCCTGGACGGCGGCGCGGGTGTCGACACGATCAACGGCAATGACGGCGACGATTCTATCATCGGCGGCCTCGGCAACGACCTGCTTCGCGGCGGACTGGGGGCCGACAGTTTCGTCGTCGCCCACGCCTTCGGCCCGGTCCTGGAGACCGACCAGATCTATGACTTCTCGACCGCCGAGGGCGACATCATCGACCTGTCGGGCGCCTATGCCGGAACGCTCGCGCTGGCCGCCGGCTTCAGCAAAACGGCTGGCGAGATGACCCTCACCGTCGCCGGCGGCATCACCACCGTCCGCCTCGACATCGACGGCGACGGCAAAGTCGACTACCAGATGAAGATCAACGGCGACGTCACCGGCGACAGTGGCGGCTGGATGCTCTGAGCGGCGGATAAATCGTCGCGCCTGTGGATGTTCACGCCAACGCCACTTTGCAGGCGGGTGATTCGCGACGACGCTCCCTGCCCATGGCCCTCGTCGCACCCGTCCTGACCGCCCCGCCGCAACCGGCCCCCGCCGACCATGGCGAGCGCCAGTATCTCGGCCTGCTCGCCGACATCATGGCCACCGGGATCGAGCGCGGCGACCGCACTGGCACCGGCACCCTGGGCGTCTTCGGCCGTCAGATCCGCTTCGACCTGGCCAGTGGCTTCCCGCTGCTGACCACCAAGAAGCTGCACCTGCGTTCGATCATCGTCGAACTGCTGTGGTTCCTGCGCGGCGAAACCAACATCCGCTACCTCCAGGACCACGGCGTCAGCATCTGGGACGAATGGGCCAACGCCGAGGGCGATCTCGGCCCCGTCTACGGCAAGCAGTGGCGGTCCTGGACGGCGCCCGACGGCCGGGTCATCGACCAGATCAGCGCCGTCGTCGAGGCGATCCGCAAGAACCCCAACAGCCGCCGCCACATCGTCAGCGCCTGGAACCCGGCCGATGTCGAGGACATGGCCCTGCCGCCCTGCCACTGCCTGTTCCAGTTCTTCGTCGCCGACGGCAAGCTGTCGTGCCAGCTCTACCAGCGCAGCGCCGACGTCTTCCTGGGCGTGCCGTTCAACATCGCCAGCTACGCCCTGCTGACCATGATGGTGGCCAGGGTGACGGGGCTTGAGCCCGGCGAGTTCGTCCACACCTTCGGCGACGCCCACCTCTATCTGAACCACCTGGACCAGGCGAAGGCGCAGCTGGCCCGCGAGCCCTACCCCTTCCCGACCATGCCCCTGGCCGACAAGGACGACCTGTTCGCCTTCGAGCTCGGCGACTTCCTGGTCGAGGGCTACCAGGCCCATCCGACCATCAAGGCGCCGATCGCGGTCTGACCATGCGCCTGATCCTCGCTACCACCGCCGCCGTCCTGCTGTTTGCCGCGCCTGCGGTGGCCCAGGATCCGGCGAAACCGAGCCCCGTCACCGATCCCGCCACCAGGGTGCTGATCGACATGCTCGACCACTGCCTGGCGACGATGGAGGGCAAGGTCGACTACGACAAGGGCGCCCAGAAGAAGGGCTGGGGCCGCACCGGCAACGGCGGCTGGGGCAAGAAGGTCGGCAAGTCGATGATGGCCACCGAGCTGGCGATCACCAACCTGGCCAGCGGCTCGTTCCGGGTCTGCGCCGTCAACATGGCGCCGGCCAGCGTCGATGTGCCGGGCCTCAAAGCCGTCCTCGCCGAGCGCGCCGCCCCCTACCCCCTGACCCCCGTCGCGCCGCGCCTCGACAAGCGGGGCGGCACGCAGAGCGGTTTCGAGAACACCAAGGGCCCGCTCATCGGCCTGACCATCACCGAGATGCCGGCCGTCGGCGAGCTGCCGCCCAAGACCTTCCTGTCGGTGATCTGGCGCGAGTAGGCCATGCGTCTTGCCCTCACCCTTCTCGCATGTCTCAGCCTGACGGCCTGCGCCGCCGGCGAAGCCACCGTCGCCGCCGCGCCGGGCGCGGACTGCGCCATCCCCGCGGTCATCGAACCCGTCCCCGCCGAGGTCGGCCCGCCGGACAAGGTCGTCGCCGACTTCACCCCCGACAGCTACCTCCTCGCCATCGCCTGGCAGCCGGAAGCCTGCCGCAGCAAGGCCGCCGACACCTCCGACCCCAGCGCCTGTTACGGCAGCCGCACCTGGACCCTGCACGGCCTGTGGCCCAACAGCGCCGACGGCAAACACCCCCGCTACTGTCGCCCCAGCCAGCCTCTGGCGGCGCGAACGGTGGCCAGGAACTTCTGCATGATCCCCTCGGCCCGCCTGCAGCAGCATGAGTACGCCGCCCACGGCGTCTGCGCCTGGGACAGCCCGGACGACTATTTCGACCAGTCGCGCACCCTCTGGGACGCCCTGAACAAGCCCACCCTCACATCCGCCAGCCTCACCGCCGGCCAGGTGCGCGACGCCTTCGTCGCCGCCAACCCCGGCCTGCCGCGCGGCGCCATCGCCATCGCCACCGCGCCGGAAGGCCAGCTGCGCGAGGTCCGCCTCTGCCACGACCTGACCTTCAAGCCCGCCGCCTGCGCGCCCAAGGCGTTGGGGGCCCGCGACGACTTCGTCCTGACCATCACTCCGCCGGAATAGGCGCATTCTGCAGATGACGGCCCGCGCCGACACGGCGTAGGGTCCGCGCCATGGTTCTTCCCATCGCCCTCGTCGTCGCCCGCGCCCGCAACGGGGTCATCGGCTTCAAGGGCGACCTGCCCTGGCGCATCCGCTCCGACATGGCCTGGTTCAAGGCCAACACGCTCGGCAAGCCGGTGATCATGGGCCGCAAGACCTGGGACAGCCTGCCGCTGCAGCCCCTGCCCGGCCGCCTCAACATCGTGCTCAGCCGCGACGGCAGCTTCGAGCCGAAGACCGCCGTCCCGGTCGAGAACTTCAACGAAGCCGTCGAGATGGCCAGCGAACAGGCCCAGGAAGACGGCGCCAAAGAAGTCTGCGTCATCGGCGGCACGGCCCTGTTCGAGCTGGCCATGCCCCGCGCAAGGCGCCTCTACATCACCGAGGTCGAGGCCGAACCCGAGGGCGACGCCTTCTTCCCCGCCTTCGACGAAGCCGACTGGACCGAGGTCCACCGCGAGGCCCACCAGCCCGGCGAGAAGGACGACCACCCCTTCGTCTTCCGCATCCTCGAAAGGAAGCGATGAAGCCCTTGCGTTGACCAAACGTCACCGGGTTCTATCGCCGCAACGATAAAACGCCGGAAGGACACGCCAAGTGGATATCGAACTCGTCGCCGAGGGACTGCTGTTCCCCGAGGGCCCCATCGCCATGAACGACGGCTCGGTGATCCTCACCGAGATCAAGGGCCAGCGCCTGACCCGCGTCACCCCGGACGGCAAGACCAGCACGGTGGCCGAGACCGGCGGCGGCCCCAACGGCGCGGCCATCGGCCCGGACGGCAAGATCTATGTGACCAACAACGGCGGCAGCTTCGAATGGCTGGACATGGGCGGCCTGACCATCCCCGGCCCCACCCCGGCCAGCCACGTCGGCGGCTCGATCCAGCGGGTCGACATCGCCACCGGCAAGGTCGAGACGGTCTATGAATCCTGCGACGGCAAGCGCCTCGTCGGCCCCAACGATCTGGTTTTCGACAAGCAGGGGGGCCTGTGGTTCAGCGACCACGGCTGCACCACCCCGGACGGCAAGAAGTTCGGCGGCCTCTACTACGCCCTGCCCGACGGCTCGAAGATCGCCCGCCACAAGGACCATATGGTCAGCCCCAACGGCGTCGGCCTCTCGCCCGATGAAAAGACCGTCTACATGGCCGACACCATGCTCGGCCGCCTCTGGTCCTTCGACGTCAGCGCCCCCGGCGAACTGGCCGAACCGCCGCCCTTCCAGCCGGGCCATGTGGTCTGCAACCTGCCCGGCTACCAGCTGCTCGACAGCCTGGCTGTCGAGGCGGGCGGCAAGGTCTGCGTCGCCACCATCATCAACGGCGGCATCACCGCCTTCGACCCGGACGGCACGACCGAGCACTACCCCTTCCCGGACCTGCTGGTGACCAACATCTGCTTCGGCGGCCCGGACATGCGCACGGCGTGGATCACGGCGTCGGGCACGGGGAAACTCTACAAGGCGACCTGGCCCCGGCCGGGCCTGAAGCTGAACTTCAACGCCTGAATTCGAAACCCTCTCCCATAGGGAGAGGGAGGGGCCCGCCCGGCGAAGCGATAGCGAAGCGGGGTGGGAGGGTGAGGGGTTGCGCTGCTTGACGGCTGGGGCCGACCTTGGCCCCGCGTACACCCTCACCCGGAACGGCCATGGCCGTTCCGACCTCTCCCCACGGGAGAGGTGAGCCCCCCTAGTACAACACCCCCATCGCCGACCGATCGAAGCTCTTCAGCTCGTTCTCGCGGCCGTCGCGCACCTTCACCACCCATTCGGGGTCCTGCAGCAGGGCGCGGCCCACGGCCACCAGGTCGAACTCGTCGCGCTCCAGCCGCTCGACCAGGCCGTCGAGGCTGGCCGGCTCGCTGGCCTCGCCGCCATAGGCCGCGATGAATTCGCCCGACAGCCCCACCGACCCGACGGTGATCGTCGGCTTGCCGGTCAGCTTCTTGGCCCAGCCGGCGAAGTTCAGGTCGCTGCCCTCGAACTCCGGCTCCCAGAACCGCCGCTGGCTGCAGTGGAAGACATCGGCGCCGGCGTCGGCCAGAGGCGCCAGCCAGGCTTCCATCTCCTTGGGATCGGCCGCCAGCTTGACCGTGAAGTCCTGCTGCTTCCACTGCGACAGGCGGATGATGACCGGATAGTCCTCGCCCACCTCGCGCCGCACGGCTTTGAGGATCTCCACCGCGAACCGCGACCGTTCCGGCAGGGTCTTGCCGCCCCAGCGGTCCTCGCGAACGTTGACCCCGTGCCAGAAGAACTGGTCGATCAGATAGCCATGCGCGCCGCGCAGCTCGATGGAATCGAAGCCCAGGGCCTTGGCCGCGCCGGCGGCTTTCGCGAACGCATCGACGGCGTCAGCCACCTCGGCGTCGCTCATCGCCTCGCCGAACTTATGGCCGGGCGAAGACAGGCCGGACGGGCTGTCATAGGGGCCCGGCGGCGTCCATTCCGGATCGCGGGTCCGCACTGCGCCCACATGCCACAGCTGCGGCGCCATCTTGCCACCGGCCGCATGCACCGCATCGATCACCGACTTCCAGGCGGCCAGCTCGTCTTCGCCATGGAAGCGCGGCACGTTCGGATCGTTCAGCGAGGCCGGCCGGGCCACGCCCGTGCCCTCGGAGATGATCAGCCCGACGCCGTTCTCGGCGCGGCGGCGGTAGTAGTCGACGACCTCCTGGGTCGGCACGCCGCCGGGCGAAAAGCTGCGCGTCATCGGCGCCATGGCGATACGGTTGGCCAGGGTCATGGACTTGACCTGGAAGGGTCGGAACAGGGCGTCGGTGCTCACATTGCTCTCCGGTGAGATGTCTTTGCCCGTTTAAACGACCGTTTGAGCCATTGCTCCAGTCAGAAAAACTGGCAGAGCCTTTGTTGCATATCGAAATTGATGTGGCGCATGGCCGGCCATCGGACCCATGGTATCGGACCGCCTGATCGCAATTCGAGGATTCGCCCCCGCGCCGTGAACGCTTCGGCCTCCCTGTCCGAGACCCTGCGCGGCCGATTGGCCGAGGGCCAGCCCGTGGATGCAGTGCTCGAGGGCTGGGCCCTGCTCGACTCCACCCTCACCCACGACCCCGCCGCCTTCGCCGAGGCGCTGGGCGAGGCGGCCAGGCTCGACACCACCGCCGGCTTCGCGGCCATCGCCCCTGAGGGCTCCCTCGGCGCCGCCGTCGTCTCGCCGACCGGCGCCTTGGCCCAGGCCGATCCCCAGTTCATCAAATGGTTCGGCGATCCGACCGACATCCCGGCCTTCCGCC
>Ga0164290_1000302_pt1 | contig 177335 bp, 141 predicted proteins | sample Micstemetagenome_FD_108782 | JGI IMG/M metagenome (GOLD analysis project Ga0164290, IMG submission 108782) | Contaminated culture microbial community from soil near Moab, Utah, USA - Microcoleus steenstrupii SON62 (Illumina Assembly) | ecosystem: Environmental > Terrestrial > Soil > Soil crust...
CAAAAAAAGAAGTCAGAAAAAATAAAATACCAGAAAATACAACAAAGCCGAAAAATACGAGCAACAAAAGCTTCACTATTTTCAAAACCATTGTTTACAGTTTATCTTCTCAAATTATTCTCATACTGCTCTTGGCTTATAGGCACAGCTTCACCGACAACAACAGTAGCCGTTCTAGGCGGTTTGAAATAATTTGTGCTAATGTTCCATCTATACATGTAACTATTTAAATTTTGAAATTGTACTGGTAGCTTACTCAACCAAGGTGTAGGAGCAATTTCACTATTAAATTCATTTGTAACGAACAAACCAGTAAATCCCACTCTCGAACGAACAAGAAAATTAAACGCTTCTTTCTGCACGTTTATACACGATTGTCCAATTACAACGTATTTTCGCACTGAGGCAGCCTTAGCAGCTTTTGTGCTCATCATCTTGTCCTCTTCTTTGGTAGTCCGCACATGAACATATCGATTATACGAGTGCTTTTCAGCCGGGTTTATGCTGTTAGCTTTTTTGATTAGCTCATCAACATTGCTACCGTAGCCTAAAAAGGTACCCACATCGGCGTTCTTCGAATCACCGTAAGGATTTTGACCCTCACCTGTACCATTAAGAGAGTAGTAACGCCAACCGTCTTGAGCGTTTCCGATTATCACAGCACCATGCCCGAACCCATGAACGGCATTTTGATCATTAATAAAAATTACATCCCGGCCATCAGGATCTATACCGTTTATAGGATTGTTCGTCACAAAGTTGAACGGACTATGTGAACTGTACTTTTCACTAAGCTCATCTATTACAAACCATCGGCCGATAGAGTTATTATACATTCTAGCGCCAAAATCAATCCAATCCAATCCTGAACCATTTAAAAACTCTTCGCTTTGTTTCTCCTTAGAACTGTAATGAACTCTGTTTTGCATTGTAGAAACAGATTTAGCACTTATCCCCGCCATCACCAATCCAAACGGATAATAATGCGTCTCTTCCAGCACCGGCCCGGGCGTGTGCTTTACACTTAGGTTGTCAAAGAACACCGGGAAGTTACTTTCATTGGAGCAGAATACATACAGATAGCCGCTCTTTTCGGCCGCGAGCTGGGCCAGGTGCTCTTTATATACGCCTTCGTCCACGCCGCCCCAGGCGGCCACGGCATTGGTGCCGCCGCTCACAAAACGCATCTGCTCGTCGAAGAAGATCCAATTGAGCTGGGCATTGGCGCGGTCATTGGGCGGTGGCTGCGCGGTGAAGGGCTGCAGGGCCGTGCCTACACCCGGCACACTGGCCATATCCTGCGGGCTCGCTACACCCTTGCCCGCCGCGATGCCGCTGTTCACGAAGCTCTGCAGCAATTGCAGGATGGGAATGCCGCCGTTCTGGTTGCTCACCGTGGCGGGGCGCTTGTAGAAGGACTCTACCCTTAGGTTGATGGCATCCCCGGCCATCACCTTCAGCGCAATGCCCAGGCCTACCTTGCGGTTGATGCCCGCGCTGCCGTTGAGCTCGTAGAAGCGCTGTTCAAAAGAGGGCCGCGCCGCACCCGGAACATCAGCCACGTTCTTCACCCCGGCATCCTGGATATCATAAAGCTGCTTTTCGCCGGCAATGCGCTGCACTTCCAGCGTAGCGGGCGGATAGCAAATAGAACGCCGCTCCTCGGTCAGTAGCATCCGTACATTCCCCAGGTGATCTTTTACATAATAATCATACACCAGCTCCGGAGCCGCCATCGCCGGGCAGCGGTTCGGGATTACCGGCACCCAGCGGATGCGGCCCTCCTCGTGCGCCAGAAACTGCAGGCGGGCAGGGTAGCTCGCGTCAGGGTCGCTATCCACGGTCTTCGATTCGTACACCGCCCCGCCAAGGTAGGTGGTGCTGGTTACGGTATGCCGCTGCGCGCCCCGCGCCAGTTCGGTCACTGTCTTGCGGAGCTTCACACCGGCAGCGTCATACCAATACTCTATTTCCCCCTTATACTGGCCATTGTTGTCGCGCACCGCGATCTTCCAGGGCAGGTTGAGGTGGTTGTAGGTGATGGCGCCCTCCGGCACATCCACTCCATTGCCTACATCGGCGCCAATACTCTTGTTGCGGTCGATAACCATATTGCCATTGACATCATAGGCGTATTGCGGCGCATCATCGGTGCCGGCAAAGTCGCCCATGCCTTTGGTGGCGCCGGCGGCCACCTCCTCCCTAACCAGCGCCAGCTTGTTGGTGCCGGCGTAGTAGGTATAGGTGAGTTTGTCGATGTCAACGACCTCCCCCAGCTTCAGGCCCTTTTGCCGCATCTGCAATATGTTGCCGTTGGCGTCGTAGGCGGTCAGCGGGTTGTCGCCTTGGCCCATCAGCGAGCTGAAATCTTCCGGACCCGGAGCCCCCTGTGGATTACTGTACACCGAGCGCAGCAGGCGGTTGGCGGCGTCATAGCCAAAATCGTAGCGCCGCTGCGTGCCGTCGCTCCGGCCCCGCCACAGGGTGGCGGCAATGTTGCCGTTGAACTGGGCACTGCCAACGGATACTTCCTGTTGGTTTCGGTCGTAGAGCAGCAGCATGCCAAAGTAGCGCTCATTATTCTGCCCGATGGCGAAGTCGCGGTTGATGCCGGTAAGCCAGCCGCGGATATTATAGTCCTGCCGCCATTCAAAGGGAGCATCCGTGGTGGGGTCAAGGCCCATGTACTTACGCACTACCTGGCCCAGTTCGTTATAGTGCAGCTCCGCCACTTTATGCCATTCGCCCCCCCTTGCCTGCACGCGGCGGCCCTGGTGCAGCACTTCCGCCTTCTTGTGGATTCCGGTGACCCGGCCCAGTTCGTCGAGCTCGGTGCGGGTAATTATGGTCGTCTTAAACGCTTCTTCGTCATTACCCGGCCGGTGCTGAAACTGTACCGTCAGCAGGGGCTGCCCCCGGAAGCTGTACTGAGTGGTGGCGATGTCGACACCGCCAAACAGGTTAGTGGCCTGCTGCTGTATCGGGCGACCCTTGCTGTCGTAAAAGCTGATGGTGTATAGATACTGGTCGGTGCCCAGCACCCGCACCCGGGTGCCCGTGACCAGTCCGCGGGTAGCCTTACCCTGTTCGGGTGTTTCAGGGTAGGGAAACTGCGTGGCCGAGGCGGCGAGGTAGTGGGCAGAAAAAGAGTTGTTCATCTGGTCCGAAAAAGGCGTTTGCCCCAATCCCAGCCAATCGTAGTCATCGTAGTAGGTCCGGGTGAGTTCCTCTGTACTGTATTGGGCAAGATCGGGAAAGGGATGCCCGGGCGCTGTGGCATCGGCTTCCTGTTGCAGATCGGTCAGCGACTGGCCGGAGTGCAACAGGCCCGTCGACGCTACCCGGTCCAGTTCGTCGTAGGTGCTGTACAGCCAGGTTCCCTGTGCCCGCTGGTTACCGTCCTGGGTCAGCACCAGGCGGTCACGGCGGTCGTACACCATAAATACCGGCGCGGCCCCGGCTACCTTCTTGATCGTCATCCGCCCGAGGCCGTCGTATTCGTAGCGGAAGCACTGCTCGTTGTAGAGCACGCGGTTCTGGGCCAGCAGGTCCCAGTTGTGAAGCAACAACTGGTTTACCCCCTCGGGCTGGATCACGCAGCGCAACAGTCCGCCATTGTCATAGATATAATAGGTGCAGAGCCAGCCCTCATACCCGGATCCCTGCCCCTCATCGGGGGGAGCCGTTAACTGCACTTTTTTCAGGAGTATGCGTCCCAGCTTGTCTTTGAACGCAACAACCTGCTTGCCATGTTCATCTTCGGTGATGGTTTTGGTCAGCGTTCCTTGTTCGTAAAAGAGGAGGCCCTGCTGCGGGGCTAAAAACAGGGCCATGCCATCGGGTCCGGCGCCTTCCACCACCTCCCAGCGCCTTACTTCGTCGATATCCGTATTGAAGCCGTAGCGGGTGCGCACGCCCCGGCCGGCCCCGATCCAGTTGTTGCCCGGGGCGAAGGTGGCGGTAGGCCGGGCCAGTGGCGATGCTTCGGTTTCGGTTCGGCCATAGAAATAGGAATCGCCCTGTGGCTCGAAGTGCTGCAACAAACGGGCGGCCTGCTGCTGAAAGGGATTGGTCCGAAAGCCACCGGTGTTGCCGGTCGCCGGAAAGGGCAGGAACTTTAGCTCCTCCTGTCCCCGGTCGTTGTACCAGGCGGGTTCTACCAGATCGTGGGCTTCGGCGCCGGTTGCCTGTGCGCCCATTTTTACCACGGTTTGCAAGGGGCGTCCAAGGCCGTCTACATATTGGGCGCTGATGCGGGCGCTGGTAGGCAGGCTATTGGAGTTCAACGATGCGTTATCGGTCAGGGGTTGAACGGCCTCCAAAGTACGTACGTAATTACGCACCGGCCCAAAATAGGGCGCGGGCTGCAGTTGTGCCTGGGCGGCAAGCGCTGCACCCAAAATTCCTGCGGCAAACAAAACGAAAAAACGTGCGGGTTTCATAAACAGCGATTGGTCGGTGATCAATGTTGGCCGGGGAGCAACCGGCGCAGCGAGTCGGTCAAAGCCTGATAGCGGTCAAACTGGATGGTCGTGAGCTGCTGCTGCAGGCGCAGCAGACGTTGCTGTTCCAAAGTTTCGAACTTCTGTCGTCGCGCTACGGGATTGCCCTGGTCCTGGTCCTTGATTTCCAGGTAACGGCGGAAGTAGAACTTATGGAGGGCGTGCACTTGTAGGTATTGCAGATCGGTAAAGAGCAGCCGCTGATGCAGCAGTTGGGTTTCTCGGTCCGCCCGCTGATTGACCAGAGCTGTATCAACACCCGGGGCGCTGTTGCCCTGTGCGGCCACGAACAGGCTGCTGAGCAAAAAAAGAAGCAAGAAGAGCGTACGCATTGAACGTGATTTAGATTTTGCGATGGTTATTCGATGACGATGAGATAGCCGTTTCCGGGCAACAGCGTCGGTTCATATTGATGGGTTACCGGATCGAACAGAGCGATCGGAAGGTTGAACAACGTGAAGGTGCCGCCATTGGCAACCAGTGTTTGTGTCGTGGTATAGGTGCCTGCCTGGTTGAAGAAGGTCTGTTGCAGCGTCAGAGGCAGGTTGGTCACGGCCAGCGGTTGGGTGCCATGGTAGTCGGCAAAGAAATCGAACACCATGTCGGCGGTCATTTCCTGGCTGGTGACCACTACGTTTTCAAACCGCACCTTCACAAATACCCGGGTGGGCGGGCAAGCGGCGAGGTCCAGTACATCGCGCTCCCAAATTGACTGCTGGAAAGTGGGGCTACAGGGGTTCATGTCCTTGCGTTCTTTCTCCCTCCAGCCGGTGGGCGTCGTTGCGGTATGGAACACGTCCTGTATGGTTTGGCAGCGGGTAACTCCCGTGTATTGCAACCGGGCATTCAGGGAGCAGGCCTGCGTGGGCCCCGTTTCCACCCATCGTTTCAGTCCGTAGGTAGCCGACGCCGGGTTCTGATCCTGTTCCTCGACTTCCTCCAGAAGACTTGGGAAGTTCGGATTCTCCGGGCAGGGTTTGCAGCGGGCTGCCATAGCGGTGCGTTGCCAAAGTGGTTTTTGTTGATCGTAATGGTATTCGTGTTTTTTAAGGATGTTGCGGTGTTCGTCGCGCACGGCAATCAACCGGGCGGCGGCGTCGTATTCATAGTAAACAATAGTGCTGTTTTGATCGCAGGCGCTGGTCATACCCACACCGGGCTGATAGGTTTGGGTCGACATACGGGCCATTACCGGATAAATTCGGAGCTCATCGATCAAAGCATCACCTGCAACTTCTACCTGTGTTGTCCCTGTAATTTTTTGTTCAACATATCGCCATGCGTTTACTGTCTTGAGCACCGGTGGTGTCTGATTATTGAAACGTACACTGCCACCCCTCATCCAACAAGACACGATGTAATCGCCGTCAGGCAAATTTTTTACCAGTGACCCTTTGTCCAAACGATAATACTTTGCCCCGGTCAGGCCACCCTCGTCAATTCCAACGGGCTGTGGACCAAGATCTAAGGTCGGCTCCTCATCGGGCTCAAAAGAAGTATAAGCCACCTGATGATGTGCTGCGTTCTGCACGACCGCAATTGGGTGATGATACCTGCTCTCGTAAATAAACGCGGCCACTTTACCATCGGATGCAATCTGACGCGGCATTCCGAGTTCATTATAAACGGATAGCTCCGTAGTCTTCTTTTGAGCACCACCACGCGGATGCACCTCAACCGACTTTGTAAAAACACGGTCGCCTACCTTTTCATAGCGCGAGAGGCTGCGTTGCACCTCCTGACCACCGATCACAACCTTCTCAAAAAAAGGCTGCGCTAAAACATTCAATATACCCAAATGTGTCAAAGCAGCATGTTCATCGGCGCTCAAGAACACATCCGCCGGAATATCAGAGGTCGGGTAAGCTGTGTGCTTCACAACAGGACGTCCATCACTACCAATCGTCTCTATACGAGTAGGTCCCAGATTCAGCAGATCATCGTAAAAATAATGTAGCAGGGTTTGTTTCGCTTGTCCATTCTCGAACTCCTCATGATGGGTCGAGGAAAGATAAATCGGAGCAGATCGAACGATTCCGGGCGTTTGCTCATATTGTGCACAGAACGTCACTACGTAGGAGTGATCCGTATTGTTAACAATCGTGGTACTCATCTGATCCCGAATTTTTCTTACCCTCAAAAACTGGAAATGCTTTTCTAAGGGATGGACCTGCATCGGGTCAAACGTTAACGGCGGCATGAAATACTGGTTTGATTCACGCACTTTTAATACAAAATCGCCGGAAGTTGCTTTCTCGAACACCTCTTTCCTAAAGAGTTTCGCTTCACCAGGTGACGAAGCATCCGTTATCGGAACTGAATAATGATAAATCGTTTTACCGAATCGGCCTTTGTAGCCAACCATCTCGGTGACCACGCCAAAAAAATCAGCGTCCATAGCCTGAAAAAGAGTATCACCTGATATCGGCTCTGACTGGAAAAACATCCGTGTACAGGAGAGCACCCAAGCGCAAGTACCGTACATATCATCACAATAGTTCTGAAGATTCGTATTCCCACTGGTCGTCGTTGCAATCCGATTCATAATCTCAGCCGAGGTAAACACCATCGAGCGACTTGAAAAGTTGGGAAACTCGTAAGAAAATGACCGCTCCTGTGAAAATCCGGAAGCCTGTTCATAATCGACTATTTTACGTATCACGAGCTGCCCGATATCGGTTCTCGGTTCATAATAAAAATGTGTTTCTCCTCCTGTCGGATAAGTAATTCGCTTTAAAGCTCCAGCGACCGACACGCGATGCTTCGCAATAACGTTGTAGCTATTGATGAAGATAAAATCGTAGTTGGACTCGAGGCGGTTTAGTATATCGCCTTCATAATACTGAAAGTCATAGCTATTCAAAAGATTGGCCGCTCCATCGAATACCTTCACTTTATCTAATCTAAGCCGGAGGTTCACCGCATTGCCCTGGCCGAAATAAGCATGAACCAAATCGAATCGTTTACGCAAGTGATAAACACCACCCATCTTTACAAATACTTCTATTTTCTCGATTCTTGTGGCACCCGTAAGATCTTGCCTTGTGGCATAGTGTAATTTGACCATTTCGCCACTGGATGACTCGATGTACTCTAATCGTCGGTCTTTTGCCAGGTAATAGTTTTCACAGGTAACGTCCTCTGGCATAGCGGTCAAAAGGCAGGCAGCAGGGTCCAACGGCATTGGAATGCGCTTGATCTTCAAATCAGCTTTACGATAACTGTATTCCTCCAGGGAATAATGGAAGGTTATCGTTTCTCCGTTATAGGTTGTAACCGAACTCAAAAAGTTGCTTACCGATGGTGCTCGTGTATTTGTTCCTCCCTGCTGAGCACCCAAACAACTGCTTATGCTGTTGTTCTGCGCAATAATCCCGAAACTGAATACATTGCCTTGTTCATCGGTAATCTTTTTGCCGCCCATTTCAACTTTTTTATTGCTGGCAGGCAACATATAACCGCGGCCATCTCCTTTTGTAAAGAATCTTCCAGAAAAGACGGGCGTGTTTACATATGCTATCGTAGGAAACGTGTTCCCGCCATTAGCAAGAATATCATCGGCCCTATGAACCTCTGCTTCATTGGCAGGATGGCATTCTCCGATGACCCCCCCAAATAAAGTCGAAAGTCCCTGAGTTCCTATGTTCAGAGTTAGGGGTTGCGTTATCTCATCGCCGCCATACGTGTTTTTTGTATCATAGGTCACTACTCCGCCTCCCTGAAACGACCAACCACAGCCGACGCTACTTGCTATATCGGCAGGTTTGATACCACCGGCATGGTAACTCAGGCTAATTGGCCAGTCAAACCCTTTCAGCTTAATGGTATGTATTGGCACAGATATACTCGGAATACCTGTTTGATGAGACACCGGAACGTTACCGTAACGTTCGAAAACGGCAGCGGAAGGCACGGGAGGCGAGGGGTTGATCGGCGGTTTAAAAGTGGAGGAAGCTCCGCTCAAATTTGACTGCCCCAAGGTGCTCAGGGCCGAAAGAAGGCAGAAGATAACGAACTGCAGTCGTCTCTTGAACATCGCGTTAGGTTTATGGTTGCTTTACTTAATTCGATACCCGAACCGGAACACAAAAGGCTGCGTACGTGGCGCTTGTTGATAACTCAGAAAATCCCACAGCATCCGCACATCACCCTGAACCTTTCCTCCACCGATGCGGTATTGCTTACCCACACCGATCAGGCCCGAAGGCCGCCACCCCGACACCAAACCTGCCGTTGCTACCGGCAAAGGCATTCGATACACCTGTTCATACCCCCCTGCTAAAAGAAAGCCCCTGGGGAGCGCATAATGCACGAAAGAACGCAGCGACAAGCCCTCCGACGAAATCCTGATTTTCTCCATCCGCTGTCCCCAGCCCATGCGAAAGGCAGTGCCCACACCGGCTGTAAAGCGGTCATTCAGCTTATACCCTACCTGAAGACCAAACTCGGTGGTCGCCGGAAAAAAAGTACTCCCGCGCTGCGATTGCACATTGGCACCCCATTCGAGTCGTTTCCAGAAGGCTTTGGTTTTTTGGGTATTCGGTTTGAAGGAGAGGTCCGCGTCGCCATTCCCGAAAGTGCCCGACTTTGCCTGTTTGATCTTGTTTTTGAGCCGATCCAGTTGCGCCTGAGCTTCACTCAAACTTTTCTGCAGGTATTCCGTGGCTTGCGCACCGTTTCCAAATCGCTGCGCAAGTGTCTGGCTCATACCAGCCCGCGTTTGCAAACCTGCCAGATTAATAGACGCCTGGGAGCCGGGAGCGGGAAGCGAAAAAAGTTGTGCTACTTGTGCGTTACGCGCAAAGAACTCTTGAAAAGCGGCCGACGCGCGCAAACCCGACATCAGTTGTTCCTGTAGCTTTCCGAAACTTGATAGCTCCCGAAAGCGTTCCGCAACCCGCAACTGTTGATAATACCGGGCTTTCTCAAGACGGCGCAAGGCTCTGAGCGCCTTTGGATGGTGTACACGTTGCCGGACCGAACGCAATACGTTCAGCGAACGTCCCTGCTCGCTTTTTATGCGGCCTGCTTCCGCATGCATCAAAGCAAAAACTCCCGTAGCCCTTTTCATTGCCGTGTCTCTTTGTTGCAGGCTATCCAAAAAACGCAGGGCCGTTTGCAAAGAGTCGGCAGGCGCATCATAGGCAGCACCCGCAGGCGAGGGCAGCGACAATTTGGTTTGCAAAGCCGTGTAAGATGCCGCCGCAAGACTATCAAAAGCCAGCAACCTTTTCAACATCCGCGTTTCCTTTTGGCGCAGCCGCGCTTCAAAGCGGGCATGTTTCTGCTGTAGCCACAGGCTCCAACGACCGAAACGATCCTGCATCTTGCCGGCGAGTTCTTGCGCAAGAACGGCAGGCTCCTGCGCTCTGAGCGGCTTGATGCCGAAAAAGCAGCAGAAGAAAGCGAACAGCAGCAGAAAGCGCCTGGTAGAAATCATTGCCGGAAATTGATGCCGGTGAATACTCGGTGATGCAGTTGGCGGATTAGAAGCGACAATCAGAACCGGCAGGCGAGCTTTCTTGAACTTCGAATTGTCAACGAGTACAAAGCAAGTCATTTATTTGTCTCGCCGTACCGGGATTTTCCCCGGTATGCCCCGGAAATTTTACGATCGTAAATCCACGTTCGAGAAATTTTATCTGAACACTTCTTTTTTTCAAAAGCCTCTTTTTAAATTAGGTAAGTAAACCAATCTATCACCTTCTAAAATGTCTCCTTATGCCAGAACAAAATGATTCTTCGCATGGCCGCGGCATTGCAGACCTGCGCCGGGCCCTGTCCATTAACCGCAAGCTGGGTGATCGCTACCAACCCTCCAATCCGTTCATCAAGAACGACGCTTTGCAACAGTATTGTGATGATTGCGAGGCAAAGCTGAACGCCGTGTTCACGGCGGAAACTGCTTTCAACGAAGCGCGTGGCCAACGCCGGGACGCCTTTGAAGGGCTCGACAGCTGGAGCACCCAGCTCGTCAGCACCCTCAAAACTTCGGGTGCTTCCACCGAAATGCTAAAAACAGGCCGCGCATTGATCAAAAAGATCCGGGGCGAACGGGTCTCCAAAGAATCAGCGCCCGCCCGTTCCGATAGCTCCGCAGAAGAAATCCGTGAACAGATTTCGGTGGCACAAACCTCTTTTAACAATCGCCTCGATCATGCCCGCAAACTGGTGGCCCTCGTAGATACGCTGGGTAACAGCTACCAGGCCAATGCGGCTTCCATGGAAGCCAATGCCCTCAAAACCCGCCTGGGCCGGCTCGATGCCACGAACCAGCAGGTCAACGACCTGGGCGCATCTTACACCACCCTGCTGATCGAACGCGACCGCCTGTTCTACGATGCGGCCAGTGGCGCACCCGCGCGGATGAACGCCATCCGCGACTACTACCAGTCGGCTTTCGGAGCCAGCTCGGCCGAACGCAAAATGCTGAATGGCCTCAGCGTGAGAGACCGCTCGCTAAAACGCCTGAATGCCGTTTAGGATAACAAGGCATCGTTCCGAAGCTCCGCCCCAAGCGGAGCTTTTTTTTATGGGGTAGCCGGGATTGAGCGGACAGCCTGCACTACGGGTCAGCTATCCTGTGCTCTGTGTAAGGGCACCGTCGCAATGCGACAGCCAATGCTTCTCTGTGTTAGAACACGTCGGCGCAATGTATGAACCCATCGTCGCAAAGTGGTAACATGTTGGCGCAATGAGGTAAACGATGCAACGCCTTGTAAAAGCACATACGCTGCATTGAGGTTAGGCATGGCACCTATTGTAGTAATACGCCGCGGCATTGTAAGAACGCGTCGGCGCGGGTTAATTAAGTTGGTGACAACAAATCTTTTTACAATCAGGTAATCTCCATGCAGCCCTGAGTCAATGGTCCATGTTTTTGCCACTTCACCGCAATGCGCGTGTTGGTATGGGCAAGGAGCTGGCAAACGTACGCTATGGGGTGGTGATTGCCGTTTAGTCAAACGGAGCACTGGCCCGTAGGGCCTGTATGCGTTTGCCCGGGACGGAGTCCCGGGTTAACGCCATGGGTGGTGCGCAGTTGTGGCCCAGCGGGCCACTAAGTGCCCGGGCGGCTTATGATGGGCATTCGACAATAAAAATGAGGCTGCGTAAGGGTGTCTCCCGGCGCCAGGTTTCCCCATGACGATCGCTCTGCATCGCGAGGAGGGTACATAGTGGCCCGCTGGGCCACGGTGCTACCCAACACATCGCTTACCCGGGACTGCGTCCCGGGCAAACACATACAGGCGCTCTGCGCCTTAGAGCTACCCAGCTTGCTCCAAAGCCAAATGTGTCCACACAATAGGACTGCGTCCCGGGCAAACCCATATTGGCGCTCTGCGCCTTAGAGCTACCCAGCCTGCTCCAAAGCCAAATGTGTCCACACAATAGGACTGCGTCCCGGGCAAACACATAGTGGCGCTCTGCTCCATGGAGCTACCCAACCTGCTCCAAAGCCAAAGATGTGTCCACACAATAGGACTGCGTCCCGGGCAAACACGTACGCTATGGGGTGGTGATTGCCGTTTAGTCAAACGGAGCACGGGCCCGTAGGGCCTGTATGTGTTAACCCGGGACGGAGTCCCGGGTTAACGCCATGGGTGGTGCACAGTTGTGGCCCAGCGGGCCACTAGGTGCCCGGGCGCCTTATGATGGGCATTCGATAATAAAATCAGGCTGCATAAGGGTGTCTCCCGGCGCCAGGTTTCCCCATGACGATCGCTCTGCATCGCGAGGAGGGTACCTAGTGGCCCGCCGGGCCACGGTGCTACCCAACACATCGCTTACCCGGGACTGCGTCCCGGGCAAACACATACAGGCGCTCTGCGCCATGGAGCTACCCAGCCTGCTCCAAAGCCAAATGTGTCCACACAATAGGACTCCGTCCCGGGCAAACAAATATTGGCGCTCTGCGCCATGGAGCTACCCAACCTGCTCCCAAGCCAAAGATGTGTCCACACAATAGGGGGCAGCCCGGGGCATGGAGGCTGGCAAGAGCCGCGCACCCTGAAGGGGTGCTCTTTGTGTTGACCGTCCAGACTGATAAAACGCGGTTGTCCGGGCAGACGACGTTGCCACCCAGAGAGCACCCCTCCGGGATGCCTTGTACCTGCCTGCCGTTCTAGCCTCGGATGTAACCCGGGGCTACCTGAAGAGTACCGCTCCGAGGTGCGCCGCCTGAACGTACCTCCCAACAAAACAGGCGCCGTCCGATTTAGAGACGACTTCTAGTCAACTGATCAACTGATCAACCGTTCAACTGATCAACTGATCAACTTATCAACTTATCAACTAATCAACCGATCAACTAATCAACTAGTCAACTAAAAGTCGCCTCTAACCCCGGGCCCCTCACCCAACGGTACTAAGCGAACAAGGGGTTAGGGAAAGGGCCATAACAAGCTCCGAATTAAACGACATTGAAGCATGCCTTCCGCGCTCCTATCCTCCCAACAAAACCGCTGCCCGCAAAAAACGATGTTCACCACCGCATCCTTTTTCCCTGGAACTTTGCCTCATGAAAGTGCTCCTCCTGTTCTGCCTTTTCTTTCCGCTTCTGTGTTCCGCGCAAAGCCAGCAGGTGCCCGCGGCCGAAACGCCGCCACCCTATAAAACCCAGCCCGGACTCCCGCCGCTCCGCCTGCTGCTGGGCGACAGCACCACCTGGTTCCAGACCGAAAAGGTCGCCCGAAAAAAACCGATGCTGCTGTTGTTCTTTAGTCCGGCCTGCAGCCATTGCCAGAAGTCGGCCGAAGAACTGGTGCGGCTCAAAGACAGCCTCCCCGACATGCAGCTCGTCATGGCCACCCTGGCTCCCATCGGCGAGATGAATGCCTTCCGGGAGAAATACGGCACCGATGCCCTGCCGCAAACCATCGTCGGTAAAGACGCCTATGTGCTGCTGCCGCCCTTTTTCAACATCCGGCACCTGCCCTTCATCGCCCTCTACGACCGCAAGGGCAATCTTTCAGAAACTCTGGAAGGATCGCTGCCGATACCGCTCCTGCTCGATAAAGTTCGTGTGTTGCGTACACAATAGAATACGACGAAGGTCATCTCCGGCAACAGGGTCTGCCCCTATCTTCGCAGCGCAAATCGTTTTCTTACCCAAATAAATCATTGATCCATGAAAATTACGGTGGTAGGTGCCGGCGCCGTGGGCGCCACAGTGGCCGACAACATTGCCCGGAAGGCACTTTGTGAAGAACTGGTTCTGCTCGACATCAAGGAAGGCCTGGCCGAAGGCAAAGCCCTCGACATGACACAGACGGCGGCCCTGCTGGGCTTCGACACCCGCATCACGGGCAGCACCAACGATTACAGCAAAACCGCCGGCTCCAGCGTGGTGGTGATCACCTCCGGCATCCCCCGCAAACCGGGCATGACCCGCGAAGAACTGATCGGCACCAACGCCAACATCGTACGCGGCGTCACCGAAAACATCCTGAAGCATTCGCCCGATGCCATCATCATCGTGATCTCCAACCCCATGGACACCATGACCATGCTGGCCCTGCAGTCGAGCGGTCTCCCCAAGAACCGCATCATCGGCATGGGCGGCATCCTCGACAGCGCCCGCTTCAAGTGCTACCTGAGCGCGGCCCTCAACTGCTCGCCCAACGACCTCAATGCCATCGTTATCGGCGGGCATGGCGACACCACTATGATCCCCCTGATCCGCTACGCCACCTGGAACAGCGCCCCCGTCAGCCACTTCCTCACCGAAGAGCAGCAGCAGAAAGTAGTCGCCGACACCATGGTAGGCGGCGCTACGCTCACCAAACTGATCGGCACCTCCGCCTGGTATGCACCCGGTGCTGCCGGCGCGGCCCTCGTGGAGAGCATCGTGCGCGACCAGAAGCGCCTCTTCGCCTGCTGCGTGTCGCTGAATGGCGAGTACGGACAGAACGATATCTGCCTGGGTGTTCCGGTGATCATCGGCAAGAACGGCTGGGAGCAGATCGTCGACTACAAACTCAACGAACAGGAGCAGGAGCTCTTCAACAAGAGTGCCGATGCCGTACGCAGCATGAACGACGTGCTGACGACGCTGGCGTAGTGCATTTCCATAGATCTTATCAAGGCCGCCTTTAAAAGGCGGCTTTTTCTTTGGCCTTACTGCACCACCACCTTTTCCACCCGCAACCGCCCCGCATCCGAAGAAATACGGATAAAATACACACCGGGCGCCAGCACATATTCGAGCAGGCGGTTTTCAAGACTATTGAGGATCGTGCGATGCAGCGTTCGCCCGGCTGCATCCACCACCTGCACCTCGTAGCGCCCGGGCTCGTTGGCATAAATGCGCAGGGGCCTGCCCCGCTCCACGGGGTTCGGGAACACCAGCACCGGGCTCGAACCGAAGAAATACACGGGCACCGGCTCACTATAGAGCAGCCTGCCGTTATCGAGCTGCAGCTCCAGGCGATACCAGTTAATCCCCGGGCGGAGGCTGCTGTCCATGAAGGTAAACAGGAGGTCGCTACCCGGCGATCGGCGCTGCAGCGTCTGGTAACGGCCATCGATCAGCTTCTGCAGCGAGAGGGCCGCCACCCGAAAGGTCGATCCAAGACTTCCGGCCAGTGTCACCCTGGTCCCTTCCTGGTTCTCGACATACAGGTTGCGGAAGTAACATTCCACGCCCTGTGCATCGTACTTCAGCGTGTTGCTGCGCACACCCGGCCTGCCGTTGATCAACGGGGCGATGGCATAATACAACCAAGGATCGGCGGACTTCCGGAGCAAGGCAAAGGTATCGGCAAGCTGCCGCAAGGGCTCGAGGTAACGGCCACCCAGGGCATACAACCGGTAGGCTCCTACCGGCAACCGGTTCCAGTAAAGCAGGAAGGAGTCGGCACAATTGAAGCCGGTTTGCAGTTGCAACGGGCGGTTGAGCACGGTGCTGTCTGACAGCTCGTCGGCAAAGCCGGGAGAACGCAGGCGAAAGCGAACAAAGCCGGTAGTATCGGGCGCCTGCCAGCGCTGGTAGCCCTGCGCCAGCGGCACACCGGCCTCCACCAGTTGCCAGGCGCCCCCGTTGATCTGGTATTCCAACACCGCCGTGCCCCTGCGCTCCGAAAGCCAGCGCAGCAGCAGCGGCTCCCCGGCGCGTATCGGGTCGCCCGCGGTGGGCCAGGTCCAGAGAAAGCGATCCAGCGTATCGTATTGCCAGGCAATGGCATAAGCCTGACCACCGTTCACCCGAGCCGCCCGTATTTCCACGGTGTAGGTTCCGGCTGCCGGAGTATCGACTGTCACCTGCTCCACATTGTTCAGGCTGTCTCTGCCCCGCTGGGCCGGCTGCTGCAGGAGGGCCGTGTCTGCGATCGGCTGCAGCACCCAGGGGAGCCAGGTATTGCCTGATGCATTCTGCCGCAACTGCAGGTCCAGGTCATTGACCAGGGCAGGGGATGCACCGGCCGCCGCGGGCGGATCGATCCAGGCAACGCTGACGCGCAAACGCCGAATTCCTGCAGGCACCTGTAGCACATGCGTCCGCAACTGTCCCGACGCCACCGAGTCGCGCAGCGCGCGCCCACCGGTGATGGTCAGCACCGCATCGGCGGCATTGAGGCGCCCATAGCCATAGAGATAATCCACCTGGGGCCTTCCGCCCTCTTCGGCGCTGTTGACCAGCACGGCTTTTACCAGGTCGGAGCTGGGAAGACTGCCGGTTTGCCGGCGCCATGCCTGCTGGAGCAGCAGCACCGTTCCCGACACCAGCGCCGCCGCGCCCGAGCTGCCATCCTGCCCAAAAGCCACGAGCTCGGGCTTCACGCGCCCGTCGTGGGCCGGACCGCGCGAGCTGGGCACCTCCAGCATGCCGGCAGAGTCGGTAGCACCCACCACCAGCACGTTCTTCGCCATCTTGAAGTTGCCCGTAAGGTTAGAAAAAGGCAGGTTCGCATAGGCCCCGGTGTTAGGCCGCGTAGTACCTGAATTGCCGGAAGAAAACACCAGGCTGAGCTCCGGCAATGCGCGCGCGAGTGCATCATAAGCGGCTGCTTCGGCGCCATAGAAAGATTCTACCTGGGTGCCATAGGAATGGTTTTGCACACTGATGCCCAGGCGACGAAAAAAGCTGTCGGGCTCGGGCAGCAGCTGGGAAAAGCTCACGGAGCCCATCAGTGCCGCCGGGGCGGCGCCCAGGGCCGCCGGTGACGAATTGCCGCCCCCGGCCAGGATGGTCGCCATCTGGGCCGCATGACTGGTAAAGGTAGGCGCCTCTCTACCGGTTACGAACACCCGGCCCCGCAGGTCGATATCGGACGTATCGAAGGCCTGCTCCTTTACGGTTACGCGCAACGAATCGCCCCGCAATCCGGGGAAACGCCGGTGCACCCAGTTGATCCGGTTGGTACCGAGGTCGAGAAAGCCGGTACTCAACTCTTCACGGGGACGACCCGGAACATCTGCAAAAAGCAGGTTCCCATCGCGAAGCAACAGATCGAGATCCGATGAAGCCATGCGAATGAGCCAGATGCAGACGACCGGCACTTGCCCCAACACACGGTGGGGCACCAACGGGGCGGATCCGATGCGGTACTGAAGCGTCAGCTCGACAGAGTCAGCAGGCGGATGCTGCAGGAGCTGCTGAAAAGAAGGCGTCAGGATCGGTGCGGCTTTGGTCTGCGCCATCGCCCCCGCCGGCAACAGCAGCAGCAGAAAGATCAGAAATGGACGGTACATAATCGGGTGCGTTCGCGACAGCCGACACCATAATCATACCCGGCAGGAAAGAAGCAAAAAAAGGGCATGAAGCCTGACAACCTATTCAACCTGAGCAGTAAATAATTTAAAATTTTTGTTAATAATACAGAAGGGTTTCCGTAACTTGATGCTTCCTTAACACACACTAAAAAATTATTGATGAAAAGAACACCCTTGATCCTGGCCTGCCTGGCCACCCTGAGCCTCTGCTCCTGCAAGAAAGATGTGAAAACGGAAAACGGTATTGCCACAGAAACCCTCAACCAAATCGGTCGGCTGGGCTTTTCTACAGATGGCGTGCAACGTGTCGGAGGCGGCTTCCTGGTGGAAGGTGATATCTTCCTGCGCCATGAAGACCTAAGCGCCACCCCGGGATCGCCGAATGTAGTGGTAGCACAGGAGGAGCAATACCGCACCTTCAACATCGTGAGCGCCACCAAGTACCCCACCATCAACGTCGCCCTCAGCAACAGTTCGGCACAGCACGACCCGGCTTTCTCGGCCGCGCTCGACGCAGCCATCGCCCGGTTCAACACCGAAAACCTGAGCGTTAGGTTCCAGCGCGTTACTTCAGGCGCAAATGTCACGGTTGTAGCCTACTACGAAGTGAGCGGCACCCTCGGCTCAGCCGGCTTCCCGACCAGTGCCGGCGATCCCTACCACCAGGTGAAGATGAATACCTACCACTACAGCACCGGCACGGGTACCACCAATGTCAACTATATCGCCACCATCATGGCGCATGAGCTCGGCCATTGCATCGGCTTCCGCCACACCGATTACATGAACCGTGCCTACAGCTGTGGCGGCCGGCGCTCCAACGAAGGGCAGGCAACCAGCGGTGTCGGAGCGGTGCATATCCCGGGCACGCCCACCGGCGCGGATGCCAGCTCCTGGATGCTGGCCTGTATCGGCAACGGCGTTAACCGACCTTTCAATGCGAATGACAAAATAGCCTTATCTTACGTCTATTAATTGCTTATTGCACATGAGATGGAAGCGCTGCCGCGAGGTGGCGCTTTCTTTTTTGGGTGGTTCAAAGCTGCATTCGTTCGGAAAGCTCTGCCGGAGCGACCGCACATCCGGCCCTGATGAACGGGGGAAAAACCCCTTCAGGCGAGAAGGAACGGGAAAAGAAATCAATGCATACTAATTTACAGGAAACAGCACCCTATGAAACCATACACCTTTCTCCGCCGGAGTGTTTTGCCTCTTTCGACCCTGATCCTTACCGCCGGCCTGTATTCCTGCAAAAAACAGGATGTGTCGGGCGACCCAGCTCCCGCTGCAGCTACCAACGATACCCGTATTTCTACTGATGTGCTTCAGAAGATCCGTCAGCTCGGCTTCAGTACGGAAAACGCAAAAAAGACGGCAGAAGGCTATATCGTGGAAGGCGACATCCTGTTGCACGAGGAGCAGCTCGACGATGTGCCGGTCCGGAACAGCATGATCTTTGGACAGGAAGAGCATTACCGGACCAATTATGTCGTCAACAAAACGGCCTACCCGGTGATCAAGGTGGCGCTCAACAACAGCTCGAGCGTGCACCAGGCGGTCTTCTCCGCTGCTGTCGATTCGGCCATCAAGCGCTACAACATGCAATGGCTCGACATCCGTTTTCAGCGGGTTACTACCGGCGCGCATATTACCGTGCAGGCCTATCGTGAGGTAAGCAATACGCTGGGCTATGCCGGCTTCCCCACCTACACAGGGGCACCCTACAGCCGGATCAGCATGAACACCTATTGGTACAAAACCTCGACAGCCACGAGCAACGTCAACTATATCGCTTCCGTGATCGCCCATGAAATCGGCCATTGCATCGGCTTCCGGCACACCGATTACATGAACCGTGCGTACAGCTGCGGAGGCACTGCGGTCAACGAAGGAACGGCCGGCGTCGGCGCCGTGCACATCCCCAACACGCAAACAGGTCCTGCCTGGAATTCCTGGATGCTGGCCTGCATCGGCGACCAGGTAAACCGTCCCTTTACCGGCAACGACAGGGTGGCACTGCTGCACATCTACTGATCTTCCCGCAGCACAGACTGCTGATTACATGCGCTTTTCGAAACGAAAGCAAAAACGCCGCAGCTTCCCCGCAAAATCGAAGGGAGCTGTGGCTTTTGTAATGTCTTTGACGACCGCGTCCGGCCAGGCTTCCCCGCTTAACTGAAAGCGGGTATAATTCGTACTGAAAAAGAGCACACCTCCCGGACGTAGCAGGCGCAGGGCATTTTTGATGAGTACGGGATGATCGCGCTGCACTTCGAGGATGTCGTCCATCCGCTTACTGTTGCTGAAAGTAGGCGGATCCAGTACCACCAGGTCGAAGGATGCTGCCGGTGCTTCCGCGAGGTATTTCAGTGCGTCGGCATGAAGGATGTGATGCCGGTCGCCGGCCTCCGGAAAGTTGAGCTGCACATTACGCTCGGTCCAGCTGAGGTACGTGCGCGACAGGTCTACCGAATACACGCTGCGAGCACCTCCGCCGAGCGCATATACCGAAAAGGAACCCGTGTAGCAGAAAAGATTCAGTACGTCTTTGCCGGCCGAGCCTTCGCGCACGAGTGCCCGGGTCAAACGATGATCGAGGAAGAGGCCCGTGTCCAGATAATCGGTAAGGTTGACCAGAAAAGACAGGCCGCCTTCCTGCACGGCAAATTCCTGTTGTTGCACATCCAGTTTCTGGTACTGTCCCTGCCGGCTCTCCTTGCGCTGCCGCAGCCGGATATGGATGTTGGCAGACGGCACGCCGGCCACATCGCTCATAACCGCAACACAGCCCTGCAGCCAGGACGCATGTTCTTCGTCGCTCAATCCATGACGGCGTTTGTACTCGGATACATAGAGATGGTCTTCATAGCGCTCGATGAGCAGCGGCGCTTCCGGAAGATCATGATCATAAATGCGAAAACAGCTGACCCCGGCCCTGGCCGCCTGCCTGCTGATATGGCGATAGACCTTTTGCAGGCGGTTGCGGAACATTAAATGTTTGTCAAAGGGTTGCAGCATTGCTAAATTTTTTAGAACTTCGGGCCTCTGGTAAAGGAGCAAAAATACTGACTGTGGAGTACGCTATTGTGGATATCGAAACGACCGGTGGTTATGCCGCCGGAAACGGGATCACCGAGATCTCGATCCACATCTTCGATGGCCTTCGGGTCGTGGAAACCTACGAAAGCCTGGTCAATCCGGGACAGGCCATTCCGCGCTCTATACAGAGCCTGACCGGTATTGATAACGAAATGGTAGCCGAGGCGCCTTATTTTCCCGAGATAGCGTCTGACGTGTACCGGCTGCTGTCGGGCCGTGTGTTTGTTGCGCACAATGTCAATTTCGACTTCTCCTTTGTAAAAAGCCATCTCGCTGCATGCGGCTTTGATCTGCAGTGCCGCAAGTTGTGCACGGTGCGCCTGGCGCGCAAACTCTTACCGGGCTATCCCTCCTACAGCCTGGGCAACCTTTGTCATAGCCTGGGCATCGGGCTGCACAACCGGCACCGCGCCGGCGGCGATGCGGCGGCAACCGTCTCCCTGTTTATGCGCCTGCTGGATGCCGACCAGGAAGGATTTATCGCCAAAAGCCTGAAGAAAACATCGAAGGAGCAGACACTGCCTCCGCATGTACCGCAGGATGACTTCCGGCAGCTTCCCTCTTGTCCGGGCGTTTATTATTTCCACGACAGCAAAGGAAAGGTGGTGTATGTGGGAAAGGCCAAAAACCTCCGCAGCCGCGTCAACAGCCACTTCAGCAATAACTCAGACAGCCAGCAGAAGCAAAACTTCCTGCGCGATGTACACCGCATCACCTTCCAGCCCATGGCCACGGAACTGATGGCTGCCCTACTCGAATCGACGGAGATCCGCCGTCTCTGGCCGCCCTTCAACCAGGCTCAGAAAAAGCAGGAAGACCAATACGGCATTTTCACCTATGAAGACCGGGCCGGCTACCTGCGCCTGGCGGTAGAAAAACGCAGGCGACACTCCCGTCCGGTCTACACCTTTCATTACCAGGTTGACGGACATACCCTGTTGCGCCGGCTGGTCGGCATGCATGCCTTATGTCCGAGGCTCTGCTTTTTGCAAACCGACCAGGAGCCCTGCACCGGTTCCGATGGTGATCCCTGCCGGGGTGCCTGTGAAAAACGCGAAGCACCCGAGCGCTATAACGAACGGGTTCGCGCCGCCCTCGAAGAGCTTACCCGCCAACCTTCCTTTGTGATCGTTGATGATGGAATCAATGCTGATGAAAAGGCCTGCATCCTGATCCTGAACGGCTCCTTTTATGGCATGGGCTATCTCCCGCGCAGCTTTGACACACTGACGCCCGATGCGGTAAAAGAGCAGGTGCAGCCGTATAAGGAAAACAGTCATATCCGGACGCTGATCAGCAGCTACGCCGTACAACATCCTGCACAGGTCCACTACTTCAGCCAGCAGCCGTCGGGAAGGGACCAAAGCCCCGCCGCAATCATCCCCGAATAAATCGGACCTGCCGATCATATGATTGGGATCAACGACAGGTCGCACAGTTCCCGCTTCAGATCAGGTAACTTACATCAAGAAGCAAGCGCAGCAAATCGAAAGCCCTTTTAACCTGACCGTCCTTTCGCCGTTTCCGTCCTTTTAACCTATACCGTCCGTCGTCCGGACACCTGTTAACCGTTTCTTGCCAACACACCTAACCGGCTCGCCTTTTCAGGCGAGCCTTTTGGCAGGCGGTCTTCCAACGGGGCAGGCACCTATTGCCACTCAAACCCTTCTGCTTTTTCCATGGCTTCAAAGATGTGGTGAATCTGTTCGGGTGGGGTGCACAATTTGCGCTGACGGATATCCATCCAGGCGCCGTCTACGATGAGGGTTGCGGCAAGGGTATCGCCGTTCTTGATGATATCATGGCGGAAGCTCCAACGCGAGAAGTCGCGGCGTCCGCGCCAGAGTGCCAGGCCTATAGATACCTCGTCGCCGGGCCGTACCTCGCGGCGGAAGGTGCATTCTTCCCGGAAGAGGATGGGACCGATACCCAGTTGTTGCATCAGGGCATAGGAAAGGCCATGCTGGTTCAGGAATTCGACGCGGCAATAGGCGCCCCAGTCGTAATACACCGAATGACGCAGGTGAAAGTTAGGATCGAGATCGGACCAGCGGACCTGCAGGCTTCGTTGGAAATGGCTCATAGCGGTAATTGAATTTGCTAATTTAGCCGAAGTACAACCGGCACATCTACCGAAGACCTTATTTTTGTTTGACAAAACAGACGCATGAAAAAACTCGTTCTCGCCGGCCTCCTGCTGGCTGCCCTGGGTGCGCAGGCCCAGAAGAAAGGCGCCGCACCGGCTCCGGCAAAGGCGCCCGCACAAGGGGCTCTCAAAAACCTGACGGATTCTGCCTCCTACGCCATCGGCGTCAGTGTGGCCAATTTTTATAAGCAGCAGGGCATGGATAAACTCAACCCCCAGCTCGTTTCCAAAGCGATCCAGGATGTTCTGGGGGGCAAGAAGACCCAGTTGAGCGAATTCGAAGCCAACACCGTGCTGATGTCGTACATGAACAGGGCGCAGTCTGCCAAGGCCCAGCCCAACATCACAGCCGGTGAGAAGTTCCTCGCAGAAAACCGGAAGAAGCCCAATGTAAAAGTTACCGCTTCGGGCCTTCAGTATGAAGTATTGAAGGAAGGCAGCGGTCCGAAGCCCAAGGCGGATGAGGAAGTAGTGGCCCACTATGCCGGCACCCTGATCGATGGCACCAAGTTCGATAACTCTTATGACCGCGGACAGCCCATCACCATCGGCCTGAACCAGGTGATCAAGGGTTGGACCGAAGCGCTGCAGATGATGCCCGTGGGTTCCAAATACCGGCTCTTCATTCCCTACCAGCTGGGTTATGGATTGCAGGCCACCGGCAATATTCCGGCGGGCTCTGCGCTGATCTTTGAAGTAGAACTGCTGGATATCAAAAAGAAATAATTCCAAGCATAGCTAAAAAGAGAGGCAGCCGGTGGCTGCCTCTCTTTTTATTGCAATCGGTTAGTGCAGAAATCAGGAACTGGCCTGGTGCCGAGGCCTGATCAACTTAACGCGCTGACGGCCTCCTCGATGAGGTGCAGGGCTTTACGGAACTGTTCGGCTTCGGTCAGGTGGGTGTTGTCGAGCACGATGGCATCATCGGCCTTGCGCAATGGGCTCACCTCGCGGTGCGAATCGATATAATCACGCATCTCCAGGTTCGACTTGACTTCATCGAGCGTGATGTTGGGGTTCTTTTCGTAGAGCTCCCGGAAGCGCCGCTCCACCCGTACTGCATTGTCGGCCGTCATGAAGATCTTCAGTTCCGCGTCAGGGAAAACCACCGTACCGATATCGCGGCCGTCCATGATGATGCCTTTCTGCCGTCCCATCTGCTGCTGCTGGGCCACCGCAAAGGCACGTACTTCTGCGATCGCCGCCACATCGCTCACCTTTTCCGCCACGACCAGGTCGCGGATGACATATTCCACATTCTCGCCATTAAGGTACATTTCGGACTGCCCGGTTTTCTCGTTGGGCACGAACTCCAGGGAAATATTACCCATCGCTTCATGTACTGCATCGAGATCGGTCCAGTCGATATGGTTACGCAGGAAGTAAAGCGTGATGGCCCGGTACATCGCCCCGCTATCGACGTAGATGTAGCCCAGCTTCTTGGCCAGTTGCTTTGCCAGGGTACTTTTTCCGCAGGAGGACCAGCCGTCGATGGTTACAATGATCTTCTTCATAGTGGGGACGGGCAAAATTGCTAACTATAGCCCGAACGGCAAAAAAAATCCCACCCCGAAAGGGGCAGGACTTCTTATGAACCGTTGTATACTAGGCTTTCGTTTCTTCGCGGGCGCTTTCCTTCAGGGTAAACACCAGCTTTCCGTTGGGCTCATCGAGATCGGCCTGCAGCACGTCGCCGGCCTTGATGTTCATGTTCAGGATCTCCTCCGCCAGCGGATCTTCGAGATATTTCTGGATAGCCCGGTGCAGCGGACGGGCGCCGAACTGCTGATCGTAGCCCTTGTCGGCGATGAAACTCTTGGCCGGCTCGGTCAGCTCGAGGCTGAAGCCCAGGTTCTGCAGGCGCTTCATCACCCCTTTCATCAGGATATCGATAATCTCGAAAATATTCTCCTTCGACAGCGAATTGAAGATGATCACATCGTCGATCCGGTTGAGGAATTCGGGCGAGAAGGTACGCTTGAGCGCTTTCTCGATTACCGCCTTGCCGGCCTCATCCGCATTCTGGATGCGTGCCTGGGTGGCGAAACCCACGCCTTCGCCAAAGTCCTTCAACTGGCGCACACCGATGTTCGAGGTCATGATGATCAGCGTATTCTTGAAGTCGACCTTGCGGCCCAGACCATCGGTGAGCTGTCCGTCGTCGAGCACTTGCAGCAGGATATTGTAGATATCCGGGTGGGCCTTTTCGATCTCGTCGAGCAGGATGACGCTGTAGGGCTTCCGGCGCACCCGCTCGGTGAGCTGGCCGCCTTCTTCATAACCCACGTATCCCGGAGGCGCACCGATCAGGCGCGACACCGTGAACTTCTCCATGTATTCCGACATGTCGATACGGATGAGCGCATCTTCGGAGTCGAACATATGCCGGGCCAGGGCACGGGCGAGCTCGGTTTTACCGACCCCCGTAGGACCCAGGAAAATGAAGGTGCCAATGGGCTTCTTCGGATCTTTCAGACCCACGCGGTTGCGTTGGATGGCCTTGACCACCTTCAGGATGGCTTCGTCCTGGCCTACCACCATGCCTTTCATTTCTTCCGACATCTTGCGGAGCTTCTGCGTTTCGGCTTCCACCATACGCTTCACCGGGATGCCGGTCATCATCGAAATCACCTCGGCGATTTCCTCTTCCCCAATCGGATAGCGTTTGTGCTTGGACTCCTCTTCCCATTGCGCTTTGGCCTTTTCCAGCTCTTCTCCGAGCCGCTTTTCCGTGTCGCGGAGGGCAGCGGCTTCTTCGAACTTCTGGCTCTTGACCACGCGGTTCTTTTCCACTTTTATGTCTTCGATCTTCTGTTCGAGGTCGAGGATGTTTTTCGGAACGTTGATGTTTTTCAGGTGCACGCGGGCGCCCACCTCATCCATGACATCGATGGCCTTATCGGGAAGCAGGCGATCGGTAATGTAGCGATCGCTCAGCTTTACGCAAGCTTCAATCGCGGCATCATCATAAAGCACATTATGATAGTCCTCGTATTTCGACTTGATATTGTCGAGGATCTTCATGGTGTCTTCCACGCTGGGCGGATCGACCATCACCTTCTGAAAACGCCGGTCGAGAGCCCCGTCTTTCTCGATATACATGCGGTACTCATCGAGGGTGGAGGCACCGATGCACTGCAGTTCGCCACGGGCGAGGGCCGGCTTGAAGATATTGGAAGCATCCAGCGAACCCGAAGCACCGCCGGCGCCCACAATCGTGTGGATCTCATCAATGAACAGGATCACGTCGCGGTTCTTCTCGAGTTCGTTCATGATTGCTTTCATCCGCTCTTCGAACTGGCCGCGGTATTTGGTGCCGGCCACGAGGGCTGCCAGGTCGAGGGAGATCACGCGCTTGTCGAACAGCACGCGGCTCACCTTGCGCTGCACGATGCGGAGGGCCAGGCCTTCCACGATGGCGGTTTTACCCACACCGGGCTCACCGATGAGAATGGGGTTGTTCTTCTTTCTGCGGGAGAGAATCTGCGACACGCGCTCGATTTCCTTCTCGCGGCCCACGATCGGGTCGAGGGTACCGCTTTCGGCGAGCTTGGTAATGTCGCGGCCGAAATTGTCCAGCACCGGGGTTTTGCTCTTGGCCGCAGCACCGCCACGGGCCTTGGAGCCGGAGAATTTCTTCTCCTCGTCGAAATCGTCGTCGTTCTCTTCCTGATACTCAGCGCGTACATCGTTCGACTTTACGATGCCGAGCTCCTGCCTGAAAAGTTCGTAGTCCACGTCAAACTGATTTAGGATTTGTGTTGCAATGTTTCCTTGTTCTTAAGGATCGACAACATGAGATGCTCGGTTTCAACCGTGGGGCTTTTCAGCGCCTTGGCCTCAAGTACCGTTACCCGTATGACTTTCTCAGCCTGTTTGGTCAGCGGCAAGCTGTTTATATTGGCAATGTTCTTACCGGTCTTGTCCTTGACGGCGAGTTCTACTTCCTTGCGTAACTCATAAAGGTCGACGCTGAAACTCTTCAAGATTCGTACCGCGGTATTGTCGCCTTCCCGGATGAGGCCCAGAAGCAGGTGCTCCGTACCTATAAAATCATTCCCTAAACGCAATGCCTCCTCCCGACTGAACGAGATGATCTCTTTTACCTGCGAGGAGAAATTATTGTCCATGTGATTGTTTGTATCTGTGAATTAAGATGGCACCTACAATAATAACGAAATTAATTATGGTAAGTTTACGGCGTATTTGTTAATAAAACAGGTGATCGGTATGGAGGTCAAAACTAGTACCAAAGAGAAGTTTACTGTCATTTATGGCATGCCCGCCGAATTAACTGCTAACCTGGCAGACGAACTGGTAAAAAGCCTGACAAGCTACCTCGCGCAGCCGGTGAAGAATCTCGTGCTGAACCTGGAAGGCCTGCAAACGGTGGAAGAAACGGCTGCAGAAAGGCTTGTTCAGCTTCAACAGCATTTCTACGAGCAGCAGGCCTCGTTTGTGATCTGTTGCCTGGACGCCCGACTGGAAGAACAGCTCGACAAAATGAACCTGCTTGAGCTGATGAACGTGACCCCCACCGAAAGTGAAGCCTGGGATATCGTGCAAATGGAAGAGATCGAAAGAGAATTGCTCGACGGTGAAGACTTCTGACCTGTGTTGGGTCCGCTCCGAACCTGTCGCCTCCAAAGGAACTGCCGGGCGCTCCGGCAGCCGGGAACAGCAATTCCTGATTCAGCGGGGCTCCTGTCTTCGAAACTGATCAGAAAATTCCACACTTGTGCGTGGCGGAGGCTGATGGTCTGGAATTAATTACGCTCACCGGCAAGGCGCAGGGCGCCAATGCTTCCGATTCCTTATTTTTACGACCATGTTATCGGTGACCATCCTGGGTAATAATTCTGCTGTTCCTGCCTTCAACCGCCATCCTACCAGCCAGGTAGTGACCCAGGACGGCACGAACTACCTGGTTGACTGCGGCGAGGGTACCCAGATCCAGATGATCCGCTATAAAGTGCGGCGCGGAAAAATCACCCATATTTTCATTTCGCACCTGCACGGAGATCATTACTTCGGGCTGGTGGGACTGATCAACTCCTTCAACCTGCTATCGCACAAACAGGAGTTGCATGTGTTCGGTCCGGCGCCCCTGCAGCCAATCATCGAAATGCAGTTGCAGGTTGCCGACTCGCAGCTTTGCTACCCGTTGCATTTCCACACCATCGACGGGCCGGGCGTGCTTGTCGACAATGACAAGATCCGGATCACGGCCTTCCCGGTAACCCATCGCATCGAGTGCTATGGATTTCTGTTCGAAGAAAAACAGGGCAAGCGCAAGTTGCTGATCGATCAGGTCCGCAAGCACCGGATCCCGATCTCTTTTTACAGCAGCCTGCAGGCAGGTCTAGATTACATAACACCCCGTGGCATCATCGTCAAAAATGAAACCGTGACGGCGCCTCCCCAGCCTGGGATGCGCTATGCCTTTTGTGCCGACACGAAGTACGATGAAAATATTCTGCCCTATATCTACGGCGCAGATATGATCTACCACGAAACCACCTACCTCGACAACATGCGCGACAAGGCCGACCTGCGCTTTCATTCCACCACGAAACAGGCTGCCGAGATTGCGCGCAAGGCCCGCGTCAAGAAGCTGCTGATCGGCCACTTCTCCTCCAAGTATGCGGTGCTGGATGCCTTTCAGCAGGAAGCCCGCGAAGTGTTTCCGAACACCGAGCTTGCGCTCGAGGGGAACACCTACGAGATACATTAGCACCCCTGTTTCGATCGGCCTAGAATTTAGGCATGGGCCGTACCGGCGGCTTCTTCATCAGCCATTGTATAAAATCAGGAAACACAGCCCGCCAGGCAGGCTCATTGTGCTTTCCATCCGGGCGCACCTGCACCCGCACCTGCGCGGCACGTGCCAGTTGCTCCATCAGGCGGGCGATGGATTCCATATCCGAAACCATGGTCGTGCTTTCCGCACCACCGGCGTAGAAAAAGAGCTTTCCGCCCACTGCCTCGCCATGGCGTAGCACATCACGCTTCAGTTCCGGGGCAATCCAAAAGGCAGGGGAAAACACACCGGCACCGCCAAAAACCTGCGGATAGCGCAGCACCGCATAGAGGGAAATCAGGCCACCCATAGACGAACCGGCCACCCAGGTATCGGCAGGGCCCCGGCGCGTACGGTAATGCTGGTCGATCCAGGGCTTTAGCGTGTGCACCAGAAAATCTGTGTAGGCTGCACCCTCCCCTTTACCAAAGCGGTCGTTATCGTAGGGATTGTATTCGTTCAGGCGTTTGCTTCCGCCATGGTCGATGCCCACCACAATGAGGCCGCCTGTTTTCTGTTCGAGGCTATCGAGGGCTTCGTCGACACCCCACTCGCCTGAAAAGGCCGTACTGTCTTCAAAAATGTTTTGCCCGTCGTGCAGGTACAGCACCGGATAGCTGCGGCGCCGCGATTCATAATTTTTCGGGAGCCGGATCCAGATGCGCCGGCTGCGTGCCAGCTGCGGCATCGGGAAGGCCGCATCCATTATCCGAACCTCCGGCAGGGCGCTGGAGCGGCGCGGCGCCTGCGCAAAACGATCCTTCCAACCGGCGACCCGTATGCGAATCATCGTGTCTTTGCTGATGACGGCCGTGCGGTTGGTGATGTCTTCCCCTTTTTCATTGGTTTCGACCATTGCCCAGCTGCCACGGGTAAGCTTGTAAGATATGGAACCAGCGGGGAGGGACAGCCGTACATCATAGCCGCTTACATAGTGGCGGAACTGCTCTTCGGGCGCCGCCGGTTGCCAGCCGTTGAAACTGCCGGCCAGGAACACCGTGTCGCCGGAAGCCCTACCATCGGGAAGGGCTTCAATCCGGAAGGTCACCGCGTGCTGGCTGCGGGCGCTGAGCGCTACAGCCGCAAAAAACAGCCCGAGCAGCCACTTACGCATGCAGTCCGCTTTCATGGAGCTGCTGCAGGTAGGTCCGCACCTGGCCATGCACGGCCTCGCTCAGCGGCACCAGGGGCAGGCGGAGGTGGTTATGGAGGATGCCCTGCTCGGCCAGGAAAGCCTTGACGCCCGCCGGGTTGTTCTCTGCGAACAACAGGTCATAGCCCCGCAGCAATGGGTTGTTAAGAGCACGGGCAGCCGTAAAGTTGCCCGCCAGTGCCTGGCGGATCAGGGTCGAAAAGTCTTTGGGGAAGCAGTTGGCCGCCACGCTGATGACGCCGTCCATGCCACATGCAATCTGGGCCATGGCCAGGTTGTCGTCGCCGCTCACCACCAGAAAATCGCGGGGAGCATCGCGCAAAACCTGCATGCACTGGGCCATATTGCCGCTGGCTTCTTTGATGCCATTGATATTGGATATCTCCCGGGCCAGACGCACGGTTGTTTCGGCCAACATGTTGCTGCCGGTGCGCCCGGGAACATTATACAGGATGATGGGACGACTGGTAGCCTCCGCGATGGCCTGATAGTGCCGGAAGATGCCTTCCTGGGAAGGCTTGTTATAGTAGGGGCTCGCCGAAAGAATCGCCGCGGCCTTCTCTACCGGGAATGCTTCGATTTCACGGATCACTTCGGTGGTATTGTTACCGCCCGCACCGATCACAACGGGCACGCGGGCCGCTACGGTCGAAAAGGTACACTGCAGGATATCCAGCTTTTCTTCGCGGCTGAGCACGGGCGTTTCGCCGGTGGTTCCGAGTGCTACGACGTAATCCACGCCTCCTTCGATCACCGAATGAATCAACCGCTCCAGGGCCGGAAAATCAACGGCTCCCTGTGCATTAAAAGGAGTGACCAGCGCCACCCCGGTTCCACGTAGCAAGTCTTTCAGCATCGTTTGTCAGGTTATAGTCAAAGTAAAAATTCAAAAGCCAAAATGCAAAAGCCAGATGCCGGAAGGATCCTTTTTGACTTTTGAATTTTGACTTGCTCCGGCTTCATACGGTGTGTCAGGCAGGCTCAGCGGGCAGTTCTTCCCAGAAGCCCATCTTGCCGAACTTGGCGATACGGTCGTCTACCCGCTGTTCGGCAGGCACACTGCTCACCGCTTTGATGGCTTCCACAATTTGCGTCCTGAGCAGGGCGGCCGCCTCATCATAATCCCAATGGGCGCCACCTGCCGGCTCCGGAACGATGACATCTACCAGGCCGAAAGACTGCATGTAATCCGCCGTCAGCTTCAGCTGTTCGGCTGCGATTTCTTTCTGGGCCCAGCTGCGCCAGAGAATGGTCGAGCAGTTTTCGGGCGAGATGACCGTATACCACGCATTTTCCATCATCAGGATGCGATCGCCGACACCGATGCCCAGGGCACCACCAGAGGCACCTTCGCCGATGATAACGACGATCACGGGCACCTTCAGGCGGATCATCTCGTAAATATTACGGGCGATGGCCTCTCCCTGCCCGCGTTCCTCGGCCTCCAGTCCGGGATAGGCGCCGGGCGTATCGATCAGCGTAACGATCGGCTTGTTGAACTTCTCTGCGAGGCGCATCAGGCGCAGGGCCTTGCGGTAGCCCTCCGGGTTGGCCATACCGAAGTTGCGCATCTGGCGCGTTTTCGTATTTATCCCCTTCTGCTGGCCGATCATCATCACGGTCTGCCCTTCTATCTGCGCAAAACCGCCGACCATCGCCTTATCGTCCTTCACATTGCGGTCGCCGAACAGCTCCACGAAGTTGGTGGTCATCTTTTCAATGTACTTCAGGGTGTACGGCCGGTCGGGGTGACGGCTCAACTGCACCTTCTGCCAGGTGGTCAGGTTCTTGGTGATATCGGTACGCCGCTCGATGATCTGTGCTTCGAGCTTTTGTATCTGTTCGGAATAATCGATTTTCTTTTGTTCACCGGAGTGCTTCAGGCGCTCGATCTCGTCGATCAGGTCTTTGATCGGCTTTTCGAAATCGAGGAACTGGCGATTGGCGTTCTTGGGCATAATCAGAAAATGTGGCGGTAAAAGTAGGAAAATAATGTGCTAATGTGCTGATGGGCCAGTGTGCCGATAGGCCGATGTAATGTCGAGGGCAATCCTGGCAATTCACCGGTCACCGTTCGCCACTTCAGCCTCCGACGGCCTCCCCCCTTCCCCATCTCCGGGATGGGAAGAGGAGGTGTACGCCGGTAACAGGCTTACCGCTCACCGTTCACGCCTCCCGCCTTCCTCATAATAGGCTGTTTCCGCTTTGGCAACTATATTTGCCGTCAAACATTTGGCTGATGTCCAAACCGATAGAAGATTTTGACGCGAACCTTGCCGGCGAAGAAGGCAAAAGTGAAGAGACGAAGAGCAGCTGGTTCAAACGCCTGAAAAAGGGAATCACGACGCCTTCTTCCGAAAAGAAAGAAACGCCCGAAGGACTCTGGTCGAAATGCCCGGAGTGTAACCATATCTGCACGGTCAACGACCTGCGCGAGCAGCTTTTTGTTTGTCCGAAGTGCAATTACCACCACCGCATCGGGTCGAACGAATACTACAGCATTGTATTCGACAACGGCACGTACACGGAGTTATTCGATAATATCCGCTCCAAAGACTTTTTGGGCTTTACCGACCTGAAGCCCTACGGGAAGCGCCTCGAAGAGATCTGGGCCAAGACCGAACTCCACGATTCCATGCGGGTGGCCACCGGCACCGTGGAAGGACAGGGCATCGTGATTGCCTGTATGGATTTTGAGTTCATCGGCGGCTCACTCGGCTCGGTGCTGGGTGAGAAATTCAGCCGCGCCGTCGACTACTGTCTGGAGCACCGACTTCCCTATATGGTCATCAGCAAGAGTGGTGGCGCCCGTATGATGGAAAGTGCCTTTTCGCTGATGCAGCTGGCCAAAACCAGTGGCAAACTGTCGCAGCTTTCGGATGCGAAGATCCCGTACATCTCCCTTCTCACCGACCCCACGTTCGGGGGCACCTCGGCCTCCTTCGGTATGCTGGGCGATCTCAATATCGCCGAGCCGGGTGCGCTGATCGGTTTTGCCGGTCCCCGTGTCATCAAGGAGACCATCAAGAAGGACCTTCCCGAGGGTTTCCAGCGCTCCGAGTTCATCCTGGAGCATGGCTTCCTCGATTTCATTGTCGACCGCAAAGAGCTCCGCCAAAAGCTGAGTAAGGTGCTGTCTTTATTTTCCAATTAAGTGGCCCGCAAACCCCGAACCGTAGATATACGAAACCGCTCGGTCTACCACGAGTACTTCATCGACGACACTTATGTCGCCGGTGCCGTGCTGCTGGGCACGGAGGTAAAAGCGCTGCGCGATGGAAAGGCTTCGTTCAACGACTCCTTCTGCCAGTTTCACCAGGGAGAGCTGTGGCTGAAAAGCCTGCATATATCCCCCTACAGCCATGGCACCGACAACAACCACGATCCGCTGCGCGACCGCAAGCTGCTGCTCAAAAAGCGGGAGTTGGCACGCCTCCAGAGCAAGATCAAGGAGAAAGGTTATACGGTGGTGCCCGTGCGGATATTCACCAACGACAAGAACCTGGTAAAAATCGAAATTGGCCTGGCCCGAGGCAAGAAGCTGCACGATAAGCGCGACACTATCAAGCAGCGCGACAACGACCGGGAACTGAAGCGCTTCCTGAAATAAACACCACCATGCGCACCCTTACCACCATCCTACTTTTACTATGCTGCGCCCGCCAGGTCCGGTCGCAGGAAATCACCGGCTATTGGTACGGTTCGGGGCATGTAGAGAACGGGGGCTCCTCCAATAACTACATGTTCGAACTGGTGCTCGAGCAGAATGGTCCCCGGGTAAACGCCATCCTGAATTACTTCTTCAAACAATCGTACCGCAGCTTCCGGCTGAAGGGGAGCTACCTCTCCACCAACCGCTCGCTGACGCTGTATAACGTCCCCATCACCTATCACAACTCTCCGTCTTCCATGGAGGTCGACTGCCCGATGGACCTGCTGGCACAGGTACGTATTTCGCGGGTAGACGCCCATATCAAGGGCGCCCTGGTGAGCAAAGGCACCTACCGCAATACCTGTCCGGCCGTTATGTTCGACCTCCTGCAAAACCGGGAAGCGGGCAATCTCGACTCGGTGAAGCAGGCCATCGCACAATTCAAGGAAAGCAATCAACTGTGGAAACCGGGTTCGGCAGATACCCTGGTAGCCCTTAACGTAGTGCAATTGCCACAAAAGAGTGTTGCGAAACTGCCGGTCGTAAGTGCCTTCGAAAACCGCGGGAAGGAAGTGCTTCGTGAAATTGAGGTGGACGCCGATTCCCTCGACATCAACTTTTATGACAACGGCGAAGTGGACGGCGACTCGATCTCCGTGTTCCTGAATGGCCGCATGCTCACCTACAAGCAGCTGCTCAGCACCAGGGCCCTCCATTTTTATATCGGCCTCGACACCGCGCGGGAATATGATGAACTCAGCATGTTTGCCAACAACCTCGGACGCATACCGCCCAATACGGCCCTGATGACCATCTGGGACGGTATACGGCGCCATGACATCCGTATGACGAGCACGTTGCAGAAGAACGCCACGATCCGCATCCGGCGGCGAAAAACGCCCTGACCCTGGCGGAGCCGGCAGATAAGACTGCGTAACCGTACCTTGCAGGCTTATGGAATTCGTGGAGGTTCAGCGTTTGGAAAAGAAGATCGGCGACAGCTTTCACCTCCGGCCGATCTCCTTTTGCCTCCGGCAACAGAAGCGGTTGGCCATTGCCGGAGCTACGGGATCGGGTAAGAGCACCCTCCTGAAGATGATCGCTGGCCTGGAGCAGCCCGATACGGGCGATGTATATCTGCAGGGCGAACGCGTGGCCGGCCCCGCCGAAAAACTGATTCCCGGTCATCCCCGGATCGCTTACCTCTCCCAGCATTTCGAACTGCGTCATCACTACCGGGTAGAGGAGCTCCTCTCCTATGCCAACAAGCTTCCCTACCGGGAGGCCTTGTGGATCTACGATGTGTGCCGCATCGGCCACCTGCTGGCACGCAAGGAGCACGAGCTGTCGGGCGGCGAAAAGCAACGCGTAGCAACGGCCCGTCTCCTCATCCAGCAGCCTGCGCTGCTCCTGCTCGACGAACCCTTTTCCAACCTCGACCGCAACCATAAACAAATCATGCAGGAGGTGATCCGCGACATCGGAGGCGAATTGGGTATTACCTGCCTGATGGTCACACACGATCCGCTCGATTCGCTCTCCTGGGCCGACGAGATCCTGGTATTGCAGGAAGGGCAGGAAGCCCAGCGCGGCACGCCGCAGCAACTCTATGGGCAACCTGCCAGCGAATATGTGGCCGGACTTTTCGGCGCCTACAACCTGCTGACAACAGAACAAAGGGCCGCCTTCGCCGCGCTGCTGCCCGGAACGATCCTTCAGGGTAAACTGGGGATACGTCCGGAAGGACTGTGTCTCCATACCTCCACGGCGACTGGCGTTCCGGGAATCGTAGAGGACCTGTATTACTACGGCAGCCACCAGGAAGTATCGGTGCGCGTGGCCGATGCAACGCTCCGGGTACGCACAACGGAGGCAGGTTACGGTAAGGGACAGGTTCTTTCGGTAACCATCGACCCGGCGCTGTTATGGAAAGTTTGATCCGACTTCCAGCAGTAATTGCGTACCTTGAAGGTCACTAAACTTACTGCTATGAGAACAGTGCTTTTGCTGTTCGTTACGGCTTTCGTAACCCTTACCCTCAATGCCCAGAAATTCAGGGCCGATCAACTCATTCCCGACAGCAAAAAACAAAAAGCGACTGACCGCTCCTGGAGCAACTGGAAGCGGAGCAGCCACCGGCTAACCGATGATACGCTCACCATTCCGGTCGTTTTTCATATCCTGCACCAGAACGGACCGGAGCACATTTCCGACAGCGACGTGGGGCAGGCACTCATAAACCTGAATGCAGCATTTGCCAACAGCGGCAGCTTTGACCAGGGCTCGGGCAGCGACACCAGGATCCGTTTCTGCCTGGCGCGTGTCGACCCGCAGGGACAGGCCAGCAGCGGCATCAATCATGTATACACCGACTATCCGCTCATAGCCAGCGCTTACGATGACTCGCTGATCAAATCCCTGATACGGTGGGATACCCGACGTTACCTGAATGTGTGGGTTGTGAAAGACGTCAGGATCTTACTGGAAGACGACCGATGCGGCGCAGACATCCTGGTGGCTGGTGCTTATGCTACATTACCCGGCGCGGTTGGAAGTCCGGTCGACGGTATCGTGGCAGAGGCGGCCTCACTGGCAGCGGTGCTACCTCATGAATGCGGCCATTACCTGGGCCTGCTGCACCCGTTTGAAGATGCCTGTAGCAACAACGACTGCCTGACGGATGGCGATGGCATTTGCGATACACCCCCGCAGGCCCGAATCGGCGTTCCCTGCGCAAACAGCACCAACTCCTGCACTACCGACACTGTTTCCGGCTTCGCCACCGATCAGTCCGACCTGCGGTTCAACTTTATGGACTATGGAGCCTGTCCGCACGACTTCACAGCCGATCAGATCGAGCGGATGCGGTTTGTGCTTGCGACGATCCGTCAGGATTTGGTGCAAAACCAGGCGTGTACACCCAACTGCCCGCAACCGGCGCGGGCGGTGATCGGATCCTCGTATCGCGACATCATCGCAGGGGACAGCCTGCACCTCAGCAGCGTGGGCCAGGGCGCTTCCCTTGAATGGCAGATTGAAGGACAGGTAGCGGGAAACAGCCCGCAACTGGTCTGGACCTTTTCGAACCAGGGCTGGCACCGTATACTGCTGCAGGCACGGGCGCAACCGGATGCGCTTGCCTGCCGGAATGAACAGGTGCAGATCGTGCAGGTGCACTGTGCATCCAGGGTGCGCATCGACATGCAAAAGCTCCGGGTAGCGATCGGCGAACCGATAAGCTTCACCAGTCAACTCCGGATCTTGCGCAACGACCCTTCGGCCGTTAGCCTGGAATGGTATGCCGGAAATCTGCTGTTCAGCCGTCAGCCAAATCCGACCCATGTGTTTCAGACCCCGGGCAGCTACACTATTTATCTCGTTGCCATCAAAGGAAGCTGCCGCGATACGTCTAACCGCATGCAACTGATTGTTCGCGAACAACGTGACCTGACGCTAAATCTGCTGGGGGTGGTATGCGCGCCTACAGGCGACAGCATCCGGGTGGCGTTGTGCAACGATGGCATCAGCACATTGCCGGCCGGCGCACCCATTCGTTTTTACATCAGCGATCCTTTTGCCGGGGTGGCCCTTCCCCTGGGGGCGGTGCTCCGCACGTCGGTGCCGGTCGGAGCCTTTTGCTGCGCCTCTTTTACCCTTCTGCTTCCAGCAGACCGGCCGCAGCTGCACCGTATTTTTGCGGTGATCAACGATGACGGAAGCCTTACGCCACCCTACCGTGCTTTCGATTTCCCCATGACCGACATTCAGGAGCGCCGGTACGACAACAACATCGACAGTCTCGACCTCTCCGGCTTCGAAGTGCGTATTCAGCCCAGGGTTGCCGAAACCGTGGCCGGCACGGCAGCGGTCTTCAGCGCCAGCGGCACGACAGCGCCCGCCTCCATCAACTGGCTGCCTGCCCGTGGCCGCTATGACTGCGACACCTGCCCCGTCGTGAGCTTTACTCCGGCAGGCTATGCCACACTCGTAGTGCAGGCCATCGACTCCTTCGGCTGCACCGCCCGCGATACGGCCCTCGTAAGGATCCGTGCAGCCAGCGGCGTGCTGCTTCCCAACGCCTTCACGCCGAATGGCGACGGGCGAAATGATCTTCTTTACGTACTTGCCGACAATACGGTCGACCGGATTGACCAGTTCCTGATCTATAACCGATGGGGCGAGGTCGTTTTCCGGCGCGACAATTTTCCGCCCAACGATCCGGCCTTCGGATGGGATGGACGGGCACATGACAAGGAAGGTATTACCGAGACCTTTGTTTATATCGTCACCGCGCGCATTCACGGAAAAACAAGAACCATCAAGGGCACGGTCGTGCGGCTCCGTTGAGCAGCCACAAGCGCAACGCATGCAGGGGCAGCCAAAGACACCGGCAATAATGTATACCCCCGCCGCGTATTTCCGCATTCTACCCGGAAAAATACCAGCTCAGGCATGAGAAGCCTGAGGGACCTCAATGGCTTTCTAGCTTTGCCAAAAACCGACATCATGGAAAATATCCTGCTGGCAGGAGCTACCGGCCACCTGGGCCGGGCGATCGCCATTGAACTCAGGCAGCGCGGACTAGCCTTTACCGCTTTGGTCCGCAATCCGGAACGGAGCCGCACACTCCGGGCAGCTACACATAGCTTCCGGTATGCCGAGGCCATGCAGCCGGCAAGCTTCAACGGCGTTTGCGCAGGCCACAATATCGTGATCTCAGCGCTCGGAAAATCCGTTTCACCCTCCGACAGAAGCAGACCGACGTTCGAAGATGTCGACCTCAGGGCCAATAGCGCGCTGATTGACGACGCGCTCCGGCAGGGCGTGCGAAAGTTTGTGTATGTATCGGCCCTGGGTGCCGAGCGCCACACCGACCTCGCCTATTTCCGGGTGCATCGTGCGGTAGAAGAACAATTGATCGCTTCCGGTATGGACTACAGTATTGTGCGTCCGCCCGCGCTGTTCAGCGCATTCACCGAAATGATCGGCATGGCCCGCAAGGGACGAATGGCGCACCTGGGTGCAGCCGACAAACGCACCAATCCCATCTGGGAAGGCGATGTGGCCCGGGTATGCGTGGATGCCATTGCCCTGCCGCATTCCGTACACAATATCGGCGGGCCGGAGGTGATGAGCCGCCGGCAGATCAACGAACTCGTACAGCAGCTATCAGCCCCGGAGCGCAAGGTGCGGCAGGTTCCGGCAGCACTGCTAAAAGTGATGCTGCCCCTGCTGCGCATTGCCGACCGGAACCTATACGACAAGCTGGCTTTCTTTACGAGGGTGATGACCGAAGACGCACTGGGCGAACCCGTTGGCCGGAAGCGGCTCGAAGAATACCTGAAAGAACATTTGTAGAACAAGCGGACGTACAGGATCTTCCGTCCTCCCTCCTACTGAAAAGCAACGCCCATCTTGCGCAGCTTCAGCTGCTCCTGCAGTTCACTGATCACACCGGCATCTTCAATGGTGGAAGGCATCACAAAGGAAACGCCGTCCGCCATCTGGCGCAGCAGCTTCCGCAGGATCTTTCCGCTGCGGGTTTTGGGAAGGCTTTTTACAGATAACGCGGTACGGAAACAGGCGATGGCGCCTACCTGATCGCGCACCAGCTGCACCAATTCTTCTTCCAGTTGCTCCGGCGCCACGGCATTTCCGTCTTTCAACACCACAAAAGCAACCGGACGCTGTCCCCGCAGTTCATCGGCGATGCCCACTACCGCACACTCGGCAACCGCCGGATGGTGTGCTACCACCTCTTCGATCTCGCCGGTGCTGAGCCGATGGCCGGCCACGTTGATGACATCATCGATGCGGCCCATGATATAGAAGTAACCTTCCTCGTCTTTGTAGCCGCCATCGCCCGTGAGGTAATACCCTTCGAACTGGCTCAGGTACGACTGCCGGTAACTGTCATGCTGCTGCCAGAGGGTGTACAGGGTGCCGGGAGGCAGCGGCAGGCGCACGGCCACGTAGCCTTCGGCGCCTGCCGGCAGGTCCCGTCCTTCTTCGTCCAGTATCCGTACATCGTAGCCGCATACGGGTTTGCCAGCCGACCCGGCTTTGGGCGGGAAAGCTTCGAGTCCCATCATGATGGCGAGCATGGGCCAGCCGCTTTCGGTCTGCCACCAGTGGTCTATAACCGGCACCTGGAGCAGGTCTTTTACCCAGTGCCAGGTGGCCGGATCGCAGCGCTCGCCGGCGAGGAAAAGATACCGGAAATGCGACAGGTCGTACTCCGCCGCCAGCAGTCCCTGAGGATCCTCCTTGCGGATTGCCCGCATGGCAGTGGGTGCAGTGAACAGGATCTTCACCTTGTGATCTGCGATCACCCGCCAGAAAGCACCGGCATCGGGAGTGCGCACGGGCTTGCCTTCGTAAAGGATGGTGGTACACCCGTGCAGCAGCGGGCCATACACGATATAGCTGTGACCAACCACCCAACCGACATCGCTGGCAGCCCAGAAAACATCACCCGGCTCCGCATTGTATACATGCTTCATACTGTATTTGAGTGCAACGGCATAACCGCCATGGTCGCGCACGATGCCTTTGGGCTTGCCGGTAGTGCCCGAAGTGTAAAGGATGTATAACGGGTCGGTGGCCTCCAGTGGTTCTACGGGCGCGGGCTGAGCGCGGCCGAGCAGGAGTTCAAGATCGATGTCGCCGGCCTGGTCCATTTCGGCATGCAGGCCCGGGCGCTGAAAGATGATGGTATGCGGCGGCTTCCATCCGGCTTCAGCTACCGCCCGGTCTACCAGCGGCTTGTAGGCAATTTTCCGGTCATACTCGATGCCATAGGATGTCGTGATCAGGGCTTTCGGTTTCGCGTCGTCGATACGCAGGGCCAGCTCATGCGGGGCAAAGCCGCCGAACACCACGCTATGCACAGCACCGATGCGGGCGCAGGCCAGCATGGCCATCACGGCCTGCGGAATCATAGGCATGTAAATGATGACCGTATCGCCCTTGGCGATTCCAAGCGCTTTCAATCCTCCGGCCATCAAGGCAACGGCTTCCGTCAATTGCCTGTAGGTAAACTTCTGTACCGTATTGGTAACCGGTGAATCGTAGATCAGCGCCGTTTGCCGGGCCCGCCCTTCTTCTACATGGCGGTCGAGTGCCAGCCAGCAGGCATTGGTGCGTCCGCCGCCAAACCAGCGCTGCTGCCCCTGCGCGTCTTCAAACAGTATTTCTTCGGGCTCCTGCAGCCAGGGCAACGCTTCGGCCTGGCGCTTCCAGAAAAGTTCCGGAGCAGTAAGACTCAGCGCATAGGCATCGGCGTAAGGATGGCTCTGCGCCACGTCGCCGGCCGATGCCAGGAGTTCCTGCACCTTCTGAATAAGCACACGGGTGCTGAAGGGCTTGCTGATGTACAATTCAGCCCCCAGGCTATAGCCTTTTTTCACATCCACCTCACGCGAGCGGGCCGACAGAAAGATCACCTTGCAATGGTCGAGTCCGGGGGTAGTTTTGATGTAATTGCAAATGGCATAACCATCCACATCCGGCATCATGATATCCAGCAGCACCAGGTCGGGCACATAGGCGTTCACCGTATTGAGTGCTTCCGTGCCGTTGCGCGCGATCATGACCTGGTAGCCGCTCTTCTTCATCAGAAATTCGAGCGACATGAGGATGTAGGGATCATCGTCGACGACGAGCACTTTATGCTGTTTGTTCATAGTGCAGATTTTTGAGGTTCGTAATCGGGTGAGGGAGGGGAGTTTGTTTCGCGGTTGGCCAGCTCGATCCGGAAGGTAGCGCCGGTACCTTCCGTGCTTTCCACCCATATCTTTCCATCGTGCATCTCAACGATTTTCCGGCAGATGGCCAATCCGAGTCCACTGCCTTCCGGCTTTTTCAGGTGCTGGTTCTTGGCCTGGAAGAATTTGTCGAAGATGAGCTCGTGCATGCCGGCCGGAACGCCCGGGCCATCGTCGGAAACACTGATCAGGAAGCGGTTTCCGGTGGAGGTAACGGATACCAGGATCTGCTCCCGCGCATGGCGGATGGCATTCGAAAGCAGGTTATAGCAAACCTGCGCCAGCAGGTCGCGGTCGCCTTCCAGATCCGGCAACTGAGGGGGAAAGGCCTTACGCACCTGCAGCTTCTTGCGGACGGCCAGGGGCAGCGTGGCCGATACGGTTTCCTGCAGCAGTTCCGCCAGATTTATCGGGGCCGTGTGCAGCTGTTTCTTACCGCTTTCATAACGCTCCAGGTTGAGCACCTGCGTAATGAGGTGACTGAGTCGCTCGGTTTCGCGGATGACGGCTTCCAGGTAATCCTGTCGTTGGGTGCCGGGCAGATCGGGATTATCGAACAGAATCTCGCTGAGGGCACGGATCGAAGTGAGCGGCGTTCGCAGCTCGTGGGTGACGGTATACAAAAACTCGTCTTTCAGCTCATCTACTGCACGCAGCTGGCGGTTGGCTTCCTGCAATTGCTCGGTGGCGCGCCGCAGTTCAGCAGACTTCTTGCGGAGCTCCCGGTTTGCTTCCTTCACGGCCTGGCTCTCCTGGAGCATGCGCAACACCTCGTCGATCCGGATCTGCTCTTCCTGCAGCACGCTCCGCACCACGATACCGGCTGATGAAGCGCCGATGGCTCCCGACAACAGCCGCTCGGCGTAGCGAACCAGGGCCGGATCGGCATCACGTTGCTGCTTCAGATCAACCTTGTTGCGGATTTCATAATGCCGCAGAAGAGCCTGTGCACGCGAGGCACCCAGGAAGCGGCCCAGCAGGGAACGCAATTCGGCGATGGTCGTTTTTCCCTGCCAGAGCCCGGGCTCACCATTGACGCCGTTGTGCCGGTAGACCTGAACAAAAAGCTCCGCCTGGTATCGCTCTTCGGGGCTTTGCCGGTGTAGAGCGACAGGCCATAATAGCAGCCGGCATTGAGCAACAGGCTCCAGAAAAAACCGTGGGCTATCGGATCGATTCCTTCAAGACCCAGCAGCGCGCCGGGCCGCAGCCAGCCGATCTGCCAGGGGCCCTCGGTAACCAGTGATGTGGGCAGCAATCCGGCGCCGGCGATGGACGGCAGCACCAGTGTGTAAAACCAGATGGCAAAGCCGGCCACCATTCCGGAGATGGTAGCCACCTTGGTAGCCCCTCTCCAGAACATGCCCCCGATCACGGCCGGTGCAAACTGGGCCACGGCCACGAAGGATACCAGCCCGATCGACACCAGAGAATAACGCTCTGCCACGTAGCGCTCGTAGAACAGGGCAGCCGTGATCACGGCCACGATGCTGAAGCGACGGCTGTAGAGGATGGTACGCACAAAGGCACCTTCCTGCCCACGCTGCGCCCGAAGAAAAAGCGGCAGCACAATATGGTTACTGATCATGGTGCTGATCGCGATGGTCTCCACGATGATCATGCTGCTGGCCGCCGAAAAGCCCCCAATATAAATTAGCAGTGCGAGGAGGTTTTGTCCTGAATTCATCGGCAATGCCAGCACATAGGTGTCGGGGTTGACACTGCCGTCGAGGAGTAGGTAACCGGCAAAAGCAATGGGCAGCACGAAGAGATTGATGAGAAACAGGTAGAGCGGGAAGAGCCACATCGAGGGGCGCAGGTGGCGCTCGGAAACGTTTTCGACCACCGCCACCTGGAACTGCCGGGGTAGTAGTAATACGGCGAGCATCGAAAGCAGCAGCATCAGCAGGATGTGCGCCGTGTTGACATTGCCGGATAAGGTAAAATGCCTGCTTAGCTGCGGCACACGGCCTGCTGCGGCAAACAAGTCGCCGAAGCCGTTATAAAGTCCGTAAGTGATGAAAATACCGGCCGCCAGGAAAGCAACCAGCTTGATCACCGATTCAAAGGCGATGGCGGCAACCAGACCTTCGTGCCTTTCGGTTGCATCGACCCTTCTTGTTCCGAATAGAATGACAAAGAGGGCGATCCCGAGCGCAATGTAAAACGTGGTACTGGCAGCCATGGGTGCCTTTCCTCCCTGGTTGCCGGTGATCACGTCGAGGCTGCTGCTGATCGCTTTCAGCTGGATAGCGATATAGGGAATGATACCCAGAACGCATAAAATCGTTACGAGTACGCCAAGCGAAAAATTGCGCCCGTAGCGGGTGGCTATGAAGTCGGCAATGCTGGTCAGACCATACTGGCGGCTGATGCGGATCATCTTGCGCAGCACCACCAGGAAGAGCGGCGCCATGAGGGTGGGCCCCATGTAAATGGTAAAGAACTCGACACCCGTTACGCTGGCGCGGCCCACGCTGCCGTAGAAGGTCCAGGCCGTACAATAAACAGCGAGTGAGAGCGCATAAACAACCGGATTGTTGATGAGGCTGCGTTTGCTGCGTGCGCGCTTTTCTGCCCAGGAAGCCAATACGAAGAGCAACAGCAGGTAAACTACGGAGGCAATGATGGGTCCGGCAGCGTTCATAGACCCTCCCCGTTTTTAATCCTGCGGCCGCGGGCCGTCAGCAGCAATAAAACGATCAGCAGCAGCCAGCATGCAAAAATGTAAACATACAGCAGGGGAACGCCGGCTATCAGCAAAGGGCGGTTGACCAATCCCAGAAAGGGAAAACTGGTCAGCGCGGCGAAAAGTACCGTCAGGAAAATAAGCCGTTGCCGGGTTTGCTGTGTGCGGGGCATAGCTGAGTCAAAGGTGACGAAAAGTTCCGGGAAGGATGCCAGGCATCCTCCCCGGACACGGTAGTTATGCCAGATCTTCCGAGCTTTCCGGCAGCTGGTCATACTCGCCTTTCAGGGCGTAAAAACCAAAGATCATCAGTCCGACCGCAATGGGCGTAAACACCGAAATGATAATGATCCACGGAATAGGCTTGTTGATGTCTTTGGTGCCGTTGACGTCGATGTTGTGAATGGCGCCCATCACCATGAAGTAGATGGCCAGCGGTGCGAGGATGATCCAGACGAGGCCGAGATAGCGTTTGAGGGAATTCATATTGATAATTTTTTTGTGCGGAGTAAGAGAAGGTTCGTTAGGGTTCCGGAAGGTCCCGGAGGGTTCCGGAAGGTTAAGAGGGTTTCGGTTAGGTTCACCAATCAACACCGATCCTTAACCTCCCTAAACCTTCAGGAACCTTCCGAAACTTAGTCTTTTACGTCTTTATCGATCCTGTTCGTAAGATAAAGCGTTCCGATGATCATGCAGAGCGCGGCCACACCAATGGGGTACCAAAGCCCCACGAGCGGGTCCGAGGGATAGGTGGCGGCGAGGAGCAGGCCGATAAAGGGTACGAGGCCACCGAAGATTCCGTTTCCGATATGGTAAGGCAGCGACATGGAAGTGTAGCGGATCTTAGTGGGGAAGAGCTCTACCAGGAAGGCGGCGATGGGGCCATACACCATCGTTACGAAGATGACCTGTATAAATACGAGGAAGATGAAGAGCCAGCGCGTATCGGAAGGAAGTACCTTGTCTTTGTAGACCGGCTTCGCCGCCCCCACCGGTTTTGCTGCATCCTGGAAAATGGTATCCGTCTGCACTTTCACAAACTGAAGCCCGTTGGCGAGCTCCATCTTTTGCGAGGTGGTGCGGATCTGGTCGAACCCGTTCTTTGCCGGCTCTGTTTTCACCGATGCTTCGCCCTGCGAAACGATGCCCGTGGAAGTGATCAGGGCTTCATCCACTTTGGTATGTTTCAGGAAGCTGTTGTAGATGCCCCAGTCTTTTACGCCCGGGATATCGCGGTAGCAAAGTACGCCGGCCAGCATGCCGAGAATCATGATCCACTTGCGGCCGATCTTATCGCTCAGCCAGCCAAAGAAAATAAAGAAAGGCGTGGCGAAGCCGATGGCCCAGAGCATGATGGAGCGGCTTTCCACGAATTCGAGCTTTGCCGTATTCTCGAGGAAAGACTGTGCATAAAACTGTCCGGTATACCAGATCACGCCTTGTCCCATCACAGCGCCAAAAAGCGCGATCAGCACCATCTTGAAATTGGCCCTGTGACCGAAGCTTTCTTTGAGCGGGTTGGTGGAGGTTTTACCCTCCTTTTTCAGTTTGGCAAACAGCGGCGACTCCGACATTTTCATGCGGATATAGATCGATACGCCTACCAGCAGGGCAGAAACCCAGAAGGGATAGCGCCAGCCGCCCCAGCTTGCGTTGAAGTCGGCATCCGACATATTCAGCTTCACACCCATAATCACACCCAGGGCCACGAAGAGGCCAAGCGTGGCGGTGGTCTGTATCCAGCTGGTGTAGTAGCCGCGCTTCCCTTCGGGTGCATATTCGGCAACAGAGGTGGCGGCGCCGCCATATTCACCACCAAGGGCAAGGCCCTGTAACAAGCGTAGTAACAATACGAGGAAGGGGGCCAGCATGCCGATCGCGTTGTAGCTGGGCACAAGGCCAATCAGGAAGGTGGATCCTCCCATCAGCACCAGGGTGAGCAGGAAGGTCGACTTGCGGCCGATCAGGTCGCCGAGCCGGCCGAATACCAGAGCGCCGAAGGGGCGTACCAGGAAGCCGGCTGCGAAGATGGCCAGCGTGCTGAGGAGAGCAGCGGTTTCATTTCCTTCCGGAAAAAACTGCACCGAGATGGTCTTGGCCAGCATTCCGAAAATGTAGAAGTCGTACCACTCGATCATGGTACCCACAGAAGATGCGCCGATAACGGTAGCAATGGTGCGGCGCGACACGGGCGGCGCCGAAGAGGGGGCTGATGGTTTTGGAGGTGCGGTCATGACAGACATATAGCAATGAATTTAAAGGTTTTGAGAGGTTTTGGAAGGTTTTGGTTCAGGAGGGTTCAGCGAACAAGCGCTCACCGCTCACGACTCACGATTCACGTCTTACAAATACACCTGGAACTGCATCAGCCATTCGGGCCGCGAACCCATGGGCTGACGGAGGTTGTTGTGAATCGGACGCTGCGAATACTGAAGCGTGATCTTGGCATGATGGCCATCGATAAAGGCATTCATACCCGCATCCCAATTGGGAATGGGTTTTTCAAATGCCTGCAGCTTCTTGGTGGTGAAGGCGGCGAAGGGCTGAAAGCGCACTTTCTTGCTGATACTTTGTGGGAGCAGGAAGCCGGCCTGTGTATACCAGATATTGCCAGTACCCAGCAGCACCCGGGCATCGCCGGCGCCTTCCACCGCCTTCATGCCCGCCGGAACGGTGGCGTTGTCGGTACCCAGGTTCATGATACCCACGTTGCGCCAGTAGTTGGGACCAAAATTATAGTTGTAGAATACGCTGTAGGCCGTGACTGCCATCTTTTCCTTTTTAGGCCCGACGGGCAGGTCGGCGAACGCATCGGCTGCGAAGATGGAGATATCGTGCTTTGCCGTTTCACCGGCTTTGGGCGAACTGCGGGTTCCGTTCTTGTGGTGGTACCACCCCGCACCGACGTTGAAGACTTTCTTCGTACCTACATAGGTGCCGACCCGGAAGGGCAGCACATTCGATTCCTGGTCGAGAAACTGGTAGTCGAGATAGCCACCGGTGGCCAATTTGGTTGCGCCGCTGTTATCCACGGCACGGTTGGCCGCTTCTGCCGGAGTCTGATTCGTGGCAAAAGGCTGGTTGAGATGTGCCTGGTAATGCAGCTTTCCGATGACGCCCTTTACATAAAGGCCATACTGGCGGGCAAACTGATCGCTGTTCTCGATCAGGGGCCAGTTGAAGATGGGCGCATCGATGGTGAGGAAGTTGAGGGTGCTGGCAGAAGTCATCCGCGAAATGCCATGCCAGTAATGGAGGCCGGCGCCGAGGAAAAGCGTGTTCTTGTTGGTTTTGCCGGTAGCAGGATTCTTCACCGGCACAACGGCATACTCGTTCCAGACATCATGAAAAAACAGTTGGGGTTTCTTTCCCTGTCCATAGCCGCCGGTACCGGCTGTACCCGATCCGCCGCCATTGACAAAGGTCTGGTTGTTAATACCCCAGTGGGTGAGGATCAGGTAGCGGGGCGACACCTGTACCAGTGCCAGCATCCGCAGGCGACGGGCTCCGATGTCGGTTGTCCGGTCCGACTCTTCCCCGTTGACCAGGGTACCCGGGTTGTTTTTGATGTTGCGGAACCAGATCTGGTTCCAGGTGATGAACCGGATGTAGCGGCTCCCGTCTTTGTCGAGATTGAGTTTGATACCGCTTCCGTAGTCGGTGCCTCCCTGAGCAAAGGAGCAGGCTCCCGGAAGTGCGGCCGCCGCCAGCAGACAGGCGAGTTTCCTTAAGCAATTCATAGCAAGCTGTTTTTTTGAGTTTTGGTGGATTGCAATTCGAACCTACCCAAAAGGGAAAAGCTTTTCTGCTTGCTACGTATAGTTCCGGTAAGCGGATAGATGAACGGCTCATGGAGGCATCCCTTTTTCAGCCGGCTTTGAGCCGCTCCCACTTAATCATCATGTACTTGTCGCCCAGCTCGGTGATCATCATGCCCGAGTTGCGCAGATTGGATGGAATGCTCACAAAAGCAATGAGTTCGGTCAGGCTCAGCACGCGGTAGGTAGGACGGTAATCGTAGTTCTCCGGGGCTTTGATCCGGTACTTCCGCACCCAGTTCATCACACTCACGTGACTGACGCCCAGGATACGTTCGATTTCGCGGTAGCTGACGCCTTCGATATGCAGTTGAAGGGCTTTGATCACGTAATACGGATCGATGGCCTTCCCTTCCTTTTCCACGGTAAAATGATAACCGCAGTCTTTGCAGCGATAACGCTGGCGCTCTTTAACGACGCCGCTTTTCGTTAGCTGGCTGCTGCGGCATTTGGGGCAGAAACGTATTTTCATAAACGGAATACTCGAAGCGAATATACCATTTTAGCATTTATATACCAATTTAGCAAAATATCCCGGGCGAGGATGCCATATCCGCTTTTTTCTGCTTTATTTAGTGGCCGGCAAAGGCCATCGCGCCACGCAAAAGCAATATCATTTTACCACCAAAACGCTTGTTGTATGACACCCCCCTACCAGATCAGCAGCCTGGAGCAATACCACCAGGACTATAAACGCAGTGTGGAAGACCCCGAAGGCTTCTGGGCTTCTGTTGCCGAACACTTTACCTGGCGGCGCACCTGGGACCGCGTACTGAACTGGAACTTCCGCGAACCCAAAGTAGAATGGTTTGGTGGCGCGCAGCTGAACATCACCGAAAACTGTATCGACCGGCACCTCAAAGAAAAAGGAGAGCAACCCGCCATCATCTGGGAACCGAATAACCCCGAGGAGCGCGTGCGCGTGGTCACCTACAACCGCCTCCACAAGCGGGTATGCCAGTTTGCACAGGTATTGAAAAACCTGGGCGTGAAGAAGGGCGACCGGGTATGTATCTATATGGGCATGGTACCCGAACTGGCCTATGCCGTTCTGGGCTGCGCCCGCATCGGCGCCATCCATTCGGTGATCTTCGGTGGCTTTTCGGCCCAAAGCATCGCCGACCGCCTTGAAGACGCACAGGCCGAATACATCGTCACCTGCGACGGCGCCTACCGGGGCGACAAGGTCATACCGTTGAAGAACGTCATCGATGATGCGCTCGTTGGCAACAAAACCGTAAAGAAAGTCATCGTTTATACGCGTACCCGCACGCCGGTTTCCATGATCAAAGGCCGCGACCTGTGGTGGGAAGATGAAATGGACCATGCCGAAGGACAGGTGGAAAAGAACGGGGTCGTACAATGCGATGCGGAACCGATGGAAGCCGAAGATCCTTTATTCATCCTCTATACCTCCGGCTCCACCGGAAAACCCAAAGGCGTTGTGCATACCACAGCCGGCTATATGGTGTGGACCAATTACACGTTTCTGAACATCTTCCAGTATAAACCCGGACAGGTGCATTTCTGTACGGCCGATATCGGCTGGATTACCGGGCACAGCTACATTGTTTATGGCCCGCTGAGCGCCGGCGGCACCTCGCTCATGTTCGAGGGCGTGCCCACCTGGCCCGACGCCGGCCGTTTTTGGGACATTGTGGAGAAGCACAAGGTCAACATCCTCTACACCGCCCCTACGGCCATCCGCTCGCTGATGGGCTTCGGACTGAAGCCGCTTGAAGGTAAAGACCTCTCCTCGCTCGAAGTGCTCGGAACAGTGGGCGAACCGATCAACGAAGAAGCCTGGCACTGGTATCACGAACAGGTAGGCCAGAAGCGCTGTCCGATCGTTGACACCTGGTGGCAAACCGAAACCGGTGGTATCCTGATCTCCAACCTGGCCGGTATCACCCCCGCCAAACCGGCCCATGCCACCCTCCCGCTGCCGGGTGTTCAGCCCCTGCTGGTGGATGAAAACGGAAACGAAATCGCAGGCAACCCCGCAGCCGGCAACCTGTGCATCGGTGCCCCCTGGCCGGGCATCCTGCGCAGCACCTGGGGCGACCATGAGCGTTGCCGCCAAACCTACTTCTCGGCCTATGCCGACCGCTACTTCACCGGCGATGGCGCCCTGCGCGATGAAGACGGCAATTACCGGATCACGGGGCGTGTAGACGACGTGCTCAATGTCAGCGGCCACCGCATTGGCACCGCTGAAGTCGAGAATGCCATCAACATGCACAGCGATGTGGTCGAAAGCGCCGTGGTGGGTTACCCGCACGACATCAAAGGCCAGGGCATCTATGCCTACGTGATCTGCAGCCACCTGCACGGCACGGAAGAAGAAACCCGCAAAAACATCATCCAGACGGTATCCCGCATCATCGGCCCCATCGCCAAACCCGACAAGATCCAGTTCGTTCCGGGGCTGCCCAAAACCCGCTCCGGAAAGATCATGCGCCGCATCCTGCGCAAGATTGCCGAGGGCGACACGTCGAACCTGGGCGATACGACGACGTTGCTGGACCCGGGTGTGGTGGAGGATATCAAGAACGGGAAACTCTGATTAAGGCAAAAGTCAAAAGTCAAAAACCCTCGGTTCGATCTGTACTTCACATTCGGAGCCTCGTATTCCCGAAGACTTCGATTGCGTAGGACGAGATTAACCGCGGGTTCTTTTTTGCCTTTTGACTTTTGACTTAGAACAAATCCGCCTGCTTCGCTTCTTCCTTTACCTCCCAGCTCAGCTCGGTACTCTTGTTGAAATCCACCAGCTTGGCACCGATGGCCTTCCAGCCCATCACCTCCACCAGGTTGGCCACCTTGAAACGGCTGCTGCGCGCCTGTGCACCGCGGCCACTGCTGACCAGCAACACGGGGTCGGCTTCGGTAGACACCGCCTCGAGCTTGTTGTTCTTGCCTTCCTTGATAAAGAGGAACTTGCTTTTCATGGTCTGCGTTTCGATACGGAAACGTTTCACGTTGAACTGCAGCTTATCGGCATCGAGGTAGACGGCCGTGATCACCCGCTGCGCTTCGAACTTCTCCACAAGCCACACTTCTTCGGGATTGAAGCGCTGGGTCAGTTCCTGATCGGTAATCTCGTAATGACCATCGGCATACACAACAAGAATGCGGTCTTCGGCGCTGAAGTCACCCAGCTCGATGCCCTTGCCGTCATGGTTCAGGCGACCGAATTTGTCGTCGTACCAGAGCTTGATAGCGCCCAGGGTGGCCACGCCGGCTTCCTTGAACTTCACCTGGCGCACCGGGTATTTGGTAACCTGGTTGCCCATGGAACCGCGGCTTTTGATCTCGATCTCTTCAAAGTAGAAATCGAGTTCCTTTTTCTTTGCCGAGCAGTTCGGGCTCAGCACGATGCGCACCACTTCCGCTTCACCATTGGGGTTGACGGTGAAGTAATGGACTTTGCTCTTGTCGTGCCCGCGGGTGAGGTCGTATTCCTTGTCGCGGGTGATACCGGTAACGTTGAAACGCTTGGCATAGGTAGTGCCGGTTTCGCCGTCGGTGTACATCATGTTGTAGGTCGTGCGCTCATCACCCTTGCGGAACACGGCGGCATGGATGATATCTTTCCCGATAAACACCTTATCCGCCACCTTCACCACCTTCATGATGCCGCGCTTGGTAAACGCTATAATGTCGTCGAGATCGGAGCACTCCACGAGAAACTCATCTTTCTTCAGTGAAGTACCGATAAAGCCTTCGGCGCGGTTAAGGTACAGGCGGGTATTGGCGATGGCCACGTGCTTGGCCTCGATCACTTCAAACACCTTGAGCTCGGTTTTGCGCTCGCGGCCTTTACCGTATTTCTTCAGCAGATTCTCGTAATAGGCAATCGCATACTCGTTGAGATGTGCGAGATCATGCTGCACCTGCCTGATATCGGCTTCCAGTCCGCGGATCTGCTCGTTCAGCTCGTCGATGTCGAGCTTGTAGATGCGGCGAACGGGCTTCTCCGTGAGCTTCAGGATATCTTCGCGGCTGATGGCACGGCGCAATTGTTTTGCAAAAGGAACGAAAGCCTTATCGATGGCCTGAATCACCTTGTCCCAGGTCTCATGCTTCTTTTCGAGTTCCTTATAAATCTTCTCCTCGAAGAAGATCTTTTCCAGGGAAGTGTAGTGCCATTTCTCCTGCAGTTCGCCCAGCTTGATCTCCAGTTCACGTCCCAGCAGTTCTTTGGTGCGGTCTACCGAGAGTTTCAGCAATTCATGCACGCCAATGAACACCGGCCGCTGATCGACGATGACGCAGGCATTGGTAGCCACCGACACTTCGCAGTCGGTAAACTTGTAGAGCGCATCGATGGTGATATCCGGGGAAATGCCGGGCGCGAGATCGATCTGTATTTCTACCTCGGCAGCCGTGTTGTCGGTCACCTTCCTGATCTTGATCTTGCCGGCATCGTTGGCCTTCACGATAGAGTCCATCAGCGCCGAGGTCGTGACCCCGAAGGGCACGCTGCGGATGGCCAGGGTCTTCTTATCGAGCTCCTCGATATGGGCCCGCACCTTTACCCGTCCGCCGCGCAAACCCTGGTTATAGTCCGTTACGTCGGCCATGGCGCCGGTGAGGAAGTCGGGATAGAGGTCGAACTTGCGGCCTTTCAGGTATTTGATGGCGGCGTCGCAGAGTTCGCAGAAGTTGTGTGGGAGGATCTTGGTGGCCAGTCCTACGGCGATGCCTTCGGCACCATGTGCCAGCAGCAGCGGAAACTTCACCGGCAGCGTCACCGGCTCGTTCTTACGGCCGTCGTACGACAGTTGCCAGTTGGTGGTTTTCGGATTGAAGACGATTTCCAGCGCCAGCTTGCTCAGACGTGCTTCGATATAACGGGAAGCGGCCGCATCGTCGCCGGTGCGTACGTCGCCCCAGTTGCCCTGCGTATCGATCAGCAGGCCCTTTTGGCCCATGTTCACGAGCGCATCACCGATCGACGCATCCCCATGCGGATGATACTGCATCGACTGGCCGATGATGTTGGCCACCTTGTTGAAGCGGCCGTCGTCCATTTCCTTCATGGCGTGCAGGATGCGGCGCTGCACGGGCTTCAATCCGTCTTCCACGGCCGGCACCGCGCGCTCCAGGATCACATAAGAGGCATAGTCCAGGAACCAGGTCTTATACTGACCGTTGATCCCATGGTCGGTTTGCACGTGTTCGTAATTCTTCTGTTTCATGTTCGTAGTGCTCTTTACTTCGATATTCGTTATTCGATATTCGTTATTCCCTCACCCCTAACCCTTCTCCCAATGGGCGAGTGGCATGTCGTCCGATCATCAGGCTTCGCTCCCCGCTCCTTTCGCCCCGGCGCCAAAGGCTTCGGCCGATGGAGCCGGGAAAGGGGTAAGGGGTGAGGGCATTTCTTCCTCCGCTTCCGCCGGAAAGGCCAGTCCGCCGCCGGGCAGGCGCAGGTCAAACTCCTTCCAGCCCTTTGCGGGATCTCCCGTCAGGATCAGTTGTTCCTGTTCTGCGAGCACCCGCATACGCCAAAGCAGAAAGAGGTCGCTCACTTTCATTTTCATTTTGGCCAGAACAATGTTGATCACTTTGCTACCTTTCTGAGGTGCCGTATGGAGCACCCGCACGATGTCCTCATCATAGTAGTCATCGGCCTTGCTCACGATCTTCTTGCCGCCTTCGAGCAACCGAATGGCCTTGCCTTCGTTGCAAAGACGTTTCCACTCGTCAGGATCCACCTCCATCTCACTCAGCGTCACCTTGCGGCATAGCTTTTTTGCCTTGCGGAACTCCGAAGGCTGGATCTCGTGCAGATACACCGGGTAGAAAATGCCGCCCTTCTCATTGATGAAGGGCAGGTTGTTCATATACAGCACAAACACGCGTCCCTGGTAGGATTGCAACTGAGAGATGAGCCAGTAATAACCACAAACGTCGTGGGTGTTCTGTCCCATCCAGATCCAGAGTTCTTCCTGATCCTTCTCGTCGAGCACTCTCTTCAGGTTGTGGACGGTCATTTTGTCGTCCACCATCGGAAGGCTTTCAGCCGCGCCATAGGGCGAGGCTTCCCAGAGTTCCTTCCACCAATCGCGGCGGGCCTGCCAGCTCTCCGCGTCTTCCGAAGCGTAAAGCGGCCCCACCGCATAGTCGTCTTTTATCTCCACGATGTCGCCCTGCAGGGCCTCATCGAGCTCCATGGCCTTCTTCAGGACATCGCCATCGGCCGGCTGGAAAACCAGGTGAATCATCAGTTTCGGTTATTTGATTTTAACGGCTACGAAGAGATAGTTGTTGGCGGCGCCGATCACCTCGTAGTCGACATAAAACGATTCGGTAAAAATTTTGAAGGCCAGGAACTCGTGCTGCGGAACGGCAAATTCGTCGAAGAGCAGGATGTCGCCGGGCTTCAGAAAGCGATATAACTGCGACAGCGTGAAGATGGTGCTGCTGAACAGGTCCGCATCCAGGTGGATCAATTTCCGGTTCCGGTTATCGTATTGCTCCAGGAAGGGGATCAGCGTGTCCTGGAAAAGTCCTTTGTAGAAGCGGGCACGCGGATCATGGATGTTCAGCGAATCCATCGAAACGGCCATGGCTCCTTTTTCGAAGGGGCCCCATTTCTCGGGAAGTCCTTCAAAGGTATCGAAGCCCGAAAAGCGCGAGTCGGGATGGCTGTTGTGCTCCAGCCACCATTTAAACGAATGGCCGCCGGCCACGCCGAATTCCATGTAGTCTACCGGCTGGTCGAACACGCCTTCCTGCTTTCCGATGGCCTCATAGAGCTTCAGGCGCCGGTTATAGTCCCACGTGGGCTGATACCAGTCGTTATAGCCCGTTACGGGATGGGCCTTGCGCCAGCGGCTCATGTCCGACATGAATACGGCGTTCTTGAGTCCGCTGCCGAACGGATGTACGATGCGGTCGAGCTTCCATTTCAGAAAAAGCGACTTCGCCTTCCTGATGGCGTCTAGTTTAGTCAAAGCGTTACGTTTTGGTATTAAGCAACCGCCTCGGCAGGAGCGTCGACGGTGTCGAGCTCCACGCGGAGGTTATTGATGATGAATTCCTGTCGTTCCTGCGTATTCTTACCCATGTAGTATTCGAGCAGGTGGGTGATATGATCGCCATGCTCGAGAATGACGGGGTCGAGGCGCATTTCATCGCCGATAAAACGGCCGAACTCGTCGGGAGAGATTTCGCCGAGGCCCTTGAAGCGGGTGATCTCCGGCTTGTTGCCCAGCTTCTTCACCGCCGCCTGTTTTTCCTGCTCGGAGTAGCAATAGATCGTTTCCTGCTTGTTGCGCACGCGGAAGAGCGGCGTTTGCAGGATGTAGACATGGTTGTTCTTCACGAGGTCGGGGAAGAACTGGAGGAAGAAGGTCATGATGAGCAGGCGGATGTGCATGCCGTCCACATCGGCGTCGGTGGCGATCACAATGCGGTTGTAGCGCAGGCCGTCCATGCCTTCTTCGATGTTCAGCGCATGCTGCAGCAGGTTGAGTTCCTCGTTTTCATAAACGATTTTCTTGCTCATGCCGAAGCAGTTGAGGGGCTTTCCGCGGAGGGAGAACACCGCCTGCGTATCTACGTTGCGGGCCTTGGTGATGGAGCCCGAAGCCGAGTCACCCTCAGTAATGAAGATGGTGGTATTCTGCTGCAGGGTGAAATAGTCCTGCTTATTCTTGGCGGGCGCCTCCTCGTTGAGGTGTACCTTGCAATCGCGCAGTTTTTTGTTGTGCAGGTTGGCTTTCTTGGCGCGCTCGTTCGCGAGCTTTTTGATGCCGGCCAGGTCCTTGCGCTCGCGTTCGCTCTGTTCAATCCGCTTTTTCATCGCCTCCGCCACGGCGGGGTTCTTATGCAGGAAGTTGTCGAGCTGACGGCTCAGGAAGTCGTTCACGAACTGGCGCATACTCGGACCGCCTTCGTCGACGTTCAGCGAACCGAGCTTGGTTTTGGTCTGCGATTCAAACACGGGTTCCACCACGCGCACCGACACGGCGGCAACGATCGATTGCCGGATGTCGGAAGCATCGTAATCTTTTTTGAAAAACTCGCGGATCACCTTTACAAAGGCTTCGCGGAAGGCGGCCTGATGCGTACCGCCCTGGGTGGTATGCTGTCCGTTGACGAAGCTGTAGTAATCTTCGCCATAGTCGTTATTGTGTGTGATGGCCACTTCGATATCCTCCCCTTTCAGGTGAATGATCGGGTAGCGCAGCTCGTCGGCGTTGGTATTGCGCTCGAGCAGGTCGAGCAGGCCATTGCGCGAGATATAGTTCTTGCCGTTGAAGTTGATCTTCAGTCCGGCATTGAGGAAGCAATAGTTCCAGATCTGCTTCTCGAGGTATTCGGGAATATAATGGTAGTTCTTAAAAATGGAGTCGTCGGGGGTGAAGGTCACGAAGGTGCCGTTGGCTTCGGTGCTGGCCACCTCTTTGTGCTCCTTCGCCAGGTTGCCGCGCTCGAATTCTGCAGTCTTCTGCTTGCCGTCGCGGAAGGCGGTAACCTTGAAATAGGTGGACAGGGCGTTCACCGCCTTGGTACCCACGCCGTTCAGTCCAACGGATTTCTGAAACACCTTCGAATCATATTTGGCGCCCGTGTTGATCTTGCTCACCACGTCGACCACTTTGCCCAGCGGAATGCCACGGCCGTAGTCGCGCACGCTGACCTGCTTTTCATTGATACTGATCTCCACGGACTTTCCGTAGCCCATGGTATATTCATCGATACAGTTGTCGATCACCTCCTTCACCAGCACATAGATGCCATCGTCCGGACTGGAGCCGTCGCCCAGCTTGCCGATGTACATACCCGGACGGAGCCGGATATGCTCTTTCCAGTCGAGACTCCGGATACTGTCTTCCGTGTATTCGAAGCCCGTTTTTTTAGGTTCTGCCATCTCTTGATCCATTCACGATTTTTGGTAAAAATAATGGTTACGTCCGGTAACGCTCCCGCGAAAGGACCGTTTACCCCGCGCAAAACATTGAGGCGCAGCAAGAAACAAGGTGTCTGACGAAGCGGAAACCGGGCCGTAAAACCAGCCGCCAAATATACGTTGATTTTCCCGGATTGATACTAAATAATTTAGTTTCCGGGAAGTTGGTCCAAACCCATCAATTCGCGCATAATAATATTGATAATCAACGTTTTATAAATAAGCGTTTATTAGGGATTTTTTTTGGATAAACAAAAATTTTTTCCAGCCGAAACCCCCTAATTTTGATCCTGCAAGCGGCCCTTGACCCAGGCATTGCACCCCATTAAATTCGGAAGTACACTTACTGACCCATACTTGTGTTGATTTTAAAAAGAGGAGTAGCGTATGTATTCGTATGGACTGCTGGAACCCGGCTGTTATTACCTGATCCAGGAAAAGAAGGACGATTCGATCCGGCTGATGCGCGTGGCGACCGAAACCGACCACTGCCTGTATGTATTTTTTTATGACGACCAGCTCATCACCGGCTGGAAGCGGAAAGGCGATCCCATTCATGACATCATCGAGTGCCTGACCGATGAGCATGTGGCGGAATGGGAAAAACAGTACAATGACGGCTCCAACCAGGAGCAGGACAGCTATCATGAAGATGAGGAATAATGTAACATGAGCAATGCGCCATGTTCAAGTTCAAGTATGTCCTGCCTCTTGACAATCGAGTATGGAGCATTGCTTATTGGTTATTCTTCCGCACGCGGCGCAGTTCCAACATATTCAATGCATTAGCCCTAAACCCCTGCACCTCCGGCCGTACCAGCCGCACTACCCGGTCATACCAGAGCGGCACGAAGGGTGCATCCTCCAGGATGAGCTGGTCGGCCTGCCGGTAGAGCCGGTAGCGCACGGTGTCGTTGGGCTCGCGGAGCGCCTGCTCGAAAAGTGCGTCATAGGCGGGGTTGTGGTAGCGGGTATAATTTGGCGGAGCCGGGTTCTTTGAATAAAAAACCGACAGGTAATTTTCGGCATCGGGGTAGTCGGCGATCCAGGAACCCCGGAAAAAGAGGGCCTTCCCGTCACTGGTCAGGTCCAGCAACAGCGACTTCTGAACTACCTCCACCTGCACCCGTAGTCCCACTTCCTGCAGTTGCCGGGCAATGTAGTTCCCGATCTCCGCATAAGCCGGCACGGTCTGCAGCCGCAACAGGGGCAGGCTCTTCCCGACCAGCCCGGCACCTCTCAATAATTGCCGCGCTTTTGCCGGGTCATAATAGTAGCCCCGCACTGCTGCACTGTCGAACGAAGGCAGTCCGGCCGGCACAAAGCCGCTCTCGGCCGGCGTTCCCAGTGAATTCCGAAGGTACAAAACCAGGCTGCGCCGGTCGATGGCCCAGTTGATGGCCTGCCGCACTGCCCGGATGCGGGTGGGGGCGTTCCGGAGCAGGGGATTACTGCTGTCGACCAGCAGACCCAGATATTCGGTATTCAGGTAAGGTTGGGTTTCGAGGCGCAGCCTCCCCGCCCATTCGGGCCGCAGCTGGCCCCTGCGCGACAAAACTTCATCTTTGAACGAGGCATCGATATCGTTGATAAAATCGAGCTTGCCCTGCCGGAACAGCAGAAACTCGGTAGCCTTGTTATCCGCAAAACTTACCCGCACTCCGTCCAGATAAGGCAGGCCTCGCCCGTCCGTACCCTTTTCGAAATAACGGGTATTTTTTTTCAGGATCAGGGCCTGCCCTTCTTCCCAGGCTACGAAACGGAAAGGACCCGAGCCAACGGGATGTTTCCGGAAATCGGCACCGTATTCCCTGACCGCTTCCCGGGGTACGATCGAGCAATATTGCATCGACAAGATCCCAAGAATGGGTTGAAAAGGCTCCCGGAGCCGGAGCTGGAAAACAGAATCGTTCGGAGCCGACAATCCCTGAAGGGAATCCAGCTTTCCCTGGAACAGCCAGGCACCTGGCGACGCGGTGGCCGTGTCGGTCAGCCGCGACAGGCTGTAGACCACATCTTCAGCTTGCAGCCGGCGACCTTTACCAGCCGGAAAGCAGGGATCGTCATGAAAATAAACATCCGGGCGCAGGTAAAAGGTATAGGTGCGCCGGTCGGGCGAAAGTTCCCAGCGCCTGGCCACCGACGGAACCATTCGAAGGGCGCTGTCGGTTTCCACCAGGGTACTGTACAACTGGTGCACCGCCCACATAATGCTTTGGTTCCGCGCAAAAGCCGGGTCGAGGGAAGCAATACCCGACGACTCGTTGTAGCGAAAGACGTTGCGCTCATTTGAGTCGCCCCGGTAGCAACCGGCGATCAGCCAAAACCCAACAAAAGCCAAATATTTCGACAGGCGGTTCATGTGCAATCCAAAAGCAGTCTAAATTAGACACTTAATGCCGAAAGGGCTTATTGCATGAAACAAACTTCGCTCCTTCTTTGCGCCCTGCTGCTGGGCAAGCTGGCCGCCGGGCAACTCATGAACCAGAAAAAGGAATTTACCCGTCAGGACAGCCTCCGCGGTACGCTCAACCCGAACCGCAGCTGGTGGGACGTGCAGAAGTACATCATAACCGTAACGCCGGACTTTGAAAAACGCAGCATCAGCGGAGGCGTCGGCATCACCTACAAGCGTGTGGCGGAACCGGCAGCCTACCTGCAGCTCGACCTGCAACAGCCGATGCAGATCGACAGCATCTGGCGGATGGACGACAAGGGTACGGTGCTGGAGCGGATTCCCGGCTCCTCGATCCTGCGGGAAGGAAACGCCTGGCTAGTAGATGCGCGTCGGATGACTGCGGCCGAGGGAACCCTGATGGTGTATTTCCACGGCATCCCGCGGCCGGCGCTCAACCCGCCCTGGGACGGAGGATGGATCTGGAAAAAAGACAAACAAAACCGTCCCTGGATGTCGGTAGCCTGTCAGGGGCTCGGCGCATCGGTATGGTACCCCTGCAAAGATCACCAGAGCGACGAACCCGACCGGGGCGCCACCCTGCTGATCAGCGCTCCCGATACCCTGGTAGCCGTGGCCAACGGCCGGCCTTCTGTGGTCGAACTAACTATGCGCGGCGAGCAGAAAGGCTATCGATCGACCACCTGGAAAGTGCGGTCGCCCATCAATAACTACAACATCGTTCCCTACATCGGTAAGTACGTTTCATTCTCCGACACCCTGATGGGCGAAGAGGGCAAACTCGATCTGCACTATTGGGTACTCGACTATAACCTCGAGAAGGCGAAGAAGCAGTTCGAGCAGGTGAAACCGATGCTTCGCGCCCTCGAATACTGGTTCGGCCCCTACCCTTTTTATACAGACGGATACAAACTGGTGGAATCGCCGCACCTGGGTATGGAGCACCAGAGTGCCATTGCCTACGGCAACCAGTATAAAAACGGGTACCTCGGCACCGACCTTTCGGGTACCGGGCGGGGCAAAAACTGGGATTATATCATCGTGCACGAAAGCGGGCACGAATGGTTCGGCAACAACATCACCACCCAGGATATTGCCGACATGTGGGTACAGGAAGGCTTTACGGATTATTCGGAAACCCTGTTCATCGAATATTACCAGGGAAAGGCGGCGGCGAGCGAATACGTCATCGGCCTGCGCCGGAACATACAGAACGATAAGCCCATCATCGGTCCTTACGGCGTAAATGAAGAAGGAAGCGGCGATATGTATTTCAAGGGGGCCAACCTGATCCATACCATCCGGCAGATCATCAACGACGACAAGTTGTTCCGCGACATCCTCCGCGGCCTCAACCGCGATTTCCGGCACAAGACCGTCACCACCCGGCAGGTGGAGGAGTATATCAACCGGAAAAGCGGGAAAGACTTCACCAGCGTATTCGACCAGTACCTGCGCAACACGCGGATTCCCGAACTCGAACTTCAGGCGGATGGCGACAAGCTGAAATTCCGCTGGACCAATTGCGCCGACGGTTTCAACATGCCGGTACGTTTGAGCAACGGACAGTGGATCTACCCGACGACGACGGAATCAAAGATCAAGCTCGAGGGGGGGCGTTTCGATGGACTGACCGTGGATCCGAACTTTTATGTCAGGGTAAAATCATAAAGGAGAGAAAAAACGCAGTTCCTTATGACTTCCAGGATAGACGGGAATCAACTGTCCGAAACCCAAAAACCTCAAGGATCAGGAGCATCCTGAAAAATCGCCACCCTTTCGCTCCCGCACCTGGCAGCCCTATCTTCGCCCCATGAGCACTATCCGGAAGCAAAGCCTGATTTCGTCGGTCATCGTGTATGCCGGCTTTGCTCTGGGCTTTGTAAACATCTACCTCTTTACCAGGGAAGGTGGCTTCACCAAGGCCCAGTATGGGCTTACGTCCATTTTTATCAACGTTGCGAGTGTTATTTACGCGGTGGCCGCTTTCGGCATGCCTGCATACATCAGCAAGTTCTTTCCCTATTACCGGGCGCACCTCAAACCGAAAGAAAATGACCAGGCGACCTGGGCGATGCTGATTCCGCTGCTGGGTTTTACGATCGCGTTAAGCCTGGGTATCCTGCTCAAAGGGCCGATCATCAACCGCGTCTTCAGTAATGCACCCGAGTTTATCCAGTATTATTACTGGATCTGGCCCTTCGCGTTCGGCTATACCCTGTTCATGATTTTGGAGTGTTTTGCATGGCTTTACGGGCGCTCCATCCTCAGTAACTTCTTCCGGGAACTGCTGTTCCGGCTGTTTATTACGCTGTTGGTAGTACTTACGGCGGCCGGTATCATCAAGAGCTTTGATGGTTTCGTATATGGCTATGCCTTTACCTATCTGCTCCTGGCACTGCTGCTCTTTTTCCTGTTTCTGAAGCGGGGAGAAATGCGGTTCACTTTTCGTCCCAGTGTGGTTACCCGCCGGTTTGCACGGAAGATCCGGACCATGGCCCTGTTCCAATGGAGCAGCGGGATCATTTTCAACCTGTCGGCGGCCTTCAGCAGTATCGTCATTGCCGCCGTTCTTCCGAACGGACTGGCCATGGCGGGGATCTTCACCCTCGGCCAAACGCTTTCCAGCCTGATCCAGGCTCCGCAACGGGCCGTGGTATCGGCATCGGTCGGGCCCCTGTCTACTGCCTGGAGGGAAAAAGACCTGGGCCGGATACAAAGGATCTACCACCAATCTTCGATCAACCAGTTAATTTTTGCTGCCGGCTTTTTCGCGCTCATCTGGCTCAACTACCGCGACGGTATTCTGAGCTTCAATCTGCAGCAGGGTTTCATCGCCTCCGCCCCCGTCTTTTTCTTTATGGGCCTGCGCCTGGTCATCGACATGGGCACCGGCGTCTCTTCGCAGATCATCCTCACCTCCTCCTGGTGGCGCTTCGAGTTTCAAAGCGGAATCGTGTTGCTGGTGCTTTCATTGGCACTCAATTTCCTCCTGACCCGGCAGTTCGGGATCATCGGAGCGGCGGCTTCCGAACTCATCTCCTATTCGGTTTACAATGCCGTGCGTTTCTATTTCCTGTGGCGGCGCTTCGGCCTGCAGCCCTTCACCGTAAAATCGCTCTACGCGCTGTTGCTTGCTGCCGTGGCCTACTCGGCCGCCTATTTTCCTTTTGCCGGTAAAACGGGCTTCCTGTGGATCGGCCTGCGCTCGGTGGTTTTCGGCAGCGTCTTCGTACCCGGCGTACTGCTGCTGAAACTCTCGCCGGATATTCAGCCAGTGTGGGAAACGATCAGGAAAAGATTGGGCATGATGGCAAAGGACTAAAGAAAGGAGGGAGAGATGAGCAATCAATGTCGTTTAGTGAAGCGCTGATCGTCGTTCGTCCTACCCCCTCACCCCCAACCCCTCTCCCGGAGGCAGAGGGGAGTTGAACCCGATCATTGGAGCTCGTCCCCCTGGCCCCTTGGGAGAGGGGTTGGGGGTGAGGGAAGAAAGCCGATCAACCCGGAATGCTACCTTAACTAAACACATTGAAATGAGCAATATCAATATTCAATGAGCAGTTTAAAAGAGCCACTGCTTACCAGGCTCAGGCTGCTAAAAATGAACGATGAATATGGAATATTGTGTTCTGAATATTCTCACCTAGGGACGATTGCCCGGCAGCGGCGCCACCGGCACAAAAGACGCATCGTCGCGTCCGGCGCCGGCAAAGCGGGCCTGCCAGTAGCGGTCGTTCAGGTCTGAGATCGTAACCCCTTCGGAGGTAGAGGCATGCACGAACTTGTTGTTCTGCAGGTAATAGCCCACATGGGTGATGGTGCCGCCGTTCGCAAAGAACACAAGATCGCCTTCACGAAGTTGTGCCGGCTCCACAGGAGCCAGGTACTGAAACTGTTCCCGAGCCGTACGTGGAAGCTTCAGGGAATGCTGGGAAGTATACAACATGGAAGTGAACCCTGAGCAATCAATACCGGTTTTGTCGTTGCCCCCCATCTGGTAGCGCGTGCCCCACCACTCTTCCATCAGATCGAGCAGGGGCTGCGCCGGAACGGCCTCCACCTCCACATCCAGCAACAGCGCATATTTAAGATGCAGGCTTCCGGCCGCCTCAATGGCTACGGTTGCCGCAGCCTGCATTCGCTGCGGTGCCGGCAGGGGCGCCGGGGAGGGATCGGCCTGACGACGGGGCGCCGGCTTTGCCGAAGCGGCTGCCGGCGTTCCGGCCGCCTTTGCCGCTGTGCCCGGATTTTCGGCAGCGAAGCTCACTTCGATATCCTCCAGAAAACGGACTTCTTTGGCGGGTACACTGTTTTTGGGGCCGCTTTGCGCCTTCGCCGCAGACAGGCCCAGTAGGGCCACCGTCGTTGCCAGAAGTGTTTTAGGGGTCATAAAACAGTTATTTGGTGGTCAACAAAGTTAAGAGATTTTTCCACAGCTCCCTGTGCGGAAAAGGAGCGTTAATCTGCCTGCCGGAACCGGCAAAGCGGTGTAACTTGCCCGCCCGGCGGCTTCCCCATCTGGCAGCCCGGAGCACGCCGGAACGACCGCTATGAAATTCTCCCATCTACACGTACATACCCAGTATTCGCTGCTCGACGGCGCCGCTCCCATTTCCTCGCTTTACAAAAAGGCGATCGCCGATGGCATGCCGGCCCTGGCCATCTCCGACCATGGCAACATGTTCGGCGTGTTTGAGTTTGTGGCACAGGCCTACAAGCACACAGACGAAAACGGAAAACCGAAGGTCAAGCCGGTAGTGGGCTGCGAATTTTACCTGGTGGAAAACCGCCACCAGAAAACCTTCACCAAGGAACAGAAAGACCGGCGCTTTCACCAGATTCTGCTGGCCAAGAATGAACGCGGCTACAAGAACCTCGTCAAGCTCACGTCGCTGGGCTATATCGAAGGCCTGTATTCGAAATACCCGCGAATCGACAAGGAACTCATTCTGAAATACAACGAAGGGTTGATCGCCACGACCTGCTGCCTGGGTGCGTCGGTGCCACAGGCCATCCTTTCCAGATCGGAAGCGGAGGCGGAACAGGAATTCAAGTGGTGGCTCGACATCTTTGGCGAAGACTTCTATGTAGAACTGCAGCGCCACAACATGGCGGAGCAGGACAAGGTCAACCAGGTGCTGGTGCGCTTTGCCCGAAAACACAACGTGAAGATCATCGCCTCTAACGACTCGCACTACACTGATATCGAGGACTTCAACGCCCACGACATCCTGCTTTGTATCAATACGGGTGAGAAGGTTTCGAAGCCGGCACTTCGCGAGTTCGCCGATGACGATGTGAACATGAAGGACTACCGTTTCGCCTTTCCGAACGACCAGTTCTATTTCAAAAAGACCTCCGAGATGATCGACCGCTTCAGCGATCTTCCGGAAGCGATTGACAACACCAACGAAATCGTGGGCAAGGTGGAGTTGCTCAACCTGAAGCGCGACATCCTGCTGCCCGCCTTCCCGTTGCCGAAAGAGTTCCAGATCCACGACGATGCCAACCTGAACCAGTGGGAGTACCTGAAGCACCTTACCTATGAAGGGGCCCGCCAGCGCTACAGCGAGATCACCGAAGAAATACGGGAGCGTCTCGACTTCGAACTGTTTACCATCCGTACGATGGGATTTGCCGGCTACTTCCTGATCGTATCCGACTTCATCAAAGCCGGACGCGACCTGGGCGTCTTCGTAGGCCCCGGACGCGGTTCGGCCGCAGGGTCGGCAGTCGCTTACTGCATCGGCATCACCAATATCGACCCGATTAAATACAAGCTCCTGTTCGAACGCTTTCTGAACCCCGACCGGAAATCGATGCCGGATATCGATACCGACTTCGACGACGAAGGCCGCCAGAAGGTGATCGACTACGTGGTGCAGAAATACGGACAGAATCAGGTAGCGCAGATCGTGACCTATGGCACGATGGCGGCCAAGTCGAGCATCAAGGATGTGGCCCGCGTTATGGACCTGCCCCTCCCCGACTCCAACGCGCTCGCCAAACTGATTCCGGAAAAGCCGGGCACCAAGCTGTATCGCGTGCTGCATGCGCCGCGCACGGCCAAAGAAGGCGAAAAACCGCTTGAAGACGACTACGGCCAGGAAGATATCGAGAACATCCGCAAGGTCCGGGAAGTATACAACGGTAAAGACATGCAGGCAGAAGTCCTGCATATTGCGGAAAAGCTGGAGGGATCGGTACGGAACACGGGTATGCATGCCGCCGGCATCATCATCGCCCCTAAAGACCTCACGGAGCTGATCCCGGTCTTTACCTCGAAAGACTCCAACCTCTATATCACCCAGATCGAAGGTTCGATCATCGAAGACGCCGGTGTCATCAAGATGGACTTCCTGGGCCTGAAGACCCTTTCGATCATCCGTGATGCCCTCATCATGATCAAAGAGAATCATGGTGTCGACATCGTGATCGACGACATTCCGCTCGACGATGAAAAGACCTACGAGCTGTACCAGCGCGGCGACACCATCGCCACTTTCCAGTTCGAAAGTCCGGGCATGCAGAAATACCTCAAGGAACTAAAGCCCGACCAGTTTGCCGACCTGATTGCCATGAACGCCCTGTATCGTCCGGGGCCGATGGCTTATATCCCCCAGTACGTAGACCGGAAGCATGGCCGCGAGGAAGTGGTGTATGACCTCCCCGACATGGAGGAATACCTGGACGAAACCTATGGCATTACGGTCTACCAGGAGCAGGTGATGCTGCTGGCCCAGAAGCTGGCCGGCTTCTCCAAGGGCGACGCCGACGTGCTCCGGAAGGCCATGGGTAAAAAAGACCGGAAGACGCTCGACAAGATGAAGGGCAAGTTCATAGAGGGTGCAATGGCCAAGGGGCATCCCGAAAAAGTACTGGACAAGGTCTGGACCGACTGGGAGGCCTTTGCGCAGTATGCCTTCAACAAGTCGCACTCCACCTGCTATGCCTTCGTTGCCTACCAGACCGCCTACCTGAAGGCCCACTATCCGGGCGAATACATGTCGTCGGTGCTCAATCATGCCAATGCCCTGGACAAGCTGACCTTCTTTATGGAAGAATGCAAGCGGATGGGACTGAAGGTGCTGGGGCCCGACATCAATGAATCGAAGAAAGGCTTTGCCGTAAACGAGCAGGGCGATATCCGTTTTGGCTTGGGCGGATTGAAAGGCGTGGGCGAAGCCGCCGTGGAGAGCATCATCGCGGAACGCAAGTCGAATGGCCGCTTCGACGACGTTTTCGACTTCATCAAACGCATCAACAGCCGCACGGTGAACAAGAAAACGCTGGAATGCCTGGTGCAGGCGGGAGCTTTCGATTCCTTTCCGCAGTTGCACCGCGCCCAGTATTTCTGCGTACCCGAAGGCGAATCGCAGAACGGCCTCGAAAAGATCATTAAGTTCGGCCAGGTGGTGCAGGCCCAGAGCGTCAACACCATGAATACGCTCTTCGGCGACATGTCGACGGCCCTCGATATCAAGCCACCGGCTATTGCCAATTGTGCTCCCTGGCCCCTCACGGAGCAGCTCGAAAAGGAAAAAGAGGTTGCCGGGATTTACCTGAGCGGGCACCCGCTGGACCATTACAAGTTCGAAATGCGTCATTATGGCATTACGGCTGTATCTGACTTTAATGAGATCAAAGACTCCAAACTGCTGGCCTCTCAGGGACGTACCCTGAAGCTTTTGTGCCTGGTAACGGGTGCCCAGCAACGGATCTCCCGGCAGGGCAACAAGTTCGGCTCCTATGTGCTCGAAGACTACTCCGGCAAGACCGAACTGGTGCTCTTCGGCGATGATTATGTGCGCTTTAGCCCCTACCTGCAGCTGGGTCACGCCGTGCTGCTGACGGGTTCTTTTCAGAAGCACCGCTTCCGCGAAGAATATGAATTCAAACCCGGCTCGATCAACCTGGCGGAGAACATCAAACGCCAGATGACCAAAGCCCTGCAACTGGAACTGGACGTGCGGAACCTCAGCGAGGACGTAATCGGCTTCCTGGAAAAGAACATCCGCGAGCATCCGGGAAGTACGGGCCTGCGGATCACCGTTCTGGAACCCAAAGCAACCCTGAAGGCCGGATTCTCCACGCTCGGCAGCGGCTTTGAAATGAACTATGAGCTGATCCAGTGGCTGGAAGGAAAACCGGAAATTGACGTCAAAGTGTTCTCCTCCTGAGCCGAACATGCCAATCAGGCAGGAAAATGACCCGGTATTGGTACCGGACCTAAATTTGTTATCCGATTCATCAAACTTAAAAATCCAGAATCATGGCACAAGCTTATACCGACGCCAATTTTCAGACCGATGTGCTGAACTCCGATAAACTGACGGTAGTTGATTTCTGGGCCGAATGGTGCGGCCCCTGCCGCGCAATCGGTCCGGTTATCGACGAACTGTCAAAAGATTATGCCGGCCGTGTCAACATCGGTAAGGTGAACGTAGACGAGAACCCTCAGGTGAGCATGAATTATGGCATCACTTCCATCCCTGCCATCCTCTTCATCAAAAATGGCGAGGTAGTCGACAAGCTGGTCGGTGCGCAGCCCAAGGCCAACTTCGTTAAAAAGATCGAAGCACATCTGTAATTCCTTCCCGGAACGAACCAGAAATCCTGCCGCCGGCAGGATTTTTTTTTCGCGCCCCTGCAGATTCTGCGTTTGGCCAAATTCCGGGACCAGAAAACGGTACCGGCACAAAAATCATCCTTTCGCACCAGGGCAGCGGATGCGATGCGAAAAGCCCCGCTTAGTAGTAAAATGATGTGAGCAGGCAGATGCCTCGGACTAACGTTATAGCTTAGCCGGATCGTCAATCAGAATTGCTATGTTTCGGAAAACCTGTTCCACGCTCCTTCCGATCCTGGTGCTGCTACTAGCGATCGGCTCCTGCAAAAAGTCAAAAGATACCGGCCTTCCTTTGGAACCGGATGCTGCAATTACCGTAACCACCAGTATCAGCGGCCGGGTGCTTGATGAAAACGGGAATCCGGTAAGTGGAGGAACAGTCAGGGCAGGAGGAAGAACGGCCAGTACGGATGTAAACGGAAGTTTCCTCCTGACCAATGCCTCGGTGAAAGCAGACGCTGCGTTGATTAGGGTTGTCAAAGACGGTTATTTCACCGCTTTCCGCACCATCATGGCATCAGCGGGCCAGGTGCACCAAGTAGTTATACGGCTGAACCAGCGCGGTGTCACCGGCACGTTTAATGCCCAAACAGGCGGAACGATAAACCTGGGAGCAACCTCCGTGCAGTTCAGCGCAAATTCGGTTGCTACAGAAAACGGCCAGCCTTATACAGGAACAGTAAACGTACACCTGTATTCCTTCAACCCGGCTGCGGCTGATTTTGCGGTTCAGATGCCGGGCGACCTCCGGGGCACCAACGCTTCTGGCCAGCAACAGGGGCTTCAGGCGATGGCCATGATCACCTGCGAACTGACAGGCGCGAATGGTGAACGCCTTAATGTAGCTTCCGGACAAACGGCACAGATCAGCCTGCCTTTATCCTTACCCCTGCAGGCTGCAGCTCCTGCTACGCTCCCGCTCTGGTTCTTCGACGAAAGCACAGGATTGTGGAAAGAGGAAGGAGCCGCCACACGCAACGGCGCCGTTTACACGGCATCAGTGCGCCACTTTACAACCTGGACAGCTGCCATTCCTTTCTCAACAGCGGTTGTTGCGGGAAGGGTAATGGCAAGTGGAAGTCCGCTCAGCAGCGGTGAGGTTAGCTTTCGTACCACGTCTCCCGATTCGTTCCGCCTGGCAACGACTATGGTAGACGCCAACGGGAATTTCCGGTTGCGTGTCCCTGCCGGCGTCCCCCTGCGCCTGAGCGTCTGGTCCTCCTGTGCCACACTGCTTTCCGCCGCAGCAGCCGGTCCTTACCCGGGTGGCACCGTCACCAACCTGGGCAATGTTGCAGTGAGCGGGGTGCATAATGCTTCGGTATTGCTGAACGGCACCGTTACCGGCTGCAACAACAATCCCGTTGCACTTGGTTTCGTTCACCTGGTCTTGAATGGACGGGTCTACCGGGCGCCCATCGCCAACGGTAGTTATACGTTCAACTTCTCGCTTTGCTCAGCGGGAACCTACAATGCGCAATTGTATGCTTACGATCAGACAAACAGTCAGCAGGGCGCTACCTCCGCCTTTTCGCTCAGCACAGGCACTTCCCAAACACAGCATCTTTCCACCTGTGGAACTACGGTCACCGAATTTGTGACCGTCACGGCTGATGGGTTTGCAGCCACTTTCGCACCGCCGGCCGACACGCTGATGGCAATCACGCGTACTGTCAGCAACTACATCGAGTTCAATGCCTACACGCCTCCCAACTCGGCGCAGGTGCTTCACACCAAGTGGCTGGCCGATAATGTAAATGGCACGGGCACCTTCGCTGTTCGGCAGTTCAGTACCCGACGCATGAACGGAGGCGTTTCGCAATTCCTGGTGCAACCCGATGGCACTCCGTTTACCATGACCGTGACCCGCTTCGAGGCCATTGGCGGCTTTGTCGAAGGCACTTTGAACGGATCTGCCATCGACATGGCCAACCCTCAGGCAGGTCTTAAGTCCATAACGGGCAGTTTCCGGATGCGGCGATACTAGCCGCTGCAACGCCCAACTGCCGGCCAGCCGGCAATCACGCAAAAAAAATCTACCTTTCGCGTGCGTGCGCCTCAGCGGCATGCCATTCAACCCCAAAACAATGCTTATGAACTGGAAAAAACTCTTCCTCCCCGCGCTGATTGCCGGCAGCCTGGCGATCACGTACAGCGCCTGTAAAAAGAACGACGGCCCGCTGGCTGCCATCCCGGCGCCCGCCGTAAACGTCAGCATCACGGGTCGCGTCCTCGACGAGAACCGGGCCCCCATGAGTGGCGCCACCGTAACCGCAGGCACCCAAACGGCAACCACCGACGTCAACGGAAATTTCTCCTTCACCAATATCAACGTCAGCCGCAGCGCGGCCTATGTGCGCATTGAAAAGAACGGCTACTTCAGCGGTTCGCGCACGTTTGTGGCCTACGGCGGCAGCCAGCATTTCGTAGAAATACAAATGATCAGAAAAAACCTGTCGGGCACCTTCAATGCCGGATCGGGTGGCACCGTAAACACGGGTAACGGTGGCTCCGTGCAGTTTGGCGCCAATGCCATCGCCGGCCCCGGTGGAGCGGCTTATACCGGCACGGTTTCACTGTCGGCTTTTACGTTCGACCCTTCTTCCCCTTCTTTTGCGGCCCAAATGCCGGGTGAGCTGCGCGGCACTTCAGCGGGCGGACAGGAGCAAGGGCTCGTTTCTTATGCCATGATGGCCATCGAACTCAACGGCGCCAACGGTGAAGCCCTGAACCTGGCAGCCGGAAAAACAGCGACGATCACCTTCCCGATACCGGCAACCCTGCAGGCACTGGCCCCGGCTACCATCCCGCTCTGGTTTTTTGATGAAAACAGCGGACTGTGGAAAGAAGAAGGAAGCGCCACCAAACAGGGCGGTGTTTACGTAGGCACGGTCGGGCACTTCTCCTACTGGAACTGTGACGTGGGCCTGCCGCTGGTCAACTTCGACGCCACCTTCCGGGATGCCGCCGGCAACCCGCTGCCGCAGGCACAGGTGCGCCTGCGGTCTACCGGCGCCGACTCGAACAGCACCACCCGTGTAGGCTACACCGATCAGAACGGTCACACCCGCGGACAGATACTGGCCAACCGGCAACTGCAGTTGACGGTGAGAAACCGCTGCGGACAAGTCATCCATCAGCAAATCATCGGGCCCTACAGCACCAACACGAGCCTGGGCACCATCAACACGACGGCATCCGCCGCAACCAATGTCACGATCAGCGGTACGGTGACCAACTGTAATAATACGGCTGTCAGCGCCGGTTTCGTCAATGTGCTGTTCAATGGAATGAACTACCGGGCAAACGTGAGCAACGGCAGTTACTCCATCGTCATTCCCAGTTGCACCGCAGGCTCCTTTACGGCATCTGCCTTTGCCTTCGATGCTACCGGCAATGCGCAGGGTTCACCGATTACCGTAACGGGCACCACAGGCACAACAACAACGGCCAACCTCACCGCCTGCGGCACGAGCGGCACCCAGTTTGTATCCTACGATCTCCAGGGCAGCACATTCACCTTTGCTCCGCCCGCCGACAGCCTGATGGCAGGCTACTCGAGCTTCAGCCAGATGACCTATATCTCCACCTACTCCCGAACCAACAGCCAGCTCTGGCATGCGCTCGATATGACGATGAACGTTCCCCAGGGAAGCACCGGCACCTTCCCGGTTCAGAGCTTCCAGCTGCGGCGTCCGGCGAACAACCAGCAGCAAACCCTGAACGGCGTTTCGATGACGGCAACGATCAGCGCCTATGGCCAGTCGGGTGGCTTTATCGAAGGCACGTACACCGGAACGGTGCGCGACACGCTGGCGCCGGCACCGGTCAATATTCCGATCTCGGGCACCTTCCGCGTTCGCCGCAACTAAGCTGCCCGCGTCTCCATCGGGCATAGCGCAAACCCGAACAGCTTCATCAGGATCCCGGCTTCATAGCGAAGCCGGGATCTTTTTTTTGAAGGGGCTGCCGGTCATCGGCTGAACGTTTGTCATCCGTATAGCGATGCCCCAAAAGCAAGGCCGCTACCTGGTAGCGGCCTTGTGTATTTAAAAATGGAGAAATCAATGCGCAACCTGTCCGACCGCTTTCGGATCATGCTTGTGCCGGAAAAGGATCAGAAACAAAATGGCCACAACGGCGGCATAGCCGGCGAAAGAAAGCCAGATTTCGTGCCACTCTTTGTTGCCGGCGGCATCCGTAAAGTAGCGGTCGATCACGTAACCACTCGCCAGGCTGCCAAAAAAAGCGCCCGCGCCATTGGTCATCATCATAAACAGGCCCTGGGCGCTGGAACGGATCTTCGGGTCGGTGGTCGTTTCCACGAAAAGCGAACCGGAAATATTGAAAAAGTCGAAAGCCATCCCGTACACCACACAGGACAGGATGATCATCCAGAGATTGTCGGCCGGGTTGCCATAGGCAAAAAGCCCGAAACGAAGCACCCATGCGATCATTGAAAAGAGCATCACATTCTTGATGCCGAATCGTTTCAGGAAGAAAGGTATCGTGACGATAAACACCGTTTCCGACACCTGCGAGATTGACATGATTATGGTGGAGTATTTTACCACAAACGACTCGGGACCATAGGCAGGATTGTTTTTGAAATCGTCGAGGAAGGTATCGCCATAGGCATTGGTCAACTGCAGGGCGGCGCCGAGCATCATAGAAAACAGGAAGAATAAAGCCATCTTGTAGTTACCGAACAATGCGAACGCAGCCAGCGGCCCGGAGCCTTTCTGCTGGCTTCGTTGCGGCGGGCACTTTGGCAACGTAAATGAAAAGAGCCCAAGGGCGATGGCACCGATACCTCCGATGATAAACTGGTTGGTATTGGCCTTGCTGCCCGTCAGATTGGTGAGCCACATCGCAACGATGAACCCGATCGTGCCCCAGACGCGTATCGGGGGAAACACTTTCACGACATCATACCCTTCTCTTTTCAAAATGGTGTACGCGATAGAATTGGACAGGGAAATGGTGGGCATGTAGCAGATCATGGCGCCGAAGATGATGTAATAGAGCTCCGTGGCGCTCCCGGCACGCGGCACGAAGAAGAGGCAAACACCATACAACAAGTGCAGGATTCCATAGAGCTTCTCCGCATCCATATAGCGATCGGCGATGATGCCGGTAATAGCAGGCATGAACAGCGAGGAAAGGGCGAGGGTTCCGAAGATGGCACCGAACTGGGCGCCCGCATTCGGATTGTTGGCAACGAAAGCCGGGTTATTGAAATAATAGGTGGCAATCGTGATCAGCCAGGCGCCCCATACAAAGAACTGCAGGAAACTCAGGACAGTCAGTTTTAGCTTGGTATTCATTCAGCAAGTCATTTAAATGAAGTCCGAAAGATAAAGGTTTTCGCGGGTCCGCCCGGGACTTGAAGCCCCGATCCGCATGCGCCCCCGGAAGCGGAGCTGCACCACACCTGCCGCAGGCCGCCATCTGCGCTGATCAGAAGTGGTTATTACCGTAAATTTGCGGGGTTAAGCTGACCGCATCGCCATGAACCCACCCTGGCTTGATGACGGGCAGCGCCCAGGTAAGCGAACGCCAGATCCATCCATCAATGAGTACAACATCCATAGCGCGCATCATCGACGAACAAATACCCGAACTGAAAGCCATCGGCGAGAAAGTGATCCGCCAGATCCGGCTTAGCGACGAAGACGGCCTGCTCCTTTTTGAAAAAGGCAGTCTCGCCTTCGTCGGCGCCCTGGCAAACCATGTACGCGAGAAAAAGCATGGGCATCGAACCTACTTCAACCGCAACTTCCATATAGAGCCCACCAATGTGTGCGTGTTCTCCTGCCACTTCTGCTCTTACTCGCGTCTCTACGCCCACCGCGAGGAAGGATGGGAACTCAGCATCGACGACATGCTCAACATCGTGAAGAAGTACGACGGAAAACCCGAAACGGAAGTACATATCGTGGGCGGCGTACATCCCAAAATGACGCTCCACTTTTTTATCGACCTGCTGAAGGCTATCAAGGCCCACCGCCCCGACCTGCACATCAAAGGCTTTACGGCGGTTGAACTCGAATACATGTTCCGAAAAGCAAAAGTTTCCGTGGAGGAAGGCATGCGCCTGCTGCATGAGGCCGGCCTCGACTCCCTGCCGGGCGGGGGTGCCGAAATCTTTGCCCCGCCTATCCGCGAGCAGATTTGTGCCGACAAGGTCGATGGAGAAGGCTGGCTGCACATTCATGAAACAGCGCACAAACTGGGGATGCACAGCAATGCTACCATGCTCTATGGCCATATCGAAAGCTATGCCGACCGCATCGATCATATGCGCCGCCTGCGCGAACTGCAGGACCGCACCGGGGGCTTCAACACCTTTATTCCGCTGAAGTTCCGCAACAAAGACAACGACATGAGCCACGTGCCCGAGGTGAGCCTGGCCGAAGACCTGAAATGCTATGCCGTCTCCCGTCTTTACCTCGACAACTTTCCGCACCTCAAAGCCTACTGGCCGATGCTGGGCCGCAAGAATGCCCAACTCACGCTTGCCTTCGGCGTCAACGACATCGACGGCACCATCGACGATAGTACCAAAATTTACTCCATGGCCGGCTCCGAAGAACAAACGCCGTCGATGACCACCGAGGAAATCGTTACGCTGATCAGGCAGGTTAAACGGCAGCCTGTGGAACGAGATACGCTGTATAATGTGATCGCAGCCTATTAAATGAGCCGGTTCAGATGACACGGGTGCACCTGTTTAGCCACCCGTGTCATTTGGTCACTTTTTGTGCCTTCGTCCCGTCAGAACGTACGCGCATCCATTCGCCCTTCTCCTAACTTTTTCTTCAGGCGGGTTTTGGCTTTATAAACACTTTCCGGTGCAATATTGAGCAGCAACGCGATCTCTTTTGCGGAAAGATTCAGGTGCAGGTAGGCCGAAAGGCGTATTTCGTAGGGCGTCAGATCGGGGCAGCGTGCCTGCAGGTCGGAAAAAAAGGACGGATGCACCTGTTCGAAATGCAACTTGAAGCGTTCCCACTCCGAGTACAAATGCTCGTTGTTCTGAAGTGCGGACCGGATCTGCTGCAGCGCCTCCTCCGATTTTTGTCCGCCCCTGCCCAACTGTGCCACCTGCCTTTGCAGGCCGTTAAGCAATTCCTGCTTTTGCTGCAGGTGCACTGCGTTTGAAGCCAGCTCGCGCTGGTTGGCATCCAGCAACGATTGAAGCCGGCTCTTCTCATTTTTTTCTGTAGCCATCAGCTGCCGGATATGCTCGTTCTCCAGTGCGATGGTGGCGTTGCGGCCGGCCAGCTGCTCATTCTGGTGCGCCAGCTGTGCCAACTCGCTGCGTTTTTGCTCCAGCTCTTTGTTGACGAGGTTGATGCGCGCCACCAACGCAATGGCGAAAGCGAAAGCATGCGAAAGCAGCGCGATGTTGGGTAAGGGCAGCAGACCGCCGTCTAACTGCTTGTTTATCAGCAAACCGAGCGCCAGCAAGGCGATCACCAGCAAGGGGAAAGCATTGGCCAGTAAAAAATACCGGGCGGGGCGGTATTGCTGCCGGTACAAAATGAGGGCCGCCACGAATAATATCAAAATAATGGCCAGCACAACGATGTTACTTACGGTACTCAGCCAGAAGTCGGAAAAGAAAGCGGTATAAAATGTCAGCGCATTACCCGTCACGATCAGCAGGAGCAGCGTGGCCAATGCGCCGGAAAGAGCCTTGTTTATCCGGGGCAGTCGTTGCGGAAGCCCCAGGTATTGACGCCCGAGCAGCACAAAACCCGTAAGTACGCCAATCACCGCTGCATCCGTCAGCAGGGTGTTGAGATCGGCAAAATAGATGGCCTTCCCTACCGGAGCAGCCCGCACCACCCGCTGCGCCGTAAGCAGGTTGAAAAAACGGTTGACACCCGTGATATAGACCATTCCGTTGGCTACGATGAGCAGGTAGTAGAGGAAGGTGCGGTCGCGGAAAATGAAGTAGATGTAGCCGTTGTAAAGGAAAAAAGCAGCCATGACGGCCATGGTGAGCAACCAGCCCCAAAACAGTTTCTGCTCGCGGGCATCGACGGCCGCGGCCGGCTCAAGCTCGGCACGGATGCTTACCCGGGTATTCCGAAGCGGGCCGCTGCCTATGCGGATAAAGAAGGTGTCGCTGCTTCGGGGACGCACCTGCAGCGGAAGCGCGGTGCTGCGGCGACCGGTACCGCCTACTTCGAGACCGGCGCAGGATTGCTTCCAAACACCCTTGTCGGCATCGAAGGCATAGAGTTCCGTGCGAAACTGGGGACGCATGTATAAATAACAGGAGGCACTCAGGGCCGATTCGTTGCGTACGACCATCATCAGCCAGTAGCGGCCGGCAGGCACCCATTCCGGAACAGCGGTAAAACGTGCCGCCTGCGCGCGCGCCAGTTCAAAGGTGACGGAGGTGTCGGGGAAGAGCTTCAGACTGGTCATCTGCTGCGCCCGGGCAGCAAGCGCAAGAATGCTCCATAACGTAAGGAAAAGGGTTCGTTGTGCCATCGAAACGTGATCTATCGGGGAAGGAAGTTAGTGAAAAACCAATGAGGTATTGCCGTCCGGGTTCCCGGCGTATCAACCTTAGATCTCTGAGAGGAAACGCAAAGCTGCGGTGAAGCCGGGGACTGCCCGCTCAGAGCCCGAGGAGGGAAACAGCCACAGGTACCGAACCCTGAACCAGATTACCTCATTGATAATCAGCACCTGGAAGCCAGTGTCCCTATTTTGTCCCGTTGCCTTTTTTGGCCGTAGGAACCCGCCTGCGTAGCCTTGCCCGCAGAAAATGCGTAACCATGTTTTTGACCAAACACAAAGGATCAGGTTCTTTGAAGCGTGCCCTGTGGCTGATGGCCCTGCTGATCGTACTGCCGGGAATTCATGCGGAATCAATCGCCCAGACACAGCAGCCGACCCTCCCCCCGAACGTGCACAACATTTACATCAGCGAATGGGGTTACAATCCTTTCACAATTTCTGTAAACAGCCAAGGTGTGTACCCGGGTAACGCCAACGAGTGCTTTACCGCCGACCGGAACTTTTATCTCAACGTCCGGATGTGGGTAACGGGAAATATCTTACGGAGATCATACTCTACAGCTCAGACGTTTCTCGACCCCATCTTGTGTGACGACCTGGAACCTCATCCATACAATATCACCCTGCAGGCGTTCTCTATTATGTATCCCGGCCCCGCGCCGGGGATGGATTACTTTCCGGCATACTATGACGACGGTTTAGTAGTCGAGTTGACTGGCTATGGTCCCGACTATCGACTGCCCATCCATTTGAACTACTTGCCGGATTTTTCTTCCTTCCAGAACGTTCCCGCAAAGGCCTACGATGGCAACACGGTTTCGGTAACCGCTACCGGCATCCGGGCCGGCACCTATTACCTGGAAGCGATCGTAAAGTCGGGCAATACCTACACCCGAGCGCAGGTGTCCGACAATTTCACCACCACCGGCGGCAACCTCACGTTGCAATCGTTCGCGCTCGATCCGTCGATATTGCGCGAGAACAGCCAGTTGCACGTAAGCGTGAGCAGGCAGGGGAACAAGATTTCGGCCCAAGGCGTCGTTGTGTTTGGCTCGGATTTCAAGATTCCCTTTGTAGAATTGAAAGCATTTTGTGCCGACAGCAGCTTTACCGCCACCTTCGAGGGCGCGCCGGCCGGCACCTACCAGATCGCGCTGGTAGATTCCGCTACGGCCGGCACGGTGCTGGGCACGCTGTCGGACCCGGTGACCCTGCCCGCCCCCGGGTTGCTTCAGGTCAACAGCTTCCCGCTCCGGGCATCCTCGTTCCCGGGCGGGGTGCTGCCGGCACGCTTTACCTACCGCCTGCTCAAAGACGGGGTGCTCTTCAACGATTTCGTGGAAAAGAATGCGAGCGTATCGGTGTGCACGGGTGCCCCGCCCGCCCAAACGGGGCAAACCCTTTCCTTCAGCGGCAACGGCGAAGCGCTGACCGTTGACCACAGCAACAGTCTTGCACTGAACCAGTTCACCGTGGAAACCTGGCTGCGCCCCGGCCGCACCGTCTCCTCCCCCGAATTCATCTGCAGCAAGGGGGGCACCGAGAATGTGGAACTGCACCTCCGCGACAGCGGCCGCATCCGCTTCATACCCGCACCTAACGTTTTCCTCGATTGCCCGGTGAACACCCTGGCGGCTTCGCCCGGCACCTGGACCCATGTGGCCGCCACCTACAACCCGGCCATCGGGCAGGCACGGCTCTTTGTGAACGGAATCGAAGTGCCCCTCACCAACAACGGAACGGCACCGCTAAGCACACCCATCGGCCGCAACGCACTTCCGTTCGTAATCGGGGCCCGCAACGGCGGCGGCTTCCTGCCCTTCGCCGGCCGGCTCGACGAATTCCGGCTCTGGAACCGTGCCCTGGCTGCCTGGGAAATCCGGGCGAGGATGAACTGCGAGATCCCCACTTCCGCTGCCAACCTGGTGCTGAACCTGCATTTCAACCAGGGTGCTGCGGCCGCCGACAATTCCGTTGACCCGGCGCTGCGCTCGGCCCTCGATGCGTCGGGATACGGCAATCATGCCACCCTGCGCAGCTTCGTGCTCAATTACGCCTTCTCCAACTGGACGGGCACAGGCCCCGTGGTTGGTGGCGACAGTTGTTCCCTGCCAGCGCCCATCACGGTGGGCGCGCTCGACTTTGACGGCGTCGATGATATCGTGCTTGTGCCCGACAGGGCCTCGCTGAGTCCGGCACAGTTTACGATCGAGTCGTGGGTGCGGTGGAATCGAACCACGGCTATCGCCGACTTCATTTGCAGCAAGGGCGGGTTCGAGAATATGGAAATCCATCTAGCGGCCGGCAACGCTATCCGCTTTATCCCCGTACCGGGCGTGTTTCTGGATGCGCCGGCAGGCAGCATCACGCAAAACGTGTGGACCCATATTGCCTGTGTTTATAACCCGGCGGCCGGCCTTGCGAAAATGTATGTGAACGGCGTGGAGGTGCCGCTGACCAATAACGGCACCGCGCCGCTCACTACGGTGCCGGTTACCAATACCGGCCCATGGATGCTGGGACGCCGGGGTGCCTTCTACCCCTTTGCCGGCCAGCTCAACGATTTCCGGCTGTGGAACCGCGTGCTCAGCCAATCGGAGATTCAAAGCCGCATGTATTGCCGCCTCTCCGATCCCGATCCTGCCCTGCTCCTGAACCTGCATCTGGGGGGAACCCCGGATACGCCCGAGCGGGCCACCGATGCTTCAGGTAATACCAACCACGGTACGCTCACGAACTTTGCGCTGAGCGGAACGGCGAGCAACTGGGTGTCTGGGGGCTCTGGCGCCAGCACGGTTCCCAGATCGCTTGCCGTCGCCAACGCCACGCAGGTGCGCGTGGTGGCACAGCAGGCTACCTCCTTCGGCGCCGAATGCTCCGATCTCATCGCCACCGTAGCCCCGGCGGGAGCGTTTCCCATCAACGCCACCACCACGGGACGGGGCTGGATCGAAACGGCACAACCCGCGCAGTATGTGAAACGGCATTTCGAGATCACGCCCGCCGTCGATTCGGAAACGGCTACCGGCATCGTTACGCTTTACTTTACGCAGGGCGAATTCGACGACTTCAACGCGGTGAACGCCCTGAAACTTCCGCGCTTCCCCGATGATGCGCCGGGCATCGCCAACCTGCGCATCGAAAAACGCAGTGGCACGAGCAGCAACGGCAGCGGCCTTCCGGAAACCTACCCGGCGGGCATACCGCTCACGATCGACCCGGCCGACAGTAACATCGTATGGAACGCTGCGGCCGCCCGCTGGGAAGTAAGCTTCGAAGTGGCGGGCTTCAGCGGCTTCTTCGCAAAGACTTCAGGCGTGCCGCTGCCCGTAACGCTTACCAGTTTCACCGCTGCCGCACAGGGCTGCCAGATCGTGCTGAACTGGCGCACGGCAACCGAGGTCAACGCAGACCGGTTTGTGGTGCAACGCGGCAGCGACGGCCGGAACTTCGCCAGCATCGGCACGGTGCCCGCTGCCAACCTTGCGTCCGGTGCTACCTACGAGTTTACCGATCGCGATGCCAGCGGAGACGTCTATTTCTACCGCCTGCTCATGATCGACCGCGACGGCAGCCGCCGTATCAGCCGCGTTGTAAGCAGAAACGGATGCGCCCGCGGAGCGGCGCGCCTGTACCCGGTTCCCGCTCAGGATTATGTGGTGGTTGAAGGGCTGACTCCGGGCGATCAGCTAGTAGTATCTGATGCTCTGAACCGGGAGCTACGCCGGCTGAAGGTAACCAGCAGCACGATGCGCATCAGCCTGGACGGTGTGCCTGCCGGCATGTACCTCGTAACGATCGTTGGCAGGGACGGGGCTTCTACAAAACTGCGATTCAATAAACTTTGATTCGGCACAACCGTTTCGCGCAACCGACGAAACGCGAATTGAAAAGCGCCGGCTTTCGCCGGCGCTTTTTGTTGATACGGGTATCGGATGGCTCCTGATTATGCCATTTTCTTCTTCAGGTTCTGATCGATCGCATCCAGGAATTCCTCGGTGTAGAGGTAATCGGTGCCATGCTCCACTTTTCCGGGTTTGATGGTGAGCGCCAGGTCCTTAGTCATCTTTCCGCTTTCCACCGTTTCGATGCACACGGCTTCGAGGGTATTGCAGAAGTCGATCAGTTCCTGGTTGCCATCGAGCTTGCCCCGGAACGCGAGGCCGCGTGTCCATGCGAAGATCGACGCAATGGGATTGGTAGAGGTCGGCCGTCCTTTCTGGTGCTCCCGGTAGTGGCGGGTAACGGTGCCATGTGCGGCTTCTGCCTCCATGGTCTTGCCATCAGGCGTTACCAGCACCGATGTCATCAGCCCGAGTGATCCGAAACCCTGGGCAACGGTATCGCTCTGCACGTCGCCATCGTAGTTTTTGCAGGCCCACACGAAATTGCCGTTCCACTTCAGCGCAGAAGCGACCATATCGTCGATGAGGCGATGTTCGTAAGTGATTCCTGCCGCTTCGAACTGAGCTTTGTAATCATTCTTGTAGATCTCTTCGAAGATGTCTTTAAAACGACCATCGTATTTCTTCAGGATCGTATTTTTGGTCGACAGGTACAGCGGCCAGCCTTTGCTGAGGGCCATATTGAAGCAGCTGTGCGCAAATCCACGGATCGACTCGTCGGTGTTATACATGGTCATGGCCACGCCATCGCCGCGGTAGTTGTACACTTCATGCTCAATAACGGTTCCGTCTTCACCCTCAAACTTAACGGTGAGTTTTCCCTTGCCTTTCACAACGAAGTCGGTAGCGCGGTACTGGTCGCCAAAAGCATGGCGGCCCACGATGATGGGCGCATCCCAGTTGCTTACGAGGCGGGGGATGTTCCGGATTACGATCGGCTCGCGGAATACGGTACCGTCGAGGATGTTGCGGATCGTGCCGTTCGGGCTTTTCCACATCTGCTTCAGGCCGAATTCCTTGACCCGCTCTTCATCGGGAGTGATGGTGGCGCACTTGATACCAACACCGTATTGCTTGATGGCATTGGCAGCGTCCACGGTAACCTGGTCATTGGTCTGGTCGCGGTACTCGATGCCCAGATCAAAATATCTGATATCGACATCGATATAAGGGAGAATGAGTTTGTCTTTGATGAACTTCCAGATGATCCTGGTCATTTCGTCACCATCGAGTTCCACCACGGGGTTGGCAACTTTGATCTTTTGCGTCATTGCAGGGCGATTTGGTTCAAAATAATGGGCGAAGGTACGTATTCACAACTTTTGGTTGTCGAAAAGAACACAATCGATTCCGGTGTACCTGCTTTGGCCAGATACACCCCTGTTCAGGAACGGGAAAGCAAACAGGCCACCCCGGGAAGGTGGCCTGCTCGCAATAATACGGGTGCTGTTAAAACTGCTTCTTCGGCGTATTGATTGCGTTTCCCACCGGAGCCTTGTTCACCTGTTCATTGCCCAGGTTTTCCAGGATCCAGTTGGTCATCTTGCTCCAAAGGTGTACGCTGGTATTATCGGCCATGCCGGAGATGCCATGGTTTTTGTTGGGATAATACATGGTCTCAAAATCGACGTTGTTCTTCACCAGCGCCGAAATCATCTGGGTGGCGTTCTGGAAATGCACGTTATCGTCGGCTGTGCCATGAATGAGCAGGTACTTGCCCTTGATCCGGTTTACGAAATTGATCGGCGCATTCTCGTCGTAGCCGGCCTTGTTTTCCTGGGGCGTACGCATATAGCGCTCGGTGTAGATATTATCATAATAGCGCCATGAGGTTACCGGCGCTACGGCCACAGCGGCGCTGAAGGTCTCCGCCCCTTTGGTGATGGCCAGCGAGCTCATGAAGCCGCCAAAGCTCCAGCCCCAGTGACCGATGTTGGCGGCATCCACAAACGACTGCTTTGCCAGCCATTTTGCTGCGTCGATCTGGTCTTCGATCTCAAACTTTCCGAGCTGCAGGTACGTCTTCTTTTTGAACTCCTCGCCGCGGAAACCGGTGCCCGTATTATCGACCGAAACAACGATGAAGCCCCGCTGCGCCATCAGCTGATGCCACATGCTCACCGCACCGAAACGATTAGCCACCTGCTGCGAACCCGGACCACCGTAGTTGCAGAACAGTACCGGGTATTTCCGGGAAGGATCGAAATTGGCGGGCTTGAGCATCCACCCATTGAGGGTATCCCCTTTGGTGTTCGGCACCCGGATGAACTCGGCCTGTCCCACACCATATTCCGACAGCACCGTCTTCAGCTTGCCGTTCTCTCCCACCACCTTGGAAAGGGTGGCCTTGCCTTTGTTCAGGTTATACAGGCTGACGGTCTGAGGGGTATTGATGGTGGAATGATAGTCGTAGAACTGGGTGTAGTCGCTGTTGAGCTCGATACGGTGCCAACCGTTGCCCTGTGTTACCTGGCGCATGTTTCTCCCATCGAAATCGGCCACAAACAGGTTGCGGTCCATCGGCGTGGGGTAGGCAAGCGTAAAATACACGAGGCGGTTCTTTTCGTCGATGCCATTGACGTCAGAAACATCGTACTTCAGTTTCGTCAGCTGCACTTTCTGTTTTCCGTCGAAGCTGTAGCGATAAAGCTGGTTAAAGCCATTCATCTCCGAGGCGAAGATGTAGCTCTTGCCGTCTTTGAGGAAGTACCAGTCATCGGTAATATCGACATAGTATTTGTTCTGCTCGCGGTAGAGGGGCTGGGCGCTGCCGGTGGCAGCATCGGTACGTAGCAGGCGCAGATCGTTCTGATGGCGGTTCATCCAGAATACGATCAGCTGGTTGCCGGTGGGCATCCACTTGATGCGCGGAATATAAATATCCCCCTGCTCGTACTGGGCTTTTACATCCCTGCCCGTAGCGAGGTTGTACAGATGAATACCGACGGTAGAGTTGGCATCGCCTGCCTTCGGGTACTTGTAGGCATACTGCTTGTTGTAGGTGCTGTCGTACATCGTAAACTGGAATTCCTTCACCGCACGTTCAACGAATTTGTAATAGGCCAGGTAGCTGCCGTCGGGGCTCCAGTCGAAGGCCCGGCTGAAACTGAACTCCTCCTCGTACACCCAGTCGGCATTTCCGTTGATGATGTGGTTCCATTTGCCATCGGTAGTCACGGCGGTCGTCTTTCCACTTACGAAATCGTAATAATACAGGTTATTGTCAAAAACGTAGGCCACCTTGCTACCATCAGGTGAGAAGGTCGGATGCAGGATCTTTCCGGCATTCAGGCGAACGGTTTTCCGGGTAGCCACATCATACACATAGGCCGTAGCTTTGGATGAGCGGCGATAGATCGCCTCCCGGCCGTTGAAAAAGAGGATCCGCTTACGGTCTGCCGACACCTGGTAATCGGTGGTGCCAAGCTGACGGCCTTCTTCGTCCTTAACCTCTTTCGGATTGAAGAGGCTGTCGTTACCGGCCTCTGAAAATCCGGTGATGAATTCGCCCCGGAACGTACCTTTCTTGTAGATATCTTCAATGGTGATCTGCTTCTTCTGGGCAAGGGTCAGCAGCGGTAAAAACAGGAACAGGAATAACAAGCGCATGTCAATAGCCAATTTTAGGGCCTTAAATATAGGATATTGCACAGAGCAGCACCGAACCGAATGGAGGAACGGCGAGGCGATCGCCAGGTGAAACAGGTATTTTAACGAAAGCATCCGGATGCCGGCAGCCCGACCCCCGCATGAGGCTTCCCTGAAATGCACAAGGCCACCGCAATCCGCGATGGCCTTGTTTTTACTTTTCATCCGGGAACACCCGGCTTACTTGGCTTCCGCCATATCCGGTATAGCTTCCACCTTGTAGGCGCCGGCATCCAGCTTCGCCTTCGTTTCGGAGAATGCAGTCAGCGTTTCTTCGATATCGGCTGCCGTATGCGCGGCCGTGGGGATGAGTCGGTAGATGATATGTCCTTTCGGGATCACCGGGTAAACGACGATCGAGCAGAAAATGCCGTAGTTCTCACGCAGGTCCATGACCATGGCCGTAGCTTCTTCGACACCGCCCTTCATGTAAATCGGCGTTACCGGGCTGTCGGTCTTGCCGATATCAAAGCCACGGGCCTTCAGACCGTCCTGAAGCATACGGGCGTTTTCCCAGAGCTTGTTCTTCAGCTCGGGCATGGAGCGCAGCATGTCGAGGCGTTTGAGGTTGCCCAGCACAATCGGCATGGGCAGGCTCTTGGCGAAGATCTGCGAGCGGATATTATAACGGATATAGTCGATGATGGTGCGCGGACCGGCAAGGAAAGCCCCGATGGACGCCATGCTCTTGGCAAAGGTGGAGAAATACAGGTCGATCTGGTCCTGGCAGCCCTGGGCTTCGCCGGCACCGGCACCCGTCTCACCCAGGGTTCCGAAGCCGTGGGCATCGTCTACCAGAATGCGGAACTCGTATTTTTCCTTGAGCGCACAGATCTCTTTCAGTTTTCCCTGGTCGCCGGCCATGCCGAAGACTCCTTCCGTTATGAGCAGTATGCCGCCCGTTCCCTGCTTTTCGATCAGGGCCGAGGCGCGCTGTAGTTGCTTTTCGCAATCCTCCACATCGTTGTGCTTGAACACATAGCGGTGACCGGGGTGCAGGCGGAGGCCATCGATGATGCAGGCGTGACTTTCCGCATCGTAAACGATGACGTCGTGCCGGCCGCAAAGCGCGTCGATGGCGCTCATAATGCCCTGGTAGCCGAAGTTCATCAGGATGGCATCTTCCTTGCCTTCGAAGGCAGCCAGTTCGGCTTCGAGCTGCTCGTGGTAGTTGGAGTTCCCGCTCATCATGCGGGCGCCCATGGGGTAGGCCAGTCCGTATTGGCCGGAAGCTTCCGCATCGGCTTTACGCACGTCAGGATGATTGGCGAGGCCGAGGTAGTTGTTCAGGCTCCATACAATTACGTCTTTGCCGCGGAATTTCATGCGGCTGCCAATCTCACCTTCCAGTTTGGGGAATGCGAAATAGCCGTGGGCACGCTCGCGATGCTGCCCGATGGGTCCGTAATTTTTCACCAGACGCTCAAAGATATCTGCCATAGTACACTGATTTTATTAAAACAAGGGCCCGGGGCAAGGCCACGGTGCCGAAAAATTCGGGCAAAGGTAACAAATGAGCCGGATGTATGCGGCAGGATGTGGCGCGGCACGGATCAAGCTGTTCCCTCCGGAGGCCGGATGCAGCTCATAGCGGCAGCATCTCGAAAGCAAGCCGCCAGCCCGAAGGCTCGTGCCGCCATACGCGCACCCAGATCTCCGGCTTCCCGTTTACAAACAAATTACCGTAGGTCACCGCCAGGTCGCGGGAGGGCGACAGCAGGTGGCCGAGGTACTTACTGTCGATCCCGGTGGGTAGTCCGCGAAGCCAGCGTTGCTGCTGGCCGGGAAGAAAGGCAATCGGATGCCCCTTGCGTACAAGCGCGCTGCTCACCGACAGGTATTGCTGATGCGCGTTTTCCGGTGATTCGCGGAACTTCGCCGAAAAGGCGCGTTCGGTATCGATCAGCGTGGTTTGCGGGCCCGGCCGCCGGGGCGGTTGAAAGGAAAACAAAGCGGTTTGGGGTTCTTTTACCGTCTCGATCCCGTAGTCGAACAAAAAGCGCCAGTTGCCGCTGGCGTCTTTCTTCCATACCGTAAAAAAATGTCCGCGTGCCGCCACCGTGTCTTTGGCCGAACGGTTCTGGAAGGTCCAGGGACCGGCCGTAAAGCCCCAGTCGCCGGATGTTGCCAATTCCGACAAAACGGGTTTCCAGTTCAGGAAGCCCGGACGCTTCTCGCGGCCCAGCCACAGCTGGTAGCCGTTGACGGGCTGCCCGTTCTCGAACATCACCGAGCCGGTGTCGCTATAGTGCAGGAAGGCAGCCCTCATTCCCTGAGCCATCGAACGGGCGGCAAAGCCGCGTTCTGCGCCAACCATATCTTCTGTGGCCGGCTGTGCGGCAGCACCGCTGCCCATCAACACAAAAAGGGCGATCAATAACCTTTTCATGACCTAAAGGTAACCCTGATTTCACCAACCCATCGGTTGCCGTAAAAATACCGGCTGTACTTTTGCCGCCTTAATTCCCTGTGCATGAGGCATCTGGCGCTTTTGACCGTTTTCCTGTTGCTTGTTGGCCGCGTAAACGCGCAATCCACGGCGCAAGCCGGCCCCGAACGTCCGGCCCTCGTGATCGGGCTGGTAGTGGACCAGATGCGCTGGGACTACCTTTATCGCTATCAGGACCGCTATACCCAGGGGGGCTTCCGGCGCCTGCTGCGCGAAGGCTTCTCCTGCGAGAACACTTTTATACCTTTTGTACCCACCTATACTGCGCCCGGCCATGCCTGTATCTATACCGGAAGTGTTCCTGCACTGAACGGCATCATAGGCAACCATTGGTTCGATCCGGCTGCCGGACGTACGGTGTATTGCACCGACGACAGCATGAGCCACAGTGTGGGCAGCGACTCGAAAGCCGGACGGATGTCGCCCCGGAACATGTGGACCAATACGATCACGGATGAGCTGCGCCTGGCCACGAATTTCCGGAGCAAAACGATCGCCCTGGCGCTGAAAGACCGAGGGGCCATTCTCCCCGGGGGCCACACCGCCAATGCGGCCATCTGGTTCGACAACCACACGGGTGGCTGGATCAGCAGCAGCTGGTACGGCAGGGAACTGCCCCGATGGGTCAGGGATCTTAATGCCCTGCGCCGGCCCGACAGCTTTCTGAAACGAAACTGGAACACTCTTTTTCCGGGCGACAGCTACCGGCAGAGCACGGAAGACGGCAAACCTTATGAGAGCCGGCTACCCGGCGGCGGCAAAACCTTCCTGCACCGCACCGACACGATTTCGGGCCACAGCCGCTATGAAGCCTTCCGGCACACGCCCCATGCCAACACCTACACACTCGAAACGGCTATAGCCGCAGTTAAAGGTGAGGCACTGGGCCACCGCGGAACAACCGACTTCCTGGCCATCAGCCTCTCCTCCACCGATTACATCGGCCACACATTCGGTCCGAATTCAATGGAGATGGAAGATACCTACCTCAGGCTGGACCGTGATCTCGACCGCTTTCTCGCCTTTCTGGACAGGCAGGTAGGGAAAGGACGCTACCTGTTGTTTCTGACGGCAGACCATGGGGCTGCTCATGTCACGGGCTTTGCTCAGGAAAACCGGCTGCCGGCGGGCCGCCTCAGCGACGACAGCATCTTCCTGCAACTGAACCGCATGCTGGACCGCCAGTTCGGCATCCGCAAGGGCATCCGCTCGGTCATCAACTACCAGGTGCACCTTGATGAGGCTGCCCTGCAGGCCGCGGGCGCCAACCGTACGGCAGTCAAAAACCGGATCATACAGGAACTTCTGCAGCAACCGGGCATTTCCCGGGCCTTAGACCTGGAGCAGTTTCAGACCCCGCTGCCGGAGCCGCTGCGCACCATGCTGATCAACGGATACAACCAGAAGCTCAGTGGTTCCATCCAGTTCCTTTACCATCCGCAATGGATCGATTGGGGCGGCAACACCGGCACCACGCACGGCAGCTGGTCGCCTTACGACAGCCATATTCCGTTGCTTTGGTTTGGATGGAAGCAACGACCGGGGCGCCTGGTTCGGGAAGTGTTGATGTCCGATATCGCCCCTACCCTTGCGGCCCTCCTGCGGATTCAAATGCCCAATGGCGCCACGGGCAAACCGATCCCTGAAGTAGTGCGTTGAGGCTGAATTAGGTAATCTGGCCCATTTTTTTGATTTTCGCACCACAAAATTTAAAAACCCTTACTTCACTATGTGTGGAATTGTCGCCTATATCGGTCCCCGTGAGGCCTATCCGATTATCCTGAAAGGACTCAAACGTCTGGAATACAGGGGCTACGATAGCGCCGGCGTCGCTCTGCTCGACAAGGAGCTCCAGGTTTATAAAAAGAAAGGCAAAGTTGCCGACCTCGAAGAATCGCTGGTTGGCAAACACCTGCATTCGAATATCGGCATCGGCCATACCCGTTGGGCCACCCATGGCGAGCCCAACGACCGCAATGCCCATCCCCATCGATCTGCGTCGGGAAGGCTGGCCATGATCCACAACGGCATTATCGAAAACTATGCGCAGCTCAAGGAAGACCTGATGCGTAAAGGCTATAACTTCCACAGCGACACCGACACGGAGGTACTGCTGAATTTCATCGAAGACATCCAGAACAACCTGGGATGCCCCCTGGAAGAAGCGGTTCGCGTGGCCCTGAAACGCGTCGTCGGCGCCTATGTCATCGTATTGATGGACCAGGACCACCCGGATACGCTCATCACGGCCCGTAAAGGCAGCCCGCTGGTAATCGGAATTGGCAAGAACGAACACTTCCTGGCCTCGGACGCCTCCCCCATCATCGAGTACACCAAGGAAGTGGTCTATGTGAACGACTATGAACTCGCCATTATCAAAGCGGATGAGCTGATCCTCAAAAACCTGGGCAACGAACGCCAGACACCTTATATCCAGAAACTCGACCTGGAGCTGGCCGCCATCGAAAAGGGCGGTTTTGACCACTTCATGCTGAAGGAAATCTTCGAACAGCCGCAAACAATCCACGATTGCCTCCGCGGCCGTCTCGACGCCGAGAAAGGCGAGATCCGGATGAGCGGCATCGAAAAGTACGCCGAGCAGCTGATCAATGCCAAGCGCATTGTGATGGTTGCCTGCGGTACCAGCTGGCATGCCGGCCTGGTGGCAGAATACATTTTCGAGGAGCTGTGCCGCATCAATGTGGAAGTAGAATATGCCTCGGAGTTCCGCTACCGCAACCCGGTGATCCAGCCCGGCGATGTCATTATGGCGATCTCGCAAAGCGGCGAAACCGCTGATACGCTGGTGGCGATTGAAAATGCCAAAAAGCAGGGCGCCATCATCATGGGGATTGTCAACGTTGTGGGCTCTTCCATCGCACGGCTCAGCGATACCGGCGCCTACACCCATGCCGGTCCCGAAATCGGCGTCGCCTCCACCAAAGCCTTCACCGGGCAGCTGGCAGTGCTGACGATGGTTGCTTTACGCATTGCGCAGAAAAAGGGCACCATCACCAACGAACGTTTCCTGCAACTCGTACACGAGCTCAACAACATTCCCGAAAAGGTGGCTACCATCCTCGAGCAGAACGATGCCATCAAGGCGATGGCCGACAAATACAAAGACGCCCCGAACTGCCTGTACCTGGGACGTGGCTATAATTTCCCGGTTGCCCTGGAAGGCGCCCTCAAGCTCAAGGAAATCTCCTATATCCATGCAGAGGGCTATCCTGCCGCAGAAATGAAGCACGGCCCGATTGCGCTGGTCGATGAAAACCTGCCGGTGATCTTCATTGCCACCAAGGACTCCTACCACGAGAAGGTCATCTCGAACATGCAGGAAATCAAGGCGCGCAAAGGTCGCGTGGTGGCCATCATCAACGAAGGCGACCGCCAGAGCACGAACCTGGCCAACGATGTGATCGTCGTACCCGAAACCGATGAGGTGCTGGCGCCTATGCTGAACTGCATTCCGCTGCAGCTCCTGGCCTACCATATCGGGGTGGCCAAAGGCTTCGACGTAGACAAACCCCGGAACCTCGCCAAGAGCGTTACCGTAGAATAACTGTTTTTCTCCACTTACCAGAAAGCGTCCTGCCCCGGCAGGACGTTTTTCTTTTAGCCAGGGCCGGAGAGGCTGGTGCAGCTTTTGATGGTAGCCTACTGCCATTCCTGTTTTCCCATCTTCTTTATACATTCGGCCCATGAACGATATTCGAAAGCTTCAGCTCTCATCGATTGGCTACAACTTTATAGACCCGGCATTTATTCCCGAAGGAAAGGACGAGTATCATCTGCGCAACCGTCAGAACCGGAGCGGCATCAGCTACCGAAACCTTACAGCTTATGAAATAGAGGTGCTGGTGCGCAACAATAACACCTCCGACGACTGGAACAAGATCCAGGTGTCGGATGCGTTTAACCCCGACCTCGTACGCAACTGCAAATTTTTCGGCCTGGTGCGGATCGGCAAACTCGAGCCTCTCGCCCTTCAATACCACAACGTAACCCACCCGGTAGGCCTTTACAACAGCACGATCATCAGTTGCGATTTTGGCGACAATGTGGTGGTAGACAATGTAAAATACCTGGCGCATTACATTATCGGCAATGAGGTGATGCTGCTCAATATCGACGAGCTGCATACGACCCAGAGAGCCAAGTTCGGCAATGGCATCCTCAAGGAAGGAGAAGAGGAAGGCAGCCGCGTTTGGCTGGAGGTATGTAATGAGAACGCCGGGCGTGGCATCATCCCCTTCAATGGCATGCTGCCGGGAGATGCCTGGCTTTGGGCACGCTACCGCGCCGACAAACTGCTGATGGAGCGTCTGAAAGAGCTTACCCAGCTGCGCTTCGACGCCCAGCGGGGCTACTACGGAAAGGTAGGCGACCGGTCGGTCATTAAAAACTCCAGCATCGTCAAAGATGTCTGGATCGGCAGCGACGCCTATATCAAAGGCGCCAACAAGCTGAAAAACATTACCATCAACTCGGCGCCCGATGCCATGTCGCAGATCGGCGAGGGCTGCGAACTGGTAAATGGGATCGTCGGCTACGGCAGCCGCGTATTTTACGGGGTGAAGGCCGTTCGTTTTGTAATGGCTTCGCACTCACAGCTCAAATACGGCGCCCGCCTGATCAACTCCTACCTCGGCAACAATGCCACCATCTCCTGCTGCGAGGTACTGAATTCGCTGATCTTCCCTGCGCACGAACAACACCACAACAACTCCTTCCTGTGCGCGGCGCTGGTGATGGGTCAAAGCAATATGGCAGCCGGCGCCACCATCGGATCCAACCACAACAGCCGCGCCGCCGACGGGGAGATCGTTGCCGCACGCGGCTTCTGGCCCGGCCTCTGCGTCAGCCTCAAACACAACTCGCGCTTTGCCTGCTTTACCCTTATTGCCAAGGGCGACTACAGCAGCGAATTAAATATCCCGCTTCCTTTCAGCCTGGTTTCCAATGATGAGGCCAACAACCGGCTCCAGATCATGCCCGCCTACTGGTTTCAGTACAACATGTATGCGCTGGCCAGAAACGCCTTCAAGTATGCCGACCGCGACAGGCGTACCCGAAAGCGGCAACTGATCGAGTACGATTACCTGGCACCCGACAGCGTCAATGAGATTTTTACGGCCCTGCGCCTGCTGGAGCGTTTTACGGCACTGCATGTGCGTCATGGGGTTGCGGGCGAAGCCAGCGAAAGAGAACTCGAAGCGGAAGGCCGCCAACTGCTGCAGGAAGGCAAACTCGACCTGCGGGCAGGCATACGCGCCTACGGCTTTGAAAACAGTTCCCGCACGGCGCTCCTCACCAAGGTTCCGGAGGCTTACCGGGTTTACCAGGACCTGGTGCATTACTATGCCGGCCTGCAGGTGCTTGATTGGTGCCGCCAGCATCCCGATGCGTCTTTCGACGGCTGGAAGGAAAGCCTTCCCGGCGATTCCCTGAAAGGCGTGTGGCATAATGTAGGCGGCCAGCTGATGCCGGAACGCACGGTGCTCCAACTGATCGGAGAAATCAAGTCGGGAAAACTGGCCAGTTGGTCAGACGTTCACCGGTTTTATGAAGAGCAGGGACAACGCTATGCCGACCTCAAAAGAGCCCACGCGCTGGAGTGTTACTTCGACCTCACGGAGACAACGGTGGAAGCATTTGATGAAAGCCGGTTCCGTGCACTGCTCGAAAGAACCCTGGCGGTCAAAACCTGGATGGTAGAAGGGATCTACAAGTCGCGCGCCAAGGACTATGAGAGTCCGTTCCGCAAGATGGTATACGAAAGCGATGCCGAAATGGAGGAAGTACTGGGTTCGCTGGCGGGCAATAGTTTCATCCGTCAGCAGCGGGAAGAGCTGGAAAATATGCGCATGACGGTTGACGCGCTGATAAAACGGCAGCCCTCTGCAATCCGCTGAAAATAAGAAACATAAAAAGAGCCGTCTCCGGGAGACGGCTCTTTTTTATTCGGTTGAACCCGTTGATTAGTGAGCGGGAGCAGCGGCGGGAGCAGTAGCAGCAGCAGCTGTGTCGCCAGCGGCGGGAGCAGCAGCCGGAGAATCAACAGCAGCCGGAGCAGTAGCAGCCGGAGTGTCAACGGTAGCCGGAGCAGCAGCAGCCGGAGTGTCGGTAGGAGTAGGGGTTGTGTTCTCAGAACCGCTGTTGCAAGCTACGAGGGCAACGGCGATGGCCAGTACGCCAAATACTTTTTTCATGGTGGCTTTTGGTTTTTTGATTGTTAATGGGCGCAAAGATAATCGGCCGTTTGAACATTCAAAATAAATGGGCAGATATTTTTTCCCCATGTCATTTCTTCCGGAAAAACAGACGGATAGGCACACCCGAAAAGTCGAAATGGGCCCGGAGCTGATTTTCCAGATAATTCTTATACGGCGTTTTTACTTCGTCGGGAAAATTGCAGAAAAAAGCAAAGGAGGGTACCACGGTAGGCAGCTGCGTAATGTACTTGATGCGCAGCACATGTCCCCGGATAACGGGAGGATGGTAGGTCTCGACGGCCTTCAGCATCACTTCGTTCAGCTTGGAAGTAGCCACCTTGCGCTGGCGGTTCTCATAAACCTTGAGCGCGGTTTCGATGGCCTGAAAAATGCGGACTTTGTCTTTCGCGGATATAAAGAGGATCGGCACGTCGCTAAAGGGCGCGAGTCGCTGCCGCAACACTTTCTCATAATCCCTGGCCGTATTCGTTTCCTTATCCAGCAGGTCCCACTTGTTGACCAGCACCACCAGCCCCTTGCCTTTACGGGCGGCCAGGCTGAAGATGTTCAGGTCCTGCGCGGCAATGCCTTTCTCGGCGTCGAGCAGCAACAGGCATACATCGGCCTCATCCAGGGCCCTGATGGCGCGGATCACAGAATAAAATTCGAGGTCTTCATGCACCTTTGTCTTGCGGCGGATACCGGCCGTATCGATCAGTACAAAGTCTTTCTGGAACAGATTATAGCGGGTATGGATCGTGTCGCGGGTGGTACCGGCGATGTCGCTGACGATCGTGCGCTCGGCGCCAACGAGGGCATTGAGCAGCGACGACTTCCCCACATTGGGCTGACCGATGATGGCAAAACGCGGAATGGCGGCCTCGGCCTTGTCTTCTTCAAGATCGTCCGGGATCAAAGCGACAAGGTCATCGAGCAGGTCGCCCGTTCCGGAGCCGCTCATGGCCGAAATGAACTGCACCCGGTCGAAGCCGAGGCTGTAGAATTCGGTTGCTTCCAGCATCCGTTCGTTATTATCCACCTTGTTCACTACCAGAAATACCGGCTTTGTGGAGCGGCGCAGCACGTCGGCCATGGCATCGTCGAGGTCGGTGACGCCGGTAGCGGCATCCACTACAAACAGGAGGGCATTGGACTCATTTACCGCAATCGTCACCTGCTTCCGGATTTCGCGCTCGAAAACATCGTTCGATTCGGGCACGAAGCCGCCGGTGTCGATAACGTTGAAAGACTTTCCGTTCCACTCGGCAACGCCATACTGCCGGTCGCGGGTAACGCCGGGCGTATCTTCCACGATCGCCTTGCGCTGCTCAAGCAAGCGGTTGAAAAAAGTACTTTTGCCGACGTTGGGACGTCCGACGATTGCCACGGTGAATCCAGCCATAAACCTCTTTGGAATGTAATTAAGTGTGCAAAAATAAGACTTAGGGGGCGCATCAGCCGAAAAGAAAGCCTTAACCACCCCCTGCGGCGGCCCGTTCGCGGTTATAATGGTCGAGAAAACGAAGCACTCCTTCTTCCCGCCGGAGATCCACTTTATGTTCGCGCAGCCAGGGTTCGAAGCTGCGGCTACCGGGCAATAAAAGGAACAGAAAATCGCGGTTGAGGCGACGTAAGGGCTCAACCCGGTCGCCTTCGCGGAGGAAATAAACCGGGCGGTCGCTGAAAAAGTAGCGCTTAACGGTGCCAAACAGCGAATCTGCGCTCTGCACACTGCGGTTCAGGTGCTTGAGTAACTGAAAGCGGCCTGCGTTGAGCTCCTGCACAAACACCTCGAGTGGCCTTTGTTCCCAGCGCAGCTCCGGAAGGTTCCGTATAAACACGGCCGAATCACCTCCGGCGTTAAAGACGACCCGCACGATGTTCGGATTGTCCATCACCAGTTCCTCGCCGTTTTTCAGAAAATGTAGCTCGCCGGACACGACATTGAGCCTTAATGTGGCGGTTGCCAGCAAGCGACCGCTGGGCATATACAAACGGGCCGGAAGCCATTCGTCGTTCCAGAAGCGGCTGCCTCGGATGCGGTCAATCGGAACACGGTTGACGACACCGGAATATCCAGCCAGGTCGATGGATTCGACCACCCTCGTCAGACGGGCCTCGGATAGATTGGCGATATCACCCTGCGCATTGCGTTGCACTCCCTGTGCCTGCAAACCGCCGGCGATCAGGAGTATGGAAAGGGTAAAAAGATGGCGCATAGCTGCGTTTTGTCGCTTAAGATACAGGTTATCGCGCACTTCTCAGTAGCCGTATTCGCGAAGTAAAAGGTCGTTTTCGCGCCACTTCGGCCGCACCTTCACGAAGAGTTCGAGGAACACTTTCGACTGCAGGAACTTTTCGATCTCTGCACGGGCCTCGGAGCCGATCTTCTTGATCATCCGACCGCCCTCGCCCAGGATGATCGCCTTTTGCGATTCGCGCTGGACTACGATCACGGCACCGATCTTGATCAGGGTACTCTTGTGTTTGAACTCCTGCACCAGCACGGTGGCCTCGTAGGGAATCTCATCCTGCAGGTACTGAAAGATCTTTTCGCGTACCAGCTCGGCCACAAAGAATTTTTCAGGGAGGTCGGTCAATTCGTCTTCGGCAAAGAAGGGCTCGCCCTCCGGCAGCAGGTCCGTTACGGCAGCCAGCAGATCGGGGATGCCCGTCTGTGTCAGAGCGGAGAGCGACACGATTTTCTTCGCATAGGATTTGTCCCTGAAAAAAGCGATCGCTTCTTCCAGTTTTGCCGGCGGCACCCGGTCGGTTTTGTTGAGCACTAAAACACTGGGCACTTTCAGGCGCAGCGAACCGAAGAGCAGGTCGTTTTCTTCCCAGTTGTCCTGCACATCGAGCAACAACACAGCCACATCGGCGTCTTCGAGAGCTCCTTTCACGGCACCCATCATCCGCTCATGCAGTTTATACCGCGCTTCCGGAATGATGCCGGGGGTATCTGACAGGATGATCTGGTAGGCATCGGTCGTCAGGATCCCTTTGATCCGGTGACGGGTGGTCTGCACCTTTGGCGACACGATGGCGAGTTTCTCCCCTACCAGCGCGTTGAGCAGCGTGCTTTTTCCCGCATTGGGCTTTCCGAATATGTTGACGAATCCTGCCTTCATTGAAGCAAAGGTAATGGAGGCCGATGCAAAAGCCGGCAGGGCTGCTGTATCTTCCCCCGGTGAAACGGATAAATCGGACCTACGCACTGCTGACACTGACGCTTTTTGTAATTGAAGTGATGATCGCCCTGTTTGTGAAAGACAGCTTCGTGCGGCCCTTCCTTGGCGACACGCTTGCCGTGATCCTGGTTTATACGGCCCTGCGCTCGGTTGGCGCCCGGCCGGTGTGGCTGGTGGCAACCGGCGCGCTCGCATTCGCTTTCTTCCTCGAATTGCTGCAATACTTCCGGGTGATGGATCTTTTTGAAGAAGGCTCCATATTTCGTGTGGTGCTGGGAAGTTCGTACGCAACGGCCGACCTGTTCGCCTATGCAGCCGGCTGGGTGATTATCCTGGTTGCCGAATGGTACCGATCAAAGAAACCGGGACGCCGGGTAAGAGCCTAGTACCCAAGCCAGGGCAGATTTCCTTTCTCCGGAAAAAAAGAAAGAACGCAGCTTTGCTAAGATGAGTAAGGTGGGCACTGAATCATTGGGGGCAACCTTGTCAGATAACGAAATCCCGCAAAGCAGCCGAAGGTCTCATGTGCACACAGCCTGTAACAGCAACACAATCTGCGTTCTTCCTCTACTGAGTTTTTGACTTTTGAATTTTGACTTCTCCGGAAGCGATCAGGCGTACCTTCTCTTCTTTTTCTTATCTCCCGAAAGCAACCAGGCCACGGCGGCCACTACGGCGATGGTGGTAGCCACCTTGCGCACCAGTTGCAGCGGCGCATGCTTCATTTCGGCCTTCCAGCCGTGCTCGGCGAAGATGTTGGGGATATGCCCTTTCTTAAAATCATCGATATACCCTTCGATCACGTTCACGCGGTCGGCAAGGATCAGGGGCAACCAGTGCCCAAACGAACCCTCGCTGTACTTGAATGCATAGCGCCGGATCTGGCCACTCAGCCCCGACGGAGGCGTTGAGGTGCCGTACACCGCCGTAATATTGGGACGCTCATTTGATTTCAGTATTTCTACGGTCACCGGCTGCAAGGTCGGACGCTCGTAGTGTAAACGCTGATGATCGTCACCCGTCCAGTGTTTCATGGGGTAGGTGGGCTCATTCTCCGGGTCGGCATCGATGCCCCATCCGTTGATGTGCTTGTATTGTTCCCGCAGACGTTCGATATCGTTTGTACGGTTATGTACGTGTTCCATAGCTCATGTTTTAAGCCGCGGCGCGCGGCGGAATCAGAATGGGTTTGATACAGTTGTCGCGCTTGGCGGAGAAGATGTGGTAGGCATCCGATACCTCCTCCAGCGGAACGCGGTGGGTGATCATCTCTTTCGGATTAAGACGTCCCTCTCGGATATGTTCGATCAGGCGCGGCAGCAGGCGCTTTACCGAAGCCTGGTTGGCACGGATGGTCAGCCCTTTGTTCACCACGTTGCCAATGGGCACCATATTGAAAGTGGGGCCATAGACACCGACAATGGAAACAATGCCGCTTTTCTTGACGCCGTTGATGGCCCAATGCAGCGCCGTTGCCGAACCGGCCTGCATCAGCCCCTTGCGGCCGGTGATCGTTTGCAGGGCTGAGCCGGCTGCTTCGCAACCCACCGCATCGATACAAACGTCGGCGCCGAGGTAGTCGGTTGTCTTTTTCAGGAAGAGTACCGGGTCGCCAAGGGAGCGGAAGTTATAAGCCTCGCACTGTGCAAAGCGACGGGCAAATTCAAGCCGGTATTCGATGTGGTCGATGATGATGACCCGGCCGGCGCCGAAGAGCCAGGCACACCTGGCGGCCATGATCCCTACCGGTCCGGCACCGAAAACAACGACCGTATAACCGGGCTTGATACCGCCCATTTCGGCGGCCTGGTAGCCTGTTGGACATACATCGGTCAGGAGCACGGCATCATCGGGATCCATCCAGTCAGGAATGATCTCGGGGCCTACATTGGCATAAGGCACCCGCACATACTCCGCCTGGCCGCCATCGTACCCGCCCGCCGTGTGCGAATAGCCAAAAATGCCGCCTACCGCAGTAGCCTGGCTGTTCGACTCATGACAGTTGCCGTAAAGATCCTGTTTACAGAACGGGCAACTGCCGCAGGCAATGTTGAAGGGCACGAGTACGTGGTCGCCAACCTTCAGTTTGGTTACCTCCGATCCTACAGCTTCCACAACACCGGTAAACTCATGACCGAAAGTCATGCCGACGCGGGTGTCGGGTACGAGGCCATGGTAGAGATGCAGGTCGGAACCGCAGATGCAGGAGCGCGTAACCCTGACGATCGCATCCTGCGGATGCTGTAGCTCAGGCATGGCTTTGTTGTGATCTGCGCGCACGCGGAAGGGACCGCGGTAATTCATAGCGAGCATGGGCAATTCATTTTAGGAGTGATCAAAATACCGGCGCCCTACGCACAGAACCCGGCCATTCGCACGGTGATTCCGGCGTCGGCGGCAGGTTGGTACTTGTCCTAAAAAAGCATGCCGGAAGAAAGGCTTAGGAGCAGAAAGAAGACGCAAACGGTAAGGCAGAGCCGTAGTTCTCCCGGTCAGCTAGCGGTGCCGGCCGACCCATAGCCGCCGCGGATGCCCATGGTGGCATTCGGCTTGATGCGGATATCCCGGTGAGCCATCTGCCAGCATTCCCCGCTTTCCTTCAGAATCACGGTGTAAAGCGTGTCGGCATGTGGGCCGTAATCGATCAGGTACCAGACGTAGCCATCCCCTTTGGGTGTATTTACCTCCAGCAACTCGCGGAACTCATGGATGTACATCCTTCCTTTTTCGAAAGGCTATAAAAAAGCAGTGCCATTACCCTTTGTGCCGCAGATGATCGGTCAGCTAGTTACGCCATCCAACAAAGCCTACAGGCCGATGCAGCGCAGGCGTGCCAGCAGGCGACCACGATCGGCTACCTCCGCGCCCTGTTCAAAGTGCTACCAACAAATGGTTCTTCCTGTACAGAATCGCAAAACTCTTTGCCTGATCAAACTAATCCCCCAAAGTTTGGGATTGATCCGAGATTGATCCTCCTTGATCCCCCGAACCTGCGTCCGCGGCAGGCGGTGATGAGCCGGAAGAGCAGAAAAAAGAAAAGGCCCCCAAACCTGGAGACCTCTTGTTGCGAAGGCAGGGATCGAACCTGCGACCTTCGGGTTATGAGCCCGACGAGCTACCGCTGCTCTACTTCGCGCTGTGGAGTGCAAATATAGGCGTCTTTCCCATCCTGCCAAAAATACTTTCCGTTCTTTTTCAATTATTTAAAAAAAAGACGGGAAGAGCAGCCCCTGGCTCCCTCTTCCCGTCCGTGCTGGTCCACGTTCAGGAGCCAAGCTCATCCCCGCTTCCGGATGTCGGAGCCGCCTGATTTGTGGCTTTCCACGACTGTGGGATTGCCGCGGTAATGAACATCCGATCCGCCGCTGGCGTGTGCTTTGATCTCGCGGTTTACCGAAACATGAACGTCGGAGCCGCCGCTGGCATCAGCCGTGCAGGCATCGGCGGTGAGTTCGAAACCCCGGAAGTCGGAACCTCCGCTGGCCCGGACCTTCAGGCTGCCTGCCGTTCCGGAAACATTGATATCGGAGCCGCCACTGGCAGTGGCATCGAGCTGATCTACGGCCACCTTTCCGCGGAAGTCGGAGCCGCCGGAAACATCGAGCTTCAGCGAGGCGGAACGCAATTCACCCTCGACAAAGATGTCGGATCCGCCCGAGCCGCTCAGCTGCGACAGGGTCTTTACCGATACATAGGCACGCAGCGCCTTGTTGCCATTAACCACAAAGCCCATTTCCTTCCAGTCGTACCAGATGCGGAGCACGCCGTTTTCTACGGTGGTGCGGATACGCGAACGGTATTCTTCAGTACGGGCACTGACGGCCACGGCCTCATCACCCATACTGAGATACAGGTCGATGCCACCACCTACACGGATGCTGTGAAACGTCGGCACCTGCCGCACCTGAACCATATCGTCGTTAATCAGCTTCTGGGCTCCGGAAGCCAAAACGGCAAAGCAGAAGAGAACTGCAAAAAGCGCTTTTTTCATGTTATTTTGTTTTTCCTGATGAGGGGCAGCTTACTGGTACATACAGCAGGCTGCCGGTATTTTCATCTCATAATACGGATCGCCGGAAAAAAAGTTACAGCTCTTCTTTTTCCCCCGCCTAATTTTGCGCCATCATCCTCGGGGTGCTTTTCGCCGTACAGAGCGGAGAAAGGCTGAGATCATACCCGTGAACCTGATCAGGGTAATGCCTGCGCAGGGAAGGCCGGACAAGCTTCCTGTTCCCCTCTCTTCCGCTTACGCATTTCCCTTTCATTTAAAAATTGATTTAAAATGAAAAGGACTGCATTTCTGACCGCGCTGCTGATTACCGGCAGCACCGTGTTCGCCCAGCGCGACACGCTCGAACTGGCACCGGTGGAGGTACAAGCCCTCCGCGCCGGCGCCCGCGCACCGTTTACCAAAACAAATATCGCCCGGGCCCAGATCGAAAGGGCCAACCTGGGGCAGGACCTCCCCTTCCTGCTCAACCAAACGCCCTCGGTGGTCGTAAACTCGGATGCCGGCAACGGCGTGGGCTACACGGGTATTCGCATCCGCGGCACCGATGCCACCCGCATCAACATCACCATCAACGGAATCCCTTTCAATGATCCGGAGAGCAATGGGGCTTTCTTCGTTAACCTCCCCGACATCCTGTCTTCCACCGGCTCGATCCAGGTCCAGCGGGGCGTAGGCACCTCCTCGAACGGACCAGCTTCGTTCGGGGCCACCATCAACCTGAGCACCAACGAACCCCGGGAAAAACCCTTTGCAGAAGTCGATAATACCTACGGTTCCTTCAACACCCGCAAGCACACCGTCAAAGCAGGCACGGGCCTGATCGGCAAGCACTTTTCCTTCGAAGGGCGCCTGTCGCAGATCGCCAGCGACGGCTATATCGACCGCGCCACCAGCGACCTGCGCTCCTGGTATTTTTCAGGTGCCTGGCAAAATCAAAAGTCGAGCCTCCGTTTTACCACGTTCCATGGCCGGGAGAAAACCTACCAGGCCTGGTATGGTGTTTCGCAAGCCGACCTGGGCAGCCGCCGCACCTTCAACAGCGCCGGCACCGAACGTCCGGGCGATCCCTATCCCAACGAAACAGACAATTACACGCAACGTCACTACCAGCTCTTTTTCAACCACCGCTTCAATCCCCGCTGGACGTTCAACACGGGCCTCTTCTACGTGCGCGGGATAGGCTACTACGAGCAATACAAGGCCAATCGCCGCTATTCCTCCATCGGCCTGCCCGACCAGATTCAGGGTGGCGTCAGTTACGACCGCACCGACCTCGTGCGCCAGCTCTGGCTCGACAACCACCATTACGGCTCCGTATACTCGCTGCACTACCAGAAAGGAAAAACCCGCCTGACCTTCGGCGGACAGGCTTCGCGCTACCTGGGCGATCATTATGGCTTCGTAACCTGGGCGCAGCGCGGACTTCCCGACGGCCGCCACCGCTTCTATTTTCATGATGCCGTCAAAAACGACTTCAATATCTATGGCAAGTGGGAGCAGCAGCTGAGCGCGGCCTTTACGGCTTACACCGACCTTCAGTTGCGCACCGTAAGCTATCGGATCAACGGCTTCCGCGACAACCCCGATGTCAATGTAAATCAGCGGTACGCTTTCTTTAATCCGAAAGCAGGCATCCATTTCCAGGAGGGCAACTGGCGAGGCTTTGCTTCCTTCGGCATCGCCCACAAAGAACCCAACCGCGACGACTTCGAGGCTGGCGCCACCGAATTGCCACGTCCCGAGCAGCTGCAGGACCTGGAAGTACAGATCGGCCAGCAACGCCGGAAATCGTCCTGGAGCGCCACCTTCTACTACATGAACTACCGCAACCAGCTGGTGCTGACCGGCAGGATCAATGATGTGGGCGCCTATACGCGTACCAATATCGCCCGGAGCTTCCGTACGGGCATTGAGCTCGAAGGAGGCCTGCAGGCAACGCCCTGGCTGAAAGCCAGCGGCAACCTCGCCTTCAGCCGGAACCGGATCAAGAACTTTACGGAGTTCATTGACGATTATGACAACGGCACGCAGAAGACCAATCAGTACCGGTCAACGCCGATCGCCTTTTCGCCCGACGTAGTGGGCGCTGCTACGCTCACGTTGACGCCCATCCGAAACGTTGAGGCAGACCTGATCGGAAAGTATGTGGGCGCTCAGTACCTCGATAACACCGGCAATGCCGCCCGCCGGCTCGACGCCTACTATGAGCAAAGCCTGCGGCTGGTGTACAACTTTTCGTGGAAGCGGTTGAAGAACGTGCGTATTACCGGACAAGTGAACAACCTGTTCAACACGCTGTACGAGCCCAATGGCTACACGTTCAGCTACATTTCGGGCGGCCAGCTGACCACCGAAAACTTCTTTTACCCGATGGCCGGAATCAACTGGACGCTCGGGCTGAACCTGAGATTTTAAAAATGAACAGCCGGAACCGGAGCCCATCTGGTTGCATCAAGAAAGCCCCGCACTGCGGGGCTTTCCATTTCGATCATCGCTGTTCAACAGCGTTCTCATCCCTTCTGCACCGGGTATTTTTCCTGCCAGGCCAGAATGCCGCCGACGAGGTTATGCGTATTCCGGAATCCCAGCTGTTCGAGCACCATCGCGGCCATCATGCTCCGCTGGCCGCTACGGCACTGAAGGATCACTTCCTCCCCGCGCAGGTCTTCGAGGTCGTCGATCTGCATGGTCTGTATCTTCCCGAGCGGGTACAGGCGGCTACCCGGTATGTTGGCTTCGGCATATTCATGCGGCTCGCGCACATCAATGAGGTTGATCTTTTCGCCGCTGTCGATGCGGGCTTTCAGTTCGTCGACGGTCATGTTATTCATAAAGCAAGTTGATAAGTTGATCGGATGGATAGATGGAACCAGAGCCCCTACTGAGATGGTGGCGGCACCTGCAGGGCCGTGTCTACCTTCGGCGGATTCACATCGAGCCACAGGTCGATCATCTGTCCGGGCCTGATCTTGAAAGCACGGCCTTTATTGTCAACTACATCCGGGCTTTGACGCACTACGAAAGCGGCAGCCGAATCGCTGACGCCGGGTGCTACTACTGAGCCCAGGATAAAGCGGCCGCTGTCGATGAGGCTGCGTGCCTGACTGTAGGTCAATCCTACCAGGTTCGGTACATCGAGGGATTCTGTGCCGACGCCGCTACCCACCACAAGGTCGATGCGGCTGCCCACTTTGATCTTGGTGCCTGGAGCGATCGGACTGCCGTTGACGAGTTGTTCGAGCACCGAGCCCTTCGCGAAATCGGCGCGTTGGGTGGTGTCGCCGACCCTTAAACCGAGGTTGCGCAGGAGCACTTCCGCATTACGAAGACTATAGCCACGCAGGTTGGGCATGTCGACATCAGGCGGAATCACCCGGTTGACGGTAATGTACACCGTGCGGTTGACCTTAACAACGGCATCGGGCTCAGGCACCTGCCGGATGATGGCAGATGGCGGGAGCGAATCGTAATAGACCGAGTCCTGGATAATGTAATCGAAACCACCCTGGTCCAGCAGTTTTTCCGCCTCGGCCAGTGGTTTACCCACCAACGCAGGAACCGTACGGGCAACGCCGTGTCGCGTCATCCAGTTGAGGGAGAACACGAAGAAAAGTATCAGCAGCAGCACCAGTCCCAGCGCCCAGAGCATATTGACCCAAAGCGGACGTGAAGTGATATGTCGGTAAATGAATCGTTTCAAGGTTGGTTTCCGGAATTTGCTGCAAGATAAGGATTCACTTCAGGAGCGGGCAAGGGCCTGCTCCAGGAGGCTGCCATAGAAAGCGCTCAGATCCATCCCGGCCGCACGCACCTGCTGGGGGATGACGCTGGCGGCGCTTTGTCCGGGAACGGTGTTGATCTCCAGCATATAGGGTCCCTCCTGTTCGTGATAGATGAAGTCGACACGCACCACGCCGCTGCAATTGAATACCTGGTAGATCTTACGGGCAGCCTTTTCCAGGTGCTCCTTCCAGGCAGGATCAATTGCTGCGGGCGTCACTTCGGAAGATTTTCCCTGGTACTTGGCTTCAAAATCGAAGAAGTCGTTATGGGCAATGATCTCGGTGATGGGAAGAACGTGGATTTCGTTTCTGGCCTGGTACACCCCCACCGTAAACTCGCGTCCGCTGATCATCTGCTCCACCAGCACCTGGTCGTCTTCTTTGAAGGCCTTTTCTATGGCGGCGCCGAGCTGCCCTTCTTCGCTTACCTTGCTCATGCCGATGCTGGAGCCACCGGCATTGGGCTTCACAAACACCGGGAGCCGTAGCCTGCTGAGGATTTCCCCTACCTCGTAGGCCGTATGCCGGAAGAGGTGAACCGAGGGTGCCACGTTGATGCCCGCCATGGCGGCTACCGCTACAGTGTAGCGCTTGTTCATGGTAATGGCCGAGGTGGCGGCGTTGCAGGAGGTATAGGGCAGGCCGATCATATCGAAATAACCCTGCAGCTTGCCGTCTTCGCCCGGGCTGCCGTGCAGTCCCACAAATACCGCATCAAAGCGGACCAGTTCGGCGCCCACGGTGAGGGTAAAGTTCTCGCGGTTCACCAGTGTCCTTTGCCCGTCTTCGTGTTCGTAGGTCCATCCCTGCGGCGTTATATCGATCAGATAAACATCATACTTCGCCTTGTCGAGGTTTTCGCAGATGGTTTTGGCGGATTTATAGGAAATGACGGCTTCGCCGGTGTAGCCGCCGGTGATGAGGGCGATCTTTTTCTTCATGGACGTAAAGCTAGAGAATATCGAATATCGAATGTTCAATCGAGCTAATAGGCTTAACTGACGGAAATTGCCCTGCAGAGCTAAAACCTGAACCACTGCAGATAGAAAATACCGTGTTTATACCGACAAACGGACACCCCATAAAATGCCGCTGCAAAAAGCAAAAGCAGCGCAAGCGCTGCCTCTGACTTCCAGATATTCGATATTCGATATTCTACAGATGCAGCCGCTCTTTCTTCTCCATCAGCTGGGCTACGGTTTCCTGGTATAGCTCGTCGGGTACGCAGCAATCGACCGGACAAACGGCGGCACACTGCGGCTCTTCGTGGAAACCCTGACATTCCGTGCACTTCGAAGGAACAATATAATACGTATCCACAGCAACCGGCGCATTACGCTGCCCGGCATCCACAATGGTACCATCGATCAGCGTAAAGGTGCCTTTTACCGAAGTGCCGTCGGCAATCGACCATTCCACACCACCCTCATAGATCGCGTTATTCGGGCACTCGGGTTCGCAGGCTCCGCAGTTGATGCATTCGTCAGTTATCTTGATGGCCATAAGTCGGTTTGATTTATTGAGCGTTATTTTTGCCCGACAAAAATAAAGGATGCGCCTAAAATTGCAAGAACGTATTGAGCTGCTGGTGAAACTGGGTGCGTACCTGGAGGAAAGCGACGAAGCCTGGCAGCAGGCGGTTGAGCGGGCGTATACCGCCAACAACTGGTTTACGCCTGCATTCATCGCCCTTTCGGCCGGCAACATCCGCAGCGCCTTTTTGCAGCGGAACACCCTGGAAGACCTGGCTAAACGCTATGGCATCCCGGAAGAAAACCCCGTCCCGAAAAAGGTCGGGCTCGTGCTGGCCGGTAACATACCGATGGTGGGTTTCCACGATATTCTATGCACCTTCCTGAGTGGCCAACAGGCGCATATCAAGCTTTCCTCAAAAGACGACATCCTGCTCCGCCACCTCGTGGAGCGCATGACAGAATGGAGCCCGTCGGCGGCAGCCAGCCTTGTCATCAGCGAGCGCATCAACAACTGCGATGCGTATATCGCCACCGGCAGCAATAACTCGGCCCGATACTTTGAGCATTACTTCGGCAGGTTTCCGCACATCATCCGGCAAAACCGGACCTCTGTCGCGCTTCTGAGCGGAACTGAATCGGATTCGGAACTGGAAAAACTGGCAGACGACATTTGCCAATTTTTCGGTCTGGGCTGCCGAAATGTAACCCAGCTGCTGGTACCGGAAAATTATGATTTCGTACCACTGCTCCGGGCGCTCGACAAATACAGGGAACTGGCCGCCCATAACAAATTCCGGAACAACTACGATTACCATCTGGCCGTTCATATCCTCAACAACCAGTATTATATGACCAACGGAGTGGTGCTGCTGGTGGAGCAGGAAAGTCCATTTGCACCGGTAAGCCAGGTCCACTATCAATACTACAAAAGCCGCGCGGAGGCTGAAAAACAGCTGCTCGGGCGCGACAGCATCCAGTGCATCGTGGGACAGGGACATACGCCTTTTGGCGGCGCCCAGTGCCCGGCTGCAGACACCTTTGCGGATGGCGCCGACACGCTCAGATTTCTGCTTTCTCTGTAAATTTGGGCTACTACGAAGGTCTTAGTAAATGTTTGTTAAACTCAACCGGTGGTGGTTGCTGCTGCGCACCGGCTTTGTTATTTTGTTTTGCTGAGGCATGCATTTTGACAGAAATAGAAAACCCAATTCAATCGTGCACACTATGAAATGGAAACAGGCATTGATGATCATCGGGCTGAGTGCTGCGACCACCTTCGGCAGTCTCCTGGCCTATAATAAATTCATCGCTCCCGACCGTTATGCCGTTGGCTCCGCGGTGAACGGATACCCGGCCAATTATGCCGGCTTCGTGAACGGCGGCACGGGCAACCCGGCCGAAACGGTAGACCTCACCCGCGCTGCGAACGCTGCCGTACCTGCGGTCGTACATATCAAAACCAAGATACCCGCCAAGAAAATATCCAATATGCCGCGCCGGCAGGGCGGCGGTTTTTTCGACGACTGGTTTGATGACCTGTTCGGCAGTGGCCCGAACATGATTCCGGAACAGCGCGCGTCCGGCTCGGGCGTGTTGATCAGCGAAGACGGCTATATCGTGACCAACAATCACGTTATCTCGAACGGTTCGGAAGGTGTCGCCGAAGAAATCACCGTTACGCTGAGCAACCGTAAGAACTATAAAGCCCGGTTGATCGGCCGCGATCCCAGCTCCGACCTGGCGGTGCTGAAGATCGACGGGAACAAGTTCCCCTTCCTCGTATATGGAAACAGCAATGGCATCCAGCTGGGACAGTGGGTGCTCGCGATCGGCTACCCGCTGACCCTGGAAACCACCGTCACCGCCGGCATCGTTTCCGCAACAGGACGATCCATCAACATCAACCGCCGCCAGAGCGAAACGCCGGTCGAGTCTTTTATCCAGACCGATGCCGCCGTGAACCAGGGCAATAGCGGCGGCGCGCTCGTCAATACCAATGGCGAGCTGATTGGCATCAATTCGGCCATCCTGGCCCCCACCGGCACCTACGCGGGCTACTCCTTTGCCATTCCGGTAAACCTCGCCCGAAAGATCGTGGACGACATTATTCGTTTCGGCGATGTGCAGCGCGGCTACCTGGGCATCACTTATATCGCCACCGAAGACATGAGCGAAGAGCAGATGAAGGCCCAGGGTCTCGCTACCAACACGGAAGGCGTGCTCGTTTCGGGCGTTGCCCCCGATGGCGGGGCTTTTTCAGCCGGCATCCGCAAAGGCGATATCATCACCAAAGTCAACGGCAATGCCGTGAACTCGGGCATCCAGATGAGCGCGCAGATCGCTTCCTTCCGGCCGGGCGACAAGGTGACGGTAACCTACCTGCGCAACAGCAAGGAGCAAACCGCACAAGTAACCCTGAAGAAGAAAGGCGATGTCGTTACACAGAATGTGGGCAACCGTATCGGCGCCGACCTGGTCACCCTCGATAAGAACAAAGCACGCCAGTACGGTATTACCGGTGGTGTGATCGTTCAGAAAATTGCTGAAGGCGGTCCGGTCAGCCGTACCCGTATGTTACCGGGCTTCGTCATCACCAGCGTCAACGGACAGGAAGTGAATTCCCTCGAAGATCTGGGCCGCATCCTGGCCTCGCTCAGCGGGCCCGTGCGCGTCGAAGGCATCTATCCGGGCTATGACGGCGCCTATACCTATCCGCTCAACCTGGAACAGTAAAAGGACCTGAGAACGTGAGGAGAAAGGAGAAAGAACGTGAGGAGAAAGGAGAAAGAACGTGAAGATAAAGGAGAGAGAACGTGAAGAGAAAGGAGAAGGGAGGGAAACCCTATACGTTCTCTCTCCTCACATTCTCTCTCCTCACTTTCTCTCTCCTCACTTTCTTTCTCCTCACGTTCTCTCTCCTCACGTTCTCTCTCCTCACGTTCTTTCTCCTCACGTTCTCCTTCCCTGCCGTAATTTCGGCGTCTAAAATCTGTGCACATGAAACGATTGGCTTACTCCGCCCTTGTCGGCTTCGCAGCAGCCAGCCTGATGGCGTTTACGCCTCCGCAAGACCCGAAGCCTAAGAAAATCAAGTACATCGACCCGGCCAACATGGATCAAACCGTGAAGCCCGGCGACAATTTCTACTTCTATGCCAATGGCGCCTGGCTGAAAAAGAACCCGGTACCCGCTTCAAAGACGCGCTGGGGTTCTTTTGACGAGCTGCGCGAAGAGAGCAGCCGCCGCCTGCGCAACCTGCTCGAGGATGCGGCAAAGCGCAGCAGCGAACCCACTCTTCAAAAAGTAGGTGATTTCTACCTCAGTGGCATGGATACCACCCGGCTGGAGCAACTGGGCTATCAGCCCATCCGCGACGATCTCCGCCGTATCGATTCCATCCACAGCATCCCCGGTTTTCTGAGCGAGCTGGCCTATATGCGCACGAATGCGATCGGAAGCGCTTTGTTCGGCTTTTTCATTTCGCAGGACCGCAAGAACGTGCAGCAATACATCCCGCAGCTCACGCAGGGAGGAACTTCGCTTCCCGACCGCGACTATTACCTGAAGAACGACGCACGGAGCACCAACATCCGCACGGCCTACCGCGATCATATCATGAAAATGTTCGTGCTTACCGGCGTCGGGGCCCGCGAAGCCTACCAGCACGCGCTGACCGTTCTCAGAATCGAAACAGCCCTTGCCAAGGCCCAGATGAGCCGCGTGGAAATGCGTGACCCCTACAAAACCTACAACAAGTATGCGGTAAAGGACCTGGCCACGCTCACCTCGGGCATCGACTGGGGTTGGATGCTGGAAAAGCTCCGGCTGCAGGGCGCCGACAGTGTGATCGTAAACAATCCCAATTTTCTGCGTACGGTCGACATCCTGCTGACGGCGGTGCCGCTCGACAACTGGAAAACCTACCTCAAATGGAACCTGCTCAACAGCACCGCCCCCTACCTGAGTTCGGCCTTCCGCGAGCAGGACTTTTCGATGCGCCGGGTGCTGACCGGCCAAAAGGAGATGGCCCCCCGCTGGCAGACGGTGAGTGGCGTAATCGACCAGCAGCTCGGCGATCAGCTGGGTCAGCTATACGTAGCGAAGTACTTCAAGCCCGAGGCAAAGCAGCGAATGCTGGTGCTGGTGAACAACCTGCAGGAGACCTTTGCTGAGCGTATCAAGGGCCTCACCTGGATGAGCGACGAAACAAAAATGCGTGCGCTCGAAAAGCTGAATGCCTTTACGAAGAAAATCGCCTATCCGGATAAGTGGAAGGATTATAGCAGCATCACTATCGAGCGGACCGACTTCCTGGGCAACCTGCGCCGGGCCGGCCAATGGCGCTACAACGAAATGATCAACCGTTTCGGCAAGCCCGTAGACCGCACCGAATGGGGCATGACGCCGCCGACTATCAATGCCTACTACAGCCCGAGCAACAACGAAATTGCCTTCCCGGCCGGCATCCTGCAATTTCCTTTCTTCGACTTCGGTGCCGATGACGCGGTCAACTATGGTGGTATCGGTGCGGTGATCGGACACGAAATCACCCATGGCTTCGATGACCAGGGACGCCAGTATGCCGCCGATGGCAACCTGCGCGACTGGTGGACAAAGACGGATGCGGAAATGTTCAGGAAGCGCGCCGACGAGGTGGTAGCGCAATACAATGGCTACACCGTGCTGGACACCCTGCATGTCAACGGGCGGCTGACCCTGGGTGAAAACCTCGCCGACCTGGGCGGGCTCAGCATGGCGTACGCTGCTTTCACGAAAACAAAGCAATTCCGGGAAGGAAAGAAGATCGATGGCTTTACGCCGGCACAACGCTTCTTCCTCAGCTGGGCACAGGTATGGCGCAGCAATGCCCTGCCCGAAACGCAGGCACAGCTGATCCTGACTGATCCCCACTCCCCCGGCGAGCACCGCGCCAATGGTCCGCTGGTGAATATGGACACCTGGTACGAAGCCTTCAATGTGCAGCCCGGAGATAAAATGTACAAGGCACCGGAGAAGCGTATCCAGATCTGGTGATCGGGTATGCATAACCGGGAGCGGCCGCTGTGGATGCACAGCGGCCGTTTCATTTCCTGCGCTTTGTGCCGGAGGAACTTTTTTGTCCATCGCCTTCCGGCTATCATTTTTCGGCTGAATTTGGCATCTTTGAGTCTAAAGGCAAAGAATCATGGGCATGATCAAAGAATTCAGGGAGTTTGCCCTGAAAGGAAATGTAATCGAACTGGCAGTAGCGGTAGTTTTCGGCGCAGCGTTTAATGCCATTGTCAGCTCGCTGGTAGCCGATATCATCACGCCGTTGATGCTGCAGCCGCTGCTCAAGGCGGCAAGGCTCGAAGACCTGGAAAAACTGGGCTGGAACGGCGTCAAGTATGGCAAATTCCTGGCGGCCGTCCTCAATTTCCTGATTGTGGCCTTCGTACTCTTCCTGGCCATCAAAGGCATCAACCGGATGAAGCGGCTGAAAGAGGAATCGGCGGCACCCGAGGCAAACGCAGCGCCGGATTATACGTTGCAGGAAAAGCTGCTGATGGAGATCAGAGATTCGTTGAAGAAGAATAACGAATAATGAATCATAATGAATGAAGTGGAAAGCAGCGCACCGCGCTGCTTTCCACTTCGATATTCGATATTCGTTATTTCCTACAGCCGCTCCTGCGCCCGCAGCCAGCGCTCCGGTATATCGTTGTTGCTGGCCTGCTGGTAGTCGCGGTAAGAACAGGCAATGAATTGCTGGTCGGGAAGCTGCATCCACCAGCGGACTGTTTTCTTGCTTTGTAGAAACACGGTATCCACCTCGGCAAACATCGTATGAAACTCGTTGAACTGCTCGCGGTCGGTCAGCGCTACCTCACGGTTGCCGCGGCTGCAGCCATCGATCAGGTACCAAAGCATGTGACTCACCTGCATCGCTGTAAGCCCGTCACGGTCGCGTGTGGCATCGAAGCCAAAGATGCCCAGGCATTGCAGGTTGGAGCTCATGCCGGCATACTGCATCAAGGTGCAGGCTTCCTCGCCATTCAGGCCGTTGGGTGATCGCGTGGTGGCCGGGGCATAGGCGTGGGCAATGGCGGAGATGTCGAAAGTGAGAAGGTGGCTGTTGCGAATGACAGGCTCCATTTCTTCCATATGTTCCTTTACGGCACCTACCCGGAAACAGTCGAAGCGGAGTTTGTCCATGGTTTCCAGCATCCTCGGATGCACAAAATAGCTTTGGAAACCCAGGTGGCTGTAATGGGTCAGGTAGTTGGGCTCTCCCGTCAGCATGTCCATCAGGAAATTGTCGGCTTTATGGGGAGCATCCACATGGATGTCCACCACCGCATCGATACCCACCGCTTCAACCGGTTTTTCCTCGGCCGCAAAGGCGCCATAAAGCGCCAGGGTCATATCATGCGAACCGCCGAGCACCAGCACCCGCTTTCCGATCGACAGGAGTTCGCGTACCACCAGTTTGAGCGCTGCCTGTGAATCGGCGGGGCTGCCGCCGGCTTTTACGTTGCCGATATCGGCCACCTGAACATCCCGATGCCACCAGTAAAGTCCATACAATGCCTTGCGGATGGCATCTGCAGCGCCGCAGGCGCCGCGCTTTCCCGCACCGCGCTGCTCCACACAGCCCACCAGCACCAGTTGTGCCGCATCGAGGTCGGGAAACCCCTCTTCAAAAACAGCGATGGCACTGCCGATCTGGCCATCTTTGTAGCCTTCGTCATCCGACAAAAGCGCGGTATTGACCGGCTCCAGGAAATCGACAAGGTTCAGGTAATCAGACATCCCCACGAATTTGCGGCAAACATAATGGAATGTGGCGGTAGTTGCCTTCCGTTTGCGTCACGGAAAACCTGATCCCGGCCCGCCGACGCGCTCCGCCCTACCGCTCACTTGCTCAGCGCTCTCCATTTGCTATCTTCGCCGCCATGGAAGCCATCCTGCAACAGATCCGTGATTACCGGAGCGAGATCGAAAACACCACCATTGAAGACGCACAGCAACTGGAAGCCTTCCGCATCCGCTTCCTGGGCACCAAAGGCATCGTAAAAGCCCTGATGGGCGAAATGCGTAACGTTCCGAACGAGGAAAAGAAAGCCTTCGGACAAATCATGAACGAATTCAAGACACTCGCGGAAGCGCGGTTCGAGCAAATGAAGGAAAGCCTTTCGGGGTCCGACACTGCTGCTGGTCCCGAACAGGATCTTTCGCTTCCGGGCGATGCCATCCCGGCAGGTACCCGCCATCCGCTGAGCCTGGTGCGCCAGCGGATCATCAGCATCTTTCAACGCCTTGGTTTTGCCGTGGCCGATGGCCCGGAAATCGAAGACGACTGGCACAACTTTACCGCGCTCAACCTGCCGGAAAACCACCCGGCACGCGATATGCAGGACACGTTTTACATCCATCAGGCGGAAGGAGGAACAGACTGGCTGCTGCGCACGCACACGTCCAATATCCAGATCCGGGAGATGCAGAAAGGGAAGCTGCCCATCCGCATCATCTGCCCGGGCCGTGTGTACCGCAATGAAACCATCAGCGCCCGTGCTCACTGCTTCTTTCACCAGGTGGAAGGACTTTATATCGACGAACACGTTTCTTTCGCCGATCTCAAACAAACCCTGTATTTCTTCGTAAAAGAAATGTTCGGCCCTGAAGTGAAGGTGCGTTTCCGCCCCTCTTATTTTCCGTTCACCGAACCCAGTGCAGAGATGGACGTTACCTGCACCATCTGCAACGGCAGTGGCTGCGGACTTTGCAAGCAAACGGGCTGGGTAGAGATCATGGGCTGTGGCATGGTGCATCCCAAAGTGCTTGAGAATTGCGGCATCGATCCGAATAAATACACGGGCTTTGCCTTCGGCATGGGCGTGGAGCGCATCACCCAAATCAAATACAACGTAAACGACCTGCGGATGTATGCGCAGAACGACCTGCGTTTTCTCCGGCAGTTCACCGGCGCCGTATAGCCTTGCCTATGATCGATCTGGAGCACCTACGCGACTACACGCTTCCCGAAACGCCCGGTTTTAACCCCATGGGCTGGGCCGGCGATATCCGACTATATCCGGAAACCCATCGGGCCCAGATGGCCTTCGTGAACCAGGAAGGAGCCAGATTTCTGCACCGGCTCCTGGTCAGCGCCTACATCATGACCGGCGATGTGTGGGAACCTTTTGCAAAGGGCAATTTCCGGGACGTCGAAACCCGCAAAGGCCTCTTCCCGCTCGCAGGAAAAGAACTGGCCGACCTGAAAAAGTGGCTGTACCGCAAGGGTATCAGCTTTGATACGGAAGTATTTGTAGTACCGAACTACAACGACTACCCGGTGATTACCACCTGGAAGATGGTGATCCATTATGCCGGGACGATCTTTAACGGTGATGATATTGCCGTGTTCGACCGCAGCACCAACTGGTGTCTCTTCTACTTTCATGAAGGCGAACTTTTTTTCGGAAAGAACAAGTGCTACGACCCGGCCGCCGATGAAGCCATGATGCAGGAACTCAACGACCGCAAACAGAAGTTCCCCCGCTTCCGCCATCCCTACCTTTAAAAAGAAAAAGCCTCCCTGCGGAGGCTGTATTCTTTTATACGATCTGCCAGACTTCATTGCCCCGGAGCAGTTTGTCGAGGTCGGCCGGCTTTTTCACCTTCGCCTCTTCGATCTGCAGCCCCATCATGTCTTCGTATACCGGGCGCTCCGTCTGGTAAAATACTCCAAAGGGACGCGGCAGGTGCCGGTCGGCACGCGGGTCGTCGAACATGCGGGTCAGGAGCTGTGCCTTCATCAGGTCACTTTCGTCGTGGATCCACAGGTCTTCGGCACTGAAACCTTCACCGAGGGTGACCACTTCCGGACGGAGACCATTGAGGCGGATGCCCTTGTTCTGGGCAGCGCCAAAGATCAGCGGCTTACCATTTTCCAGGAAAAGCCCCTCCTCCATCTTGGTTCCCTTTTCCGTGAAGATTTCGAAGGCCCCATCGTTGAAGATGTTGCAGTTCTGGTAGATCTCCAGGAAGGAAGTGCCGTGGTGCGCCTGTGCACGGAGCAGCATGGCCTGCAGGTGCTTCGGATCGCGGTCCATGGAGCGGGCCACAAAGGTGGCATCGCCGCCCAGCACCACCGCCAGCGGATTGAAGGGGTGATCAATCGAACCCATGGGCGTGGATTTGGTAACCTTCTGCTCCTCGGATGTGGGTGAATACTGTCCCTTGGTCAGACCATAAATCTGGTTGTTGAACAGCAGTACGTTGACATCGAAATTGCGGCGCATCAGGTGCATCGTGTGGTTGAGGCCGATGGAAAGCCCATCGCCATCTCCCGTAACGATCCATACGCTCAGCTCCGGGCGCGCCGCCTTGAGCCCCGATGCGATGGCCGTTGCCCGGCCATGGATCGAGTGCATGCCATAGGTATTCATATAGTACGGGAAGCGGGAGGAACATCCGATGCCCGAGATGATCACGATATCTTCTTTCGGAATGCCCAGCGTTGGCATCACCTTCTGCACCTGCGCCAGGATCGAGTAATCGCCGCAGCCGGGGCACCAGCGCACCTCCTGGTCGGTGGCGAAATCCTTCGCGGTGAGCTGGGGTGTTTGGGGACGTTCTAATGTTGTAGTTTCCATTTTGAATATCGATTATCGAATATCGGATATCGAATATCGGCTGTGCTGATTAAACCGGTTCTTTATCGTTTCTTCGATTGGTATTGCTACTGTTTAAATTGTTTCTTTTTTGCTGTTTTGATACTGCTCACAAAAATCGAAATCAGCTGATTATTTTCATCATCAATACACCAAACAGCATGAGCCGGTCTTCAAGGTCGGAGGTGTAGTACTTCCTGGTTTCCCCGATATTTTTTCTTCAAAGCTATCCGGTACCTGGCCGTTCTGCCCCGATGAGTAAAACACCCTTTCGCGGGATTTTTCCGATATCGATACTTGCCACCCGATATCCGGTATTCGTTATTCCCCTACAAGTTCCTCCCAATACTCCGCCGCTCTTCTCGTATGCGGAATGACAATCGTTCCGCCGACAATGTTCGCTACGGCAAAGGTTTCGTACAGCTCTTCGGTAGTAACGCCCTGCTCGTGGCATTTACCCAGGTGGTATTTGATGCAATCATCGCAGCGCAGCACCATGCTCGCCACGAGGCCGAGCAATTCCTTGGTTTTTACGTCCAGCGCACCTTTTTCGTAGGTGTTGGTGTCCAGGTTCCACAGCCGCTTCATGACGAGGTTGTTCTTGGAAAGGATCACCTCGTTCATTTTTGCCCGGTACTCATTAAACTCATCCGCCAGTTTACCCATATTCATGTTCTTGCAGGCGCAAAGGTAGCAAATGACCGCGGATGGATTTTGTTAAGGATAAAATGCTGATAATCCGTAATTTGTTGCCCGAATAGACCCCCATGAAGAAACTCATCCTTACCGGCGCCCTCTTTGCCGGAATCATCGCCCTTTCTTTTACGATCAAGGGAGAAGAGCCCCGTTACAAGAATCTGAAAGTGCTGCCGAAGAACATCACGGAAAGGCAGATGGACTCTGTTATGAAGTCGTTCAGCGCCGCGCTGGGACAAAAATGTAATTTCTGTCATGTGCGGACCGCCGATAAGCAGGATATGGACTGGGCTTCCGACAAGCACAAGCACAAGCTGATCGCCCGCGAAATGATCCGGATGACGCAGCAGATCAACAAAAAGTATTTTGAGGAAGCCGGCGATGCCAAAAGCCTGGACACCAGGCTGATGGTTACCTGCTATACCTGCCACAACGGGAAAGTGGAGCCTGCGACCCTGCCGGCGCCCAAACCGCAGCCGCCCCAGGCACAGTCGGGCACCGACAGCGTGAAAATGAAGCAATAGAGCGCATCATTTGTTTTTTCCAGCGAATCCGGCCGAGCCGGATTTTTTATTTTTCGTGCGGGACATGGGCCTGGACCGGTTTGACCGAGCATCGGCACGTTTTTAGACCCCCGTTTTTTAAATTTTCGCTTATGTTATGGCAAGGACGCCGCGAAAGCGGTAATGTGGAAGACCGTCGCGGTATGAGTGGCGGGGGACGAATTGCCGCAGGTGGCGGTATCCTGGGTGTGTTGGCCTTGTTATTCAACTTCCTGCTGGGGGGTGGCGGCGATGGCGGGCAAACGATGGCGCCGCTGCCAGGACAGCACACCAGTACCTCCCGGAACCAGGCTCATGGCGATCAGCTGGCGCGCTTTGTAAAGGTTGTGCTGGCCGATACCGAAGACGTATGGAGCGAACTGTTCCGGAATGCGGGAAACCGCTACCAGGCACCCACCCTGGTCATGTTCAGCGGCTCCGTGCAAAGCGGCTGCGGCTCTGCCAGTGCGCAGACAGGCCCCTTTTACTGTCCGGCCGACCAGAAAGTATACGTGGACCTTTCCTTTTATGACGACCTGCGGACGCGCTTTGGCGGCGGAGGCGACTTTGCCATGGCCTATGTGATTGCTCATGAGGTTGGGCACCATATCCAGACGCTGATGGGCACTTCGGAGCAGATGGCCCGGCTCCGTGGCCGCGTCAGCAAGGAGGAATACAACCAGTATTCGGTGCGGATGGAGCTGCAGGCCGACTATATGGCGGGGGTTTTTGCCCGCTACCAGCAGGGAAAGGGCTACCTGGAGCAGGGCGATATCGAGGAGGCCCTCCGGGCCGCGCAGGCCATCGGCGACGACCGCCTGCAGCAGCAGGCACAGGGCTATGCGGTTCCCGAGAGCTTTACCCACGGCACCTCCGAACAGCGGATGCGCTGGTTCCGCAAGGGCTACGAAACCGGCGATCTCAGCCAGGGAGACACCTTCAAGGCCGCTACGCTGTAAGAAAGAACTGTCAGAAACCGGGTTCTGAGGGTAGCGCAGGCTTCATTTTTCCGAAAGAAATCCTGCGTCCCGCTTCCGACATCCGGGATTTTTCCCTACCTTCGCGGTCCTTTCACAAAGCCCACGGGTGTGGTGACCTGTAGGCAGCGATTGAAAACCGCCCGTTTCTCCACGGGTATTTCCTAATAAAGGGTAAAAAAGAACTGATATGAAACGTACATTCCAACCGCACCGCCGCCGCCGTAAGACCGTTCATGGTTTCCGCAAACGTATGCAAACTGCCAACGGCCGCAAGGTTCTGGCCAGCCGTCGTGCCAAGGGCCGTCATAAGCTGACCGTGAGCGACGAGCGCAAGCTGAAGTAATCAGAACGGCACCTGCCGCAGAAAAGATATAGCAATAGCCCCGGTTGGGGCTATTTATTTTGGAATAAATTGAAATGCTCCATATTCAATGATCAACAGACAATTTTCAATTCTGTCCCATCATCACTGCGCAACTTTTCAACTGAGTATTGAGCATTGAATATTGAGTATTTTCATATCCCACGTTCCATGTCCGCTAATTCGCTTCCTGCAATTCAGAAACTCAAAAGCCGCAAGGCCATCGAGACGCTCTTCCGCCAGGGGCAGCGCTTTCCGGTGTTTCCGGTGCTGATTTGGCATCGGTGGGATAAAACAGAAAAGGGCGGTGTTCAGGCCGGCTTTGCCTGCAGCAAAAAGCATTTTAAAAAAGCGGTCGACCGCAACCGGATCAAAAGGCAGATGCGCGAGGCCTACCGCCTGCAAAAAGCGGCATTGATGGAAACAGCCGCAGAAAAACAGCAGGAAGTACAGCTTTTTTTCGTCTACACCGGCAAGACGCTTCCCGAATACGCCGACCTTTACAAGGCCATCGGCAAGAGCCTGCGGCAGCTAAACGCCAAAGTTCATGAAGTGGGTCAATAAAATCCTGGCCTTCCCGTTTATCCTGCTCATCCGCTTTTACCAGCGGGTCATCTCCCCCTGGCTGGGCCCTTCCTGCCGCTATACGCCCACCTGCTCGCAGTATGGCGTCGAGGCCTTCCAAAAGCACGGCGCGTTCAAAGGCTTCTGGCTCACCCTGAAACGCATCGGCCGCTGCCACCCCTGGGGCGGCTCGGGCTTTGACCCGGTGCCATAGGCTGCCTGATCTCCTGTTCTCCTAATGTGCAACAATCAATGCTCAATGCGCAATTTCGTGGACGCGCGGGACCGACTATGCCGCCCCTTGAACAGTGAACATTGAGCATTGATTATTGAAAACCGATAAGGTAGCTTAGCTGCCGTACAAAAACTGCTCTCTTACGATCTTACCGTCCTTCCATTCCTGAACCGCCACCTGCGTGTAGCGGCGCTCGCCCCACTCTTTGTGGGTATAGTCGTTCTTCCACTGTACCATGGTCACGTTGTCGCCCACGGCCACGTGTTCGACTGTAGCGCTGCGGAACTCTGTGATGTTGCCGAAAACTCCAGCTCGCGCTGACGGTTGGCATCCTTGCCGATACAGGGCTCCTGGTCATTCTCCTGCATCACCACGTTTTCATCATAATAGAGCTCAAAGCCTTCCATTGCCTTACCCTCCAGGATGAGGGCATTCAGATGTTCGATGTTCTCCTTAATCGTTGCCATGTACTTTTATTTTTGGCAAAGCTCCAGAAGGGCCAGGAGTCCATCCATTGATCCAGGTTAAGAAATCGGATCCGCGCCGCGCCCCCGGGCCAGTTGCTTCCGGATGCGGCTCAGCGATTCGGGTGTGATCCCCAAAAAGCGGGCGATCTGGTGCTGGGGCACCCGTTGCTCCAATTGCGGATAGCGCTCCTGGAAGGCCCTGTAACGCGCTTCTGCCGTGGCGCTCAGCGACGCCGTGATCCGGTCTTGCAGCGATATAAAGGCCCGCTGCAGCAGCATCCGGAAAAAGCGTTCGAACTTCGGCACCCGCTCCAGCAACTCTTCCCAGGAGGCTTTGTCGATACAGAGCACTTCCGTGTCCTCCAGCGCATCAATCGACAGGCGGGCGGGCGCCTGGTGGATAAAGCTCGACATATCGCCGATCCACCAGTCTTCGACGGCAAACTGCAGCACATGCTCGGCACCGCGGTCGTCGGTGGTGTAGGCCCGAAGACAGCCGCGGTTCACAAAATATTCAAAGCGGCACACCTCCCCCTCCTGCAGCAGTGCCTGCCGCTTGCGTATGGTCTTTACCTGCAGCAGCGACACGAAATACTGCCGCTCCTCCTCGCTGAGGCGGATGCGGTGTTCTACATTATTCAGAATTCGTTGAAACATGGATCGGAGCGCCCTTTTCGGTTGTGTACCCCATGAAGGTAAGGAAGGAACGGCGGGCAAACCGGGGGAAGCGCCGCATGAAAAAAGCCGCACCCGGGAAGACTGCGGCTTTTTAAAAAAAGTCAGCGGCGCATGACTGGCCGAACAGCTCGCTCACCTTGTTCCAGTTCACCACGTTCCAGAAAGCGGCAAGGTATTCCGGACGGCGATTCTGATACTTGAGATAGTAGGCGTGCTCCCAAACGTCGCAACCCAGGATCGGTGTGCCTTTGACCTCGGCAATCTACATCAGCGGGTTGTCCTGGTTCGGCGTGGAAGTCACTTCGAGAGAACCATCTTCCTTTTTAATGAGCCAGGCCCAGCCCGATCCGAAGCGCGTAGCGCCTGCGGTATTGAACTTCTCCTTGAAGGCATCGAAAGAGCCGAAGGTCTTTGTGATGGCTTCAGCCAGGGCGCCTGTGGGCTGCCCGCCGGCATTGGGCCCGATGATGGTCCAGAAGAAGGAGTGGTTCCAATGACCGCCACCATTGTTGCGTACGGCCGGAGAAATGGAACCCGCCTGGCGCACGAGCTCTTCGAGGCTCTTGTGCTCATGCTCGGTGCCGGCGATGGCCTTGTTCAGGTTGTCGACGTATGCCTGGTGGTGCTTGCCGTGGTGAATTTGCATGGTCTGCGTATCGATATGCGGCTCCAGTGCATCGTGTGCATAAGGAAGTTCGGGAAGTGTAAAAGCCATAATCTTGATTTTAGTAAGGCAAATGTAGGGAAGGACCGAAATGCTTTTCCCGATTAGCGGCAGATCTCCCCCGCAATCCTTCACCGCCGGGCTTTGGCTGCGCTGATTCCCTGCGGTTACGCTTGCCGGCCTTGCCGCTTAGCGCCTTCCGGCGAAAAAAGACTGCATCAGCGCCCGGCACTCGGCTGCCAGCACTCCTTGTTCCACTACCGTTTTCGGATGAAAGGGCGAATGATCGCCGGTAATGCGGCGGTGGCCGTTTTTCTCATCCGTCGTGCCGTAAACCACCCTTCCGATCTTGCTCCAGTACAGGGCCCCGGCGCACATCACACAAGGCTCTACGGTTACATACAGGGAGGCATCAGGGAGATACTTGCTGCCCAGGGCTGAAAAAGCCGAAGTGAGGGCAATGATCTCGGCATGCGCCGTACAGTCGTTGAGCCGCTCTACCTGGTTATACCCCCGGGCAATGATCTTTCCGCCGAGTACGACCACGGCGCCCACCGGCACCTCCTCCTCATCGAAGGCACATTGCGCCTGTACAAGAGCCTGGCGCATGAAAAATGCATCATCCATGCGGCGAAGGTAGGCAGTGCGGTTGGCAAACTACCGGAACGCAGATCCGACAGGCCGGAGACGCAGACCGGTCATGATCCGTCACAATGCCGAACGACGCGACGCAAGAAACAATAAATCACCGGCGATCCTGTGCATCATCGTCCATCTGCCTTCTTGCGCGCGCTCCGAATCCGGCTTACTGTTTCACAAATGCCTTCCGGTTATTCAGCAGCATCCACCGGGCCGTTTCATAAAAACCGGTCGTAACGGGGGCCAGTGCGCGGCGTGCCGAATCGAGCTGGGCCGCTGTGAAGGGGCGGGCACCCGGTAGCGGATGTACCTGGTCTCTCTGGAACTGAAGGTTACGGGTGTAGTACAGTTCGTCGGTGACCATCCCGATCTGAAACCCGTCGTGGTAGATGATGAAGGCGTAGTGGTTCTTGCCCGGTTGCAGCAGGTTGCGGCCCAGGCTGCTGTTGGTGTAGGGGATGCCACAGAGGCCTGCCACCGTCGGCAGCACGTCGATCTGTGATACGACCTCCGGGCGGCGGGTAGCGGGCACGAGACGCGGCGCGTAGAACAGCAGGGGCACATGTTCATCGGTCAGCCGCAGCCGGTTCCAGGCCTCTCCGTAAATAGCATCGGCATTACCCGACACACCATGGTCGCCGACGAATACGAAAATCGTATTGTCGAAGTAAGACTCCTGCCGTGCCGCGTCCATGAACTTCCGGATACAGAAATCAGAATAACGGAACACGTTGAACTCGGCTTCGGTCTCGAACCCGTATTTCTTCAGGGTATCGGCCGGGAGGCTCAGGGGCTGAAACTCCTTCTCTCCTTTCGGAATGACGAAAGGACGGTGGTTGTCGGCGGTTTGGATAATGGCGAAGAAAGGGTCTTTTTGAGCAGCCAGCTTGCGGTTGGCCTCCAGGAAAAGATCCTTATCGGAGATGCCCCACACATTTACCGGTGCCGCATCAAACTTGCCTTCGGTGATCATCTCCAGGCCCTCGATATTGCCCAGCAGGCCTTTGAAATTATTAAAGCCCGGATCGCCACCCAGGAAATAGAATTTCTTATAGCCTTCAAAATGATTGATGATGGTATGCTGATCGAGCGCTTCCGGGTTGCGGTTGGAGAACTTGGAAAGCTGGACATCGGGGATACCCGTGATGGTGGCAAACAGTCCGCGCGCAGTCGAGAAATGCGGCGAGAAGCAGCGTTCGAAGAATAATCCCCCCCGGGCCAGGCTGTCAAAATACGGCGTGGTGCCCAGCGGGTTGCCGCCGACGCTGCTCTTATACATGCTGAAGGATTCACAAAGGACCAGCACCACGTTGGGCCGCCGCCCGTTGGCAGCACGACCAGGCTCCCGGCGCTGGTAGTAAAAACCTTCGTTTTTGAGTCCCATCCAGTCTTTCATGACCGGGAAGGCAGCCCGCGCGGCTTCCTCGTTGTACTGGGGCTTGCGGAAGCGCAGGGTGGTAAAAAAGTTCTGGAGCGGGTTCAGGGCCAGAAAGGCACGAAAAGAGTCGTGTAACCCGAACGCCGTTTTCCACTGCAGCGGCGTTGGCGACGGGCTACCGTAAACCAGCGCCGCGAGCACCAGCACGGCAGCCAGAAACCATTTGCGCCGGTACGGAATGCCCAGTCCTTCTGTGCGCGACACCACGTAGAAGTGCGTGCGCCAGAAGATCCAGCGCAGCACGAGCACCGCTACGACCAGCCCGCCCAGCATCCACAAGATGGGATAGGTTTGCCAGAGCATGCGGGCCGAGATGCCGGCATCTTCCGCGAAGTTGAGGGCGCTGGCCCCGATGCGGTTATTGTTATAGGCGAAGCAGCCAAAATCGGCCGCAAAAAAGAACACGATCAGAAAGGTTTGCAGGGCCAGGTACCAGGTCCACAGGCGCTTGTTGCGTTGTGCATAAAACGGTGAGCAGGAGGGCCAGAGGCTGAACAGCACAATCGGCAGCAACACCAGGCTGATCCACCGGAGGTCGTAGCGGAGACCGAGCAGGAAGGAAGGCAGCAGGTCGGTAACCGCCTCGCTTTCGGGAAGAAACAGGAGGAGCATAAGACCACGCATCCCGGTAAACAGCACCAGGTAGATGAGCATCAGGTTAATCACCCAAAGCAGGGTTTTCGGAAGACGGGTCTTTACGAACATGACGGGAAGAATGGGCAAAGTTGCAGCAAAAGCAAGGGCAGGCGTCCGGAAAAGCGGCAAAACATCCTGAATGGTAGACGGACGTGGATGAACGGCACACGGGATGCTTCTGCCGCAGTTTCGCCAGGGCATCGGGCCGGTTGCCCTGGCCCCGCTTTTGCGTTAAAATACCCTAGCTTTACCCCGATAATCAACCGGATACCTGTAGATGGAAATATTCATATTGCTGGGCCTGATTTTTCTGAACGGATTGTTCGTGATGTCGGAAATCGCCCTTGTGTCGGCCCGCAAACCCCGCCTGGAGGCTGCGGCTGAAAAGGGAGATCCTCGTGCCCGCGCTGCCCTCGACCTGTCGCAGAACCCGGAAATTTTCCTGTCGGCCGCCCAGATCGGTATTACGCTGATCGCCATCCTTACAGGTTTGTATTCCGGAGAAAAGTTCGGCATGTATGTGCAGCCCCTCTTCGAAGGAATTGATGCGCTCCGGCCCTATGCCAAAGGGCTGTCCACGGGTCTGGTAGTGCTCCTCGTCACCTTCCTTTCCATCGTTTTCGGCGAACTCATCCCGAAGCGGATCGGCCTGCAGAAGGCCGAGGCGATCGCCAAACTGATGGCTGGCCCCATGCGCTTTTTCGCCCGCCTTACCCACCCCATCGTATGGCTCCTCAACAAAACCAGCAATGCCTTCTTCCGCCTTTTCAATATCCGGACGGTCAGCGACGACACGGTTACGGAAGAAGAGATCAAAGCCATCATCACCGAAGGCACCGAAGCAGGCACCATTGAAGAAGAGGAAAGGGAGATGATCGAACGCATCTTCCATCTCGGCGACCGTAACATCACTTCGCTGATGACCCACCGCAGCGACATGGCCTGGTTCGACGTAAACGACACGGAACTCAATATCCGCGACCGCATCATTGCCGAGCCGCATTCCATCTACCCGGTTTGCGAAGGTGATATCGACAATATGAAAGGGATTGTGTCGATCAAAGACCTGTATATATCGAGCGACCTGACCAAATTCAAAGACCTGATGAAGCCCGCGCTGTTTGTTCCGAACAACAACTCGGCCTACCAGGTGATGGAAAAACTGCGGGCCACGAAAAACTATGCAGCGTTTATTGTTGATGAATATGGCTCCGTGTTGGGTATGATCACCTTGAATGATATCATGGAAGCCATCATCGGCGACATGCCTGAGGAGGATGTGGAAGACTACGAGATCATCCCCCGCGAAGACGGATCTTACCTCGTGGATGCGCAGATCAACTTCTATGGCTTCCTGAGCCATTTCGAAAAGACCGCCTATCTCGACGACGATTACCAGTTCGACACGCTGGCAGGCTGCATCCTGCACGAACTGGAACATATTCCGCAAACCGGCGAAAAGCTCACCTGGAAGGATTTCCACATCGAGATCATCGACATGGACGGCCACCGGATCGACAAGGTACTGGTGACGGTGGAGGGAGAAAAGGAAGACGAGGAAGAGTAAGTAGCGTCGGGCTGATGCGGGTCATTCACCGTTCGGGCTTCCCGTTAAAGGTGCAATACGCAACGCTCAATGTTCAATTTTCAAGTAACACCCGCTGGTTCATCCTGCACCTGAAAGTTGCATATCGAGCATTGAATATGGAAAATTTATAAACCAGCGCTGAGGCCTAAAACTGGAAACCCGCACTCTTTTCCGGGTAATTCAGCTTCGTGCTCTGCCGCTTCCCGTTCACGGTCACATGCACGATGTTGATTTGCTGGTCGATGAAATCGTGGAGCAGGCTGTTCCGCACCTGCACCTGTTTCGGTGCAGCGGCCGGCCCGGCGTCAAAATAACAATACACCGATTCCTTGTCGACTTCAAAACCCAGGAAACGGAGCGAAACAGTCTTGCCGTCGGCTACCACCGACAGGTGCTGCTGCACATAGGCCGATACGAGCCGGTCGTATTGCGTGTGTTTGGCAGCATCCCCCAGATGCACAACGGTTTTCAGCTGCCGGCTCAGCACGTTCTCCAGGTCTTCCACAAACAGCTTGGCCGTCACTTCATACTCCTGGCTCTTCGACAGGTGGGTGATTTCGGTTACACCGATATAAAAGGGATGATACAACGAAAACAGCAGCGGGGTTAACCACTTAAATGCCAGCAATGCCATTGACAACTTTTTTTTGCCTGCAGCAAAACTCTGGATTATTTTGGTGGCCTTCCGCCAAAAAACGTTAAAAGGCAAAAACCACAGATGAACGACTTCGGATTTTACTTCGGGCTGGGCTGGGATCATATCATGAGTCCCGACGCGCTCGACCATATCCTTTTCGTTTGGGTGCTGACGGCGATCTACCTGCTCCGCAACTGGCGGCAAGTGCTCGTATTGGTCACCGCTTTTACCGTCGGCCATTCCATCACCCTGGCCCTGAGCACCCTCAACCTGCTGACCGTGCCGGGCGAATGGATCGAGTTCCTGATTCCCTGCACCATCGTGTTCACGGCCCTGAGCAACGTATTTATACGGGATTATACCCCGCGGATGCTCCGGCTGAATTATGTACTCGCGCTCTTCTTTGGGCTCGTGCACGGACTTGGATTCGCCAACACCCTGCGTTTCCTGCTGGTGAAAGGCCAGAGCCTGGGCTGGTCGCTGTTCGGGTTTAACCTGGGGCTTGAGGCGGGTCAGCTCGTGGTCGTAGCCGTCATCCTGCTCCTTTCCTGGCTGCTCGTGGAAAGGCTGAAGGCGCCCCGGCGCGAGTGGGTACTTTTCGTTTCGGCCGCGGTTTTTGGCTTAGCTTTGAAAATGGCGCTGGAGCGTCTTCCTTTATAACACTGAAACCCATGAATACAATGCGAAAGCTCCTGCTCGCCTGCGGACTGCCTTTTATAGGTATCGGATTCGCGACGGCGCAGAACATTCAGAACAATCCCAATTCAAATCACGGCAACAAGTTCGAGCAGCTCGGCAGCATCCTGCCGACCCCGAACGAGTACCGTAGTGCCAGCGGCACCCCGGGGCCCAAGTACTGGCAGCAGCGTTGCGACTACGATATCAGGGCAACGCTCGACGAAGCCAACCTGGTATTGCGCGGCAGCGAAACGGTTACCTACTTCAACAACTCGCCCGATGTGCTGACCTACCTGTGGCTGCAGCTCGACGAGAATGAACACAGTACGAAACGAAACGCCAACTACCAGAACAGTTCCGGCATGCCCCGGCAGTTGTCGACCGCGCAACTCGAGAACCTCGAAAAGTCGAAGGCCGATAATGGTTTTGGTGTCAACATCACCAAGCTCACCGATATCACGGGCAAACCGCTCCGTTACACCATCAATAAAACGATGATGCGGGTAGAGCTGCCGGCACCGCTCAAGCCGGGCCAGCGCTTCGCCTTCAACTGCGACTGGAATTACAAGATTCCCGACCGTATGAGCCAGGGCGGACGTGGCGGCTATGAGTTCTTTCCCGAAGACGGCAACCACCTGTTCACGATCACGCAGTGGTATCCGCGTCTCTGCGTTTACAACGACTTCCGCGGCTGGCAGAACCAGCAGTTCACCGGACGTGGCGAATTCGCCCTCACGTTTGGTAACTTCAAAGTGGCCATGACCGTTCCGGCCGACCATGTGGTGGGCGCTACCGGCCTTTGCCAGAACCTGCAGCAGGTGCTGACGCCTGCCCAGCTCACACGCTGGCAGCGTGCGCAAACGGCTAAAGAACCTATCGAGATCGTAACGCTCGACGAAGCCCGCCGTGCGGAGCAGAACAAGGCGAAAGGCACAAAGACCTGGGTCTTCAAAGCCGATAACGTACGTGACTTTGCCTGGGGCTCTTCGCGCAAGTTCATCTGGGACGCCCTCGCAGCGAATGTAGAAGGCAAGAAAGTGATGTGCATGTCGCTCTATGGCAAGGAAGCTTATGGCCTCTACCGTAAGTATTCCACCAAAGCAGTGGAGCACACGATCAAGACTTACTCGAAGTTTACCATCCCCTATCCCTACCCCGTGGCACAAAGCGTGGAAGCAGCCAATGGGATGGAATACCCGATGATCTGCTTCAACTACGGCCGCACGGAAAAAGACGGCTCCTATTCCGAAACCACGAAGAACGGCATGCTCGGCGTGATCATCCACGAAGTAGGCCACAACTTCTTCCCCATGATCATCAACAGCGACGAGCGCCAGTGGAGCTGGATGGACGAAGGCCTGAACACCTTTGTAGAATACCTCGCAGAGGAACTCTGGGACAACAAGTTTCCCTCGCGCCGCGGCCCGGCCTGGACGATCACCGACTACATGAAGCTTCCGAAAGACCAGCTGGAGCCCATCATGACCAACTCGGAGAACATCATCGGTTTTGGCCCCAATGCCTACTCAAAGCCGGCTACCGGCCTCAACATCCTGCGCGAAACCGTTATGGGCCGCGAGCTGTTTGACTATGCCTTTAAAGAGTATGCCCGCCGCTGGGCTTTCAAGCATCCCGAACCGGCCGACTTCTTCCGCACCATGGAAGACGCCTCCGCCGAAGACCTCGATTGGTTCTGGCGCGGCTGGTTCTTCAGCACCGACGTCACCGACATGTCGATCGACAGTGTGAAGTATGCCCGCGCCGATGCCCTGCAGAACTCGGCCCGCATGCGCGACACCTCCGTGATGGTAGCGGTGCCCAAGCCCCAGCTGAATGCCTTTGAAGACATCTCCAAGATCCGCAACCGTGAGGCCGGCACCAAATTCCTGACAGATGCGGACACTTCGCTGCGCGACTTCTACTGGCGCTACGACCGTGGTCTCGAGCCTTACGATACGGCCCGTTATCGCGTCAACATTCCCGCCTCCATGGAACGGGTGGATGAAGCCGCCCGCGAAAAGTTTGCCGGCAAGCATTTCTACGAACTCACCTTCGGCAACAAAGGTGGTCTGGTGATGCCGATCATTGTGGAGTGGACCTTTGAGGATGGCACGAAAGAAACGGACCGCATCCCGGCACAGGTTTGGCGCCTCAACGAAAAGAGCGTCACCAAGTTCTTCATGAAGGAAAAGCGCGTGACCGGCATCCGCCTCGACCCGATGCGCGAAACGGCCGACATCGACGAAAGCAACAACAGCTGGGGCAACCCGGTGGAGTCGCCGAGCCGTATCCAGCTTTTCAAGCAGAAGCAGGGAGCCGTGCGCGGCCAGAGCACCGGTATCAACCCGATGCAGAAGGCGAACGAGAAGAAAGGATTCTGATCCGCGTTCGGTTGAAATACGAAAAGGGCTGTCCTTCGGGGCAGCCTTTTTTGTTTGGATCGGACGCCGGTTTGCCTGCAGCGCTGGAGCAAAAGAAGGTTCTTCCACGGCTGAGGATGGCCTACGCGATACCGGCCCGGCTCCGTTTCTTCAGAAAGCCCGATTTTCGCAGCATGAGAGCCCTGACTACCCTTTTCCTGACCTTCCTCTTCGCCAGTGGCAAAGCAGCCGAGGTCGACACCCTGTCCATTCACAGCAATGCCATGAACCGCACCTATAAATGCGTAGTGGTGCGCCCCGACAGCTACAAGAAAAGCAAGGAAGCCTACCCTGCCGTGTACCTGCTGCATGGCCTCGGTGGCCGCTACAGCGACTGGGTGCGCCGCACCGACCTGAAGAAGTACGCCGACCAATACCAGGTGCTGGTTGTTTGTCCCGACGGCGCTTTCAGCAGCTGGTATTTCGACAGCCCGGTGGATTCCACCATGCGCTTCGAAACCTACATCTCGCGGGAAGTACCTGCCTACATCGAAGCCAGTTACCGGACAGTCCGCGACCGCAAGGGGCGCGCCATTTCGGGTCTAAGCATGGGCGGACATGGCGGTCTCTTCCTCGGGTTCCGGCATGCCGGCTTTTTTGGCGCTGCCGGCAGCATGAGCGGCGCGCTGGCAATCGAATACATCACCGCACCGCAATACCAGGTGCTGAAGCGGCTGGGCGATTCGACCAACAAAGCCCTGTATCGCCAGTATTCGGTTTTTGGTGAGATGGAACGTGCCCGGAAAGACTCCCTGGCCATCATCATAGACTGCGGCACCGAAGATTTCATCGTCGAAATGACCCGCCTTGCACATAAACGCATGCTCGAATTGAAGATCCCGCACGATTATACCGAAAGACCGGGCGGACACGATTGGCCTTATTGGAACACGGCGGTGCAGTACCAGTTGCTGTACTTCCGGAACTACTTTGACCGTAACCGTATAACTACAGAAAAAAAATAAAATACAAAGCCCCGCGTCTCCGATGCGGGGCTTTCAGTTAATCAGCGTCGGGACGATGTACGGCACTTAATTCGCAGATGCCGACCCATCCACCACCTTTACTTTCTTCTTACCGGCGTGCTTTTTCTCAAAGCCCACAACCACCGGTGGCTTGTCTACCTTTTCTTTCTTCTCGTATGCAGGACGCGTGGCCAGGTCTACTTCACGGCGGCTGCGGACAGGAGGCGGCGCCTCCTGTGCAGGGGCCTGTGCTGCGCCTGCGGTGGGGATGATCGGCTCGAGTTCTTCACCGTTCTCGCTCTTCAGTTTGTCGAGCACCCACTCTTCCTTGTGATCGAGCCGGCCCGTACGTTCATCGTAATACTTCCAGATGCCATGCCGGCGTGGCGTCGGTTCTACCTTCACCACCTGGTGGCCGACGATTTTATTGGGATCTTTCAGGTCGCGCACCGGGATGGTATCGTAAGGACTTTTCGGATCGATGGCCCGCCAGCTTTCTTCACGCGTAGGCTTCCCGTCGAGCGAGAAATAGACGGACTTCCCGTCTTTCATACCCCAGCGAAAGGTTTCCACAGCCAGCAGGTCGCCGTCGATCGTGTAGCGGCGCCACACCCCCATCCGCATGCCGTCTACAAAAACACCTTCTTCCTCGAAACCCGGCTCGCCCCTTAAGGCTTCCTGCCGGATGATCCAGGGTCCTTGCTCGCGCCCATTCTGATCCAACCGGTTCAGGGTGTCTCCTTTGTTGCCCATGGTGTAGCTTTTCCACTTCTGGGCATTGCCTGCTGCAGATAAAAGCAGAAAGCCGATGCAGAGGTAAAGGGTATTGCGTATGTTTGAAAGCCGCATAATAAACTGAATATGCCTTTAAAAGTAACCCAAACCCTTCTAACCGCAGCCCTGCTGGGCGTTACAATTTTCACAAAGGCCCAGGCGCCTACACCGGCCGCCGAACGCTTGCGCTCGCTGGAGCAGAAAAAGACGCTTCGGACCCGGTCCGTTCTCGACAGCATCCGTTTCCGGAACATCGGTCCCGCCATTATGAGCGGCCGTGTTTCCGACCTCGACGTCAACCCGGCCGACCCCACGGAATTCTATGTTGCCTATGCTTCGGGCGGCGTTTGGCATACCCGCAACAACGGGCAGTCGTTCTCACCTGTTTTCGACAGCACCGAAATCCTCACCATCGGCGACATTGCCGTAGACTGGCGCAGGGGCACCATCTGGGTCGGCACGGGTGAGGTAAACAGCAGCCGCTCCTCCTATGCCGGCACGGGCGTTTATAAAAGCACCGACCGGGGCCGGAGCTGGCAATACCTGGGGCTGCCCGAGTCGCATCATATCGGCAAAATCCAGCTGCACCCCACCAATGAGAACATTGCCTGGGTAGCGGTGCTGGGCCACCTCTACAGTGCCAACCGGGAACGCGGCGTTTACAAAACCACCGATGGCGGGCGGAGCTGGAAACAGACCCTGTTTGTGGATGACAACACAGGGGCCGTCGACCTGGATCTCGACCCTCAGAACCCCGATATACTCTATGCTACTGCCTGGCATCGCACCCGCCGTGCCTGGAGCTTCGTGCCCTCAGGAAAAACAAGCGGCTTGTATAAAAGCACGGATGGCGGCGAGCGCTGGACCCGTTTGAATACAGAAGGATCGGGGCTGCCTACAGGCGATGTGGTAGGGCGAATGGGCGTAGCGGTCTATCCCAAAAACCCGAATATCGTGTACGTGGTGGTCGACAACCAAACGCCCTCCCCCGACACGACACTCAAAGACACGTCGCGCTATTACCTGCGCCATTTCAAAAACATCGGCCCGGAAGACTTTGCCCGGCTTGATGAGCGCAAGCTCGACAGCTTCCTGAAGCGCAATGGCATGCACCGGCGCTATACGGCACGCCAGGTAAAAGAGCAGGTAGCCACGGGGCAGCTGAGGTCGTCGGCCCTTTACGACTACCTGTATGTGAATACCGGCTTTGAAACCACCCCACTGGGAGCAGAAGTGTACCGCAGTGAAGATGCCGGCCGCAGCTGGCGCAAAACACACGAAAAGCCACTTACGATTTTCAGCAGCTATGGCTACTATTTCGGAAAGATCTATGTGTCGCCCCAGGACGACCGGAAAGTGCTGGTACCGGCCTTCAACATCGACCTCTCCACCGACGGCGGCAAAACCTTCAAACACATCGAACGCGAGCATGTGCATGCAGACCATCATGCCGCCTGGATCAACCCGGCACGGGACGGGCACATTGTGAACGGCAATGACGGCGGCATCAACATTACCTACGACTACGGACAAAACTGGCAGAAGGTCAACACGCCGGCCGTAGGTCAGTATTATGCGGTGACGGTGGATGATGCAAAGCCCTATAACGTCTATGGCGGGCTCCAGGACAATGGGGTATGGTGGGGCCCTTCCACCCACAAGGAAACCATGGACTGGCACGACAACGGTCAGTATCCCTTCCGCATGATCATGGGTGGCGATGGAATGCAGGTGCAGGTAGATCCCCGCGATAACACCACCACGTATACCGGCTTCCAGTTCGGCAATTACAGCCGCCTGAACCGGCTCAGCCCGCAGGGCTCGGCAAAGCGCATCACACCGCAGCATGCGCTCGGACAAAAGCCCTTCCGCTTCAACTGGCAGACGCCCATCCTGATGAGCCGGCATAACCCCGACATCCTCTACTTCGGCGGCAATCAGCTGTTCCGCTCCTTCAATAAGGGCGATACGATGCTCGTGCTGGGCCAGGACATGACCAAAGGTGATGGCGGTGGTAACGTGCCCTACGGCACCATCACGACCATTGCCGAGTCGCCCCTGCGTTTCAGCCTGCTGTATACCGGCACCGACGACGGGCGCCTGCATGTGAGCCAGGACGGCGGCTACAACTGGCAGGCTCTGAACGACATTCCGGCAAACATTAAAAAGAAACTGGTGCTCCCGCAAGGCCTGTGGGTGAGCCGCATCATTGCTTCGCAGTGGAGCGAGCCCCGGGTGTATGCTACGTTCAATGGTTACCGCTTCGACGACTTCAGGCCTTACCTGTTCGTAAGCGAAGACTACGGCGCCACCTGGAAACCACTGGGCACCGATCTCCCCTTCGAGCCGATCAACGTGGTGCGTGAGGATCCGAAAAATCCGGACATCCTCTATGTAGGCACCGACGGGGGCATTTACGTAAGCTTCAACCGCGGAAGCAGTTTCATGGCCTGGACGGCCGGACTGCCCTGGGCCGTACCTGTGCATGATATCGCCATACAGACCCGCGAAAACGAGCTGGTGCTCGGTACGCATGGCCGCAGCCTCTACATTGCGAAGCTGGAGGATGTGCAGGGATTGCAGCAGGACCCGGAATGGATCAGAAAAAAAGCAGAACGCGAAAAGAAAAAGAAAACTCCCGCTGCTGGCAGCGACCAATAATTGCTGAGCTGGCGCTGCGCATAAATTTTGCAGGCTGCCGGGCATGATGGAAGAACTGCTCCGATGGCTCGGCCAATGGAATCCACCGGCGCTGCTCTGGAACCTGGCCATCGTGGGAGGCGCATTGCTGCTCGGACTGCTCACGGCAGCGGCTCTCTGGCTAATGGCGCGCGCGCAGCAACGTATGCCGGAGCGCTACCGCCTTGCCGGATCTTTGCTGCGCCATCTGTCGATCCCCGTAACGTTGTTTCTGCCCATTTTCCTGCTCGACCTGATGTACCCCGAGCTGAAGGGCAGCCGCGCACAGCTGCGCAACGGGGCGCATGCGCTGGAAATCGGCCAGATCGCATCAATGGCCTGGATCCTGCTGCGGAGCCTCAAAGTGCTCCAGGACCTGGTGCTGGCACGAATCGATATCCACCGCGCGAACAACCTGCGGCAGCGACGGATCCTGACACAGCTGGCTTATATCCGTAAGGTCATCGGCAGCGTTATCGTTTTGCTGGCGATCGGTGCCATCCTGCTCACATTTGCCACTTTACGCAAAGTCGGCACCGGCCTGCTCACCGGGGTCGGCATCGGCGGTATCATCATCGGCTTTGCCGCGCAACGCTCCCTCGCCAACCTGCTCGCCGGCTTCCAGATTGCCTTCACACAACCGATACGCCTGGATGACCAGGTGGTGGTGGAAGGGCAGTTCGGAAACATTGAAGAAATAACGCTCACTTACGTGGTCGTGCGCATCTGGGACGACCGCCGGCTGATTCTTCCCATCACCTGGTTCATTGAAAAGCCCTTCGAAAACTGGACGCGCACCACCGCCGACCTGCTCGGTACGATCTTCTATTATGTCGATTACTCCGTACCGTTAGCCCACGTGCGTCAGGAATTCGTGCGCTATGTGCAGGCGCATCCACTCTGGGATGGCCGCGCCGCCGCACTGATCGTGTCCGACAACAAGGCCGATGTGATGGAGATCCGTGGATTGGTGAGCGCCCGCAATGCCGGGGCCCTCTTTGACCTGCGCTGCGCTGCCCGGGAACACCTGATGCAGTATATCGCAGAGAAATACCCGGATGCGCTTCCAAAGCAACGACTGAGCGGCCAGCAGTGAGCAGAAAGAATCCTGAGAGGCGGACTACGTCCATTCCACAGGCTACTGCTCACCGCTCATCACTTAAAACACCTTGAACCGCTCAAAGCAGGCTCTTTCCAGCGCCTCTCGGTCGTCGGGGTGGGCGATATTGATCAGGGCCCGGGCCCTCTGCCGGAGATTCTTGCCGAACAGATATGCGACGCCGTACTCGGTGACGACATAATGCACATGCGCCCGCGTGGTAACAACCCCTGCACCCTGTTTCAGAAAAGGCGTTATGCGCGCCACGCCTTTTGCCGTGCGCGAAGGCAACGCAATAATGGGCTTGCCTCCTTCACTAAGGGCCGCGCCACGGATAAAATCCATCTGTCCGCCCACACCCGAAAACTGGTAGGTGCCTATCGAGTCGGATACGACCTGCCCGGTGAGATCAATTTCGATGGCACTGTTGATGGCCACTACACGCGGGTTGCGCCGGATGATATGCGGGTCGTTTACATAATCGATATCGAGGAACTGAAAGGCAGGATTATCATCTACGTAATCATAAAGCCGGCGGCTGCCCAGCGCAAAACCGGTAACGGCCTTTCCCGGGTGAATTTTCTTGTAGCGGTTATTGATCACGTCTTTCTCAAACAGGTCAACGATCCCATCCGAGCACATTTCGGTGTGCACGCCCAGGTCTTTATGCCCGGTCAGCGATTTCAAAACAGCGTCCGGTATGGCGCCGATACCCATCTGCAAGGTCGATCGGTCTTCGATGAGCGCGGCTACATGCTGGCCGATCCGCATTTCCACGGGGCCGGCCTTATCGCCGAATTTCACCTCGAACAGGGGCTCATGACCTTCCACCAACGCATGAAAGCGGCTGGAATGAACAACGCCATCGCCATGCGTGCGGGGCACATTACGATTGACCTGCGCTATCACATAGCGGGCCGTATTGACCGCTGAACGCGCCACGTCTACCGACACGCCCAGTGAGCAGTAGCCATGCGCATCGGGGGGCGACACCTGGACCAGCGCCACATCTATCGGAAGAATACCCTGGTTGAAGAGGTTGGGAATCTCACTGAGAAAGACCGGCACGTAATCGGCCCGGCCTTCTGCCACATCGTTGCGGATAGAAGCAGAAACAAAAAGCGAATTGAGCCGGAAGCTGTCAGCAAGCTCCGGCCGGTTTACGTGCACATCGCCATAAACGGTGATGAAAACCAGCTCAACATCGCGGAGGCGGTCGCCCTGCTCTGCAAGAGCCTTCAACAATAGCGTGGGCGTTTGAGCGCTGCCCTGCACAAAAACGCGGTGGCCCGACTGCACCACCGACAAGGCTTCCGCAGGGGTCTGATAACGGATGGGTGTTTTCATATCGGGTGCAAAGTTCGCCCGGGGCCCCTGCGGGAAACCTGAGCGGTCTTAACGTAAGTGCTAATATTCATCAGGTTTGTTGATACCCCGGCTGGGCCCCGGAGAACGCTTCTGAACAACCGCTTCCGGCAACTCCCTAATTTCGCTCCAGCCATGCGTCGCCAGATACACGAAGCCCGTTATTTTCTTTACAGCCAGGCCTTCGCCGATGGGCTGCGCACTACCGTAGCCATCCTGATCCCGGCGGTGGCCGGCGCCTATTTTGGCTTTTTTCAGACCGGCATCACCCTTGCACTGGGAGCCCTTTGCGTCAGCCTGACCGATGCACCGGGGCCACTGCTCAACAAAAGAAACGGGATGCTGGCCTGCGCCATTACGCTTTTCGTGGTTGGCCTGCTGACGGTGCTGGCTCAGCCCTACCCCCTGCTGATGGGCCTGGAGATCGTGGCTGTCGGTTTTTTCTTTTCCATGTTCAATGCCTATGGCCCCCGGGCGGCAGCGGTAGGCAGTGCCGCGATCCTCATCATGATCCTCTCCATGGACCAGCGATTGCCTCCTTCGCAGGCGCCGGTTTATGCCGCCTATGTAACTGCCGGTGGGTTATGGTATTTTCTGTTGAGTTACTTTTTCTCGCTGGTGCGCCCCTACCGGCCCGGACAGCGGGTGTTAGGCGATTGCCTTCGTGAGATCGCGGGCTACCTGCGCGTCAAGGCCCGTTTTTATGAACCCGACACCGACCTCCTGCGCGCCTACCGGCGGCTCGTAGCCCGCCAGGTAGTCGTTCACGAAAAACAGGATGCGGTGCGCGACCTGCTTTTCAAAACGAGGCAAATTGTACAGGAATCCACCCCGGACGGACGTCGCCTGGTGCTGCTCTTTGTGGAGGCGGTGGATCTGTTTGAAGATGCTACGGCCACCTACCACGACTATAAGTCGCTGCGCAGCCGCTTTGCAGATACCGGAATTCTCAGGCAGATTGCAGGGCGCATCCGCCTGCTGGCAGCCGAACTCGACAGGCTGGGTGTGGCCGTTCAAACACAATCCGCCTACCAGCCACATCACGATCTCGAACAGGAACTGGTATCGCTGAAAGCCGAAATGGACGCCCTGCCCCGGCTGGCAACGGAAAGCCATCTCGTTTTGCGTAAAATACTGGTAAACCTTCGCCGGCTGATCCAGAGGCTCCACCGCCTGAATCGCTATGCGGCGGGCGATGTTACCGGAGAAACCCTGCAGCTCGACCATGGCCGCTTTGTCAGCCATCAGCCGCTCGACCCGCGCACATACGCGGAAAACCTCACACTCAAATCCGGGATTTTCCGGCACGCCCTGCGCGTGGCGCTGGCATCCTTACTGGGCTATTACCTGATCCGCATCATCAACTACGGAACGCACAGCTACTGGGTGCTGCTCACAATCGCATTCATCCTGAAGCCTGCCTTCAGCCTTACCCGCGAGCGCAACGTGCAACGGATCATCGGAACCGTTTCCGGCATCGGCATTGCCCTGGCCGTGTTGCTGCTCTTTCCGGCAAGGCCCGTCCAGTTTGGCTTCCTGGTGCTGTTCATGCTCCTTACTTACTCCTTTCTCCGGATCAACTACCTGGCGATGGTGCTGTTTACCACACCCTTTGTGATCATCCTGTTTTCCTTTCACGGACTGCCCTTCCGGGAAGTGATCCTGGAACGCCTTTTCGACACGGTGTTGGGTTGTGCCATCGCTTTTGGCGCCAGTGTGCTGCTGTTTCCGTCCTGGGAAGCTGGCCAGCTCAGCACCCACCTGCAGGGGGTAATGCAGGCGAACCTTACCTACCTGAAACTGCTGTTGTCTGGACTCGAAGGCAGGCCGATCCCGCTGCTCTCCTATAAGCTGGCGCGGAAAGAAATTTACGTGCAGACCGCCAACCTGAGCGCTTCCTTTCAGCGCATGCTCAACGAGCCGGCTGCCCTTCAGAAAAATGCGCCCCGACTCCAGCAGTTCATTGTGCTCCAGCATTTGCTGTTTTCCAATATTGCCGCCCTCATGCTGGAGCTCATGCAAAAAAGTCCGCGGGTGTATCCACCCGTCCTCGTTCAAAAGGCGCGTAAAGCCCTGCTGCAGGTAGGCAGTAGTCTGGAAAGGATGGGCGTACAGCCGGAAGCCATCGAAGCATCCGACATCAAAGCCGGATTCGAAGGGGCAACAGGAGAGCCCTTGTGGGATACCCAGCTCGATTACATTGTAGATGCCTGTAAAGACATGGACAAGCTGGTAGCGCAGACCTTTGCCGGCAATGTCAGCGCTTCACGAATGCAGCCGTAGCGCGGATACTGCCATCGGCACCAATAAGCCGGACAAGGTAATGTCCTGGCTGCAGTGCTTCCGTATCCAGGCTGAAACTGTTCAGGCCCGAACGGAGCAATTGCCGGTTACGCCTCAGGATCCTGCCGATACCGTCAACGATCACCAACTCCGCACTTTCACTAACGTTAACGGATATGCGCATCCAGGTTGCAGCGTCTACCGGATTCGGAGAAAGGGTCATGCTCACGCCCGTTGCATCGGAAAAGCGCAGGATACGGCTGTACCGGATCGAGCCGTCGACATCTTTCTGGGCGAGGCGGTAAAAGGCTTCGTTACCGGCTGCCTGCGGGTCGGAGAACTGATAGGACAACAGGGTGCTGCTGTTGCCGCCCGGAGCGAGCGTGCGTACGAACCCGACCTGTTGAAACGCGCGGCCATCCGAAGATCGTTCAACATGGAAACCCAGGTTATTCCACTCGCTCCCGGTGGTCCACTCCAGTTGGTAGCCCCTGCCCTGCCTGCGGCCGGAAAAGGAAAGCAGCCGAACCGGAAGCGGGCTGCCGGCATTACTGATCGCAAAGGGCGAAAAATCATTCACCCCGTCGATCGTCACCGTGCGGCTACCGCCCGGCTGACCTTCCGGCTGAAGTGGGCCTCCGATTTGCTCCCACACGGTACCATTATGATGGTTCACCACCACGCGGCCCTGAGTGTCGAAAGCGCTTCCCAGAATCTGGCTGTCTGCCTCGTTGTACTGGAATACGAGGGTGACGCCTTCAGGAGAAACGGATGAAGGTGTAATATTCCAGACCCGCTGAATGGCCCGTTCGGGATTGACGGCGGCGGGTACAATCATACCTTTCAATCCGACCGACCAACTTCTGTTGCCACCGTTGCGGATGGTCAGCGGCGAATAACTTCCGGCCCGGATGCCTACCGGAAACCGCTGCTCTGCGCCCACATTGCGCACCGATAACTTTCCATTTCCATTCAGGACAATGAACCCGTTTGCACCGCCGCCGAGAATGCTGCCTGCTTCGAGGTTGTACTCACCGAGTTCAATACTTCTTCCGTTGCCGGCCAGCGTAACCTGCCCGGCGATAACTACAGGGCCGCGCAAGCGGAGTAAACCGCTGCCACCGACGACGAGTTGACCAACCGTAATTCCCGGCAACTCCTGATCGGCGATTCCCGAAAGTGTCAGCTTCCCTGCCGCCGTACCCGTAAGAACGCCGTCGCCCGAAATATTGCCCAGTACATTAAGATCACCGGTGCTGACCTGAACCGATGCCCCTTGTGCAATGGTAAGATTACGTACGGCACCCTGGCTGCTGACCACGGGCTGAATGGATGTTTGCGGAACAAGGGCGTCCACGCTGGCATTAGGTAAGGCCCCGCACCAGTTCCGGTTGTCGTGCCAGCTTGAGCTGACGGCTCCGGTCCACACGCTTTCGGTGCGCACGGTCAGCTGCGCACTGGCAACCAGGGCCGGACAACCTCCGGCGGCGGATAGTGCATACGAGATCGTATGGGTACCGGCAGGAGCATTACTCAGGTTGACTACCCCCGACGTGTTATTCACGACAAGCTGCGGAGTGGCGCTGCTCCAGGTTCCGCCGGGTGTTCCGGAAAAAGCAGGTGTTACCGAACCTGAGGCGCAGTAAGGATTGGAAGGAAAGGAAACCGAGGCGCTACGGGCAGGATTTACGGTGATCGTAAAAGATCCGGCGGTCCCGGCGCAGGTGGTACCATTGAGGCTGAGGGAGGGCGTCACGGACACCGTGGCAACGCTTGCGGATCCGGTCGGATTGACCGGAGTGAAGAAAGGCAGATTACCCGATCCGGAAGCGGGCAGACCGATGCCCCCCTGGTTGTTCGACCAGGCAAAGGTGCTGCCTGCTATGGTAGACGAAAAAACCGGAAGGGTAACCCCCGTGTTGTGGCATACCTGCTGATTGGCCAGCCCGCTCATGGCAGGCCTTGGATTCACCCGGATGAGAAAGGTAGAAGCCGGCCCGGTGCAGGAGCTTGTCCGTGCCCGTATCGTGATCGTGGCCTGCCGCTGGCTCTGGCTGCTGTTACTGGCCGTAAATGACAGATTACCGGTACCTGAAGACGCCAGGCCAATGGCCGTGTTGCTGTTGCTCCAGGTGATGGAAGTGGCCCCTCCGCCGGAGGTAAAGTTCACGGACGCACTGCCCGGACAAAAAGTACGGTCTCCGGGAGCTGCGACCGTCGGGTTGGTTAATGTGATGTTGTTACTGTTCGATCCGCTTGTAAGCACATAAGCAAGAGTGGAAGGATTCTGGGCATGCACACGTACGCGGTACCCGGAAGCAGTCGCCGCACTGAAAGGAATCGCGATCGAAATGGGCACAGGTTCATTGTCATCATCGGCATCAGTGGTTGTCGTGAACGTCTGGGGAGCGGTTGTTCCAATGATCTGTGTACCTGAGGCGAAGGAGCCCGATGCGTTGCTTAACTCCACCACAAAAAAGCAGGCCACAGGCAGGTTCGGCCCATTGAGACGTACCGAAACGGAGCCCGTCGCTCCTCCACAGAAAGAAGTTGCCGAAGGAACCGGCGTGCGGAAAGTGGTTTGTGCCCGGGTCATTGAGGGAACGAGCAGAAACAATGCGCTCAGGGCGGAGACCCAGCCCGGAACTGTTCTTTTAGATGCACGCATAGCAACCTTGATTTTGTAGGATTAAATAATTACCCACAAAAGTTGCAAGTAAAAACCATTACGCACCTAGCACAAACCCGAATTATTGATAATGGTTTACACTTATCCGGTAGGCTTTTTACTACAAGATCCTCCGGTGGTATTGTGATACGAATAAATGAGCGGCCTGAAGCGGGGTAGCAACGACATGGCCCTCTGAGTGCTTTGCGTCCGGTGCCCCTTGTTATCTTTGAACCAACCAGGATACTGCCAGTGCATATCCCTCGAGCCCCAGCCCGGTGATGACCCCGGCAGCTTTTGCCGAAACATAAGAAAGGCGGCGAAACTCCTCACGGGCATGAACATTCGAAATATGAACCTCCACCACGGGTATACCGATGGCGGCTACGGCGTCGCCGATGGCTACCGATGTATGGGTGTAGCCGGCCGGATTGAGAATAACTCCATCTGCTTCTCCGGCAGCCCGGTGCAGGGCATTGATCAGCTCGCCTTCGATATTGCTCTGAAAATAACTGATCGCCACTTGCGGGTAGCGTCCCTTCAGGGCATCCAGAAAGGCATCGAAACTCCCGCTTCCATAGATGCCGGGTTCGCGGGTACCCAGCAGATTCAGGTTCGGACCGTTGATGATGGCGATCTTCATGGATTCAAATTTACGTTTTATCGGTTGATGGCGGGATGAAGCGGCGATGCCCCCCCTTTCTGGGAGAGATACGGCAGGTCGATGCAACGGCAAAATGTTACCTTTAGCCCTTCTGCGTCTGGCAGCCTACTACAATGAAACACCTGCTGATCCTCACACTTTGGTCGCTTCCTTTTTGTTCCCATGCACAGGACACCCTGGCGCCCCGCACCCTCGATGAGGTGATCGTTTCTGTCAATAAATGGGAGCAGAAACTGAACGAGGTTCCCAACAAAGTGACGCGCATGGGACAGGTTCAAATCCTGCGTAACAACCCGCAAACAGCTGCCGACCTGCTCGGACAGAGTGGTACCGTATTTATACAAAAGAGCCAGCTGGGCGGCGGTAGTCCCATGATCCGGGGCTTCGCCACGAACCGCGTGTTACTGGTACTCGACGGGGTGCGCCTCAATAATGCCATCTACCGGAGCGGCAACCTGCAAAACGTGATCTCCATCGACCCGCTCGGCATTGCGGAAGCCGAAGTGATCTTTGGCCCCGGCTCGCTGATTTATGGTAGTGATGCCATTGGTGGGGTGATGGACTTCCATACCCTTCCGGCACGCCTCTCGGCCACCGGAAAAACATTCTTCAGCGGTTCGGCACAAACCCGGTATGCCAGTGCCAATCAGGAGCGCACCCTACACGCCGATCTGAATGTGGGCGGAAAGCGCTGGTCCTTTCTGACCTCGGCCACTTTCAGCAAATTCGGCGACCTGCGTATGGGTAAACAGGGCGGCGACGACAGTTATCTGCGGCCCGAATTCATAGAGCGGATCAATAATACCGATTCCATCATTCGGAACGCCGACCCGCGGCGGCAACGATTCAGCGGCTACGAACAACTGAACCTGCTGCAGAAGCTGCGCTTCCGGCCAACCGAAAACATCGATCTCTACTACACCTTTCACTATGCCCGAACCGGCACGGCACCCCGCTACGACCGCCTGATCCAGTATCGGCAGGGCCGCCTTCGTTTTGCGGAATGGAACTACGGTCCCATGATCCTGAACATGCACCAGCTGCAGTTGCTGCACAGCCGTAGAAATACGATGTATGACGACCTGCGCTTCACAGCCGCCTTGCAGGACTATACCGAAAGCCGCATCGACCGTCCCTTCCGGAGCAATAACCGCACGATCCAGGAAGAACGGGTGCAGGCCCTTGTATTCAACGCAGACGCTACCCGCCACCTCGGCCGCGGCCAGTTGTTCTATGGCGCCGAATGGGTACACAACCGGGTAGGCTCAACCGGACTACGTAGCGACATCCGCAATGGGCAATCCATCGCCACAGCCAGCCGCTATCCGGATGCCAGCACCTGGTCTACAGGCGGGTTCTATGCCAGCTATAAGCTCAATCCCGATCCACGGCTCACCCTGACCGGCGGACTTCGCTACAGCATCAACCAGGTGCAGGCCTCCTTTGACACCGGTTTTGTTCGCTTCCCCTATCGAGAGGCCCGTCTTCAGAAGAATGCGCTGACCGGAAACCTGGGCCTCGTGTTTCGTCCCCGCGAGGGATGGCAGATCAATGCTGTGGGCTCGAGCGGCTACCGAATGCCCAACATCGACGACCTGGGAAAACTCTTCGAGAATGCCCCCGGACTGGTGAATGTGCCCAATCCATCACTGAAGCCCGAGTATGCCTGGAACCTGGAGACCGGCCTGGTGCACCACAAAGCCAACCGGTACCGGATCGAACTGAATTTGTTTTACACCTGGCTCGATGATGCCATTACGCGTCGTCCCTTCACCTTCAACGGACAGGACAGCATCCTGTTCGAAGGCACCCGCAGCCGTGTGGAAGCCCTCCAGAACGTGGCGCGGGCAACGGTGTACGGCATTCAGGCCAGCGCAGAGATTTTCTTTGCCCGGAATCTTTCGGCACAGACCCATGCCAACTTTACCCGTGGCCGGGAAACCGACGACCGCAACGATGTACAGGTACCTCTTCGCCATGCAGCGCCGTTTTTCGGGTCTACGTTTGTGCGTTACCGTAAGCAACCCTGGTTCATCGAACTGGGAGCGCACTACAACAGCGCCGTTCGCGCTGCCGACCTGCCGCCCAGCGAGCAGGCAAAACCGGAGATCTATGCAAAGGATGCCGAAGGCCGTCCGTGGTCGCCGGGCTGGTATACGCTGCACCTCAAGGGAAGCTGGCAACTCAAAAAGCACCTGCTGCTGACCGCCGGCTGGGAGAACATTACCAACCGCCGCTATCGACCCTACTCATCGGGTATTGTGGCCGCCGGCTCAAATCTCATTATATCGCTGCGGGCCAGCTGGTGATCAGAGCCGGATCCGGAAGCCACCATTCATCACAAAGCCATCGAGTGGCGCGTAGATATCGCGGAACTGCGGATTGTCGATGCTGCCCGTATAAATCGGTCCGAATTTCGTTTGGCGGGTATCGGAGAAGTTCTCGAAGTTGAGGAAGAGCGACCATTTGCCCCAGATCTTCTCACCCATGAAACCGGTGATCCAGTAAGCCCTGCCCTGCGTGCCATCGGTAAGCCCTTGCGGACTGAAATAATAGGCCTCCAGTCCGAGTTTCCACTGTTCGTGCTTTTCCCACATCAGCACATTGTTGAGGCGATGGCGGGCAGTCAGAGGCAGGGGCCCGGCATCGGTGGGGGTATAGCGATAACGCGCATCGGTGAGCGTGTAACCGAAGAACAACTTGAAATCGCCATAAAGCAGGCGCAGGTTGGTTTCCAGGCCCCGGGTGTCGATCCATCCGGGCGCCGTCTGGAATTGTCCGGTGCCGGAAAGACCCGCATGCAGCACCAGCGGGTTATTGATACGGGTATAGAAAAACAACTGGTTTACATCTACCGCCAGCCGCCCGAAACGCTTTTTAAAGTTGATATCCCAATTGGCTCCCACGGAACGCTCATTCACGAGCTGACCGATACGCAGGCGATCCAGCGCACGGAACTGGCGGCGCTCGGCTTCTTCTGTAAAGATGGTCGGCGACTTGTAGCCACGCCCGCCACCGATGCGCGTGCTCCACTGCTCGTTCAGCCGGTACAGCAGCGAAAGGCGCGGCAGGATCTCGACACCCAGCTGTTCCACCAGGTCCGTACGCAAACCGGCTTCCATCGTCAGCCGCCCGTTCAGGTTGCGGGTATATTGGGTAAAAATGCCGCCCGTGCGGATGCTGTAGTCCTGCGCCGCAGCCGGTGTTGCGGCCCGCTGCCGGAAGGCATCGCTGTTCAGGCTGGCACCCAGCACCCAGTTGCTATGCGCTGTATTCCGGTTATAGGTAGCCTCCGAAAAGGTCATCCACTGCTGCCCGAGAAAGGCGTGGCCCGGCATGGTCAGCTGCCGGTCAAAAAAGCCGATGCTGTTACGGAACTGCAGAAAGGCTTCCTCGCCCAGGCGGTAACGCCATTGCTGTTGCGTGCTGATGCGTTGTGTCTGGTTGCGTTCGAAAAAGCCGCTGCCTCCGTTCTTCACGTAGTCCATATTGCCTCCGATCCGGTCTTCCGACACCAGTTGTACGCCCAGGTCGAGATCGCTGTTCTTACCATACAGAAAAAGGCGGGGATGCACGGTATAACGCTCAAACTTCGGAATGGCCGTAAGGCCGATACTTGCGGGGTCAAAGGGCAGCTGCCGGTTGTGGGCGCCGTAGAGGGTTAGTCCGATCTTACCATAACGTTCACTGTAGAAGCCCGCCAGGTCGAGCCCTCCGGCGCTGGTGCCATTGGCCAGGAAACTCAGCTCACGGTTCTTTCCAGGCGTCTTCGAAACGAGGTTGACCAGGCCGGCGATCGCTCCGCCCCCATAGAGGGTGGATGCGGAGCCCTTGATGACTTCCACCTGCTTCAGGTCGAGCGGCGTGATCTGCAGGAGGCTCAGGCCACCGGAAAAGCCGGCATAGAGCGGCAGTCCGTCGCGGAGCAACTGCGTATAGCGTCCTTCGAGGCCCTGTATGCGGATGCCTGCATTGAAGGAGGTAGCCGAAGTCTGCTGCGTTTGGATACCGGTGCTTTCATTGAGCATCATCCGGATGTCGCCCGGCTTCATATTCGATTTTTCCTGGAGCTCTTCGCCCGAGATCACTTCCACGCGGGTGGGCGTCTGGCTGATGCTGCGGCTGGCCCGGGTGGCTGTTACGATCACTTCCTCCTCCTCATGACCATGATCTTGGCAGTCTTCACCTTCCTCATGTCCGCCGGCGCAACAAGCCGGCTTTGCCTGGGTAGCGGTAGTATCTTTTTTTTGCTGGGCGGAAGCCGTCGTGGCCGATGCCAGCAGCAGCAGCAGCAGCAGGATGTGTTTCATCCGGCAAATATCGGGTGGCAATGATGAAAAAGTCCCGCTGCTGCAGGACTTGCTATAGCTGAATCAGTTGTTCGGTTCCGTATAAGCACGGACCATCGACACAAAGTCATCGAACAGGTAGCGGCTATCGTGCGGGCCCGGCGTGGCTTCCGGATGATACTGCACCGAAAAGGCGGGCTTGCCCTTCACACGGATGCCTTCGATCGACTGATCGTTCAGGTTGACATGCGTGATCTCGATATGATCGGCCGCGCGCACCGCTTCCGGGTCTACACCAAAGCCATGGTTCTGCGTCGTGATCTCGCAACGGCCGGTAAGCAGGTTCTTCACCGGATGATTTAACCCACGATGACCATGGTGCATTTTGAAGGTCCGGATGCCATTGGCCAGGGCCAGAATCTGGTGGCCCATGCAGATGCCGAACAGAGGCTTGTTATCGTTCATCAGGTCTTTTACCGTACCGATGGCATAGTCCATGGAGGCGGGGTCGCCGGGACCATTGGAGATGAAGTAGCCATTGGCCCCGAAGGCCCGTATTTCTTCGGGTGCTGTTTTTGCGGGAAACACCCGGATGAAGGCGCCGCGATCGGTCATACAATTGAGGATATTACGCTTGACGCCAAAGTCGAGTACGGCGATGCGGATCGGAGAGGCCGGGTCGCCCAGCTCGTAGGGCACTTTCGTGCTCACCAGGGAGGCCAGCTCGAGTCCATCCATCTCCGGCACCTCCGCCAATTTCTGCTTCAATACTTCGGCATCCAGAATTTCAGAGGAGATGATACAGTTCTGCGCCCCTTTATTTCGTATGGAGGCTACGAGGGCGCGCGTATCAACGCCTTCGATGGCCACGATTCCCTGGCGCTTCAGGTACTCGTCGAGCGATCCCTCCGCCTGGCGGCGCGAGAACAGTTCCTCCAGGTTGCGCCCGATCAGGCCCTTGATCTTGATGCTGTCACTTTCCACGTCTGCTTCCTTTACCCCATAGTTACCGATGTGCACATTGTTCATGATCAACACCTGGCCGTAATAGCTGGGATCGGTAAATACTTCCTGATAGCCGGTCATTCCGGTATTGAAACAAATTTCACCACCGGTGGTGCCGATGGCGCCGAAGGCTTTGCCGCGGCACACGGTTCCGTCTTCAAGAACAAGCAGGGCTTCACGTTGAGGGCTCATAAAAAAACAAATTGCGCAAATATAGGCTGCCTGTCTTCCGGAGGGGGCACCCGGGACCTAGTTTTCTGTAAATTTTCAGTCAATCCGGAACCACAAGACGTAAAAAGCCGGTGCACAACGCGCACCGGCTTTCTGAAAAAGCTATTCCGAAGCTATAAGGCTCAGGAAGGCTGCTGCTCGGTAGCTTCCGGAGCATCAGCGGCGGGAGCCTCAGGGGCTTCTGCCTGTGCTTCGGCAGCGGCACCTTCAGCCTTCTTCTTGGAACCTGCGCGGCGGGTACGCTTGGCAGGAGCTTCGGCCTTGGCGGTTTTCTTACCGTAGATTTCGTTGAAATCAACCAGCTCGATCATGGCCATCTCCGCAGCATCACCGGGGCGGATGCCCAGCTTGATGATACGGGTGTAGCCACCGGGGCGGCCGGCAACTTTCTCGGAAATGGTTCCGAACAGTTCCTTAATGGCTTCTTTGTTCTGCAGGTAGGAGAACACAACACGACGCTGGTGGGTGGTGTTTTCCTTTGCCTTGGTGATCAGCGGCTCGGCGTAAACGCGCAGGGCCTTGGCCTTCGCCAGGGTGGTTACGATACGCTTGTGCTCGATGAGCTGGCAGGTGAGGTTCATCAGCAGCGCATCGCGGTGCGATTTGGTGCGGCTGAGGTTTTTGATTTTGTCTCCGTGACGCATGACATTTGAGTTTTACCGGCTGCACCGTGTCAGGAATTGCAACCGTTGGTGATGTGCCAATTAGCAAATGTGCCAATTAGCAGATTAAAAAGAGAACAGATGTACCCATCAGCAAATTTGCTAATCGGCACATCTGCACATCGTTTAGTATTCTTCGCGGTCGAGACCGAGTTTGCTCAGGTCCATCCCGAAGTGGAGACCGCGCTCGTTGAGCACCTGCTCGATTTCGGAAAGCGACTTCTGCCCGAAGTTGCGGAACTTCATCAGGTCTTCCTGCTCGTACTGCACCAGCTCGCTGAGCGAGTTGATCTTGGCAGCCTTCAGGCAGTTGAACGCCCGAACGGAGAGATCCAGGTCTTCCAGCGGGGTCTTCAGCACTTTGCGGAGCTGCAGGGTCTGCTCATCGACGATATCTTCCTTCTTCTCTTCTTTTGAATCGAAGGTGATATTCTCGTCGGTGATGATCATGAGGTGCTGGATGAGGATGCGGGAAGCCTGCTTCACCGCTTCTTCGGGATGAATGGTTCCATCGGTGGTCACTTCCATGACGAGCTTCTCGTAGTCGGTACGCTGCTCCATACGGGTGTTCTCGATAGCGTATTTCACATTCTTGATGGGCGTGTAGATGGCGTCCATCGGGATGAGGCCGAGGGCGGCATCTTTCGGACGGTTTTCTTCGGCGGGAACATAACCGCGACCGCGGCCGATGCTCAGTTCGATATCGAGCTTGGCCGACGAATCCAGCGTGCAGATGAGCAGCTCGGGGTTCATGATCTGGAAGGACTGTGTGCCCTCGCCCAGCATGCCGGCGGTCAGCTCGGTGCGGTTCTTCACCGTCAGGCTGATCTTCTCGGTCTGCACCTCGTGGTCAACGATCTTCTTGAAGCGAACCTGCTTCAGGTTGAGGATGATTTCCACGACGTCTTCAGAAACACCCTTGATGGTAGCGAACTCGTGGTCAACCCCCTCGATGCGAACGCCGGTGATGGCGTAGCCTTCCAGGGAGTTCAGCAGCACGCGGCGCAGGGCATTACCGATGGTAACGCCATAACCGGGCTCCAACGGACGAAGCTCAAACTGGGCTTCGAAATCCGTAACCTTCTGCAGAACGATCTTATCGGGCTTCTGAAAATTTAAAATGGCCATGTATTTCAGGTTTAAATGTTTGATCAAATTGGTCTGTCGCTCAAATCCGGTCGAATGTAAAAAGCCGAAGACGATGCAAGCATCGTCCCCGGCGGTATCTTACTTCGAGTACAATTCGACGATCAGTTGCTCCTTGATGTTCTCCGGAACGCTGTCGCGCTCAGGATACGTGATGAAGGTGCCGGTCAGCGACTGGGTGTTGAAATCCAGCCAGCCGAACTTCGGGTTCTTCTCGCGTACGAACGATGTCACCGTGCTGTTGTCTTTCGACTTGTCTTTCAGCGATACCACGTCGCCCGGCTTCAGCTGGAACGAGGGAACGTTCACCACCTGGCCGTTAACGGTTACGTGCTTGTGTGACACCAGCTGACGGGCAGCCGGACGGGAGGGAGCGATACCCATGCGGAAAACGGTGTTGTCCAGACGGGCTTCCAATAACTTGATCAGGTTTTCACCTGTAACACCCTTGCGGCGGGCAGCCTCTTCGAAGGTCTTGCGGAACTGCTTCTCGAGAACGCCGTAGGTGTACTTGGCTTTTTGCTTTTCGCGGAGCTGGAGGGCATACTCACCGAGCTGCTTGCGCTTGCGCAGCGCACCATGCTGTCCGGGAGGGTTGGAGTTTTTGCTCAGCCATTTGCCATTGCCCAGGATGGGCTCCCCGAAAATGCGGGAGATTTTGGTCTTGGGACCAGTGTAACGTGCCATAGTTTATTTCATTTCCGCTTTTTAGAAACCGGCGCGTGCATCGTTGAAAGCGGTAAAAATTAATGCAGCGCCCTTTAGTTAAATGAAAGCCTCCTGGCAGGGAGAGAGAAAGAACGAGAGAACGTGAGAACGTGAGGAAAAGAAGGAGGGGAAGCGGGCTTCCCCGGTCTTCAGCTCTTTTATACGCGGCGCTTCTTGGGCGGACGGCAGCCGTTGTGGGGCAGCGGGGTCACGTCCTTGATCATCGCCACTTCGATACCGCTCTGGGCGAGGGCGCGGATAGCGCTTTCGCGGCCGGCACCCGGACCCTTTACGTAAACGTCTACACGCTTAACGCCGGCGTCGAGGGCTACTTTGGCGGCATCGCTGGAAGCCATCTGGGCGGCATAGGGCGTGTTCTTCTTGGAACCACGGAAGCCCATCTTACCGGCAGAAGACCAGCTGATCACCTGACCGCTCTTGTTGGTCAGGGAGATGATGATGTTGTTGAATGTGGCGCTGATGTGGGCGTCGCCGTAGGCGTCTACCTTCACGATGCGCTTCTTGGCGGCGGCCTTAGCGCTCTGCTGGGCCTTTTGTGCTTTTGCCATGTTGGAAACAGGTAATCGTTTGTTATTAAAAATTCTTCTTCTGCGTCTGTCAGCCTGAGCCTGTCGAAGGCTGGCCACAGTCGCTTGTCGAAGCCCGCTTCTACCCTCCTCCGGCACCACGGTATCCGGCGTAGGAAGCAGTATCAATGGTGCTATGAAAACAGGTCCGGTGCATTCAAGCAGCAAACTGCAAGCAGGTTTTGCTTGCAGTTTGGCTGAAGAGCACAGGGCCCATAATCTTACTTCTTGGGAGCCTTCTTCTTACCGGCAACCGTCTTACGCTTGCCCTTGCGGGTGCGGGAGTTGGTCTTGGTACGCTGGCCGCGAACCGGCAGGCCCTTGCGGTGACGCAGACCACGGTAGCAGGCGATATCCAGCAGGCGCTTGATGGCCATCTGGGTTTCAGAGCGCAGCTGGCCCTCCACCTTGAATTCTTCGGTGATAGCGGTACGGATGTGGTTCAGTTCCTCATCGTTCCACTCGTTTACACGCTTGGAGCGGTCGATACCACCCTTGTCCAGGATGTAGCGGGCAGTAGCGGGTCCGATACCATAGATATAGGTCAGACCGATTTCGCCTCTTTTGTTTTTGGGTAAGTCAACACCGGCAATACGAGCCATAAGGTCTATTCAGTTTTACTTTTTACGAATGGGTTCAACACCACCGGAGATTATCCCTGGCGCTGCTTGTAACGGGGGTTCTTCTTGTTGATCACGTACAGTTTCCCCTTGCGGCGCACGATCTTGCAGTCGGCGCTTCTTTTTTTGATGGATGCTCTTACTTTCATGACGTTTTCAATTTGTGCGTGGGCTCATCGCCGCCGCTATGTTTCTATTTATAGCGGAAGATGATCCGACCCCGCGACAGATCGTAGGGACTCATCTCCACGCCCACCTTATCTCCCGGAAGGATCCGTATGTAGTGCATCCGCATCTTACCGGAGATCGTTGCCAGGATTTCGTGACCGTTTTCCAGCTTTACCCGGAACATCGCGTTCGATAAAGCTTCTAATATTACTCCGTCCTGTTTGATTAATGGCTGCTTCGACATACAGATTTTGGGAGCGCAAAGATATAATCTTTTTCCGGTGAAAAAAAGAAAAAGAGCCGCTTTTTGCGGCTCAAAGGTGCATCTTTTTCACAAAATGTGGGGAAAATTAGTGCGCCACCCCTCTGTCGAGGGTCATTTTGGTCATATCCAGGTGGTGATTTTGCAGTTCGTGCAGGTAAAGGGGATTGTGAAAATGCCGGTGATCCTCCCGGTACCAGATTTCCATGTCGGTGTAGTTGCCGGGCTCCCGCAACAGGATCCGGAAGGGACCTTTCTTGTACTTGACCTGCCCGCTATCGAGCAGCATCTTCTCGAACCCCATCAGGTTTACGAGTGCATCCTCTGAAATCGGGATGGGCACGATCTGCTGGGGCGGGTACCAGAATTCCTGAACGCCGTTGTCGATGCAGGCCATGTTCTCGTCGCGGCTGGTGCCCGTGACGACCCCTTCCCGTTCAACGCCTTCGTCCAGCACCCGGACGACATCGCCGGGTTTGAGTTCCGAAATTTTAATCATATAGCCTTTGTTTTTCCGAATATACCAATTTTCGCCCGCTTTCACCTACCGCAGCAACGCGTGCAGGTTCAGGTTTACCCCGATCAGGTACTGGGCCGACCCGTGCAGGCTTCGCGTGCCATAAAGCGCGCGGTACGATGACTGGAGGGCAAAGCTCTGGTAGAGGCCGGCCAGGAACTGAACATTTGGCCCGCCGCTTCGAAAGGTGATTCCCGGTTGTAGAAAATGATAGGTCCGGCCGGCCGTAAAAGCCGGAAGCAACTCGCCCGGACGCAGGGGCCGGAAAGCGGTACGTCCGCGCTGCAGGAGATCGTAGCGCAAGGAGAAGGCCAGCTCAAAGCGCTCCTTTACGATTCCCACCGCCGGCTCGAGGTAGTAGTTGGCCAGTGCCAGGCGTTGCAGCAGGCCCGCGCTGTCATCGCGGTACCGGAAGGACCCTGCACCCCCATAAATCTCCCAGTGTAATCCCCGGGCACTGGTGCGGTAATAGCCGGCGCCCAGGAAAAGGCTGTTGCGACGCTGGTCGGACACGGTGATTTCATTGCCCGAAGCCTCCGATCGCAGCTCACCGGAGCCCGTATAACCCGCCTGCAGGCCAAGCCCCTTTACCGGCGACCAGGCCGCCCGGAGGGTACCACCGCCCGAAACAGACAGTCCGGCCAGCCCCGCCACCTTCACCTGCCCGGCCTCCGTGAGCAGTGGAGGGTCACTGGGCCGGGGGCGATAATACGAAGTGCCGCAGGAGGCTGCGGTGAGGGCAAACAGGAAGATGAAACAAGAGGAGGGCCGGAAGTAACAGGGGAACATCAGGAAGGTTTGGCCAGCAAGACATACAATATTCATCGTCCGTTGCATGCGTCACTTCCGGAGCTGCCGGGAAATTTTCCGGCCCGTTCTGCTCCTTTCTGTCAAAAATCCTACCTTCCAACTCCGAACTAAACCGAATGCGCCTTCTTCTCCTCCTGCTGCTCACGGGTTTTTCCGCCTTCGCCACCCACGCACAAATCACGACCTACCTCCCCTTCGCAATCAACCAGAAACGCGGCGAAGCGTTGCTGACCTCCCTCGAAGCCAGGTACCGGAAAGACCTCGAATCGCTGAAGCCGATGAGCGACCGCAAGGAACTCGCCGACATTTTCAAAAACCGCTATGAGACGGTGCGCGAGGCCTTCACCGGCGAAGTGTTGCTCAACGATACCGCCCAGAATTACCTCGAAGCCCTCCTGGAGCCGATCCGCCGCAAGTACCCCGGCCACGACTGGCAGGAATTACGCCTCGTATTCTCCCGCTCTCCTGAAATGAATGCCTCCTCGATGGGTGAGGGAACCATTTTCTTCAACATCGGCCTCTTCCGGCGCGTACACAACGAAAGCGAAGCCGCCTTCGTGCTTTGCCACGAGCTGGCACATTATTTCCTCGGCCACGGCAACAATGAAATTTTCCGAAGGGTGGCCCTCGTCAACTCGAAAGAGTTCAAGGAAAAACTGAAACAGATCGAAAAGCAGCAATACGGACAGGGCAAGGCCCTGCGCGAGCTGCTTTCCGACTTTGTCTTCCACAGCCGCCGCCACGGGCGCCAGTTCGAGGAAGCGGCCGACTCTATGGCCCTCGAACTGCTCCGGGGCACGGGCTACGACCTGCGGGGTGTCCTCACCGGCCTGGCCCTGCTCGACTCCTCAGACCAGGAGAAATACAAAGGCCCGCTGGCCATCGAGCGCCGCTTCAACTTTTCCGCCTACCCTTTCCGCAAGAGCTGGCTGGAAAGCGATGACCTCATCATGAGTCATAAAGTGAGCGCCGCCGACAGCGCCCTTCGCGATTCGCTGAAGACGCACCCCGACATCAGCAAACGCATCGCACGGCTGCGGGAGCGCGTATCCGCCTATAACACGGGGACCATAGCTGCTTCTCCGGTAAACGTCCGCCTCTTTGCCGCGCTGCAGCGCCGCTTCGACGACGAGATCATCGTTTATTGCTACGAGCGCGACAATTACACCCGCTCCCTCTACTATGCCCTGCTGGCCGCCGATGCCTACCCCGACAATGCCTGGCTGCATACCTGGGTCGGCCGGATCCTCAACGACCTCTATGAGCGCCAGAAGGCCCATCAGCTGGGCAAAGTGACTGAGCGCCCCGGCAACAACCGGTCCGGCGAATACAACGACCTGCTGCGCCTTGTCGATAACCTGCGGCTCTCTGAGCTCGGGGCGATTGCCTACCACTATTTTGAGACGCATGCCGCCCGCTTCGGTGCCGATCCGGCTTTTTCCGCCGAGCACGCCCGCAGCAAAGCCCATCATCAACCCTGACATCAAACCGTTTACATACCAAACACACCTTTATGAGAAAAATCCTGCTATCCGTAGTCCTGGCGGCCGGCCTGCTTGGCGCCCGTGCCCAGACCAAAGCGACCATCGAGTCGGTGGTTTCCGTAAGTATGCGCAACAGCGGCTCCATCGTGGCCGATGGCCAGATCAAAGGTTACTACTTCTTTTACCTGAGCGACAAGGTCGACCGCAAGACCAACGAGTATGGTCTCCAGCTCCTCGACGCCAACCTCAACACGTTGAAGACGGTGAAGTTTACCGACGACAAGGACATTGTGCTGCTGGAATCGTCCTACAACGGCAATTCGCTCATGTTCATGTTCTACAACGACGATGACCGCACGCTCACCTACCGCGCCTACAACATCGATGGCACCAAAACCTTCGAATACAGCCGCGAACTCGATAAAAAATCGAACGCCTACTTCAAACAGGCGTTGCAGATGCTGAACGACGGTGAAGAAACGGACAACAACAACCTGTATAACGTGAACGGCCGCGGCTTCATGGCCCTCACCCCGCTGAAGGAAGACAGGAAGATGACGTATGAAGTGACCTTCTACGGCACCGACAAGCGCCGCACTTGGACCTACAACCCGGTAGAAACGGGTAAATACCAGGCGGCCCAGTACCTCGGCAACAACGACAGCATTGCGCTGTTCGAGATTCTGTCGAAAGACAAGCTCCTATCGCGCGAAACCGAGTCGACGCTGATCGGCATCGATATGGCCAACGGCCGGAAGCTATACGAAATGCCGACACAGCATGGCGGCAACACACTCTACCCTATGAATATCGCCCCCATCCGCGGCACGCAGAACGTTCTGCTTATGGGGCCCTATTATAACGGCGACGGCCGTGTGCTGCAGGACAGGCCTGTAGGCCTTGGGGTGTGGGTTGTGGATTCGAAAGGCAAAGTGCTTCAGAGCAAATACAACGCTTACGACGGAACCCTGAGCAAGTATGTGAAGGTGAACTCGAAAGGCCAGGTGAGCAACCTGGGCTATGTGTTTATCCACAACGTGCTGCAAACGGATGACGGCAACTTCTTCGCCATTGGTGAAGGCTACCACAAAGTGGCCAACGCCGGCGGCATTGCGATGGCGGTGCTTTCAGGTGGCCGCTCGGCCGGCTCGATGAGCATGACCAAGCTGAAGATCACCGACCTGCTGCTGCTGCAGATGAACAGCAACTTCGATCTGACCAACGCTACTATCTACGAAAAGACAAATAACAACTTCAACCTGCCGGGTCAGACAGACTTCCTCACGGCGCATACGATGGCCATGGCTGCCCGTACCATGGGCGCTTTCGATTACCGCTTTACGCAGGTTGGCCGCGACTACCGCTCCTTTACCAGTGGCTACCTCGATTATGAAAAGTCGAAGGATTACAAAGGCCTTGTGTTCAAGACGATCTCGTACAACGATGGCAAGGTCAGCAACGACCAGGTGCCCCTGAAAACGGAAGCAACCAACCTGCATGTGTATCCGGCCAAGCCCGGCTTCATCATGGTGGCCGAGTACTTCAAGAAGAAAAAGAAGCTCGACGTGCGTCTCGAAAAGATCAACTAACCATTGCTCCGACCAAACGCCAAGCAAAAGAAAAGGATCGCCCCGGCGATCCTTTTCTTTTACACAACAGGAAAGAGCCTGCTTATTCGCTCCACCTCATCGTATACCCGCCATTCTCGATCTCCAGCGCCTGTTTGGTCAGCATCAGCGGATGGAAGGTGTCGACCATCACGGCCAGTTCCTTCGTTTCGGTTTTGCCGATGCTTTTTTCTACCGCGCCGGGATGCGGGCCGTGCGGAATACCGGCAGGATGCAGGGTGATCATACCGCGTGTAACGTTTTTGCGGCTCATGAAATCGCCATCCACATAATACAACACCTCGTCGGAGTCGATATTGCTGTGGTTATACGGTGCCGGGATGGCATCGGGATGATAATCGTACAAGCGCGGCACGAAGGAGCAAACCACGAAATTGTGCGCCTCGAAGGTCTGGTGCACCGGTGGCGGCTGGTGCACCCGTCCGGTAATCGGCTCAAAGTCGTGGATCGAAAAGGCGTAGGGATAGCAGTAGCCGTCCCAACCCACGACGTCGAAGGGGTGGGTGCCGTAGTGCAGGTTATACAGGATGCCCCGCTTCTTGGCCCGGATGATGAAGTCGCCCTTTTGGTCGAAGGTTTGCAGGTTGTGCGGTGCCCGGATGTCGCGTTCGCAAAAAGGGGCATGCTCGAGCAGTTGCCCGTGCTTGCTCATATAACGCTTTGGAAAACGCAGCGGGCTGCGCGACTCCACGATAAACAGTCGGTTCTCCTCCGTTTTGAATTCGATCTGGTAGATGGTGCCACGCGGAACCACCAGGTAATCGCCATAGGCAAAATCGAGCTGGCCATACATCGTGTGCAGCACCCCGCTGCCCTCATGAATGAAAATCATCTCGTCGGCATCGGTATTCTTGTAGAAATACGATTTGTTTCCCTGCTTCGGAGCGGCCAGCACGATATGACAGTCGTTGTTGACCAGCACGGGCACCCGGCTTTCGAGGTAGTCGTTGGCCGGCTTGATGTGGAATCCTTCGAAACTGCGGTGCTGGAGCATCTTTTCCTCCGCGATCTGCGGCGACACATCAACCGGCTGCTCGGTCTTGATGATCTGCGTGGGCGGATGCACATGGTACAGCAGCGAGTAATCATCGGAAAAACCTTCCGTGGAAAACAATTGCTCGGAATAGAGGCCTCCGTCGGGCTTTCGGAACTGTGTGTGCCGCTTGTGCGGGATATTGCCGAGCTTGTGATAATAAGGCATACAATCGTGGGGGCTATTGGGCCGTTGGGCAAATTTAATAGCATTTAGCCCAACGGGTTAGCCTGATTATGGTCAGCAACCTGTCAACCCAATTTACACCACCACATTACCGCATCACCACATTAGCAAATTAGCACATTACCTTGCACCCATGACCCGCATCGGCCTCCTTTCCGACACCCACGGCTGGCTCGACCCGGCCCTATTGAAGCACTTCGACGACTGCGACGAAATCTGGCACGCCGGCGATTTCGGCCCGGGAGTGGTGCCGCTGCTGGAAGCCACCGGGAAGCCCCTGCGCGGTGTTTTCGGCAACATCGATGACGGCAGCATCAGGCAAGACTTTCCGGAGATTCTGAGCTGGAACTGCGAAGGCGTGCGCGTTTACATGAAACACATTGCCGGCTACCCGGAGCGCTACGCACCGGGTGTAAAGGCCGCGTTACAGAAAGAGAATGCCCGGCTGTTCATCAGCGGGCACTCGCATATCCTCAAAATAATCTACGACCCGAAGATCAATTGCCTACACCTGAATCCCGGCGCCTGCGGACGACAAGGATGGCACAAAGTGCGGACGGTGATCCGGTTCGACATTGAGGGCAGGGATATCCGGAACTGCCGGATTATTGAGCTGGGTGCAAGAGGATCGTGACAGGGAGATCTCCCGGAGAAAAAAGGAGGAAAAATGTTCAACAATCAACGCTCAATAAATAATGTTCAAGGGGATGCCTGAAAGGGCCGCGGCCTTGACAGAGGAGAATTGAACATTGAATAGCGAATATCTCCGAAGTAGAAAGCCCCGCTGTTAGCGGGGCTTTCGTATGAAAGTCTGCAAAGACAGCAGTCTCTAAAACCATCCTCGTCCTTCTCCTACCAGCCGGAAGGGCCAGGGAATGGAGGCGGCCATCACGATCAGCGAAATGAAATAGAAGATCAGTGCGCGCTTGTGTTTGGTTCGGTCGGGCAGGCTCTTCTTGCCCTGCGCCTTGCCGATATGGATCAGTGCAATAGCGAGGATCATACCTACCTGGTGTTCTACAGCAAAGAAGCGCTGCACCGGATCTTTCATGACGCCACCGAAGCCGTTGTTCTGAATCAGTTGTAGTCCCCAGGGCCCGGCAAACCAGAGATAAAGCCCGATCAGGAGCATAATATCGGCCGAAATCATCAGCAACAGTCCGTTTTTGACATGATAAGGTTTATTGCCGGCGGTAGCGTGCCGGAAGATGGCCATCAGCAGAAACAAAAGCAGCACCCAGCGCAGTCCGCTGTGGGCATGAAGCATTGCATTGTACATAAGTCGCGGATTTCAGTTTCCGCGAAGATAGCGGGGGGAATGGTTTAGTGGTTAAATGGTTTATTCGTCTATTTGTTTATTGGTCTATTGGTAAAGGACTTGCCAACATGGTTCCGGGTTTTGGGTTTTGGGTTCTCGCCGCCTGTTCTAGATACTACTATTCTACACCCATTACCCCATTACCCCATTGTCCCATCACCTCCCGCCATTCGCCCGCAGATCCTGGATACAGTTGGCATCCAGCGGCGGCACGTTTCCACCTACAAGAAAGCCAAGTATATCGGTGGTTTCGGCGGCATAGTACATCAGGCAGCTCTGGTTGTTGCAATGGGCCGATCCACCAGGGTCTTTATGCGGGGTTTGCATGGGCGTGCCGATATCGACGAGGCCGAGCAGGTGCCCGAGCTCGTGCTGCAGTACCGTTGTTTCCAGCTTTGTGCGGCTGGGCTGCCCGAGTGCCCCCGAGTTATCGCGGATACGGCGGCCAAACAATACGGCCGACGTGGCCCGGTAGGCGATACCGAGTACACGGGCATCGGTGTAAGAACCATTGGTGTACAGAATATAGACGTACGCCGATGAGCCGCTGCTGCGCCCAAGCCGGTAATCGGCCTCCAGCGCATCCAGGGCGGTCACGCTCAGCACGGAGTTGTTGGCCGCCGCCACCTCGCGGGTGGTGACCACGACGCCTCCCGGTTTGTTCAGGCGGGCGGAAAGAAAGGTCCTGAGGTTGGTCAGCGCCACGGCGTCGGGCTCAAAGCCGGGCATATAAGCCACCTCAACGGTGAGCGAGGTATAGGTATCCGCCGATAAGAGCGCCCGGGCTGCCTCGCCCACCGGGCGATTCTCCAGTGCGTTGGCATCACCGCCGCGCCCGTTCTTCTTGCAGGAAAACAAAAAAAGCACAAGGAGGCTGACTAAAACAGTACGTACACGATTCATATAGCGCCGGGCTTGCAAATTTTATTCCGTTTATACGCCATTCCACATCTGCGCAGCAGCACATCTACTCCACCCAATCCGCTATAAAAACATTCGTATCCCTTGTTCCGCCATTATTCCGGTTGGAGCAGAACAGCAGCTTTTTCCCATCCGGACTAAACATCGGGAAGGCGTCGAACCCTTTGTCACGCGAGATTTTCTCGAGCTTCTCCTCCTTTCCGATCAGGTACATATTGAAGGGAAAACCGCGGGGATATTCGTGGTTGCTGCAGAAAATGACCCGCCCGTCGGGTGTAAAATTCGGTGCCCAGTTGGCCTGTCCCAGGCTGGTCACCTTACGCACATTGCTCCCGTCGGCATTGGCTGTGTATACCTCCATGCGTGTTGGGGCCACCATGCCTTCCGCGAGCAGACTTTTATACTCCGCCACTTCTGCTTCCGTCTGCGGGCGGCTGGCCCTCCAGACGATTTGTTTGCCGTCGCGGCTGAACCAGGCACCACCGTCGTAACCCAGCTCGCGGGTGATCCGGGTCGTCTTGTTGGTTTTCAGGTCCATGACATACAGGTCCAGATCGCCGTCGCGCATCGAAGTAAAGATCATCCTGCGGCCATCGGGTGAGAGCGTTGCCTCGGCATCATAGCCCGGCGTATCGGTGAGCTTGCGGCGGATTTTGCCGTCGAGCGAAGCTTCATAGATATCATAACTCGCATACACGGGCCAGATATACCGGTTGCCATATTTACTGCGGTCGGGCACCGGCGGGCAGGCTTCGTCTCCTTCATGCGTCGATGCATAGATGACGCGCTTACTGTCGCCCGTGAAAAAAGCGCAGGTCGTTCTGCCTTTCCCTGTACTTACCAACTTATAGGTAAAAGGTTTTCCCGGAGCGGGTACACGGCCGGCAAAGATCTGGTCGCAGGGCACGCCATCGCGGGGGGCTGTGCGCTGAAACACGATCCACTTACCGTCGGGGCTCCAATAGGCCTCGGCGTTGTCGGCGCCAAAAGTGAGCTGACGTACGTTGCGGAGCTTCGATTCTTCAGGATACCGAAGCGTGTCGGCTGGCTGCTGCCCCCGGGCCGAAACGGCCAGCAACAGGCAGGAAAGGGATAAGCAAAGGTTAGTGGCACTCATATGGGTGGCTAAAAATCTGTTTAAATAGCGGCAAAAGTAAGCAGGTTGCAGGCCGGTTCGATAGCTTTGGGCATGTTTCGTTACCTGACCCTGTTGCTGGCCGGCGCCCTGGTAGCCGGCTGCGGCTCCACCGAGTCGGACCCGCTCCTCCGCAACGCTCCCTATGCCGACCTGACCGACAGCATCCGGCAGTGGCCCCGAAAAGCCGACTACTATTACCGGCGCGGGCAACTGCTGTTCCAGAATAACGAAAAGGACTATGCGAAAAAAGACCTCCGACAGGCCTGGAAGCTTGAACAGCGCGAAGACATCGCCCTCAGCCTGGCCAGTGCTTTGCGGAACGAGTCAGACGACTCGGCCTTTGTGTTTCTGCAGCAGGCCCGCGAGGCGCTACCGGAGAGTTTGCCCCTGGCGGTAGGACTGGCAAGAGGCTACCAGCAAAAAAAGCGGTTGGATGCCGCATTGGAACTTTGCGAGAATATCCTGAAAGTCTATCCCAACCAGCTCGATGCCCTCTCCCTGAAGGCAGACCTGCTGCAAGGGCAGGGTAAAGATGCGCAAGCGCTGGCGACGCTGGAAGCCGCTTACAACTACGCACCGGGCGATGCCGAGCTGGCCCATAACCTGGCCTTTGCCCTGGCACAGGCCGGCCATCCGCGGGCACTGCGCCTTGCCGATTCCCTGATCGGCGCCGACCGACAGGGCATTCATGCCGAACCGTATTTCTTCAAGGCCCTCTACTACGAAACGGTGAACCGGAATGAAGAAGCCCTGCGCCTGCTCGACGAAGCCATTCGCCGCGACTATACTTTTTTCGACGCCCACATGGAAAAAGGCGAACTCCAATACCGGCAGAAGCAGTATGCCGAAGCACTCCGCACCTTCGAACGGGTTCAGACCATTTCGCCTACCTATGCCGATGCCTACTATTGGATGGGGCGCTGCCAGGAAGCACTGGGCCTGAAAGCGGAAGCCCGGCTCAACTACCAGCGGGCACTGGGGCTGGACAAAGAGCACGAACCGGCAAAAGCAAAAGTGAAGGAGCCCGGAGGCTGAGGAACCGCAGAACAAGGAACAGAATTGTGAATTCAGAAGTGAGGTGATTCCAGCCCGTTTCATCCTTCTGCTGTTCCTTGTTCCTTGTTCTACTGTTCAATACCTTTGCCCCATGCCCCTTATCGCTCCTTCCCTTCTTTCGGCCAACTTCCTGAATCTTGAAGCCGATTGCCGCATGCTCAACGACAGCCAGGCCGACTGGTTTCACCTGGATGTCATGGACGGCCGCTTCGTACCGAACATCTCCTTTGGCATTCCGGTAGTGGAACATATCCGAAAGGCCACGCAGAAGGTTTGCGATGTGCACCTGATGATCCTGGAGCCTGAAAGGTATGCTGAGGCCTTTGCCAAAGCCGGCGCCGACATCCTGACCGTGCACATCGAAGCCTGTACGCACCTGCACCGGAACATGCAGCAGATCCGCAGCCTGGGCATGAAAGCGGGCGTTGCCGTGAATCCGCATACGCCGGTTGAACTGCTGCAGGACATCCTGGGCGATATCGACCTCGTGTGCCTGATGAGCGTCAATCCCGGTTTTGGCGGACAGGCCTTCATTCCGCGCACGCTCGATAAAATCCGCACGCTCCGCAAAATGATTGATGATCAGCAGCTGAACGTACAGATCGAAATCGACGGTGGGGTCACCCTCGACAATGCCCGCAGCATCATAGAGGCCGGCGCTCATGTGCTGGTTGCCGGCAATACGGTCTTCCGGTCGGCAGATCCGGCAGCAACCATTGCGGCGCTGAAGGGCATGTGAGGCCTGACGCCGGCGACTTCGTGCAATGTTCAGGATACAACGTGCGCCACCAGATTTTCTGGTGAGGTGCGCCCTTTGTCCATCAAACAATGTTTGTTGATTATCGAACATTACTTCCTTTCGCTGTTCCCTCACCCGTCTCCTTACCTTAGCGAAAATTGCCCTGAGTGAAGCTCCGCGCCCTCCTGATGCTTTTATTGTTCCTTTGGTGCACGCCGATGCTGTTTGCCCAGAAAAAAATTGCTTCGGTAAGCGGCACCGTATTCGATGAACGGGAACGGCCACTGGCAGGCGTTTCGGTGATGGTATTGGGGCAACAGGGTGGCCTACGCACGAACGACAGCGGCCGCTTCGTACTCCGTGTTCCTGCCGGCAGGGCCTTTGCGCTGGTGTTCTCCCACAGTGGCTATAAAACCGTTCAGCAGAATTTCATCCTCAGTGAGGGAGAAACAGAAACGGTGCTGCTGCGCCTGGAGGCGGGCGGCGCCCTGCTGACCGAGGTGGTGGTACAGGACCAACGTGAGCGTACGGAAGCCGGACTGATCCGTCCTGATGCGCAGAACATCCTGAACCTGCCTGCGCCCGTCACCGGCGTCGAAAGTATGATCAAAGTGTTGGTTGGCTCCAATAACGAGCTTACCTCGCAATACAACGTGCGCGGAGGCAGCTACGATGAAAACCTGATCTACGTAAACGACTTCGAGATCTTTCGTCCCTACCTGGTGCGCAACGGGCAGCAGGAAGGGCTTAGCTTCATCAATCCGTCGCTGGTCCGGAACATCAGCTTCTACAATGGCGGCTTCCCGGCGCGTTATGGCGACAAGATGAGTTCGGTGCTCGACATTCAGTATAACAAGCCGCGCAAATCAGGCGGTTCGGCTTATGTGAGCCTGCTGGAGCAAGGGGTTCATCTGGAGGGAAGTACGAAGAAAGAACGTTTCAGCTGGCTGCTGGGCGCCCGTAACCGTAGCAACCGAAACCTGTTGCGCCGCCAGGAAACACAAGGCAACTACGTGCCCTCCTCTTCCGACCTCCAGGCCCTGCTGCAGGCGCAGATCAGTCCGAAGTGGCAGGCAGAACTGCTGCTCAACTACTCCCAGACGAAATTCACCCTGCAGCCCTCATTCAGCCAGCTTTCCTCCTCGGTCTTTTCTCCCTTCTTCACCTCCAACCTGGGGGTCGATATCTACTTCGAAGGCCAGGAGCGCGATCAGTATTTTACCCGCATGGCTGGCCTCTCGACCACCTTTCAGCCGCGCAAGAATCTGCGCCTCAAACTACTGGCCTCGCATTTTGAAAATCAGGAATGGGAAGAGCGCGACATTACGGGCGCGTACCTTTTCGGCGACCGCGACTTCGACAAAAGCAGTGCTACTTTCGGCCTGATTGTCAATCCGCTGGGCGCCGGCGTCAGCCAGGATTTCGCCCGGAACCGTCTCGATTTCCGGAATTTCAACCTGGCACATAAGGGATCTCTGGAGCTGGGCCGCCGTCAATGGCACTGGGGCCTCAGCTTTGACCAGACCCGCATCGCCGACCGCCTTCGGGAATGGCAGTTCCGCGATTCAGCCGGCTATTCCCTGCCCTACACACCCGGCGCGTTGACATTGGCGAGCTCGCTCCGCGGAGCTGCCCGCCTGGATGTAAAACGCCTGAGCGGATTCGTGCAGCACAACCAGGTCTGGCGCAACGGCCGTAGCACCTGGACCCTGCAGGGGGGGCTGCGCGCCAACTACAACGATTTGAACGGAGAGCTTCTCCTGAGTCCGCGTGCCGGCGCTTCCTGGAAGCCGGCCTGGAAAAGAGATATCATTTTCCGTGCGGCCGCAGGCGCCTATCATCAGCCCCCCTTTTACCGCGAGCTTCGGCGCTTCAACGGCAGCATCAACACCGAACTGAAAGCGCAGCGCAGCTGGCAGGCCGTGGCGGGTCTCGACTACAGCTTTATCGGCGCAGGCCGCCCCATGCGGCTTACCATCGAAAGCTACTACAAGCACATGACGCGGGTGGTGCCTTACGACATCGACAATGTGCGGTTGCGGTATTTCGGGGAGAACAATGCGCGCGCCTATGCCTACGGGCTCGAAGCACGGCTTTTTGGCGAACTGGTAAAAGACGCCGAAAGCTGGATCAGCCTGGGCATTATGCGCACACGTGAAAACCTGGAAAACGACCTGATCACCGAATACCGGCTCGACTCATTGAACCGGCCGGTAGACAGCACGATTGCGCAGGGTGGCTGGCTCCGCCGCCCCACCGACCGCTTGCTGACTGTAGGTGCATTCTTTCAGGATTACCTTTCCACCAACAAGCATTTCAAAGTGTTCCTGAATGGCATCTATGGCACCAACCTGCCCTACAATATTCCGGGCAGCGTGAAATACCGGAACGCCCTGCAGATTCCGCCCTATATCCGCGTCGATATTGGGTTCAGCGCCCTGCTGCTCGACAGCGACCGGAGTAAGCGCCGCAGCCGCAGCCCCTTCCGGAGTTTCGAAAACATCTGGGCCACCGTGGAGGTGTTTAACCTGCTCGACCGGGCCAACACGATCTCGTACCTGCTGGTGCGCGATTTTGAAAACAATATCTTCACGATGCCCAACCGGCTCACTCCAAGGCTGTTGAACGTGAAGCTGGTGGCGAGGTGGTAAAGGAAGGAATGCAGATACAGACGACTATCGATCTGCACATACCTATTTTGCCGGCAAAAGCAAACTATTGAAACAAACCAGGTCAGGCTGGTTTTACCGAGGCTCTAGGCCTTGTCCCAGAAGGCATCATTCCAGATCGCACAGGAACCGGCATTTTTCGAATCGATGATCGCCTGCAAGGCATCGAGTTTCTCAGCTCCCAGCCGCTCTTCGAGCAGGGGAAACAACTCCCGCTCCTCAAAGCGGATATGATCATGCAGTTTCGCGGCAATCTCTTCCAGCAGCGCCGCATCGGCAATCTGTGCGTTCACATGAACAAGTCCCTCGAGCTCCTCGTGTTCCTCCTGCATCCGTTTTAGCAGGGGCTCCCCGGGAAGCGCCGGGTGAAAGGCCCGCTCCTCCCTGCGGAAATGATCTTCGAGATGGTTGGTCCAGAACCACTGCACATAGGCAGCAACCCGCTTCGGGTCGATAGCCAGACGGGCGCCCTGGCGGATTTTCCAGGACAAGAGCAGGCCTTCGTGATGTTCGCGGGAAAGCGGAACAAGTTGAGGGGCGCGTTTCAGGGGCATAAGCGAAGGTAACGGGGTTCGGGCTTTGCCACAAAAGACCCATTGCCCGGCCCTGGTTTAAAGGGGAGCCGTGGTGCGAAAAGGCTTTGTTAAACAGGAGCGATCACACACAACCCGGCCGCACAAAACCTGCGATCCAATACACCGAACTCAAACCACTCCCCGTACCTTTGCGGTTCTTAAATTCAATTCATGAGCCTTTTCGAAGTTCAAGCCGCTGAATTCCACGCCCGGCATATGGGGCCGAACCCTAAGGAAACCGCCGAAATGCTGAAGGTCATCGGGACCGCCAGCATCGATGAACTGATCGACAACACCGTTCCCGCGAACATCCGGATGCAGGAGGAGCTGGATCTTCCGCCGGCGATGAGCGAGCACGATTACCTGCAGCACATCAAAGAAGTGTCGATGCAGAATAAGGTGTTCAAGAGCTATATCGGACAGGGTTATTACGACACCATCACGCCGAGCGTCATCCTGCGCAACATCTTCGAAAACCCCGCCTGGTATACGCAATACACCCCCTACCAGGCAGAAATTGCCCAGGGACGCCTGGAAAGCCTGCTCAACTTCCAGACCATGGTGAGCGATCTGACGGCCCTGCCCCTGGCAAACGCCTCCCTCCTCGACGAAGGCACCGCCGCCGCAGAGGCCATGAGCATGTTCTTCAACCTCCTGAACAAAGACATTCACAACGCCAGCCGCCCGAAATTTTTCGTCGATAAGGAAACCTTCCCGCAGACCAAAGACCTCGTCCTTACCCGGGCCATTCCTTTTGGTATCGAGGTAGTATTCGGCGACTACCGGACGGCGCAGATCGACACTACCTTTTTCGGTGCACTGGTACAATATCCCAACGATAAAGGCTCGGTGGAAGACTACCGTGCCTTTGCCGAAAAGGTACACGGAACCGGTGCTTACCTGGCTATGGCAACCGATCTGCTGGCCCTTACGCTGCTTACACCTCCCGGAGAAATCGGTGCCGACGTGGCGTTCGGATCTGCCCAGCGCTTTGGTGTTCCGCTCGGCTTCGGCGGCCCCCACGCCGCTTTCTTTGCCGCCCGCGAAGATTTCAAGCGCAGTCTTCCCGGCCGCATCATCGGCGTGAGCATCGACATGGAAGGCAACCGCGCTCTTCGTATGGCGCTGCAAACACGGGAGCAGCACATCAAGCGCGAAAAGGCAACCTCCAATATCTGCACCGCCCAGGCCCTGCTGGCCAACATGGCGGCTATGTATGCCGTGTTTCATGGTCCGGATGGCCTGCTGAACATCGCCAAACGCGTAGCCCTGCTCACGCAGACCCTGGCCAAAAACCTGCGCGACCTCGGGTTCGAACTGCTGCACGACAACTTTTTCGACACCATCGTTGTAAAGGTGGAAGACGTGGCGCCGATCCGGGCAAAGGCAGAACAGCAGCAGATCAACTTCCGGTATTTCGACGCACAGCAACTGATCGGCATCTCGCTCGACGAAACCACCACACCTTCAGACCTGCTCGACCTGATCAACAGCTTCGGTAACAACACCGACCCCGTAGCCTTTGAATTGCGTCATGAAGGCCAGCTGGAAGCCATTCCGACGGCCCTTACCCGCACCTCCGATTTCCTCACCCATCCTGTTTTCAATACGCATCACAGCGAAACCCAGATGATGCGGTATATCCGCCTGCTCGAAAGCAAGGACTATTCGCTGGTGCATGGCATGATCCCGCTCGGATCCTGCACCATGAAACTGAATGCCGCTTCCGAGATGATGCCGTTGAGCTGGAGCCACTGGAGTAAGATCCATCCCTTTGCACCGGCCGATCAGACGCAGGGTTATTCCTTCCTCATCAAAGAACTCGGCGACTACCTCTGCAAGATCACGGCCTTCGACGCCTGCAGCCTGCAGCCCAACAGCGGCGCCCAGGGCGAATATGCCGGACTTCTGGCCATCAAAGGCTACCACGAAAGCCGCGGCGATCACCACCGTAAGGTGATGCTGATCCCGATCTCTGCCCATGGTACCAACCCAGCCTCCGCCGTAATGTGCGGCATGCAGGTAGTGGTGGTGAAGGCGCTGGAAAACGGGTATATCGACGTGGAAGACCTGAAGGCCAAAGCCGCGCAGCACGCTGCAAACCTGGCCGGCATCATGATCACCTACCCGTCTACCTACGGCGTGTATGAAGAAACGGTGACGGAAATCAACCAGATTGTGCACGACCATGGCGGACAGGTATACATGGACGGCGCCAACATGAACGCACAGGTAGGCCTCACCGCGCCCGGCCTCATTGGCGCCGATGTATGCCACCTCAATCTGCATAAGACCTTCGCAATTCCGCATGGCGGCGGTGGTCCCGGCATGGGGCCGATCTGCGTAAAAGCGCACCTTGCGCCCTTCCTGCCCGGCCATATCAGCGGCATCGGTCATCAGCAGCAGGGCACCGGGGGCCAGAATGCGGTATCCGCAGCGCCCTTCGGATCTGCATCCATCCTGCTGATCTCCTATGGCTATATCCGCATGCTGGGTAAAGACGGCGTTCGCAAGGCTACCGAATACGCCATCCTGAATGCCAACTATATGCTGGCCCGGCTCAAAAACGATTTCGACATCCTTTACACCAACCATAGCGGACAGTGCGCCCACGAGTTTATCGTAGACCTGAGGCCATTTAAAAAGTCGGCGGAAATTGAAGCGGAAGATGTGGCCAAACGCCTGATGGACTATGGCTTTCATGCCCCCACGCTCTCCTTCCCGGTTGCCGGCACGATCATGATCGAGCCGACGGAAAGTGAAGACAAAGCCGAGCTGGATCGCTTCTGTGATGCCCTGCTGAGCATCCGCAGGGAGATCGCGCAGATCGAGGAGGGGCAGTTCGACAAGAAGGATAATTTGCTGAAGAATGCGCCGCACACGCAGTTGAACGTATGCAGCGACACCTGGACCCGCCCCTACAGCCGTGAGCAGGCGGCCTTCCCCCTGCCCTCCATTCGTGCCAACAAGTTCTGGCCCTCCGTCACACGTGTCAACAACACCTATGGCGACCGGAACCTGGTGTGTGTTTGCCTGCCGACGGAGATGTATGCGGAGCAATAAATGTCGATTGGTTTAGTCCTTTGTTGGTGTAGCCAGCAGGAACCCGGCCACGGTGCCGATACAAAAAAACAGGTAGCGGTGCTGCCTGTTTTTTTTATCTCCGGAGTTTCTGCGCGGCGACAAAAGGCTTGAACTTGTAAAACAATGATGCCTGAAAACAAAAAACCCCGCTTGCGCGAGGTTAGTTGCCTTGGATTTGTATAACAGCAAAGCTACAGGAACTTTTGAGTACTCAGATTAAAAAAACATTAAAATAGCCCTGCGCGCCAATTCCCGATCCCGGCGGCTTTGTTTAACTTTAGCGAAATACTGGTTATGAGAACAATCACACTATGTCTGCTCGGCGGCTGCCTGCTGGCCGCCTGTAACAACGAGCCAAAAGCGGAAACAGCCCCGGCCGTTGCAGCCTCGAAGACATCAGAGGCACTGCCTCCTCCTGCTCCTGCAGCCGTACCCCGCCCCGATTCGGCAACCATGGAGCGCAACTGGAGGGAGTATATGACCCCGGGAACAGAACACCTGATGCTGGCCGATGCAGCCGGCTCCTGGGACTGCGAAACCACGTTCTGGGCCGCACCCGGCGCACCCGGCGTGACCAGCATGCTGCAAACGCAGACCAAGATGATCCTGGGAAAGCTCTATCAGCAATCAGTATCAAAAGGCAAAGTATACGGCATGGACTTCGAAGGCATCAGCACCGTGGCTTTCGACAAGCATAAAAAGAAGTACCTCTCTACCTGGATTGATAACATGGGATCGGGTATCGTCAGCCTGGAGGGCAGCTGGGACTCCACCACACGTACCATCAACTTCACGGGTACGATGGTTAACCCGGGTACGGGTCAGGAAGAAGCTGCGCGCGAAACCTGGACGGTGATCGATAGGGATCACCAGTTGATGCAGATGTATGGCCCCGGACCCGATGGCAAGGAATTCAAAGTAATGCAGATCCACTACCGGAGGAAAAAGTAAACTGCTGGGTGCCTCAGTGTCGGCAGCACGGCTAAAAAAATCGAAAAGGCTTCCGCAGGGAAGCCTTTTTCATTTACCGCCGGCAGAGCCGGCAACAGGAATATCGTATGATCTTGTGCTTAACGGGTGCGGCCGGAGTTGCCCGAGCCACGGGTCGTTCCGCGCCCCGTGGCGCCGGTGCCCCGCGCGCTTCCGCTGCCGCTACCTGAACCGCGACCGGTTGCGGAGCTACCGGAAGCACCGGATGTACGCGTTGTGCCACTGCCGGTAATGCTGCGACCGGTTGAACCGGCGGCACGTCCGGTGCTTCCGCTGCTGGCGGCATTACGGCCGGCGCTCTTTGCCGATGCAGCCCCTTTGGAGGCGGCGCCTGTAGCAGCACGCTTCATGGCGCCGGATGCGGCACTACCGCTTGCCGCGCTACGGGCAGTACCCGTGGTTTGACCGGTGCTGCTTTTGCCCGGGCGCGAACCCCTTGCGGAAGAAGCCATCTCCATTTCCATTTCGGGTGCGTTGACGCGCGCGGCACTGCCGCTGCGGCCATTGCTGTTGCCGGAGGCGCTGCTGCGGCTGTTGCCTGCCTGCTCGGCCTGCCGGTTGAGGCGCGACTCGGCCATCTGCGTCATCAGGCGGTCGGCCTCGTATTCTTCATCGAGTGTCTGCTGCAGCATGCGGGCCACGTCATCGAGGCCCAGTTCTTCGGCATAGGCGCGTGCCGTGCCGTATCCGCAGATTTCGTAATGCTCCACCTTTTGCGCACAGGCAATGATGGCGGCATCCATCACCTCCGGGTTCATATCTTCGCCAAGAATCTTGTTGCTTTCCTTGATGATTCCCTGCATTCCCTCGCAGACAAAACGGGTGCGGAATAGGCGCTGAAACAATCCGGCTTCCTGCATTTCGCCGCTGCCGCCCATTTGCTGCTGCAGCTGCTCCAGGCGCCGGCGCTGCTCCTCCGTCACCTTAAGGTGTTGCCTGAGGGCAGACTTCAGTTCGCGGTTGGTCGCCTTCTCGATCATTTTGGGAAGGGCCGCAATGATCTGCTCTTCTACGGAATAGAGATCCTGCAGTTCATGTTGCAACAGGTCGCGGAGGTCATTCATTTTTTCCATAACGAAGATTTGATTTTAGGAGATCAGTCTAAAAAATTATGCCGTGCGGCGAGTAAACTCAGTATCTTCCCTGACTCGGATCATCGCCGCACAGAAGCGACCGTTTTCATATTTGTAAAAAAATCAAGCCATGCGCACTGTTGCCCAACTGCTCGCCACGAAAGCGCCGGTGTTCAATGTCATCGAACCCGACGCACTGGTGATCAATGCCCTCAACCTGATGAACTCACTCAACCTCAGTTATATCGTTGTCAAGGAAGATGAAGCCTACCGCGGATTGTTCAGTGAGCGCGACTACGCGCGGAATGTCATCCTGAAAGGCCATGCCAGCAACAGCACCCCGGTAAGGGATGTGATGACCACCGACCTGCCCATCGTAGATGTACAGGACAGTATCGAACGCTGTATGCAACTGATGATCGCGCACAAAACCCGCTACCTTCTTGCCTATGACGGCGATGAGCATTTTTCCGGAGTCGTGACCGTTCATGACCTGCTTCGGGAAGTGATCAACAACCGCGAACTGGTTTTTGACGCAAAAGTTGCTTCTGAACTGCTGAATCAGGAAGAGGGAATTTTCTGATGACCCTGCGGGCTCTTTCGGCAGGTTCAGCCCGGTTCCTGAAATTTGCCATCCTCCAGCCAACGCATCCGGTAAGCGTTCATGGCGGTATGCCCGAGCTTTTCGAGCAGCCTGTAATTGACAACGAAGCCTACGAAGGCGCCCACACCGGGAATCAGCTGGGCCAGCTTCGCCAGGTCGATATGATCGCGGTACTCCTGCTGAAAGCTTCGCCAGTCGAAAGCTCCCACCGACCCGGGCAGCTGTTCCGCCACTGTTTTCCAGTCGCGAACCCGTAGATATACCGTATGCCGGTGCCGCTGGCTGCTGAAGGCCAGTTGAAATATATGAAGCAGGTATAAACGTTCGCGGTAGTCATCGGGGTCATAACCATACTGGGCCGCGATATCGGTAAGCAGCTTCAGCTTGATGCCCAGGAGCAGGGGGAAATCAGCAAAACCGGCAAGGATACCACCCGCCCCTGTAATGCCTCCCTCTGCCGCGGCCGCATGTTTTGCGGCATGAATACGTTTGGCTACGGCTTCCTCCACCTGCTGCAACGTGCCGCTGACCGGTTTTGCTTTGCCAAGATGCCTTGATCCGAACAGCATGCCCTGCACCATCTGACGGATGGCAGTGGTCAGCAACTGGTGCACCCGCTCGGGGATGGCCCTGTTGATGCGTTGCTGCAATCGGCGGGAAGCCGCTCCCAGCAGGGTAGGGCGCCGCTGCATGGTTTTTTGCCAGGATTGCAGTTCCCGCCGTGCCTGCTGCTCGTACTTCATAAGCTCTTTTTTGCAAAAACAAAGCCTCCCCGACCGGCAGGAAGGCTTAGTGGTGGAGTTTCTGTCTCCCGGAAATTACGCCATAGCTGTTTTAAAAATGCCGGAGATCTGCTAAAAGCCAAATAGTCCGCCCAGCAAACCGCCTCTGCGGCCAAAACCGCTCCGGCGGAATCCTCCGCCACCGAACATGCCGGTGAGTGAACCGAGGCCCCCACCCATCCTGCCTCCGCCAAACATACCGCCGTGGCGCCGGCGGCCGCCGGCCAGCATCCCGGCCAGCAGTAGCGGACCGGCAACACCGGCCAGGCCTTTCAGAAAGCCGGAGGTATTCATGCCTGCTTCCTCCATTTTCGTGTCCAGCTGCCTTTCGCGCAGAAATTGCGGCTGGGCGGCCTGTTCGGGGGTAGCCTGCTGCTGGCGGGCCTGCCGCGCAAACTGGTCGAGCAGCGAAAATTGCTGATCATTGATGCCCAGGTAGGTGGCCATCCGGCCAATCCGCTCGCGTTCTTCTTCCGTAACCGTGCCATCCGCCTCCGCAAAGGCAATACAATCGGCTACCAGCGAAAACCGCAGTTCACTGTTCTTCAGAACGTCGAGGCAATGGTTAAGCTCTGCTCCTCCCAGCTCGGTTGCCGCCCTGCGGATCATCTGCGCCTGCTGATCCTGCAAGCCGGCTGCGGCCGAAAGCGCATCGAGGTGTTCGAGTTCTTCCCCGGTGGCCTGTCTGTCGGCCGTGGCGATGGAGGCAATGGCGCCCAGGTAGGCACCTTTCTCCAGGTCGGGATATCCCGCTAAATATTGTTTTTCCATTTGTGTTTTCTGATTGTTCGCGAGGCGACTCACTGTTTCGGACCGAAGGTTCAGGATCTCAGGGTCTTCCGGGTGCACGGCCGCTATCGCGCTGCCGGCTATCCGGTGGTGTCGTAAAATCGGCATCCACACCCAGCTGCCGGATCCGGTGCTTGACCTGCTCGGGCGTCAGCTTCTGCGTTACTATTTCCAAAGGCGCATCCGGGTTATTCAGGTCGATGTGCCAATGGTCAATATCCTGGCTTCTCTCCCATTGATCGAGGTGCTGCTTCACCGCGAGCAGGGTGCCCAGCCCATGGATATTGGTACGAAAAAAATAAGTGCTCATATTCTTTGCTTTTGTTTCATCAACCGCTAGTATTGTGCCGAAGGCAGAACGGCATTCTGCTCGGATGAAGCAAGAATGGCACAGTTTTGCGAGTCCCTTGATTGCATGGCAAAGGAACACCTCATCGTTTGTATCGACGATGACCGCGACGACATTGATATGCTGCGAGACGCTTTCCGGCGGCTGCCGGAGCCTTTCCGGATCGTGGAAGCGTATGACGGCAAAGAAGGTCTTGCGCTCATCAGGCGGCTGCATGCCGAAGGCAGACCGCCCTGCCTGATCGTGCTCGACATCAATATGCCGCTGATGGATGGACGCGAAACCTTTCTGGCCATCCAGCGCGAACCGGAGCTGAACGAAAGTTCCATCGTCATTTTCAGCACCTCTAACAGTCCGCTCGACCGGCTGTTCTTCGAACACAAAAATGCCACCTACTTTGTGAAACCGGTCAATTTTGATGCGCTGATCGAGGTTGCCGGACAACTGCTGGGACTTTGCGCACACAACCGTAAAATGAGCGGCGTCGGCGGCATTTAACACAAAGAAGCACATCGGTTTGCAGGGGATGTGGTTACTTTGCAGCATGCCGCGGACAGCCGACCTTTCTTCCAAAGAGCACCAGAAAAAGTTTCGCCGCTTCCTGGAGCGGGCCGACCGCACCCGTGTGCTGCGGCAGCTGCCCGACCTGCATGAAGAAGCTACGGCCGCCAACGACTGCCTGCAATGTGCCGCCTGCTGCAAGAACTATTCGCCCCGCTTCAAGACCCCCGATGTGAAGCGCATCAGCAAGCATCTGCGGATGAAGGAAAGTACTTTTATCGACACCTATCTGCTGGTGGATGAAGACGGAGACTTTGTGGCAAAAACCGCCCCTTGTCCCTTCCTGGGAGCTGACAATTACTGCACTATCTATGAAAACCGCCCCTCCGATTGTGCCCGGTTTCCCTATACAGATGAGGATGTGCTCCTGAAGCGTCCGAAGATTACGCTCAAGAATGCCACTTTCTGTCCCATCGTTTTCCAGGTGCTCGACCGCCTCAGCGCCCAGCTTCCGTAAGCTCTTCCCAGGCGGCGGCCAGCGGGCGTGCGATCCCATCGCCCTTCCACTCACTGACACCCGGTATCGACGTATGCAGGAGGAATGCTTCTTTAGTTTTCCCGGCGGCGATCTCCTGCCTTGCAAAATCGAGCACCCTGCCGATATAGTCTCGGAAGGCCCTGATATCGTCGGCACTACCGGTTACCCTGAAGCCTTCTGCAGCATGTCCGAAGATGAAAACTGTGTCGCGGTCGTATTTCCGGACGATACGGTCGAGCACATCCATCCAACTTTGCAGGGAAGCACCGTAGGCACGATCGACAAAGGGATGGCGCCGGTTGAATACGAGGTCGCCCACATGGGCCACATTGGCTTTCTCGAAATGATACACCGCATCGCCATTGGTGTGTGCCCGCCCGAAATAAGCGGCACGTATGCGCTCCTTATCGCGCCTGATCTTCGCCGACTTCGTAAACGTCGTGTCGGGCAGCAGTTGCTTCTCAAGCGTGTTATTCTTCGTTGCAACGGCCTGCAGGTTAGCGGCGGCATGGGCATGCGCGAACACCTGCGGCACTTTTCCCCGAAAAGCGCTGTTGCCGCCGGTGTGATCTCCATGGTGATGGGTATTGAGCAGGATATGAAAAGGCGCATCCTGCTGCTGCCGGACCTCCGCCATGAACCGCGCGGCCGTATCCGGGAATTGCGAGTCGATGACGGTAATACCGGAGGGATCCAGGTGAAAGGCCATGGTGCCGCCTCTTTCCGTATAAATACCGACGTTGCCCCGGAGCAGCTCGAGCTTTCCGGCAGCTGCGGCAGCGGAACGCCCCCAGGCTCCGGATCGAAAAAGCAGGCTTCCGCCGGCGATGAGCGCTGTGGTGCGGATAAAATCTTTACGGTGCATGAAAAAGGGTTTTGCTAAAGGTACGGGTGAGCGGTTATCACAAAGCCACTCATTGGGCACCGTTGACCGTTGACGGCTCACTGTTGACTGTTGACTGCTCACCGCTCACCATCAGTATTCAAACTTTCTCAATCCGGGTGCCTTAAACCAGGTGATCACTACCACCAGCAGCGTCATGCAGCCCCCAAAGAGCACGGCGGGCACGGTGCCCATCAGGCGGGAAGTAAATCCACTCTCAAACTGTCCGAGTTCATTACTCGAATTGATAAACATCGAGTTGACGGCACTGACACGACCGCGCATCTGATCGGGCGTTGTGAGCTGAAGAATCGTACCCCGGATCACCACGCTGATTCCATCCAGCATGCCGGCCAGCAGCAGCGCGGCAAACGACATCCAGTAGATATTGCTGAGGCCGAAAACGATGATGCAGAGGCCGAATCCACCGACGGCAAAGAACAGAATCTGTCCCTGCCGGCGGCGCAGCGGAAAAAAGGTATGAAAAAGGAGAATGGAGGCCGCTCCGATATCGATGGCCGCAGTGAGGAAACCGAAACCTTTCGGACCCACATCGAGGATGCGATCAGCGAACTCCGGGATAAGTGCCTGCGCACCTCCAAAGAGCACAGCGAATAAATCAAGCGTCAGCGCCCCGAGCATCACTTTGTTATGAAACACAAAGCGCAAGCCTTCTTTCATGCTTTCGAGGGGTTTTACGTCGGCACGAGTATTCATCACCTCCTTGCGCGCAATGCCGGCCACCAGCACGGCAGCCAGCAACACGTAGGCAAGAATGATCCAGAAGGTGACGTGCACGCCGGCTCCTGCAATCAGAAAACCCGCAGAAGCATGCCCCATAATGGAAGCCACCAGGAAGGACGAAGAGCTGATACTGGCTGCCAGCGGCAGCACCGTTCGGGGCACCAGCTGCGCAATAATCGCACTCGAAGTCGGTCCGGCGAAGGACCGGATGATCCCGGTAACAAAAATCACCGAGTAGAAGAAGAGCGGCAACCTGTTGTTGCTGATCCCGGAGGCTACAGAGGGAGCAGTTAAAACGACCAGGGCCACCACACAACAACCATAAGACAGAATTCCTTTCAGCAACAGGGTGCGCTTGTCGGAACGGTCGATCAGGTAGCCCGCAGGTAAGGCCAGGAGGAATACCGGTACGAACTCCGATAGTCCGGCCATTCCAATGGCAAACGAGGTTTTGGTAATCTGGTACAGCTGGTAGGCCACTACCGTGCCCACCATCCGCAGTGCCATGATGTAAAAGAAACGGGCAACGACGAACAGCCGGAATTCCCTGAACTGGAGGGGCGCCAGACTGCCCGGAGGTGATTGCACTTCAGCCATGAAGGGCGAAGGTACGCCGGATGAAGCGTGCAGCGGCTGCCGGTTATTGCCGGTGCCTTGCCGCTGCTTACACGGGAAGCGTCAGGTAATGCTGGCCCGGCGTGTATTCACGGTCGAGGGCGTCGAGGATGGCCTGAAAATGACTGGGGTTGTACAAAAAGTCGGCATGGGAAACATCTACGATCAGCGTAGTCACATTATGCTGCCGGATATAATGCGTGTAGGTTTCCTGGATGTTGAACAGGTAATCGTCGGGAATATTCTGCTCATAGGGCCGGCCGCGCTTCGCGATGTTCTGCTGCAGCTTGCTGACCGGTGCATGCAGGTAAATCAGCAACTCCGGCTGCACCAGCTGTTGCAGGATGATGTCAAACAGACGCTGGTAGAGGCGGTACTCGTCCTCTGGCAAATTGACCCGCGCGAATAGCAGGCATTTGGTGAACAGATAGTCGGTAATGGTGACGCTCTGGAACAGATCTTTCTGGCTCACCAGGTCTTTCAGCTGCTTGAAGCGCTCGGCCATGAAGAACAATTCCAGTGGAAAGGCATACTGGCCCGGATTCTCATAGAATTTGGGAAGAAAGGGATTGTCGGCAAACTGCTCCAGCACGAGGCGCGCATTGAAATGCCCGGCCAGCAGGTTGGCCAGAGTGGTTTTGCCGGCACCGATATTGCCCTCGATGGTAATAAAATTGTACTTCACAGAATCACGGTTCGTTGCGGACGGGCAAAATAAAGGAATTCAGCAGTCACGAAACCCGGAAGTTATGCACCTCCGATGAGTCGGGACAGGCCTCCAGCAATTGGGAAATGGTGCGCCCCGACGCGGGATGCAACAGATCGGGAGCGATTTCGCCGAGGGGTATCAGGGCAAACCGGCGAAGGTGCAGTTGCGGGTGGGGAACGGACAACCGGGGCTCGGCAATCACAGCATCATCATAGAGCAAAATGTCCATATCGATCAGGCGGGGGCCATAGCGTTCCTTACGCTCCCGCCCCAGCAATGCCTCCAGCCTGAGCAGCTCCGCCAACAGGCCCTGGGGCGACAGAGCCGTTTGGAGGGCCAGCGCCTGGTTGAGAAAGGCGGGTTGTTCGCGAAGGCCCCAGGCCTCGGTTTCGTAGATCGAAGAACAGCAAAGGAGCTTGCCTGCATGCCGCGACAACAACCGGCGCGCTTCCGCGAGGTTGGCGATCCTGTCGCCCAGGTTGCCGCCCAGCAGCAGGTAGGCCGTATGTGATCCAGCGTTCAAACGGCGTCAAATATCCGCTATTTTTGAATGGTCAATCCATTTACCGTATGCCTAGTTTTTTCAAGACCTTCTTTGCCTCCTTGCTTGCCTTCGTCGTTTTCTGGATCATCGTCTTCTTCTTTGTGGTGGCCCTCGGCAGCGCGCTGGCCAGTGGCGAAAAACCGCAGGTGGCCGACAAATCCGTACTGGTACTCGACCTGAGCACACGATTTTCGGAAACCGAACGAAACGATCCGCTAGGCCGGCTGACGGGTGGCGAGGGTGATGCACCCGGCCTATATGATGTTACCCGCCTGATCCGCCATGCCGCGGAAGACAAGAACATTGTGGCGCTGTACGTAAAAGCCGATGGCAACGCCAACAGCTATGCGGCCAGCGAGCAACTGCGCCGTGCGCTTACCGAATTCCGATCGAAGGGGAAACCCGTCATCGCCCGGGGCGACCAGATGACGCAATCGGCTTATTTCGTGGCCACAGCCGCCAACCGGCTCTACCTCGGTCCTGCCGGCCAGCTCGAATGGAAAGGCCTGGCGATGGAACTCGCCTTCTTCAAAAACGCGCTCGAAAAGCTGCAGATCGAACCCCAGATCTTTTATGCGGGAAAATTCAAGAGTGCCACAGAGCCCTTCCGGGCCGAGCGCATGACGCCCGAGAACCGGATACAAATGACGGAGCTTCTGAATGATTTGTACCAGGTGCTGCTCCGGAAGGTATCGGAAGCAAGGGGTATCGACACCGCAGCGTTGCACCGCCTGGCCAATGAAGGACGGATCCAGAATGCCCGCGATGCGCTCGACCATAAGCTGGTGGATGGCCTCCGCTACGACGATGAAGTGCGCGAGGAACTGAAGCGCCATACCGGCTCGGGCAAAACCGATAAGCTGTCGCTGGTAACCATGGACACCTATTCGGAAGCGGTTGCCTTTCGGGAAAAAGGGAAGGACCGCATCGGACTGCTTTATGCCGAAGGAACGATCGTGGATGGCAAAGGCGACCAGAACAGCATCGGTGATGAAGACTATGTGAAAATGATCCGCAAACTGCGCCTCGACAAATCGATCAGGGCAATTGTATTCCGGATCAACTCAGGTGGCGGCAGTGCCCTTGCCAGCGAAAACATCTGGAGGGAGCTGCGCCTTGCCAAAGCGGAAAAGCCGGTGGTCGTGAGCTTTGGCGACGTGGCGGCTTCGGGCGGTTATTATATCGCCACGCCTGCCGACAGCATTTTTGCCGAGTCTACTTCCATTACCGGCTCCATTGGTGTATTCACGATGATTCCGAACATGAAGGGATTTTTCGGAGATAAGCTGGGCATCACCTTCGATGGTGTCAAAACGGCGACCTATGCGGACGATAACAATGTGTACCGGCCGCTGACCGAACAGGAAAAGGCGTTTCAGCAAAATGAAGTGGAGCGCATTTACGGTCTTTTCAAACAACGCGTTGCCGAAGGCCGGCGCAGGAGCCTTGCCTATGTCGACAGCATTGC